>PDWJ01001445.1_pt1 | contig 29415 bp, 27 predicted proteins | sample 1430881 | NCBI WGS metagenome assembly PDWJ01 (sample SAMN01162460, study PRJNA174530) | Oral metagenome, whole genome shotgun sequencing project. | biome: Marine environment; feature: Marine mammal; material: Swab sample of the gingival sulcus; isolation source: swab sample of gingival sulcus...
GTTTGCTGCAGCAGGCTCTGGGCAAGGCCAAGTGATTCCTGTAATGATTTTTCCACATTGGCATTAAACCAGTAGTCCATGCTTGTTGACACAAATTGGAGTGCCACCACGAATAAAACGATGGTGGGGATGAGTGAGAGACAAAGAAAAGAGATAACGAGTTTTGTTTTTAGTCTGGTGAAAAAAAGACTCTTCCCATTCTCCAAAAACAGCTCGGCAAGATTCCGCATTACCAGGAACAGAACCAGTAAGGCCAGCAGGACATTGATATTTATCAGGGAAAAAATGAGGATATTGGAATTGATGGGAACACTTATTTCCTGACCGAACAGCTTGAGCTGCAGCCAGGCAAGCAGCGGTATCAGACAAATGCAAAAGAAGATGAGAATGCGGGTAATTCTTTTCTTCTGTTGTCTCAGCGCTGTTGTTTGCGGATCTTTACCAAGTATTGTGACAGGGTGGGTATCCTGTGATTGCTCCGCTTTATGTTGTGCAGGTTGTGTCATCAGCTATAATGTAAAAGTGACATCTTTCCATTTCGTCTTTACATCCCACCAGGACATAAATGGCAGAATCTTATGCAGACCAAGTGGCAAGACTCTTTTATAGAGTTTGGCGCGTACTTTAATTGTGTAGGAAATATTTGATTGCAGTTGTTCCAGCTTAATAATTTTCATACCATTAAGTTCTGTTGCCGCTTTTTTCGCTTCTGCAAGGGTTGGAAAGGTGAAAAGCCGTTTCCCGCTTTCCTCAATTTCAACCTGATAGGTATCTTTCAACGTGTCATATTGAATGATATGGCTGGTTTTGATGTTGAGAAGCTCATGCCTTTTTTTTTCTTCTGGTTCCAGCTTGATGTCAAAAGTGAAATGAATGGGTATTCCGCTGTGAAGTCCTTGAATCATCAAGTCTGTGAAACCATTTTTCAGCATACCAAAGAGCAGCAGGTGTGTTTCTGAATTGGCAACGGTGACCTCAGTGAGCTCAGGGGTGGTATACTTTTTAGGAATTGATATTGAGTTTTGTACACAAAACAGCAGGGGTACGAGAACAACAAAGGTGGTAATGATATGTTTTTTCATATGTAATAAAGATCAGCCTGGTAAGAAATTGTAAAAAGATACACGTAGATGTGTTTGTAAAATATAGAGATATATCTGATTTTTTTAAGTGTTCAATGCAGCTACTAATTTACCTGAAAATTGCGGTTCTGTCTATGTATGTTGAAAGAATTGCTTCATTATTTTGCTGTTATCGAAAATCTGTTTATCCGTAATGGATTTTTGTCAGAAACAGACGTGCAGGCAGGAGCCTTGACAAGTGGAAACACTTGAGCTATTGGTGCATATGCAAATAATATTGTGATTCCTTGCCCTTTTTTAACTTGTCAGATTGCGGATCCTGCCATATTGTGGCTTTGATACCTTTTTTCTGATGGATATGGTGGAGATTGTAAGGAAATATTTTTCAAATAATCTATCTTCTATAAAAAAATATGTCACCCAGACCAAAAAAAGAACGTCGCTGTGAAGGTAATTTTACAGGTATGGCATTCAAGCCTACTGGTAGACCGCTTCATGAATTACGACAGATCGAACTGCATCTCGATGAGCTTGAGGTTATTCGTTTATGCGATAGAGAAGGTTTGACCCAGGAGGAAGCTGGTGTACGTATGGGGGTTTCCAGGGGCACTATCCAGCGAATTGTAACAGTTGCCAGGAAAAAGATTTCCGCTGCCCTTGTTGAAGGGGCAGCGCTTATCTTTGTCAAGGATGAATGACCGTATTGTCTGGGTCCAGCGGGTGAGTCAGGTTACATGTTTTCTCTGGTTTTATGAAATGTAATATCCGGCCATTTTTCCATAAAGAAATTCAACATCCACGGGCTTTCTGCCAGATAGGTAAGAAAGCCTTCGGCATCATAGGCCAGAGCCCCCTGGTTTTTTGATTCGAACATAGCAAGTTTCTTTTTATCTTCACAGGTGACCCATCTGGCAGCCTGATAATTTACAGGTTCATAAACAGCATCCACCCCGTATTCATTCTTTAGTCTGGCAACCGTTACCTCAAACTGCAGTACGCCTACGGCACCCATAATATAGTCAGAACCCACTATCGGTCTGAACACCTGTACGGCGCCTTCTTCTGCCAGTTGAATCAGCCCTTTTTGCAGCTGTTTCATTTTCAGCGGATTTTTCAAAAGCACCCTTCTGAAATGTTCCGGGGCAAAATTGGGGATTCCCGTAAATTTCAGTACCTCTTTTGTGGTAAAGGTATCTCCTATCTTGATGGTACCATGGTTGTGTAAGCCGATAATGTCGCCTGGCCACGCTTCTTCGACATTGGCCCTGTCCTGGGCCATGAAGATTGTGGCGTTGGCAAGTGTTATTTCCTTGCCGATTCTGTGATGTTTCACCTTCATGCCCCGGGTGAATTTTCCAGAACAGATACGCATAAAGGCAATTCTATCACGGTGGGCAGGGTTCATGTTTGCCTGGATTTTAAAGACAAACCCTGAGAATGCTTCCTCAACAGGAGCAACTTCGCGGCTCAATGCTTTGCGTATTCCCGGTGGCGGTGCCATTTCAACGAACCCGTTCAGCAGTTCTTTGACACCAAAATTATTTACAGCGCTACCGAAAAAAACAGGGGTCTGTCCCGCTTTTTTGTAATACTCATATTCAAAGGGATTTGCGGCGCCTTCAAGAAGTTCAATGTCTTCGCGGAGCTCGTCTGCCTGGGGGCCAAGCATTTCGTCAAGCAGGGGATCGTCAAGTCCTGAGATGGTTACACCCTTTTGTTCACGCGATTCCAGCCCCGGGGTGAACAGGTGCAGTTCCTGTTTAAGGATATTATAAACACCTTTAAAGGTTTTTCCCATGCCGATGGGCCATGACAACGGCGCACATTCGATCTGGAGCTTTTCCTCAATATCAGCGAGCAGATCAAGTGGAGACAGACCTTCTCTGTCGAGCTTGTTGATAAAGGTGATCAGCGGGGTATTCCGCATCCTGCAGACTTCCATCAGTTTTTCTGTCTGTGATTCCACACCCTTGGCGCTGTCAATAACCATAATTGCAGAATCAACCGCAGTGAGTACCCTGTAGGTATCTTCGGAGAAATCCTGGTGGCCAGGTGTATCCAGCAAATTGATTTCAAAATCACGGTAATTAAATTTCATCACAGAGGTGGTCACTGATATACCGCGCTCCTGTTCAACCTTCATCCAGTCACTGGTGGCCTTTCTCTCGTTCTTTCTCGATTTTACCGCACCTGCAAGGTTAATTGCACCGCCGTAGAGGAGCAGTTTTTCGGTAAGGGTTGTTTTTCCTGCATCCGGGTGAGATATGATTCCAAAGGTTCTTCTTTTGGCTACTTCCTCTACAATTTGTTTTTTCATCGGTTACTATAGTGAGATAGGGAATTTGATCTGTGGTAAATGACAAAAATAGTTGTTTGATTTCCTGGAGTAACTTTGTATAAATGCTGGCTGAGTTGTGTCAATGAGGTTTTTTTTCCATGATGTATCATGCCCAGTCGTTTATTCGCAGTAGCTGGCAATAAATTTCTCAGGCAATGATTTTCATGTAATTTCAAAATATCAGGTGCTTTTTTAGTTACGTGCCAGAGATGTAATCTATTTGTTCCTGTAATATTGTCCAGGATGAGTCAAAATATGCTCTTTTTCAGATATTGCAAATAAAAAGGGATGTGTCGTATGAAAAAACAAAGAAATGTGTTAGTGACCGGCGGCTGTGGATTTATAGGGGCAAACTTTATCCGCCTGCTTCATCAGCAGTATCCTCACTGGCGGGTTATTAACCTGGATAAGCTTACCTATGCCGGTAATTTGCAAAATTTAACAGGAATCAGAGAAGATGAACAGTATCGGTTCGTAAAAGGAGATATTTGCGATGCCAAATTGCTTGCATCCCTGTTTGCTGAGGAACACATTGCAACCGTGGTGCATTTTGCTGCCGAATCTCATGTGGATCGTTCGATTACAGGGCCTGCAGGTTTTATCAATACCAATATTATTGGTACCTTTACCCTGCTGGAAGCAGCCAGAAATGCCTGGCTTGAACGATCCTCAGCAGTTGATAATCCTCTTTTTCTGCATGTGTCCACCGATGAGGTGTACGGTTCTTTAGGCGATGAGGGGCTTTTTTCCGAAACAACATGTTATGATCCCCGTTCACCTTACTCAGCTTCCAAAGCGTCCTCTGATCATCTTGTATCAGCATACTTTCACACCTATGATTTGCCGATCTTGATTACCAACTGTTCCAATAATTACGGTCCCTATCAATTCCCGGAAAAGCTTATTCCGCTGATATTCAATAACTGCATGAAGGGACAGGAACTGCCGGTATATGGTGACGGCAAGAATATCCGTGACTGGCTTTATGTTGGCGATCATTGTGAGGCCATTGCTGCAGTGCTTGAAAAAGGTAGGCCTGGTAGCAGCTACAATATTGGCGGGAACAACGAAAAACAAAATATTGAGATTGTGGAAATCATCTGTGATGCACTGGATAAAAAAGTGGGTCTGCTGCGGCCGGGTTTTCCAAGGCGCTCTCTGATCACCTTTGTTTCAGACAGGCCGGGACATGACAGACGGTATGCCATTGATGCCGGTAAAATTAAAGATACCTTGGGATGGCAGCCAAAGGTGATGTTTGAAACAGGTATTGATATGACCATTGATTGGTATCTTGCCAATACCAGCTGGGTGGATGGCATCACAAGTGGCAGCTATATGGAATATTATGAAAAAATGTATAAAAACAGACGGTAAGGAGATCTGCTGTGAAGGTTACACCGCTTGCTATACCAGATGTACTGCTTATTGAACCCCAGGTTTTTGGTGATGAACGAGGCTTTTTTTTCGAGAGTTATAATAAACGGCTCTGGGAGGAGAAGACGGGACTGGTCAGAGAGTTTGTCCAAAATAATCATTCAAAATCGACGAAAGGAGTGCTGCGAGGGCTGCATTATCAGATACAGCAGCCGCAGGGGAAGCTTGTGCGGGCGGTTGAAGGTGAGATCTACGATGTGGTTGTGGATCTGCGGAAAAGTTCGCCAACCTTTGGACGCTGGCTTGGCGTCTATTTAAGCCAGGAAAACAAACATTCTCTCTGGGTGCCGGAAAGATTTGCTCATGGCTTTGTTGTTTTAAGTGAGACAGCCCAGTTCCTGTATCAGACAACGGATTATTATGCTCCAGAATATGAGCGTTCTATCCTCTGGAATGATCCGACGCTGAACATTGACTGGCCAATCTCAGGTGCTCCGCTTCTTTCAGAAAAAGATGCGAAAGGGGAGCTTTTTACAAATGCCGAGGTGTATCCGTAAGCGTGTTTCTGTCTCTTTCAAACTCAGCTCATATGGTATTATCTGCAGTCTTTGTCAACCTGCTGGATTGCTTTAACTGCAAACAGACGAGAGGATACAATTTAGAAACTTGAATCTTCGACCATATGAGCTGATAGAAAACCTGAACTATGTGCTATTTATTGTTGATATTCTGTGTGATTATTTATTTTCTGTGTTTTTCTACCAATCCTTTGAAAAGAGCAATCTGTTCACGAGCCAATTTCTCACTATCATCAGGATGGAACGAGCGGCAGGCAAAGCCGAGTCCTTCTTTCATTGCCTCGTAGGTGTAATCGGCAAAGACAACGGTACCATCATCCTTGATCTCTTCAATGGCATCCATCTGACTGGCCTTTTTATTCACTTCTATGGCCTGTTCCAGGGTCCATTCTTCGGGGAGAAAGACCTCGGCACCATTGGCATTGAGAAGCACGGGATAACCACCGGGGAGACCATTGGGACCTGGAGAATGGGTCAGAAGGTTTTCATCGAAAAGTAATGCGTTGAGATTTTTCAATGTGGAAGATGCTGAAACTGAAGTGAACTGGATGCCTTCCGGATAGAGCTTGACCCCCTGGTACATGGCCTTGTCGGTATCCCATTCGTGGGTGACATCTTTTTTATCGATCATTATTTTTAACAGATATGGCGCATTAGGCAGATATCCTGCTTCACGGGGGAATACCCAATGCTGATGATGACATACCATCAGCAGCTCAACACGGCTTCTGGCAACTCCAGCCTGCTGGGCGATATAGGTACGTACGCCCGGTTCCACAAGATCCACATTACCAATCCCGATGGTTGGTGCCAACCCGATTTTTGCCAAAACGGGATTTGTCAGGCATGATAATGATGTATTGATATAATGGGCTTTGACACCTGAATCTTTGAGAGCCTGGCCGAGTTTCATGGCTAGAGTAAGCTGGCAGGGCAGCCATGCTCCGAGAGCCGCTGAGCTGATCTTGCTGTATAGTTCGTAAGGTAATTGCCGTATCAGGTGCCAGGTATGCATGACTGTCATGTTGATGATCGCGCTGGGTTTTTCTTTTGCGATGAGTGCACTGGTACGTTCCATGTCAAAAAGATCAATTGTGACAGGCCTGAAAACAGGGTGTTTGCCGTGGTGTGCGGCACCAATTTCAGCATTATTACAGAGTAATCGAGCTTTTTCACCATCTACATCGCCGACAATGACCTCGTATCTTGGTTCCTGACGCGCCATGAATTCGAGAAGATGGGCACCGACATCACCAGTTCCTACCATTAATACCTTTTCCATTTTGTACTCCCTCCAGTGTTACTAAATTGCCCTATTCAGGGTTGTTTTTTTATCTGCTGTGTCCAGCTGTTTATATCCATCATTATTTGTCAGATGTCCGACAACTTCTGGTAAGTCACTCATTTCGCCCCGCAGTACGCGACGGGTTTCGTATACATTTAAAAGACAGTAAATCTGTTAAACCCTATTTCTCTTTCTCTATGAAATATTTGAAAAACCAGCCAATGTGGCTTCCATACCATCGTTCTTTCTTTATTTTCCCAGCAACTGGTTTTCCAGACCTTCGTTATGCCGTGTCCAGGCACGTTCAAGCCGTTGTTTATCACGAGTTTGTAAAGCCTCACATATTTCTCTGTGTATTGCTACAGATTTCTTAACATAATTTTCTTCTGTGAGATAACGGCGGCGAAGTCTTGCTCCAAAATCACTGGCAATAAATACCACCTGCAAGGAATGCACATAGGTGATAAGCGACTTGTTTTCTGTCGCATCAGCAATAGCTGAATGAAAGTTTTTATTCGTTTCGTGATAACGTTCGAAAGCCTTTTTTTGGACGATGTGTTCCATATCTTCAAAGGCATTTTGTATCTTTTTGAGACGTTTTTCATTGAGAACTTCCAAGGCAAGTTTTGCTACTGCAGGTTCGACCACCTTTCGTGCTTCCAAAATTTCAAAGGTGTTCATATTGGTGTCGAATCTGGCTTTTTCGCTGGTAAAACCAAAGGTATTTGCCTTGATAAAGGTGCCGTTTCCTTTTTTTGTTTCAATCGCACCGGCAAGACGCAAGGCACTGAGAGCCTCACGTACCGAGGCTCGACTTACTCCTGCGAGTTCTGCAAGTTCCATTTCGGCGGGCAGGCGATCACCAACATTGTATTGGCCGGACTGTATGGCCTTGACGATTTGGTCATAGACATATTCACTTTTATTATGACTCGTTAATTTTTGTATGACCATATTACCTGTCCTGGTAAAGGAATGTGTTCTAGTGCGTAGTAACTTCAGCAGTTTTATCTGCTACATTCTTTCTTCGTCTATGTCGTTGCAGTGTCCATATGAGTAGCATAAAGAAAAAGGCGGGGAGATAAAACCATTGTTTGGCTATCCGCTCGGTCTCAATTTGTGCCCACTGTAATTCCCATCCGTAATCAACCCCTGTCTGCTGTGCCTTGCTGCCAAACCAGATATCATCAACCAGCATGGTACCGTTTTCCATAGCAAGTACCAATCCCGTTGCATTTTTAAGACGTTCAGTACCCTTTTCGCCCTGAGGCCCCAGTGAAAGTAATACAAATCTCTCGACATTTTCACCTGCAAAGTTTTCTCCGCTGAACTTAAAACGCATCAGCCGTCCATCTGGTTGCGTCTCTATGGTCTCATGAAGACTTGTGAGAGCAACGGCCTGGTAAGGTGGTTGAAATTTATCAAGCCAAAAACCTGGCCGAATCAAAGAAAAGGCAATGAGCAGCATTGCTACGCTTTCCCATTTTTTGTTTTTCAAAAGTAAAAATCCCTGAGTTCCACTGGCAAAGGCGATCATTGCAAATACTGCAGAGACAATGGATAAAAGTACTTCCCAGTAGTGATCGAAACCGATCAACAGCAGGTGGGGATTGAAAATGAAAAAGAACGGCAATAGCGAAGTCCGCAGATCGTAAAAAAAAGCATAAAGACATGTTGTGACTGGGTTAGATCCTGCTACAGCAGCACCAGCATAGGCATCGACTGCCACCGGCGGTGTCGTTCCTGAGATAAGCCCAAAATAAAACACAAAAAGATGGACGGCGATGAGTGGGACGACAATACCATTTTGGGATGCAAGGGTAACCAGTGGACCTGCCATCACTGACGCAACCACGATATAGTTGGCCGTTGTGGGGAGTCCCATTCCTAAAACAATACACATCAGGGCGGTGAAGGCCAGCATTCCGAGAATACTGCCTCCTGCGATAGTCTCGATGACCTGTACCATCATCATACCAAGTCCGGTCACGGAAACCACGCCAACAATGATTCCCGCTGCTGCCATGGCAATAACGACGCCTGCCATGTTGCGGGCTCCGCGATTGAGGGCTTGGGCAAGTTCCTGTATGGCCGTGGTGATTTCACTGAAAACTATTTTCTCCTTTTTTAACAAACGCATCAAAGGTTTTTGAAGAAGCATTTGTGAGGAAATCATGGCAATGGCCCAGATAACCGAGAGCTCTGGTGACCATCGTTCAATCATTAAACACCAGATCAACACTCCCATGGGCAGCAGAAAATAGATACCAGACATGAATGTGGGCAGGAGTTGCGGCATAATCATGTCGTCACTGATTTCTCTGTTTCCAGGATGCTTTTCGTATTTGACAGCAATCCAGGCCAGGAAGACAAAGGTTATGGACATCAATGCGATGACCACGAGAGCTGTGCTGTTTCCGCAAAATTTTTTGATGGCAGTTAGTACAAGGTAGGTAAGGCAGAGGCTGATAACCACTGTTGAAACACCCAATGCCGTTGTTGTTATTCGACGTCCTTTGGTGGTTTCGGTAAGGCTTTTTGAAAAGGTGGGCATCTTGGCCTTTACAGCTTCAAAATGGACGATACAATACAATCCAAAATAGGCAAGAACTGCCGGGAAAAAGGCGTGGGTTATCACCTTGTAATAACTGATACCCACATACTCTGTCATGATAAAGGCGGCGGCACCCATAACCGGCGGCATAATCTGGCCGTTTATCGAGGAAGATACCTCAACAGCAGCAGCCTTTTCTGGGGTGAACCCCATTTTTTTCATCAAGGGGATGGTGAATGTACCGGTTGTCACTACGTTAGCGATGGCAGAGCCTGAGATTATCCCTGTCATTGCTGAGGAAACAACAGCTGCTTTCGCTGGACCGCCTTTGAGATGGCCAAAAAGTGAAAAGGAAAGACGGATAAAATAGGCTCCTGCACCAGCCTTGTCGAGTAACGTACCAAAGAGAACATAAAGAAAAATAAAACTGTTCGAGACCCCGATGGGAAGACCAAAAACCCCTTCGGTGGAAAACCACATATGTTCAATGAAACGGTTTGTACTTATGCCACCGTGGGAAATAACTTCGGGCATCATGCGTCCAGCAAAGGCGTAACAGATAAAAAGAGACCCGACGATTACCAGGGGAATGCCCACTGCACGGCGGGTTGCCTCAAGAAGAACCAGAAGCCCGATTACAGCGGTGACTATTTCTGCCGAGGTTCTTGCTGCACCGCCACGGTTGGCTATCTCATTATAATTAACAACAATATAGAGGCAGCAACAGATCCCGGCAAGTGCTAAAATCAGGTCATTGACTGGAAGAGTTTTACGCGGGGATTTTTTATCAAAAGGGAAAAAACAAAAAACCAGACATAAGGCGAAAGCCAGATGCACGGCTCGTTGTTCAAGATTTGTCAACAGAAGAAAATCAGTAACAAAGGGAAGGGGAGTGGCGATATAGATTTGAAAAAGTGACCAGAGCAATCCGATGGTGAACAATGTTTTTGCAATGATCCCTTGAGGTCTTCTGCCGCCGGTATCTTCGGTTTCCACCATATTTCGGAGTTTTTTCTGTGTCCTGTCAGCATCCCCTGTATTAGTCATAAAGAGACATCTCCCGTACTAACTATTTGAGAATCTAAGGTGTGGTAACGAGCTGTAATACAGCCCTTTTAGAAATTTTCGAAAAAAGGGCTGTATCATGGATAAAGCCTATTTTACCAGGCCGACTTCCTTGTAATACTTCAAGGCACCAGGATGATAGGGAGCTGTTTTCCCGGCAGTTGCAGCCCATTCTCGGGTCAGGTTTTTGTACATTGGTGATTGCTGTTTGAAACGTTCGATATCGTCAAAAACGCCTTTGACAAGATAATAAATGGTTTGTTCCGGGACATTGGCAGAGGCTACAACTGTACCAGGAGCACCCCAGGAGATGACATCTGTTTCAAGGCCCTTGTAAGCACCTGCAGGAATGACCATGGGGGCGGCATCGCTTCGTTCCGCAACCATTGCGTTTATGACCGCATCGTTTAAAGGAACAATATCGACATCACATGTATTTGCTGCTTCAGTGATTGTTGCTGCTCCCACTGCGGTAACCCAGACAAATGCGTCTATCTTGCCGTCACACAGAGCTGTTGCCTGCTCTCGGGTGGTCAGTTTTGTCTCCTGCTTGAAAAAGTCTTTTGGTTTTTCGCCATAGCGATTGACGATATTATACACCTGGGCCTCGGTACCGGATCCCACGGCACCTGTATTGACAACTTTGCCCTTCAGATCAGCAAAACTTTTAATGTTAGTGCCTTTTCGGGCCACCAGATGCATGGGCTCTTCAACAATAGAAAAGAGAAAACGGAGGTCCTTGTTCGGTCCGTCATTTTTCATTTTGCCAGTACCGTTCCAGGAACTCAACTGGGAACTGGCCATAGCCATGCCCACGTTGAGATCGCCTGCCTGAATGGCTCTGAGATTTGCAATGGAACCGCCGGTGCTTTCAACCGAACAACGGATATTATGACCATATTTTTTTCTGCTCTTGTTAATGACATTACAAATATAGCCGCCTGTGGGGTAGTAACTTCCTCCCATGCTTGCTGTCCCAATATTTACATAATCGGGTTTCTTGCCGGCAAAAGTATTTTGCGCTGTGATGGCAAATAAAAATGCGGTTGTAACCAATACAATTTTTTTCATCATAGCTCCTCCTCGTTTGTATATAATACTGTTCAGAGCATCAACGAACGTTGATCTCCAGTGTTGGGATTTTCTTGGCAAGAATGTAAGATGTCTGACATCCTACTTCTATTATAGATATTTGTCAATAGAGATATCAATAAAACTTATTCTCCTTGGTCAAACATTTGCCATTGTAAATATGGTTAACTTTGATTTATCATATAAAATCTGAGGTCATTTCAGGTAAGGATATTATTGTTTTTTTACTGGGCAGACAAAATAGAAAGTATGGAGCTGCCATGTTTCTTTTCTATTTCCAGCCAGTTGTACCACATTTCTACAGGGAGTTCATCCCACGGGAGTTTGTATCTTTTCCATTTTTCAACAATGCCTGGCAAGAGTTCCTGGAGCTGTTGGCTGATACTGAAATTTTCCTCTATTTGATCTCTTTCTTCTTCTCTACTGTGCTGGCAAAGAAGGAAGCTCATGGCATCAGCAACCTGCAGGATAAGAGCAAAATCTTGATTTTCTGTGAGCTCTTCCGGGTTATGGTGATATTCCAGGCCAAAGGTGAGCTTGTCTGGAAAGCTCCATTTGCGCAGCAGTTTCCCGGCAACTTCCTGGTGTGTAATTCCAAACAGTTCCCGTTCTTTTTTTAGTTTTTCGGTGGTACTGAAACCTGTAAGCCATGTTTCAACTGCATATTCGTCTGACAAGGTAAGAAGCATTGCCAGCTTTCCTATATCATGGATGAGGCCCCCTATAAAATACTCTCCGGGTGGCTGGAGATTCAAATGCTCTGCAATGACTTTTGCGGCCAGGGCACAGGTAAATGAATGCTCCCAGAACGTATCAATGATATCATCGTCTCTATGCAGCTTTTCTGCAAAGGAGGAGAGAACTGATTTACTCAATACTATATTTTGTATCTCATTAAAACCCAGTACCATTATAGCGGTCTCTATGGAGCTTACCTTCTTGGGGCGGCCATACAGTGCAGAGTTGGCGATTTTTAATATGGCAACGCACATGGATTGATCTGGCAAAATTGCCTGTGTGAGTTCTTTTGCTGAACTCTCCGGGTTATTGACCACACGCATAACTTCCGCAACAGTGGTAGGTAGGGACGGGAATGAATCAATCTGTCTCTCGATTTTTGAGTAATATGACTCTTTCATAACTCTGTGGGCCTCACGAAAGTGTTCTAATAGACTTTTAGCAACTAACCAGCATGGCTGGATCAGGTATGTTCGCCACAACAAAACATGAAAGCTCTCACTCCGATCTTTAGTTTTCAAGCTGTCGGGAGACTTTCATATAAAATATTGTACATGCACCGTCAGGTATAGAAAAGATAAATCTGGATCAAGGGTTTTTTATTGACGATATTTTTCAATAAACTGATGCAGGCTCAGGGTATACTCTGGAAAAAGGTCAATAGTGTTATGTTCAGCTTTTTCGATATAACAGAGAGTTTTTTCTGCTTCTATTGCCTCTATCAACAGTCGGGTGTTTTCAGGTGGGACGATGGTGTCTGCTCCTCCATAGATAACCAGTACTGGACATATGGTAGTTCCGATGAAATGGGATGATAAAAATTTATGTTTAAGAAGCAGTGAAACAGGGAGAAAAGGATATCTTGTTTTCGCAATACTCTGCAGCGAATAAAAAGGCGTAATAAGAACGGTACCGGAAACCTGTCTTTTAGAAGCCATATATGAGGCAACTCCAGAACCAAGGCTTCGTCCTATAATGAATATATTTTCTGGTTTGTACTGCGCTGTTATGGTGTCGAAAATATGCAGGGCATCAGAGAAAAATTCTTTTTCACCAGGCCTGCCCGTACTGCTGTTGTAGCCCCGGTAGTTGACAAGAAGGGTGGCGCAGTCGGAATATTGACGAAACTGGTCAATGGCATAATACACATCCTCACCATTGCCTCCATAATAGATGAGTAAGGTATCATCGCTCATGCTTTTGTTGAGCAACCAACCATGAAGTACGCTGTTTTCTCTTTCAAAACGTACTGTTTCACCATCATGGAGTTCTATGTTTTGATGACGGGCTTTCGGCGGATAAAAAACGAAAGACGATTGCCGTATGAACATAAAAATACAGACGGCTGTGTAGAAGATGAGGAAGAGGAGAAAGAGGTCTATCATAAGTTTCATATCATTACCTTTCATTTCTGCGGGAGCATCTGATCTGGCGATTGCCTGTTCATGTAATATTCCACATCCTGTTGGAGCTGGTGAAGAAGAATCTTTCGAGTGTTTTTTTGCTGGTTGAGAAAAAGTGCAAAGGGAATATCCCAGTCCCTGATGGAAAAATATCCAGCGTAGGAGTATACACCAGTGAGTGTCCCTGATTTACGTAATACAGCGTTCTTTGTTGTGAGAAGATGCTTATATTTTTGAAATAATGTGAGAATATGTAACATGTTGTAGGGTGAGATACGGTTTTTTCTTGATAAACCTGATCCCTCTTCAATGTGAATTTCATTAGATTGCAGTGCAGAGGCGTTGATAAAATTCTCTGCGGTAATGCGTGCCTTCTTCCATGTTGCCGGTGCTCCGAATTGCTCGAGTCCGCAGAGAAGAAAGAGCTGGTTGGCGATGAAGTTGTTGGAAAAATGCAGCATGGCGCGCAGGATATCGTCCAGAGTTTTTTGAGATGTATAAATGAAAACCACCTTTGCATCAGCGGCTGCCTTTCCTTGAATAATATTACCAAGTACAGTGATTCCTTCCCTTTCAAGAAAGGCCTTGAACAGTTCCCCTGTATATCTGAGGATATTGGAGATATTCCCCGTCTCTTTTTTTGCAGAGACGTTTATCCTGTAATTCCCCGGCTTTTTTTGCAAGGCGAAATCTTTCATCATGGGCAGGGTGGGAGTTTGCTGTTCCGAAGAGCGTACATTTCCATTTTTTAAGACTGTAAAGGGCAGGGCGTTAAAGTTGACAGCGAGAGCGCTGCACGGAGCATCGTAGGGATTTTCAGAATTTTCTGATCCTGGAACGGGTTGCGGAACAGCAAAGAGACTGTCATCAAGGATGATGTCTGTTACTGTTGTGATACCCGAGTATCGCAGCCTGCCCGCTATTTCTGCTATTGACTCGGAAGTTAGAAATGGATCACCGCCGCCTTGTATCGTGAGGTTTTTTTTATCATCTATGTAGAAGGTTGTTTGACAGCTAAAATCAGTTCCCAGGGTTTCAATTGCCAAAAGAGCTGTAAAAATCTTTATGGACGATGCAGGAACGAACTGTTGGTGCAGGTTTTTTGAGTAGAGATGAGTGTTCCCCCAAAGCACCCCATAGCCGCCATTGACAAGATGAGGGCTGTGAATAAGAGACGGAGCCTGTCTGGCAGAGAGGGCAGGGACAAACAATATCAGGAACCAGCAACATATGCTGATTCCTGATATTGTATTACGCAGCATCGATGATCCATAGAGAGGGGGCATCTCTCGTGTTTAAATCTCCGGCAGATCAGCCAGAGATTTCATAATGTCTTCTTCTGGATAGTCGTAGTTACGGAGTTCACCGGCATAAAACTTGTCATAGGATGCCATATCGATTAAGCCGTGCCCTGAAAAGTTGAAGACAATGGTTTTTTCCTCTTTACGATCCTGGGTCGCCTCAATAATTGCAGCACGGATCGCGTGACATGTCTCAGGAGCAGGGATGATGCCCTCTGTCCGTGCGAAAAGAACACCCGCTTCAAAACATTCCAGCTGGTGAACCTTGATGGGCTCGACGATGTTTTCCCGAACCAGTGCAGAAACAATTGGAGACATACCATGATACCGCAGACCGCCGGCATGGATACCTGGAGGAATGAAGTTGTGTCCCAGGGTGTACATGTACAACAGAGGTGTCATTTTTGCGACATCACCGAAGTCGTAGGCAAGTTTCCCCATGGTCAGGGTAGGACAGGAGGCAGGTTCTACACCGACAAATTTGATTTTCTTGCCTTCAAGATAATCAGGAACAAAGGCTGCAACCAGACCCGCAAAGTTGGAACCACCGCCGCAGCAACCAATGACAACATCAGCAGATTCACCTGCTATCTCAAGCTGCTTTTTGGCCTCCAGACCGATAATGGATTGATGCAGTACAACATGGTTGAGCACAGAACCTAATGCATATTTTGTATCATCACGCTTTGACGCATCTTCTAAGGCCTCCGAAATTGCGATTCCCAGAGAACCCGGAGTGTCCGGAGTTTGTGCAAGAATATCACGTCCTATCTGGGTTTCGGTGCTTGGACTTGCTACAACACCGGCACCGAAGGTCTGCATCATCGATTTACGATATGGTTTCTGATTGAAGGATACACGAACCATGTACACCTTACATTCCAGGTCAAACTTGGATGTGGCGAAAGAAAGGGCGCTTCCCCATTGACCTGCACCTGTCTCTGTTGAAATTCTTTTTACACCTTCTCGTTTATTGTAATAGGCCTGGGCAACAGCGCTATTGGCCTTATGGGAGCCGACAGGAGAAACACTCTCATTTTTGAAAAAGATCTTTGCCTTTGTTCCCAGTGCTTTTTCAAGATTTGTTGCCCGGACGAGAGGCGAAGGACGCCAGATTTTAAAAATTTCCAGGACCTCTTCAGGGATGTCAATATAACGTTCCATTGACATTTCCTGCTCTAATAATCCCATGGGAAATACAGCGCCCAGTTTTTCTATGCTCATGGCCTGTTTTGTCTCCGGATCAAGTGGTAGTTGCAGCCCATTTGGGATGTCAGGACCTACATTGTACCACTGTCTGGGCATTTCATCATCACGAAGAACGATCTTTTTATTCATTGTTTTCCTCTATTAAGTAAGAACAGTTAAATATACAGCGTTCAAATTTTTGTCTTTTTGGTACCAGGATCCGGCAAGAGATGTCCTCCTCAAAACATATCCAGGTATTTTTATGAATACACTCTATGTTGTAAGGTAACGAAAAATATCGTGAGAGGGGACAAACAACTATACCTGCCTCGGATTATAGCACCACAGTTTCTACCATGATGTGCGTCGTCAGGCAACTATCTTTCTCTTTTTCTCGGTAATTGTTCATCTGCATCCTGCCATGATAATTTGCAGATCAAAGCCTGGAGGATTTCTTTTTCTGGGAGTTTCAGTATTGCAGCAAGGGCCTCTCTGACTTTCACGCCTGCAATACCTGTTGCTGATAGCACTGTAATCTGTATCCCTGTCGATGTATTGTTTTGGATGATCTCTACGAATGGTCTGATGTCAATTTCTTTCTTCTTTCCTTTTCTGATTCTGGTTACGGCAAATGTTGAACTCTTCTGGTAGGCGGTGAGAAGCTGTTGCTCAACTTCTGTTATTTGACGATTCAGATCAACGCTGTATGTGGTCAGTGTTGTCTGGGGAATCTTACCATTGTGCAGAGTGATTTCATGCACTTCAAGCCCATCAGGGAGGACTCCGTTCAGCTTTTTACAGGTCCGGCTGGGAGATTTAAGAGGTGCTGGCAGATCCATGATAATATACTCATCTTCACTTTCCATTCCTACCGGAAGTGCGGGGCCGAAAGATATCTTTGGTGAAGGATTAAAGCCTTGAGAAAAGTTTGTGGTAATTTTTGCTCTTCTGATTGCCCGAAAGAGAATCTGTAACAATTCAAGATGCCCCAGATAGCAAATATCGCCTCTTCGTGCATACCGCACCATGTATTTAAAATGTCCGATTTCAGCGTCTTCTCTTTTAGTAAATTTGCTTGTTTCCGGGAGATCGCTTGCCTTTATCTCTTCTTGAAAGCGTTTTCTGTTTATCACGATCGGTTTGATCGATGAAAAATCGCAGAGGCCGCATTTTTGGCAAGCGTTGTAACGGCAGTCTGGGGTGTATTCTCCGGTTTTTGATCGTTCACGTTCGCTCAAAAGAAAGCTCTCAGCTATACCGCTGTCGAGATGACTCCAGGGGAGTATCTCTTTCGTATCTCTTTGTCTGAGATAAAACTCCAGGTCACACCCTGTTTGTTCTGCTGCATGGTGCCATCTGGCAAGGTTAAAATGATCTGACCAGCTGTCAAACCGTGCTCCGTCCTGCCAGCATTTTTCAATGACCGCACTGAGTCTTCTGTCTCCCCGGGAGAAAACGCCTTCGAGGAAGCTGGTTTTGGGATCGTGATATTTCAGCCGTACACCTTTTCCTGGCATTGTTTTTCGCAGTAAAGATATTTTTTCTCTGCTTTCTTCAAGGGTAATCTGTCTTTCCCATTGAAACGGTGTGTGTGGCTTAGGAACAAAGGTTCCTACACTGGAAGTGACCTGTTTTGATCTACCGCCGCCACTTTTTGCCATATCAAGAATCTTTTGTGACAGTGCCGAAATTGCCCTGATATCTTCTGCTGTTTCTGTCGGCAATCCGATCATGAAATAGAGCTTTATGACATTCCAGCCAAGTGAAAAGGCATCTTTGCAGGTGTTGAGCAGATCCTCTTCTGTAATCCCCTTGTTGATCACCTGGCGCATACGTTCACTGCCAGCCTCGGGGGCAACGGTGAACCCTGTTTTGCGTACCCTTTTTATCTGATCCATGACCTGTTGTGAAAGGGTACCAACGCGCATGGAGGGCATGGAGACAGAGACATATTTTTCTGCATATTTGTCCATGATCTGAGGGAGTAGGTGATCAATGCAGGAATAATCTCCGGTGGAAAGTGAAAGAAGAGCCAGTTCTTCAAAGCCTGAATTGTCAATTCCTTTGATAGCCATCTCCATAATAGAGTCGACGGAGCGTTCACGCACAGGTCTGTAGATCATTCCAGCCTGACAAAACCTGCAACCGCGTGTGCATCCTCTGGCAATCTCAAGCCCTAACCTGTCATGAATGGTTTTTGCATTCGGCACAAGAGGCTTGTAGAGATGAGATATGTCATCGAGGTCTTTGAGAATACGGCGTTTCACCTTCTCAGGGGCGTTTTTTTGTGGTCGTATTGCTGCTATTCTTCCTTTGCTGGTGTAATCAATAGTGTAATGGGAAGGGATATAGACACCCTCTATCTGAGCCAGTTGAATCAGCGTCTCTTCTTTTGAAAGATTCTTTTTTTGGCAAATATTCCAGGCTTCGGTAAATTCAATGATAACCTCTTCTCCATCCCCCAAAACGATAGCATCAAAAAAATCAGCCACGGGTTCTGGATTGAGAGAACAGCTGCCGCCGCCGATAATAAGAGGGGATGATTCATCGCGGTCTTTCTGGTATCGGGGAATTCCAGCAAGGTCCAGAATGGTAAGAATATTGGTGTAGCATAATTCATAGGGCAGGGTGATGCCTAAAATGTCAAATGCTGCGAGTGGTTTTTTTGATTCAAGTGAGAAGAGAGGCAGGCGAGTATCTCGCATTTGCCTTTCAGCGTCGGTGTCAGGGCAGAAACAGCGTTCAGCGAGCATGTCATCTTGTGCATTAATAATATGATAAAGAATTTGCAAACCAAGATGGGACATGCCAATTTCATACATGTCGGGGAATATAAACGCGATCTTTACCCCGGTATTATCCCAGTCTTTGCAGACAGCATTGTATTCTTTTCCAAGATAACGGCCCGGTTTGGCAACAAAGGGGAAAATAGCTGTTGAATCCATGATTAGTAACGCTTTGTAGTGCAGGAAAAAGAACTGTTTAATAATCCGTATGCTCCATACGGATGCAAGAGAACGGCCTTGATTTAACGGAAATCAGTTGACTTTTCAAGTATAGATACTGTATTCAATCAGTTATCCTACTTTTTTACAACTGAAGGGTACCTTGAATAAGTATATTTTTCAATGAAGGTATACGAAAAATTTTTATCATAGGCGGATAGTTGATATCTTGATCTAATGTTGACCAATCCAGGAATTGACAGAACGGATAGGTATTCAAGATACCCGGAAAATATCGAGATGAGTATAAACAAGAGGTTTCGGAATGAAAAATATTTTTTTCCTGTTGTGGTTTTTGACAGGGATGTTCGTGAATCTGCTTCAGGCATCTCCTGTTATTGCTGATGATAAAACAGAAAATATCATTTTTGATATCAGCTTCGCAAAAGCTGGTAACGGGGGAGGAATAGTAACTTTTCAATTGAAAGAAAAGGTGACTCCCCGGATGTTCCAGCTCTCAGGGGAAAATCCACGTATTGTCTTTGATTTTTACGACACTGGCGTAGCTGCTGCTGTGAAAACCTCCATAGGGACCAATGCTGCAGCAATAATTAAGAAAATTCGTGTGGGTTCTCATACTGTACCTAATCGTAAAACACGTGTTGTCTTTGATATGGCCGATCATAGATATAATGTGACATCGGTGTATAACGAGTCTACCGGCAGCTACATTGTACGAGTAACACGAGCAGATGATATACAGATTATAAAGCCAACAGGAAAGAAGAGAGTTGTTGTACCTGAAAAAAAGAAGGAAATACAAAATTTTGCAGATGATGATATTGCCAAACCTGTTAAAGAATCCGACGCTGTAGCAGAGCAACCTAAAAGAAGAGAAATATGGAAGCAACAGGAAAAAGGCAAAAAAAACATTGTACCGATTCAGACTATGCTGCTGGCAGGAAAACAGCCTGTTCCAGCTGCTGATAAAGGAAATGCTCACAAAAAGAATAAAGCCGCAAAGATAGTCGAAAAAACGGCTAAACAAACTGTAACACCCACCTTAGCTGCAGAAAAGATAAGAAAAGAGCAGGTAGAGGAGAGTGGCGTGGCTAAAGCAAAACAGGGAGAACAGGTAATTTCGGAGATTGAACCGGAAACAGAAACCGCCATTGAATCATTTGAAAAAGAGAAGGAAAAACCGGTTATCAATAAGGTTTCTTTTGAAAAAAACAGTGAAAATAAAGAGATGGTTTTCTTTCATCTCAATGGTTTTTTCCCTCCTATGGTGTTTGCTGCCGATGGAAAAAAACTACAGGTTGTTTGTGAATTTTTTGACGGAACCTTCGATGGTCAAGATCAAAAGACCATCCGCACAATGGGCGAGTATATTACCAAGGTAAAGATAAAAACATTTGATTCCCCAGGCAAGGTACGGGCTGTATTGGATTTATCCCCCAAATATAACTATGATCTTAAACAGGTTTTTTTCAGAGAAGACAATGTCTTTGTGATTATAATCAGTAATCTCGGCAGGAAAAAGTAAATACTGGAGCGGCCCTGTTTTGTACCAGGTCAGGGGCTAAATCGTTCTTTTATCCAAGTTTCTATGTAGGCTGCACTATGTTTACATCTATCAATGAGTATCAGGGGTAATATTGCCGTAAGTAATGAGGCGGCATTTTGAGAGTAAACTTCTCCTTTGGATAACTCTCTTCTGTGAGTATATCAGAGAGCTGGATATCAATATCAGTTCCCAGGGATTTTCCTTCAACTGTTACGTGCTGCGGCAAGGGGCATGGTGTTGTTTTTGACCAGTTGTCATAATCAATGGAGATCACCATGTGTCCATTTTGGTCGATAATAATTCGTGAGAGAATTTTCTGTAACGTGGGGTGATAAAGCAGGAGTTCTTTCTCCTTCTTTCTGGCATCCTGTTTGATTACTGTAAGCCATATCCCTCTTTTTTCCGCATCGTAACGGGTCTCAGTAAGTTCTGCATCTGTAAAACGTGCATTTCCTGACAGCCATTGTGCCCAGTTTCCCTGGAGGGTTTCCCTTGGCAGGTTATAGCGTTCGAGAAAATGTGCCGTTCTGCCATGTCGATATATCCCTTTCATTACGTTGATGGCCTGAAACCTTTGTCCTTCGGTAGCAAGGGCAAAGAGCGGTTGTCCCAGAGGGTTGACGGCAATTACCTTGGTTGCAGAAGGCAGGAGGAGCTGCAGGTAGCCAGTGAGGCTGCCATTTTTGAGCTTGGAATCCCATTTTACTGAAAGTTCGGCATTGATAAACTGAGGACATTGACGCTGCTGCCAGACGCTCAGCTCTTCTCTCAGTGATTTTTCCTCGTCTTCTCCCAGAGGATCCTGCCACGGTTTGTGAGTGCATCCGTTTACAAGAAGAACAAGTGTGATGATGAGTGGGAGGATACGGATCATTTTCTTTTTTCCAGCTTTCTGATTTTGTTTTTTATACTGCTGCCTAAGGAATTATCTTCTTTCAACTTTTCCAATGCTTTTTGATAAAAATGCAGTGCCAGATCATTTTCACCCAGTTGTAGGTAGACGTCACCTAAATGATCAACAATATGAGGATCATCAGGTTCCAGCTCTCGTGCTCTTTTGAGATGGATCAGTGCCTTTTCATATTCGCCCAGGCGGTAATAAACCCAGCCGAGACTGTCAAGGATATAGCCATTATCAGGTTTCAATTCGAGAGCTTTTTTGATGTAGGCAAAGGCCTGTTGTAGTTTTATATTGTTATCAGCCCAGGTATAGCCAACAAAATTAAGTGCATTGGCATGATCGGGTTTCAGTTTAATGAGCTGAATCATCTTTTCCATAGCTAACGAGTGGAGCCCTTGATTTTCCAGCTGGATGGCATATTCATAAAGAATCGAATCGTTTTCAGGATATATCTCATGGCCATCTTGTAAGACCTTAAGTGCCTTTTCTTTTTGATTTGTAGTCGCGTAGAAGCGGGCAAGAAGGGAGTAGAAAAACGGCAGCCTTGTGGTATCTGCTGCCAGGAGATTTTTCAGATAGACTGCAGCTTCTTCATAGCGTTTTGTCTGTTTGAAGACACGGGTCTGCAGGAGTACCCCGTCTTTGAACTCATCTGATTCTGGTGAGATATCCCGAAGCACTGCAATAGCTTTATCATATTCTTTCTCTTGATAATAGATTAGTCCCAACAGGTAGCTTCCCTGGTCAAGCGGCCCTTCTTTATGGATGGTTTCCAGTATATCTTTTGCTATATCTATTTCATTGTTGGTTAGATATATTTGTGCCAGGGCAAGATCTATGTTGCCAGGGGTCTTGTTGAGATGACGTAATTGTTCCAGCTCTTTTCGGGCTGCATCATTTTTTTTCAAGAGGAGATAGGTCTTGACCCTGTTAAACACGGCATGTTCATTGTCCGGGTCGATCTCCAGGATCTCTTTATTTATGTTCAGGGCTTTTTGAAACTGTTTGGTCGCAGTGTAAAATTCTGCGATTTCAAACAGCAGCTCTATTGTCGTGTTATTTTGCCTGGCCTGTTGGTAATAGTTTTCCGCCTGTTGCAATTCATCCTTCATGCTTGCCAGTCTTGCCATATAGAGATTGGCATAATATGATTGCGGGCTTGTTTCCAGAACCTTTATGAAAAACTGTTCTGCCTTATCCAACTCATCTTTTTCAATATGCAATAGACCCAGACTCAGGAGTATAGAGTTATTATCAGGCTCCAACGCAAGTATGTTTTCATAGATGGCCATGGCTTCTTCCTGTCGATCCTCGAGTAACAGTAATCTTGCAAGCGTTATTTGCAGCGTATTCTTCTCAGGGAACTGTTGCAGGTATTTCGTCAACCAGGTAATGGCTTCTCCATTTCTTTTTAGTTCAATGAGGAGTACCGGGATTTTTTCCCGTATATAGGCAGCAGTAGGATCACAAAGGCTTGCCTTTTCATAGGCCTCAAGTGCCTCTTCGTACAATCCCTTATATTCAGCGCTGCTTCCCCAGAGGAAATAAAAATAGGCACAGGCACTGTCGATGTTTTCGTCAACAATTTTTGTCTCATCCTGGCTGTGAAAGGGAGAAGAGGGAAGTTGGGTGCAGCTGCTTAGAATGATTGCCCAGAGCAGTATCTGTATGAAAAAAAGAAGGTTTCTTTGTCGCATGCTATGTTCTTTTGTGTTTTTTAAGCCATGAGAGGGTACGTTCCCATATGAAACTGTGTACGGCAGCAATAGATTTTTGAGCGTCCACACGACAAATAAACGGGTAATCAAGGGCTTTGAAAATCGCATCAACCTTTTCAAGAAACCGTTCCTGTTCAAAATCATTTGGTGTCTCCTGACGATGTTTGGTTATGCGATAGGTGCTTATCCTGGGAGGAACTTGAAAAAGAAATACCAGATCAGGTTGTGGTGCGAAACTGTTACGTTCTGCTATTTCCCTGATATCCATTCCCAAAGCTCCCTGATAGGCGATTGTGGAGAGAAAGTATCTATCACATAAAATTATCTTTCCCTTTTGAAGATTGGGTTTGATAAAGGTGGCAACATGTTCTTTTCTATCATCAATAAAGAGCTGGAGCTCCTCTTCTCTGGTAACACTGTTCCGGTTCTTGTAGAGTTTTCGAATCTTCTGTCCGTACGGGGAATCTGTTGGTTCTCTTGTTATTACGGTATCATAACCGTTGCGATGCAGAGAATCAGCGAGCAGGGTGAGCTGGGTGGATTTTCCGGTACCATCGATGCCTTCAAATACAAAGAGGCAGCCCTTGGACTCGCCCTTTTTTGATGGATGTGTATCTGTTTTCATAAACGGATTCCCTGTGTTCTGTTTTCGGCAATATCACAGGCCATCGTCACTGCCGCTTCAAGGCTGGTTGACTCTGCCACACCTTTGCCAGCAATATCATAGGCGGTGCCATGATCAACTGAGGTGCGGACGATGGGCAGTCCGATTGTAACGTTGACGCCGTCTGCAAAATGGAGCAGCTTGAAGGGGATAAGTCCCTGATCGTGGTACATACAGACCACCGCGTCATAGGCTCCCTGTGCAGCCTTATAAAATATTGTATCTGGTGGGAGCGGGCCGTGCACTGACATACCTTGCCCTTGCAGCTTTGAAACAGCTGGTTCTATAATGTCTATTTCTTCCCTGCCAAAGATGCCAGCCTCACTGGCGTGGGGATTGAGTCCCGCCACGCCGATTCTGGGGGTGTGAATTGCGAAATCTTGTTGCAGGGCGGTATAGGTCAGTTCAATACGTTTCTTTATCCCCTCTATTGTCAGAGCAGGAGAAACCTTTGTGAGTGCGCAGTGGATAGTAACCAGGGTGATACGTAATCTGGGGCCTGCCATCATCATGGTAAATTCTGTCGTATTGCAGAGATCAGCAAGCATCTCTGTATGGCCTGGATAGTTGTAGCCCGCCTTTTGCAGCGCTGTCTTGCTAATGGGGCAGGTGGTGATCGCAGAGATATCTCCATCTCTGGCAAGCATAACCGCTGTTTCAATATAACCTGCCATGGCTTTTCCTGTTATTATGTCAGGTTTCCCCCAGCCAAGCTCAGACGGTGCGAGTGAAGAGACCTGGTACACAGCAATGCTGTTTTGCGGCACAGCTTCCCCTGGCTTCCAGGCGCTGCATGCTATGTCCATATTGAAATGGCGAGCCTGTGACCGCAGCACTTCAAGATCGCCTATGACCACAGCGTTTTGATGTGTACGCTCCTTTGCCGAAAAATATCTCAAAATGATTTCAGGGCCAATACCGACAGGGCAACCCATTGTAATTCCTACTGGTTTCATACACATCTATCCGTAATGTAATTCAAAGGCATTTATAATATGATCTATTACAGGTTTTTTGTTCTGATAATATATGGATATAACATCAAAACGGGCATCTGTGTCAAAAAGTTTATTGCTGCTGATATATTCTAAGGCAGTTTTTGAGATTTGTCTCTGTTTGAAAGGGGTAATTGCCAGAACAGGGGGGCCAAAAGAATCTGTTTTCCGGCTTTTTACTTCAATAAATATGATGATCTTCTTATGTTCTGCAATTATGTCAATCTCACCTGAACGGGTTCGGTAGTTTACGGTATGAATCTGGTATCCTTTTTTCTTAAGGAATGCTGCCGCCAGTTTTTCACCTGATCTGCCGAGTGCTTGTCTATCAGCTGTCAAGATCTCTTACTCCTTTAAAAGTCGTGCGATGAATGGGGCACGGGCCGAATTTGACGATGGCCTGTCTGTGCTTTTTAGTGGGGTAGCCTTTATGACGAAAAAAATCATACACAGGATAGCGGCTATGAGCAGCTGACATAATGTCATCACGAAATATTTTGGCAATGATCGAGGCAGCGGCAATCGATGCACTGCGGCTTTCACCTTTTATAAGGGGAAGTTGAGCGGTTTCTATGGGGACCTGGAATTTTCCATCCACCAGGATAAAATCAGGATCGGTGTACTGCAGGGAAAAATGAGAGACAGCAAGCTGCATCGCCATAAGCGATGCCTGAAGTATGTTTATAGTATCGATGGTTCGCTGGGAAACAACTCCAATGCCATATGGTGCCTTATACTCTTCGAGCAACCTTTTTAGCTTTTGACGCTGTTTATGACTTGTTTGTTTGGAATCCCTGAACTCGCAAGCAGGGCACTCAGGCGGTAATTGTACACATGCGGCGACAACAGGGCCTGCTAATGGCCCTCTGCCAACTTCATCCACACCGATGATACACCTATAGCCCTGTGAACGAAGCTCTCGTTCGAAGTGAAGAGTATCATTTTCTTCAAACACCAGGTTGAGCATATCAAGCTCTTGGCGGGAACAATTTTCTATGTATGTAATGACAAACTATGTATTACGATAATCTGTCATTACATGCTTTTTACAATCTGTCCACAAGATTAACTTAACGGATACCACGCTCTTTAATACGGGCAGCCTTACCACGTCTCTTTCTGAGGTAGAACAGCCTTGATCTGCGGACACGACCGCGGGTAACCACCTCGATTTTTTCAATACGGGGATTATGTAGAGCGAAAGTCTTCTCTACGCCCACGCCATGAGAAATCTTGCGAACTGTGTATGAAGCGTCCATTGAGCCGTGCTTTCGCTTAATCACAACACCCTGGAAAATCTGTACACGTTCCTTAGTTCCCTCAATAATGCGGATATGTACTTTTACTGTGTCTCCCGGGCGAAAATCCGGAATATCCTGCCGCATTTGTTCCTGTTCAATTTTGTCAATAATTGCACTCATAACCTATTCTTCCATTTACTGTTATATATGTTAGTAATAATCCTTTCTTATCCACCTATAGTATTTGTAACTTCTTTATTATTCGTTTATGCACTATTACGAGCAATAAGCCTGTCACAAATAATGGCAACAGCTGATCGTACTGACAGATGGTTGTACGATGTAATCCCGGCAATGGCTGATAGTGCATAGTCTGCTCGTTTACGTATTTCAGGGGCAAGACCATGTGCTGTACCAAAAAGCAGCAATGTCCTTTCAGCTTCTGCTATTTTTTCCCGTGCCGCCTGGTAATTGATTTCACCAGTCTGCTCGTGCGCACTGGTCGTCATAATAAGAGGCTGCACATCATATACTTTCTTGGTTTCTGCGACAACGTCATCCAGTGATGAAGCAAGTTTTACAATGGAGAACGCTTCTTTTCTGGCAGGATTAGAGCGTGAACCATGCCCTGTCTGCCAGTGTTCCATTATTTCTTTTACCAGCTCCTGTTGTTCCGCATATGGGGTGACAATGTAATAGTTGCCAATGCCATATGTTCGCCCAGTACGGGCAATATCATGCAGATCCAGGTTTGTAATGGCAGAACCTATGATCTCGCCCTGTTTACCAAGCACCGGATGATGGATAAGGGCAATGTCAATTTTCACATCAATCTGATTTGTCATGTCCTTGTCCCTCAGTTTGCAGTTTCTTCACCGTTTCATACAGCCCCTGCTTTTTCAAAAATTTTATCTCAGCCTTGCTGAAGACAACCTTTGCGAGTAAATCCGGTCTTCTCTTGAGGGTTCGTGTAACCGAGAGCAGAAAACGGTGTTCATCAATGTGTTTATGATCCCCTGAAAGCAGAAATTCCGGTACTTCCTCCTCTTCAAAAACCCGTGGCCGTGTGTACTGCGGATGCTTTAACAAGCCTCTGCTGAACGTGTCATTTGTTGCCGATTCACTGCATCCCAATACGCCTGGTAGTAACCTGCTGATACTGTCGACCACTATCATTGCCCCCAGCTCGCCGCCTGTCAAAATAAAATCACCAATGGAGATTTCATCAGTAATGTAATGGTCGATATATCTTGAATCTACACCTTCATAGCGACCACAGACCAGACAAATACGTTTTTCCCTGCTGAGTTGCTCTGCCATCTCCTGATTGTATAGCTTACCCTGTGGACTTAACAGGATAATACGGGCGGGGGCAGGAATCTGCTCTTGCAGTTTCTGAGTGGCTGCTGCCAGAGGTTCTGGTTTCATAACCATCCCTTCGCCGCCGCCAAAGGGCCTGTCATCAGTCATCTGATGTTTATCAAGGGCGTAGTCCCGTATATTTACCAGGTTGACATCTATCTTTTTGCTGAGTCTCGCTCTCCTGATGATGGATTCATTGAGAAAGGAAGAAAACAGGCTCGGAAAAATTGTCAATATGTCAAAAATCATAAAGGGTTTTCCCTTTATTCAGAGTTCCCGCTGTTTATCTCAAGCAAACCAGGGGGCGGTGTAATGACTACACCTTTTTCTGAATGCTCGTGTATGGTTGTTTCCATAATGGGAATGAGATATTCATCGTCACCATTTGTAACAACCAGTATATCCTGTGCGCCGTTGGAAAAAAGAGATGTGACAACACCAATGTATTTCCCCTCAGCTGTGTGTACGGGGAGATCATACCATTGATACCAGTAATATTCTTCTTCCTCAAGCGGTGCCAGGTCTTTTTTGTTTACCAGGATTCCCAGACCATGTATTTTTTCAGCGTCATCTCTGCTCTCTATTTCCTCAATTTTGAGGATAATACCCTTGCCATGCTGCCAGACCTTTTCGATATCAAGTTTCCGTGTCAATCGTCCTGATCCGTCAACCAGTACAACCTGACGATAATCAAGCAGGGAAGCAGGAGAATCCGAGTAGGAGTGGACTTTTACCTCTCCTTGTAATCCGTGCGCCTTTGCAATTTTTCCAACGATGACGTAGTCATCCGGGAAATGAAAAACATCGGCCATGACGGATTTACTACTCCAGGATATCCAATCGTATTTTTTTATGTTCTCGTTCTGCAGTAGCAGACAAAAGCGTACGCATAGCCCTGGCAGTCCGTCCCTGCTTGCCAATCACCTTGCCAAGATCATCCTGGGCGACACTGAGCTCTATGGTGATTGTGCCATCTTCTTCCTGAGAGGATATTTTCACCTCTTCAGGTTTGTCGACCAGAGAGCTTGCAATGTAATTTACCAGCTGTTCCATCTGTTTTTACTCACTTACCGGCGCAGCCTGTTTTTTTATAAGTGATTTTACCGTGGTTGTGGGCAGCGCGCCCTTGCCAAGCCATGCCTGTAATTTTTCATCGTTTATTGTAATCGCGGCAGGATCTTTGAGTGGATCATAGGTGCCAACGATATCAAGAAATTTACCATCGCGCTTATTCTCGCTGTCAGCGACGATAATACGATAGAAAGGTTTCTTTTTTCTTCCAAGTCTGGTTAAACGTATACGTACTGCCATTCCAGGTTTTTCCTCCGGTTAAATATATTGAGTATACTAGAAGGACAACATGCGTCCTCTTAAAAATTCTTCTTTATCTTCTAATACCTTTCGGTAATTTACGTCTCTTCTTACCACCGCCTGCCGGTGAAAATGCCATTTTCCCCCGCATTTTCTTCATCATCTTTAACATGGCGGTATAACTTTTCAATACCCGGTTGACATCAGCAATTGAGGTACCGGAGCCGGCAGCGATACGCTGTCTCCTGCTGGCATTGATAATCCGGTGATCTCGCCGCTCTTTTTTGGTCATCGAGCGGATAATCGCTTCTGTTTTTCCAAGCTCCTTTTCATCGGGCTTTGGCGCATCCTTGAGCTGTTTGAGTTTGCCAATCCCCGGGATCATACCCATGATCTGTTCTAAAGACCCCATTTTTTTGATCTGTTGGATCTGATCGAGAAAATCCTCAAGAGTGAACTGGTTTTTCAGAAGTTTTTTCTGTAATCTGTCAGCCTTTTTCTTGTCGACAACTTGTTCAGCTTTTTCGATAAGGGTGAGAACATCCCCCATGCCGAGAATACGAGAGGCAACACGGTCGGGATGAAATATCTCAATGGCGTCAAGTGCTTCGCCAACGCCGACAAATTTAATGGGTTTGCCGGTAACATTTTTAATAGAAAGCGCCGCACCGCCGCGGGCATCACCTTCCATCTTTGTGAGAACAACACCG
>PDWJ01001447.1_pt1 | contig 29400 bp, 19 predicted proteins | sample 1430881 | NCBI WGS metagenome assembly PDWJ01 (sample SAMN01162460, study PRJNA174530) | Oral metagenome, whole genome shotgun sequencing project. | biome: Marine environment; feature: Marine mammal; material: Swab sample of the gingival sulcus; isolation source: swab sample of gingival sulcus...
ATCGAAAGATGCTCAAGCACTGATGGAATCGGCTATGCGTGAAGCCATGGCTGTTGCCGCTGCCTCGAATGTCAATCTTACCAAAGAGGATCTCGCAAATTGGTACACCTTTTTACACACGCTTTCGCCGTTGGGAAAAACGTCGATGCTCCAGGACGTCGAAGCCCGTAGAAAAACCGAAGTGGAAATGTTTGCCGGGAAAGTCGTAGAACTAGGGAAAACATATCAGATTGACACACCGGTCAATCTGACCTTTTTGCGCACTATTAAAGCGATGGAAGATTCCTGGGAACTGAAAGAGTTCTTATGAGTGGAGCGCTCACCAGGCGTGGCAATCGATTTGCCGGGAATGTCAATCATCACGATTGGGATGCCCGCTTCGGTGAGTTGCGGCTCGATTTCCATAACGTGTCTGTGAGCGGTCATTAATGCCAATATCGGCCTGAATGTAGCAGCACCAAGTTCCCCCTCATGAAAGACGATGGGCTCTTCTTTCGTGTATGATTCATGAAAGAGTAAGAGGTTTTGTGAGGGCTGCCAATAAAAAATGTGCGTGCTTTTTATGATGAATTGCTCCGAGAGCATCCGGGAGAACAGGAATATGAAGTGATGTTGCGTTATTTCTTTTCATGTCTCTCACTGAGACATGGAGTTCACGGAGCCCTTCTGAAAAAGCGGTTCTCCGTGCTCCCTGTAAGTCTGTGAGAGGTGAAAAGGAATTGACTCAGAAGGGGCTTGACGTTATTTTTATAAACGTATGCTTCCTGACTGTTTGAACTTCAGGAATTTGTGACTTTTTATTACTCCGCCACGATAATTTTCCCTCCATGCTGGTGGCAATAGTCGGAATAGGTTTGAGGAGGTTTCTTATCAGTAACGACAATGTCAACATCTTTGAGATCTGAGAACGTGACCAGAGAGACCGTGTCGAATTTGGTATGATCGACGAGGAGGACAATCTGGCTGCTGACCTCCATCATCACTTTTTTGATTTCTGTTTCTATCAGGGATGAATTGGTGATACCTTTTTCCAGAGAGACGCTGGTGGCAGCGAGAAACACAGTGTTGGCGTTCAATTTGCGGAGCATAGCAACCGCCTCTTGCCCGACCAGAGAATTCGTCGATCGGAGCAAATCGCCGCCGGTAACAATTATGTTGACATTTTCATATCCGAGCGCAGCATTGATCACGGGAATGCTGTTGCTGATAATTGTTACCCGTTGTTTCTGTTTCAAATGTTCCACCATTTGCACGGCTGTCGAGCCGGCATCGAGAATGATGATATCCCCATCGTTGACAAATTCGGCCGCAATCGCTGCAATCGCCGATTTGGCATCTTTCATCGTCATTTGGCGCTGGGAAAGAGGGATCGGGGCATCCTCATCATTCAACACGACACCGCCATACACTTTTTTGACGATTTTTCGATCTTCTAATTCGTTGACGTCCCGGCGGATTGTATTTTTTGACACACCAAACTGCCGGCACAATTCATCTAAGCTGACCGATCCGTACTCTCTGAGATATTCTTCGATTTTCTGTATTCTTTGTAGTTTCAACGTATAACTCCGTCACAGCCCTGCCAGGGTTTGAAACCCTGGCAGGGTTCATGCCTGGTTTACAATGCATTCAGGTCTCTCAATGTTCTTTCGTTCTAAAAGTTGAGTACATTTATAAGAGATCTACTCAAAATGTAAACAAAAAAATAGAAAAATTATAAAATTAACAAGATTTTTATTGCAAAAAATAACCAATGTGTAACAAGATGTACTCAAGAAATAATCAAATTTTTACATACATGAACATCCGTACGTAAGTTTTTAACTCGTATCTTTGGATAAAAACACTTTGACAAGAGGGAGTCTTGTAGCACATGCGTCTCGCGTATGGCATACACCGATGACTGGCACAGAAGTGAGGTGGAGGCAAACGAGGACGTATGCTGCACAGAGGAGAGCATAATGGCAAAAGAAATACTGATGCCCCGGCAGGGGAATACAGTGGAATCGTGCCTGATTCTTGAGTGGAAAAAGCAAGAAGGCGCTGAAGTGGCTGTTAACGAGATTCTATGCGAGGTCGAAACCGATAAAGCTACGTTTGAAATCGAATCAGAAGAAAGTGGGACGCTGCTGAAAATTCTGTATGAAGAAGGCGCTGATGTGCCAGTCTTGACGCCAATCGCAATTCTCGGACAACCGGGGGAGGATATCAGCAGCTTCCTGTCAGCAGAGACAGATGACGAGCCGGAACAAGCCGCCTCTGCTCCTGAAAAAGCTGAGAAATCTGACGTCCGACCAGAACCCGTGGAAACTCTCAACACTCAACTCTCAAACCACAAATCAATCTCCCCTCGCGCTCGTAACCTGGCCTCAGCAAAAGGCGTGGATTGGACCAGTATTGCCGGAAGCGGACCTGAAGGCAGGGTTATCGAACGCGATGTGCTGGCAGTGCTTACGGAAAAAGCGCCATTGACTTCAGCCGCAACTGCCGCGTTGATCGAGCGGGGAATAACAGCTCCCGCCTCTGGCACCGGCATTGGCGGGCGAGTGACGACTGCCGATCTTTCTCAAAAACCTGCTGTTGCAACACCAGTGTTGCAAGCAGAATTTCCGGGAGCATTCCATGAGATTCCGGTCAAAGGTGTTCGCAAAATCACTGCTTCACGCATGCTCGAATCGCTCGCGTCAACCGCTCAGGTTACCCTCAATACCTCTGCGGATGCCTCTAAGCTGCTAGCCTATCGTCAGCGCCTGAAAGCCTCGCCTGAAGAATTCGGTCTGCAAGGTATTACGATTAACGATCTGGTGATGTATGCTGTGTCTAAAACGCTTCTCCGTTTCCCTGATTTGAATGCGCATTTTCTCGGTGAAAGGATCCGTGAATTCGAACATGTACATCTTGGTATGGCGGTCGATTCGCCACGCGGACTCTTGGTTCCGCCCGTCAGGTTTGCCGATCGACTTTCGTTAAAACAGGTCTCACAGGAAACCAAACGCTTGATTACGGCCTGTCAGGATGGAAAGATCCTACCTGATGAACTCAGCGGCGGCACCTTTACAATGACGAATCTCGGTGCGTTGGGTATCGAAAGCTTTACGCCTGTGTTAAATCCTCCGGAAGTCGCCATTCTCGGCGTATGTGCGATTCAGCCGAAAGCGGTGATGGTTGGTGATGACGTCCGGCACGTGCCGCATATCGCCTTGTCTTTAACTTTCAACCATCAGGCTGTCGATGGCGCACCGGCTGCGAGATTTCTGAAAGAACTCTGCACGGCACTGGCAAATTTTGATCTGCTTTTGGCTGAGTAATGGAGTATGTGGGGGGTTGGGTGTTTAAGTGTTTGAGTTTTGTGAGAGAGCCTTTCTGAGAGTCCAGCATCCAAACACTTAAACACTCAAATACTCACATGAAACTTATGATGTATGATGTGATTGTTGTTGGAGCCGGGCCAGGTGGCTATATCGCTGCTGAGCGGGCTGGCGCCAGAGGAAAATCCGTGCTGCTGATCGAAAAGGCGCATCTCGGTGGAGTCTGCACGAACGAAGGCTGTATTCCGACAAAATCGTTGCTGAATTCGGCGAAACAATACGTGCATGGCTTGGAAGCCGGGAAGTTCGGTGTGCATTTCGATGGCGCTCGTTTCGAACTCAAAGAGGCAATGGCCTGGAAGCAAGGGGTGATTGACACTCTGCGCAAGGGCATCGCCTATCTCATGAAAAAGCATGGCGTGGAAGTCATTACCGGCGAGGCGGAATTTGTGGATCGCCGGACCGTTCGGGTTAATGGCGAATTGTATCAGGGCCAAAACTTGATTATTGCGACAGGTTCTTCAGCTGCTGTTCCACCGATTCCCGGAGCCGACAGTCCGCATGTGATGACAAACCGCGAGATTTTGCAGATCTCCAAACTGCCGGCAACCATCGCGATTATCGGTGGCGGCTACATTGGAATGGAATTCGCGTCGTTGTTCAGCAATGTCGGCGTAGAAGCTCATGTGATCGAAATGATGGATGAAATCGTACCGATGATGGACGGGGAGTTCGCCAAGATTCTGCGCAAATCGATTCCGAAGGTTTCATACCATCTTGGCGCAAAAGTCGAAAAGATCGACGGTCGCACCATCTTTTTTTCCACTGGAGAGAAAACAGACTCCCTTCAGGCTGACATTATCTTGATGTCGGTCGGTCGGCGTCCAAACGTCCAGGGCCTCGAAGGCTTAGGGCTTGATATTCGCCGCCAGGGTGTCAAAGTCAATGAAAAAATGCAGACCAATCTGCCCGGTGTCTATGCGATTGGGGATATCAACGGCGAATCCCTGCTGGCACATTCGGCCTCGCGCATGGCTGAGGTAGCGGTCAATACGATTTGCGGTCGTCCGGATCGTATGCGTTACCAGGCGATTCCCTGGGTCGTCTACACCTTACCCGAAGTTGCCGGATGCGGCCTGACCGAGCAAGATGCCCGGCAGCAAGGTATGAATGTCAGAACCGCGACTGTACAGATGCGGGCCAACGGACGCTTTCTGGCCGAATACGGCAGACAAGCGCCGGGTCTGTGTAAGGTTGTCGTCGATGCCGATACAGATGTGCTGAAAGGTGTGCATCTGCTCGGAGCGAATTGCTCGGAAATGATTTACGGTGTTGCCGCGACGCTCGAAGCCGAGCTTCGCGTTCAGGATATACAAGACATTATCTTCCCGCATCCGACGGTTTCGGAGATTATCAAAGATGCTTTATGGGAACTGTGAAGATGAAATAGCCACAGAGACACAGAGGTACAGAGGGAATATTCCTTAACGATTCCACCCCTGCGTCTCTGCGTCTCTGTGGCTGCAAATTATGCCTAAGTCGATTGTTGTTAATCCAAAAGAAGTACGCAAACCACAGAAATTAAAAATTAAAGAGATTCCTGTTAATCAGTATAAACCGAATTTCGAGAAAGAACTCAAGACGTTTGGAAAAGACGTCTTGAAGGAGATGTATAGCGATATGCTGTTGATCCGTGAGTTCGAATCGATGCTGAATTCGATTAAAACTCAGGGAGCCTATCAGGGCATCGAATATAATCACCGCGGACCGGCTCATCTTTCACTGGGACAGGAATCGGCCTCCGTTGGGCAGTGTGTGGTGTTAGACGCTGACGATCTGATTTTCGGTTCACACCGTAGTCATGGCGAAATCCTGGCAAAGTGTTTCTCTGCTGTCCATAAGTCCGATGATGAGACGCTGCTGGACATTATGAAGAATTTCATGGGCGGCGCCACGTTGAAAGTTGTAGAAGAAGGCCATCACGGGTCGGTCAAAGATCTGGCGATGAATTATGTCCTTTATGGCACATTGGCCGAAATTTTTGCTCGAGAATATGGTATTAATAAAGGGTTAGGTGGTTCGATGCATGCCTTTTTCCCGCCCTTTGGCAGCATGCCGAATAATGCGATTGTCGGCGGCAGCGGCGATATTTGTGTCGGCGGAGCACTCTACAAACGCATCAACCGCAAGCCGGGCATCGTGATCGGCAATATCGGCGATGCCTCGATGGGCTGTGGTCCGGTTTGGGAGGGCATGACCCTGGCCGCAATGGATCAATATCGCACGCTCTGGGACAAAGAAGTGGGGGGCGCGCCGCCGATTATGTTCAACTTCTTCAACAATTTTTACGGTATGGGCGGCCAGACTGCCGGGGAAACAATGGGTTACAATATTCTAGCCCGGGTCGGCGCTGGTGTGAATCCCGAAAATATGCATGCCGAACGGGTTGATGGCTACAATCCACTGGCTGTTGCTGAAGCAGTCGCACGGAAAAAGAAAATTCTGCAGGAAGGTCGCGGTCCTGTGTTGCTAGACACGATCACCTATCGGTTGTCCGGCCACTCTCCGTCGGATGCATCGTCCTACCGCACCAAAGAAGAATTAGCCCTTTGGCAGGAAGAGGATTGTATCAAAAGTTTCGGTGCTTATTTGAAAGAGAATGGGGTTTTGACTGAAGCAGAACTTTCCGAATACAAAGAACGGGCGACCGAAAAATTAACCCATGTCACGAAGTTAGCCGTGTCGCTTGATATTTCACCGCGTCCGTCTGGCGAATTGGTCGAAACGGTGATGTTTTCGAATGAGAAAGTCGATCGATTTGACGATCGCGAACCGGAAGTCTTGATGCCGAAAGAAGAAAATCCGCGCGTGAAAGCCATTGCCCGCCGTAAACGTTTCGGCTTTGACGAGAACGGAAAACGGTTATCCGGCAATCAGATCTATTCCTATCGCGATGGTCTCTTTGAGGCTATGCTGCACCGGTTCTACGAAGATCCGACGATGATCGCCTATGGCGAAGAAAACCGTGATTGGGGCGGAGCGTTTGCCGTGTATCGCGGCCTGACCGAAGCTATCCCGTATCACCGCTTGTTTAATGCCTCGATTTCCGAAGGTGCAATTGTCGGCTCTGGCGTTGGTTATGCGTTGTGCGGCGGCCGTGCGGTCGTCGAGTTGATGTACTGTGATTTTATGGGCCGTGCCGGCGATGAAATTTTTAACCAGGTTGCCAAATGGCAGGCCATGTCAGCCGGAATCCTGAAAATGCCGTTGGTCGTGAGAGTCTCGGTCGGCAGCAAATACGGCGCACAGCATTCACAGGATTGGACCAGCATTGTTGCGCATATCCCGGGTTTAAAAGCAATGTTCCCGGCTACGCCGTACGATGCTAAAGGTATGTTGAACCTGGCGCTACGCGGTACTGACCCGGTGATTTTCTTTGAGAGCCAGAAGCTCTATGGCATTGGTGAAGAGTTTGTCGAATCCGGCGTGCCGGAAGGCTATTATGAAATTCCTGAAGGTGAGCCGGCTGTGCGGCGCAATGGAAAGGATTTAACCATTATTACGATCGGCGCGACTCTGTATCCGGCTCTGGAAGTCGCGGATGAGTTGCAGGAGAAATACGGCGTGAGTTCGGAAGTGATCGACTTGCGTTTTATCAATCCGTTGAATTACGATCTGCTGGTCGAATCGGTCAAGAAGACCGGCAAAGTGCTGCTGGCCTCCGATGCCTGCGAACGGAATTCCTTCCTACACAACGTGGCCTCGAATCTGACTCAATTGGCGTTCAATTATCTGGATGGACCTCCGGTTGTCGTCGGATCGCGCAACTGGATTACTCCGGCTGCCGAGATGGAAGATACTTTCTTTCCGCAGAAAGAATGGATCGTTGATGCGATTCACGAACGCATCTATCCGCTTGCAGGGCATCAGGTAAGCACCGTGCAGACTTACGGCGAAATTCTGCGTCGAAACCGCTTAGGCGTGTAAAAGGCGATTTAATCACGAAGAAATGCGTAAGAACGTGAAAAGCTAACAGGCGGGGCTTGCAAAGTCCCGTCTGTTGCGGTCGAAAACCTCTTTAAGTTCGGATGTCATGCTTCCAAAAATAATCAGGAGAATCTGCAATGACGGCGTTTGCAGCTAAGAAATCCTTCTGAGTGACATCGGCTGTCGATGTTAAAACACAGTCAACTCTGTGTCCTCATTACCCCTTTCGCAACTGCCTCAGCCAGGAGTGTCGTGTTTCTCGTTCTTGAGTAATATACTACCAGTATTTGCATATTTGATCCTCCTTGTTCAGTAAACGTTCTTTATTGTGCAAACGGAAACCCCCTGTCCATTTCTTACCACAAAGACACACAGGTCACAAAAAGTTCTGCGCCGTGCTGTTTGTCGGAAAAGTCGTAATTATATACAAACTCTTTGCGTTCCTCATGGTTTCGTTGGTCTGTCAAACACGGTAGCATTACCACATTTTCCCTTATGCTGTATTCCTTATGTCGTTATTTTAGGTGACGTTCTCGTGACTTATCAAGAGATGTGGAAGACAATACAAGTTGTTTTCTGAAAACCGGCGCTTTTGCGAGGGTGGGCTGCACATCGATCACTGGTGGCTACGCATCGATACGTATGGAATGGGTGAGGATCTTATGAGAGATGGAGAAAACGATAATTTTCCTTGACTGAGAAAGGGAGTTTCTAGTATTCTAGGGTAAGAATTGTTTTTGGTTGTGAAACCTGAAAAGTTTTTCATAACAGTGAAGTACCTCTCAGATTTCTTAAGCAAGGTTGCCTGATTCATGATTCAACTATATAATGTGACCAAGGTTTATAGCGATGAAATCCCCGCGCTGCAAGGCGTGACCATGCATATTGAAAAGGGAGATTTCGTCTTTATTACTGGGAAAAGCGGCGCAGGGAAGAGTACATTACTCCGTTTAATCTTCCGTGCCGAGCTTCCGACGAAAGGGGCCGTCCTGGTGAATAATTTCAATATCTCCAGGCTTCAGCGACAGAGCATTCCGTTTTTACGGCGAAATATCGGCGTTGTCTTTCAGGATTTCAAACTTCTTCCGCAGAAAACCGTCTTTGAAAATATTGCATTTGCGCTCGAAGTTGTCGGAATTCCGAAACGAGAAATCGGTCCCCGTGTGATGAGAATCCTGCAATATGTTCGGCTTAAAGAGAAACGCGACATCTTTCCGCCACATCTTTCAGGCGGCGAACAACAACGGGTTGCCATCGCCAGGGCTCTCATCAATAATCCCCCTGTCCTGCTTGCCGATGAGCCAACCGGTAATCTCGATCCGGAAATTTCAAAAGAGATTATGGATATTTTTCAAGAAATCAATCAGCGCGGTACAACTGTGTTAGTCGCCACCCATGATGTCGATCTGATCAAGCGCATGCGGAAAAAGGTGTTTTGCCTGGATAAAGGTAAGTTGATCGACATTATCCCTAGTGAAGAGGTCGCAAATTCATAAATGATGGATTATGTGAATGTACATTCGGACTCTCGGCAGCAATATCTCCTCTGCGTCGACGACGACCGCAGCATCCTGGATGCCCTCGATTCGCAGCTTTCAGAAAAATTCGGTGACTGTTACGAGGTCGAGATCGCGCAAAATGGTTCAGAAGCGATGGAGTTGTTCGAAAACATCTCTCGCGATGGCGGTCGGGTCGAACTGATTCTCTGCGATCAAATGATGCCGGGACTCCTCGGTCAACATGTCCTGGAGCGGATTCATCAGCATGATCCGCGGGTGATGAAAATCCTGCTGACAGGTCAAGCCGGGCTCGATGCGGTCAGTTATGCCGTTAACCGAGCCGGATTGCATAAATATATCGAAAAGCCCTGGGACAAGTACGATCTTCTTCTGACTGTCGAGAATTTGCTCAATCAATATCACATGTCGGAAGCTCTGGAAATTGCTCATAAACGCTATGAGACGATTTTGCATAGCATGAATAACGGCGTCATCAGTCTTGATTTCCAGGGGAAGATCATCTCATTTAATCAAGCGGCGGAGACGATGTTGGGATTTCGGGCGAAGGATGTGCTCGGCAAGACCTACTTCGAGGTCTTTTTCAATTATCAGGGCAATGAGACCATGAATGATATTGTCCTGCAGGCAATCCATGAAACTCTGCCGGATACTTATACGGAAGTCGATTTCTTAAAATGTGACGGAAAAACGATCCCCCTTGGACTGATGACATCATTGTTGAAGGATACCGGCGGGTCGGAACTCGGCATTCTTATCGTCCTTCATGATCTGACGGAAATTCAACGTTATACCAGCTTGAAAGATATGTTTTCGCGCTATGTCTCGAAAGAGATTGTCGAATACATCAGCGATTCTGACGAGCAGGTAACGCTTTACGGCGAAAAGCGCGAAGTCTCTATTTTATTTTCCGATATTCGAGGGTTTACCTCGATGACGGAGCGCCTCGATCCCACGGAGGTCGTGTCTATTCTCAATGCCTATTTCTCATGCATGATCAATGTGATTTATCAGCATAAGGGGACTCTCGATAAATTTCTCGGGGATGGCATGATGTGCATCTTCGGCGCTCCGATCGACCAGCCCGATCATGCGGCGCGGGCAGCTCGTACGGCATTAGCGATGAAAAAAGCGCTCGTTGCGTTTAATAAGCAACAGCTTGAGCAGGGCAAACATACCCTCGAAGTTGGAATCGGCATCAACTCCGGCGATGCTGTTGTCGGGAATGTCGGATCGGAAAAACGGCTGGAATATACGGCTATCGGTGACAACGTGAATCTTGCCGCGCGCCTCCAAGCCATTGCAGGCGGCGGACAAATTTTAATCAGTGACAGCACCTACAACGCCATCAAATCTCAGGCCATAGCTGATCTCCTGCCTCCAGTCAAAGTAAAAGGTAAAATTCATGAAGTCCAGGTGTATGAGCTTTGGGATATGCAGGAGTAACACGGATCGTCTTAGAAATCATTTATAAAAGATGGTAGCCCAGACATTCTTGTCTGGGCTGACAGGCAGGAATGCCTGGCCTACCACATGTGGCCTAGTATTTCTCAGACGTTGCTTCGTGTCGTTGTGCCTTTGTGGCAATGCACTATTTGATGTAGCCCAAATAGTCTTTCTGCAGGTCGAGAATCGTATCCAGCATTGGTTCGGTGCTTTGGAAACTATCGATAACCGGGTCGACCAATAAGGCTTGCAGGGCCAGTTCGCGCGAGCCCTTCAGTGCGGCTTCGACGGTCAGATCGTGGGCTGCGGCCTGATTGTTGTATAATCCGGCAATCCCTTTGGGAAAATGGCCAAGCTTGATGCCGTTCACGCCGGTTTTATTGATGATAGCCGGGACTTCCACGACAATGTCGTTCGTCAAGTTTTCGATGAGGCCCTTATTCGGCAGATTCACCGCTAATTCTTCGTGCCCTGAATCGGTGACAATACCTTCGATGATCGGGATGACTCGTTCGGAACCTTCGGTGCCCTCCGGACGAATTTCCGGTTCATGGGTATACGACCAATCTTTGTACCAGTTATAAAAATCCGTAATGCCTTTATGATCGACGGTGTCGTGCGCCCACTGGAGGTATTCGCCAAAATGGCTGTCTACAGTGATCGGCAGATAATCGAATTTCTCGAATACGACCTTGATCAATTGACGGTCAGCCCAACGGCGGCCTTTAAATTCGGGTTGAACCGTAGTTTGGCGGTGGGTAAAGAGTAGGTAATCTGTCAGTTCTGGCAGCGTTTCCAAGAATTTCGGCACTTTGGCCCGAATGTCGGGGTAGGCGTCTTTACCAGACGCTTTATATCTTGCCGAAAGCAGGATCGTAAAATGATTCAGACCGCCGGATTTTGTGTCTAATTCTTCAAATGGTACGCCTAATGCTCCTGTGAGAATGTCTGGTAAGGTCGCGATTTCATGGCATAAACCGGTGAATTTCAGATCCGGATATTGGCGATGTACGGCAAGGCAGATCCGGCTCATCGGATTGCTCAGACTGAAGACATGTGCCTCCGGGCAAATTTTTTGAATGTCGTCGCAAATCTCTAAAATCGGCGGAATAATCCGTAGCGAATGGAATAATCCCCCCGGTCCTCCGTTTTCGCCGTATACCTGACGATTACCGTATTGCTGAGGGATGCGCCAATCCTGTTCCCACAGCACGAATCGGTCGCCGACTTCGATCGAGATAATGCAAAAATCCGCTCCTTGCAGCGCTTCTTCCCGTGAAGTCGTTGCGGTCAGCGTAAATTGTAAGTTATGGTCTTGCAGATACTTCTGGGCGATACTCTGAACGCTTGCCAGTCGTTCGGCATTGATATCGTGTAAGACAATCGTGCTGCCGGGTAGTACGTCGCTTTTGAACATATCTCCCAAAACGCCGAATCCGAATGTTGCGCTGCCTGCGCCGATTAAGACGATTTTTTGACTCATTGTTGTCTCCTCTGAAAAACTCCAGGACGGCGAACGCGAAGCGTTCGCCGTCCTGGAGTTCCGTTACATTTTTTCATATGCATGAATAATTTTATCCATGAAGGCATGGGTTTCTTGCTGGATGATCTGTCGTTTTGGGTCGGCTTCGAACCATTCGATTGTCCGTTTGATTCCCTCCTGAAAGGGAATCGTGGCAAGAAAACCGGGGACAAAACGTTTAATCTTACTGTTATCGAACATCGCGCTATGGGCTTTGTCTCCCAGAAGATTCCCTTTGAGATTTTCATCGAATCGACCGATAAAATCGGAAGAAATATGGACGATATTGGCCTGGACTCCCACAGCTTCAGCTATAAATTTGTAAATTTGATTCCAAGTGAGCACTTCGTCTGAAGTGATATGGAAAGCGTGTCCAATAGCGTTCCGATTTCCGAGCAGGCCGATGAAGCCCTTTGCAAAATCATCGGCATGGGTGATCGTCCATAGAGATGTTCCGTCGCCATGCACGATCACTTTCTGCCCTTTTTTCATCCGATCGATGATCGTATAGTTTGTCCATCCGCCGATAGGTACCGGAATGACCGTATCGTAGGTATGCGAAGGCCGCACGATAGTCATCGGAAATTGTTCGTCGCGATATGCCTGGTTTAAACGATCCTCACAGGCTATTTTATCCCGTGAATATTGCCAATACGGGTTTGCCAACGGGGTCGATTCAGTAATAACCGGGTGAGAGCTCGGCTTCTGATACGCCGAAGCCGAGCTGATGAAGAGGTATTGTTTTGTCTTTCCACGAAAGAGTTCGATGTCTCGCTTGATATCATTTTCTGTAAACGCGATCCAGTTGACAACCGCATCCCATGTGTGCTCTTTAAGTTGTGCTGCAATCTGTTCAGGTTGCGAGATGTCCCCTGTCAGGGTTTTCGCCCCCGGAATATCTACCGGTCGGGTCCCTCGGTTCAGTAAATACAGATCAATACCACGGGAGACGGCGAGCTTGCTGACCGATGTGCTGATATTTCCGGTTCCTCCGATAAATAAAACTGTCATGTGTTTTTTCCTCCGAAGTTAACCAGAGCTGACTGGTCTTCGAAGACCAGTCAGGTTTGAGTGTCTCTCGATGTCTCGTGCTGAAAAATTTTGCACACAAGTGCTGTGACGATGAGCAACGTCGCCCCCACAGCTGTAATACTCGCGCAAGCATAAATGGCTCTCGGGCTGAAACGGTCCAGGATTTCACCGCTGAGTGGAGCGGCGATAAGTGGAGCAGCTCCGAACATACTGGCGTTAAAAATCGATTGAACGGTGGAAGACCACTGTTCGGGGACGCGCTGGCTTATAAAGTGGAACGCTGTTGGAAGGAATAATCCGAACCCCAACCCTTTTGTCGCTGCAGTGAATAACAGCATCCAGGGCTGCCACGCCCAAAAATAGCCGACGAAAGAAACAACCAGCAGACCGCAAGCAAGCAGCAAGGTCGCGGGCTCATGACAGATTTTAGCAATACGATCGCGATACTGCATTGTCGGCAGTTCACCCAATGCTGTCAAGCTGTACACAATCCCGATCAAAAACTTTGTTCCGCCTAAAGAAGATATATAGATCCCATCGAACACGATCGACATGTTAATCGTTGCCCCGAAAAAAAAAGCTGTCCCGATCAGAATGATCAGCCCGGTATCGTGGCAAATTTCCCATAACGAGGTCTTCGTGGTATTTTTTTCGTCTCTCGCTGGCTCTTCGTCGAGGTGCATTGCCAGCACGAGAACAAGCAGCAGGGAGATGCCGGTTGTCGTAAACATCATGCTGAATCCCAGCACTCCCCATAATGTGCCTCCGATTGCCGAAGCGATGGCAAAGCCACATGATCCCCATAATCGCATGCTGCCGAAATTGAGTTTATGGCGCAGCGACATCCTGACGATCAGACTGTCGGACAACGGCATAATCGGGCTCATAGTCGCAGTGGTTATGAGCCAGAGCAGCGCCATGAAAACAAAGGTATGGGGAATACTGTTTAGAAACATCATGGTGCCGAATCCGCTAATCGCGATGGTAAGAAGCCTGATGCGCCAGCGGCGGCGATCAGCCAGCGATGCAACCGGGATGGCGAACAGCAAGGTCATAGATGGTGCAAAAATCGCGAGCAGCCCGATCTGACGACCGCTGAAACCGAGTTCCTGACGGAAATAGAGATTGAGAAAAGGGAGAAACAACCCCAGAACACCGAGATAGCCGAAATAGTATAATGCGCCTCGCCTGAGAGGACTGAGGGAAGCTAACGGCGATTTTTTCCCGTGCGGGATCGATTGTCTCTGAACGTATGTTTGCATTTAAAGTATTCTGACTTGATTTGTTTCAACCTGCGCGCTGATGAGATGGTATGCAGCCAGACTCTTGCGCGAGGGTTTTGTCAAGAAAAATAGCTCGGCTGCTTTGCGTCATCAATCCAGACTCTCCCCATTCGACGAGATGACTTCTTTGTACCAATAGGCGGAATTCTTCAGAGTCCGTTTCTGCGTTTCGAAAATCGACATGAATCAGGCCGAAACGTTCGCAATAACCGAAGGCCCACTTGAAATGATCCAGAATCGACCGCTTGTGTGCGATCAACGCATTCCGTCAATTTTCCCTTGACAGAAAACCTGGATTATTCCTAACCTGCTCGCATTTCTCTGGGTGTGTATACGCCCTCTACGCTAAAATATTGCATGCTACTTCTATTATACGATAAGGGGTTTGGATTATGGATTATAAGGAGACATTAAATTTACCGAAAACAGCGTTCCCCATGCGGGCGAACTTGCCGAAACGTGAGCCGCAGATGCTGGAAAAATGGGAACGAGAAGACATCTATCAGCAAATCCGACAGAAATCAGCCGGCCGGCCGAAATACGTGCTGCACGATGGCCCCCCTTATGCCAACGGGCACATTCACATGGGGACGGCCTTGAATAAGGTGCTGAAAGATATTATTGTCAAATCGCGGACAATGATGGGCTACGATTCTCCTTATATTCCCGGTTGGGATTGCCATGGGCTCCCGATCGAACATAACGTCGAAATCGAGCTGACAAAACAGGGTAAAGCGTTCAACAAAAGCGAAATCCGCCACGATTGCCGAAAATATGCCCAAAAATTTTTGGATATTCAGCGTGAAGAATTTAAGCGTTTAGGAGTGCTCGGAGACTGGGACAATCCGTATGTCACGATGACATACGCCTATGAAGCGACGACTATGCGCGAATTCGGCAAATTTGTCGAAAACGGCAGTGTGGACAAACGTTTGATGTCTGTGCGGTGGTGTATCTCCTGCGAAACCGCTTTGGCAGAAGCCGAAGTTGAATATGAAAACCATACCTCGCCTTCTGTGTATGTTCGCTTTCCGTTCATGTCCGATCCGAAGGAACTTGCCCCGGAATTAGACGGCAAGCAGGTCTATGTCATTATCTGGACCACAACCCCCTGGACCCTGCCTGCGAATGTGGCGGTCGCTTTTCACCCGGAGTTGCCGTATATCGCTGTTGAGCATCAGGGCAACGTGTATATCGTTGCCGAGGGATTTTTAGAAGATCTCGCCCCTCGTTTTAGCTGGGATGATTATTCGGTGCTGGCAACATTTCTGGGGTCGGCATTAGAAGGACTCGAATGCCGACACCCATTCATCGATCGCCCCTCAAAATTGGTACTGGCGGATTATGTGACGCTCGAACAGGGAACCGGCTGTGTCCATACAGCCCCCGGGCATGGACAAGAGGATTATGAAACCGGATTGCGGTATGGACTCGATATTTATGCGCCAGTCGATAATCAAGGAAAATTTACCAAAGATGTCGAACATTTCCATGGTATGAATGTGTTTAAGGCCAATAAGCCGATTACTGATCTGCTCCAAAAAAACGGCGATCTCATGGCAACAAACGATATCAGCCACCAATATCCTCATTGCTGGCGTTGCAAGAATCCGGTTATCTTCCGGGCAACCGCGCAGTGGTTTATTATGATGGAGCGTAACAACCTCAGAAAGAAGGCGCTCGAAAGCATTCGAAACGTGCGTTGGATTCCCGAATGGGGCGAAAACCGGATTTACAACATGATCGAAAACCGCCCGGATTGGTGTATTTCCCGTCAGCGCTCCTGGGGCGTACCGATTGTGGCCTTTTATTGTAACGAGTGTGATACGCTGCTGCTGAAAAAGGAACTGGTCGATTTTGTGGTACAGAAAGTTGAGAAAGCTGGCGCTGATGTCTGGTTCGATCTGCCGATCGAGGAATTGCTGCCGGACGGTACGACATGTGAAAAGTGCGGCGGCACGTCGTTCCGCCGTGATGAGGACATTCTTGATGTCTGGTTTGATTCCGGCATGAGCCATGCGGCCGTCCTGGAGCCGAATCCCGATTTGTCCTGGCCGACGGACATGTATTTAGAAGGCAGCGATCAGCATCGTGGATGGTTCCATAGTTCGTTGTTGGAGGCGGTCGGAACACGGGGCGTGGCACCGTATAAATCGGTGTTAACGCACGGCTATGTGGTTGACGGGACCGGGCGTAAGATGTCGAAATCCCTCGGTAATACCATGCTTCCGCAGGAAGTTATTAAACAATATGGCGCTGAAATCCTGCGCCTGTGGGTATCGTCCGAAGATTATCGCAACGATATTTCCATCTCGCCGGAAATGCTGAAACATATCGCTGATGCCTATCGCCGCATCCGAAATACGTGCCGCTATATTCTCGGTAATTTGCACGACTTCGATCCGCAGGAACATCGTGTGCCCTATGAGGAACTGCTGGACATCGATAAATGGGCGCTGCACCGGCTGCAGATTCTGATTCAGCGCATCTGGAAAGCCTATGAAGAATTCGAGTTTCATGTATTCTTCCACACCTTTCATAATTTTTGTGTGGTTGAAATGAGTTCTTTCTACCTGGACGTGTTGAAAGACCGGATGTATACCACAAAATTCGATTCGAAAGAACGACGTTCCGGCCAAACTGCCATGTACGAAATTGTGAATGCGATGGTTGCCTTGATGTCGCCGATCCTTTCGTTTACGGCTGAAGAATGCTGGGGCTACCTGAATGACAATGGAACAAGCGTGCATTTGCAGGATTTCCCTGTGGCGAATGACGCCTGGTTGAATACTGAGTTGGATGAACACTGGAGCGCGTTGATCGATGTGCGCAGTGAAATCTTGAAACAGCTTGAAAGGGCCAGAAAGGACAAGGTGATCGGCCATTCCCTCGATGCTGGTATTGAAGTCTACGCTTCAGGTAACACGTATGAATTGCTTCAGGGCTTTGCCTCGCAGCTAGACGACATTTGTATCGTGTCGGCAGCCACGCTATTTGACGGCGAAACTCCTGTGCCGGATGATGCGATTGCCAGCGAAGAAATCGAAAACCTGTCGGTCCGAATCGTCAAGGCTCCCGGCGAAAAGTGTCCGCGTTGCTGGCATTATCGGACAACGATCGGCGAAAATACGGCGCATGTCGATATTTGCGCATCCTGTGCGGAGGCGATTAGCTAATTTACGGTGTGTCGGGTGGGCTTGAAATAGACATAAGCCCACCAAATAAGCCTAGCAGTTATACAAAATTGATTTATGGATAAACAAGTACAGCGGTTTTATCAAAAAGGACTTCATGCCAATGCGAAAGGGAATTGGCTGTTAGCGCTTCAGCATTTTAAGAAATGCCTTGAATTGGATCAGACCTGTGCTCAGGCCTATTATGAAATCGGCATGTTGTATTACAAACAAGGGCAGCACGATATTGCCCTGGATCATATGCAGCAGGCCGTTGAGCACAATACCACGAATGTCCAGATTCATTTTGCTCTGGCCAATATTTATTTAACGTCCGACCAGCCTGAACGAGCGATTGCTATTTATCATGATATTGAACGTTTCAATGAAGAACCGACGACTGCGCTCTATTTGAACCTCGGCATTGCCTACGGCGCTGTGGGCGACAAAGAGCGTGCGATAAACTATCTTGAAAAGTCTATCAGTCTTGCTCCCCATAATATTGAAGCCCTGAATAGTTTGGGGCGAATTTATTTTGAGAACAATAACCTGGAGCAAGCCCGCGCAATTTTTCAACGTGTTATTCGTTTAAACCCGAACAATCCTGGCGGACATCAGATGCTGGGGTTCGTCTATGCCCAGGAAGGACAATGGGAAAAAGCGATTCATGAGTGGGAACAGATCTTGGCGATGTTTCCGAACCGTGAAGACATGCTGCATCAGATCGGGAGGGCCTGGGGGAAACTCGATAAATTTGAAAAAGCAATCTCTATGCTGAAAAAAGCGATCGAGGTGAATTCGGAAAACATACAGGCTCGTATCGATCTGAGCGTCATGTACTTGAACGCCAAATATTATGAACATGCGGTTCAGGAATTGAAATTGGCCGAACAACTCGATGCGAAAAATCCTATTATCAAACAGCTCCTGGCTGATGCTAGGCGGTTAAAACGTATGTATGGCTGAGGGAGGAATCTACAATGATTTCAGGAATTATCAGTCTGATTCTTGTGCTGTGTGTTATTCTCATTTTTGCAGTCATTTTTAGAATTGTTAAATTTGGAATTACACTTGCCATCATAGCCGGTGTTGTTGCTATCATCTGGCATTTTGCGAAAAAACGGTAGAGCCGGACCGTCCGAGAAATCATTTCACGTAGTGTGGGCCCGCTTTTTAGCCCATCTGTCTGACAGCACGTCAACACGTTCTGTCGTTTTTATGATCCAGATACCCTTACAAAATAATTGTTGCTGCAACTTGATCGATAAGCACGGCCTTTTTTTCTTTTTGACATTCCCCGCTTCCAGAGCTTTGCTCGCCACTACCTTAAGAAAAACGCTCGTCCCAGCTATAAATCGGAAGATGATAAGGTTTGTCGCAACACATTGATGAAATGAATAATCTTCCTGGTTGGCGCATCTGTCTTGCCGTTCTTTTTAAAGGAAGGCCCATTCAGATCGTGGCACATGTCTTTGCGCCGAATTATCGTGATGCCTTGAGCTGTCAATCCTGATGCGTCGCTGACGGAGACTCCGATGGTTGAGCTGCCAACATCGAGTCCTTAATATTTTTGACATGGAATTTCCTTTCGCATTGCTCGCATAATAAAATCTTCTCGATACTTTTTTTGTAGACAAACTCTTGTTTTTGTGGTGTATAGAGATGCTTGTCTGTATTCTGATAATTATTAGATTTGAAAATCCGATGCTGAAACGCCGAAACACAGGGAATAAGGAGAGATTTCCAGGTGATGCACGATGATATTTCTCTGCCTCTCTGTGCCTCTGCAACAGATGAACCGCTCGCTGCAAGAATTTTTTGAGAATATTCGAAAAAAAATCTTGCGTTCAAATTATTGAGTGGTACTATACAAAATGATGGCTTCACTGTCGTATCTGAATAGGGACAAGAAAAAAGTAAACAGGCTCCGGAATATTTCTCTCACGTGAAAAGAAGCTATGATCTCACAGAAATTTCGCATACGTCGTAAGCGCACATCCTTTCGCGCAATCGTGCTGAACAATTCTCCTCGGAAAGTTGCAATACTAGGAGGAGCGCTTATCTTTTTATTTATCGTACCGTCGGTGATCGATCGAACGCCTTCGGTTATTCCGACCGTGTCACAGCCCGTTGAAATTAGTGCGACGAGTAATGAAGAGACTGCCTCGATATTCGAACCCTTCCCATTTCCGGAAGGCTTGCGTGAGCAAGTAACTTTCTGGAAGAAAATTTTCACAACCTATACCACCCGGCAGGCCGTTATTCATGATGATTGGTACGTGAATGTGGTGTATGAAGTCATTGATCTGGACGACCCTGAATATTCAAGTGAAAAAGAATGGAAAACTGCGATAAAAAAAGCGACGAAAAAATATGAAACCCTTCTGGGAGGGATGGCTGAACGTTGGGAGACTCCTCATAAATTGAGCGCAACAGAGCAGCAAATTCATGATTTATTTAAGGACCTCCCGGCTTCATCGTCTTTTAAGAAGAAGGATGCCAAAAACCGGGTTCGGGTTCAGATCGGACAGGCAGACGTGTTTAAGGCCGGAATCATTCGCGCCGGCCAATTTCTCCCAGAGATGAAACGAATCTTTTCTGAGCGCGACTTACCTGAAAAATTAGTCTATTTGCCGCTGATCGAGTCGGCATTTAATCCTTCGGCCCGGTCACATGTCGGCGCTGCCGGCATGTGGCAGTTTATGAAAAGCACGGGTAAACAGTTTAATTTAACTATCAACGGCACGATTGACGAGCGGAAAGATCCGTTTCGTGCAACACGGGCGGCGGCTGATCTGCTGGCGCATAACTATAATTCGACCGCATCCTGGCCCATGGCGATTACGGCATATAATTTCGGGTTGCAAGGAATCAAAAATGCTGCAAAAGATGTTGGAAGCGAGGATATTGTCAAGATCATCGAAAAATATAAAGGGTCGCGCTTCGGGTTTGCATCCCGCAATTTTTATGTCGAGTTTTTGACTGCCGTAGATGTTTGCTTGCGTTATGCGGAATTTTTTGGTGAGATTGAATTACGCAAACCGTTGAAGTTAGCGCAAATTCAGCTTTCCGACTATATCTCTTCCGCCACATTAGAGAAATATACGGAACTTCCGAAAGAAATGCTCCAGGAGTTGAATCCGGCTCTTCATTCTTCGGTGTTTCGGAAAGGCGGACTTCTTCCAAAACAGTATGCGCTGAATGTACCAGCATCTCAAAAAGAACAGTTCGAAAAACGTTACGCTGCAATCCCAAAATCTTTGAAATATGCCTATCTTCCGACCAAAGCTCGCCATAAAGTAAAAAAAGGGCAAACTCTTTCAGGGATTGCCCAGCGTTACGGGACGCCTGTGAAAAGGCTTATGAGCGTGAACGGAATTAAAGACGCTCGAAGAGTCAGAGTCGGGCAAGTCTTAAAAATTCCAGGAGGATACGTGTCGCTCGCCAAACGCTCGCCAAAAGCGTCATCTTCATCGCCGGCTCCATCGAAATCGGGCCAGACGCATCGCGTACGCAAAGGGGAAACGCTGATTACGATTGCTCAAAAGTATAACAGTTCTGTAAAGGCCATTACGAGCGCGAATGGAATCGACAATCCTCGAAAGATTAAGGCTGACCAGGTTTTGGCAATCCCAGACCAGAAAACGAGATCGGCTCCAGTGAAAACCGTGGAACACCGAGTGAAAAAAGGACAGACGCTTTCAATGATCGCGCGACTTCATCATACATCGGTGAAAGCGATTAGACAGGCGAACGATATTAAAAATCCCCGGAGAATTCGAATCGGGCAGCGCTTAGTGATTCCTAAAGGGTGATGAGATTTGTTAATTGTTAATTGGCAGGTGTTGATTGTTAGAGGATGAACATGAAATTCGAAGAGTTGTTGCAGAAGATGGAAGTTTCCCTTGATGATTTGGAAAAAGCTCGTGAACGACAGGCAGAGCAAGGCGGCCATTTACGGGAAATATTGATGACCCTTGGACTATTCAGCTCGGATACATTTTCGGAAAAAATTGAACAGCTTTTACGGGTTCCATACGTCAATGTTACCGAAAAAGAGATTGATGAGGCCGTCCTGACACTTCTGCCACAAGAGAGTGCGGAAAAGTATCTTGCCCTTCCTCTCGAACTCGATGAAAAACATCGTCGTGTCACTGTTGCGATGGCTGATCCGACAAACATGTCAGCGCTTGATGAACTGAAATTTGTCGTCGGTCATTCCCTGATTCCTCATTATGCTCCGGAAGATGAACTTCAGGAAAAAATTCACCAGGCCTACACGGCTCTCGAAAATAAACATTTGGCTGAGGCGGCCTTTGAACCCGACACTTCTGGTCACTCTTCTGGTTCCCATCGAGCTCCCGTTTTCGAACTCACGACTCTTCTTGAGGCTGAAGCGGCAGATGCGAAAGTGCTTGGGAAGTTTTTTGCGCTCGCCCATGCTCGTGAAGCAAACGAATGGTCTATCAAGACAGTTGGCGATGTTGGTATGTTAAGTTTTGTCGTTCATGGAGAGACTTTTAAGTATGTAACAGTTCCTAAAAAGATGATTCCGGCGTTTATTCTCCGGCTGAAGCGTCTGCTGGGTCTTGAGCATTGTTCCCTTCCAACCAAAGGCTATTTTGCGTTGCAATTACGCGATCAAAAAGAGCTTGAGGTCTCGTATCTTATTTCCTCTGCTGCTCAAGGAGAGGGAGTGCTGTTTAAAGCGAGTGAGTGGTTTCAGGACTCTTCTCTTCAGAAATTGGGACTTGAACCAGCAGCCCTCTCCACCCTGCGGAAATGTGTAGAACGTATGTCAGGTATGACTGTCGTTGCTGCTCCTGTTCGAAATGGAGTGACCACAACGTTATATGCGCTGCTCCGATCCGTCAACGGACCTCATATGAGCAGTGTCTCCATTGAAGATCCTGTGGAGCGCCGGATTGATGGAGTTCTGCAGCAGCAGATTTCTCATGAAACCGGGTATTCGCCTCGTCAATATTTGCAGGAACTCTCGTTTCAAAGACCTGATGTTCTGTTGATTTCAAGACTTTTTGAGGCCGATATATTACAAAAGCTCTTTGCAATGGCGTCGTCCGGAACCTTTATTCTGTGCGGCCTTCATGCTGTCGATGCGGCAAATGCTGCTATGAAGCTTCGACTCATGAGCCAACCCCAATTGGTCGCCGATCAGGTGAATTGTATCGTGTCACAGAGACTTGTGCGGAAAATTTGTGAGTCCTGCAAAGAGCAGGTCCCTTTAGCAGAAAGTTACAGAGAAAAATTAGGTCTGTCGGCCGGAGATGTGTGTTATACCGGAAAGGGATGTGAAGAGTGCGGACAAACCGGATATAGAGGGGTAAGCCCCATTTTTGAAATAGTGCCGATGTGCCCTGAGATACAGCAAGCTGTGCTTCGGACAAGCATGTTGAAAGAATTTCGCGCTGTGATGGCAGCTCATGAGATCGTCTCCTTGAGAGAGGCTGGGATGAAAAAAGTGAAACAAGGCATAACGACTGTTCAGGAAGCCCTGAAAACCACGATGGTCTAGATTGATGAAATTCATTAATCATTGGCAATTGCCAATTGATCATTGTCAATTGCCAATTGTCAATTTCACATGAACGATGAAAGAGAAATTATTTAAGTTGTTGCATGATGAGCAGGTGATTACTGAGGAACAGTATCAGCAAGCCTTGCAGCGATCTGAAACCTTCGGAGAAAGCGCCGAGCAGGTGTTGGGTCGGATGGGAATCCTTTCGGAAGAACAACTATTGGAATTTTTAGGGAGAAAATTCCGGATGCCTTTGGCCGACTGGAATGATTATATCCCGGATCAAAGAGCGCTCAATCTCATTTCAGAGGATGTAGCATTGAAATATGTTGTCTTCCCTCTTTTCATAGAACAAGGGAAACGGCAGGGGAAAATGACGCTTGCTATCGCGAACCCTTCGAATGTTTCTGTTGCTGATGATATCGCCTTTATGACTGGCTGTACGATCAAAACGTGCATCGCGTCTGCTCGGGCTATTCGTGAAGCGATTCATTTGTATTATCCGGGAAAAGTCAGATCTCCTGAGGAGGCTGGTGCTCAGGCCGAAACCGGGAAGCGTGCGCCTAATCAAGATTTTACCCGATCGGGCAGTGGTGAAATCAATGCCTTGCTTTCAAATATCCTTCAGGAAGTCGAAGGAGAGGCCGAAGAACAGATCGAGGGAATTTCTGGGGCAGATCGGGAACATCCATCCATCAGGTTTCTTCTGGAGTTATTGCAAAAGACGGCAAAATATGGCGTCACCGAAATTCATATCGACCCCTATGGACACCAGGAGTACCGCATCCGCTTGAGGCGCCATGGCAGCCTTCATGAACATACCCGTATCCCTGCTCAACTTGGCGAAGGGCTTGCCACTCGATTACAGAAAATTTTACAACAGGCCGATCGCAACGTCTTGCAGAAAACCGAATCGACTGGCAGGCATGGGCGATTCTCTACGATCCTGAATGGGGCCAATTCTCTCGATATCGCAGCAAATTTTTATCCGACGCCTTTTGGGAAAAAAATATATCTGAGACTTCAAAAAGACGCTGAATTACGAACATTTCAACACTTGGGGATGCCTGAGAAATCTCTCAAAACTCTGAACCGTTCTCTTGCAAAACCCCAGGGCATCTTGTTGCTCGTCAGTCCCCCGGGAGAAGGCAAAACAACGACATTTTACGCCCTCCTCCGTAAATTGGCCCAGGCTGGGAATCACGTTCTTGCTCTTGAAGAGGTTGACGAAAGAAGTGTCCCTGATATTCCCCAAATTCCCTATTCTCCAGAAACATCGTTCCAGGAGTGGTGTTCGACCATTTCATATTATGCTCCTCATGTACTTGGATTGGGAGCGGTGGAGAAACCGAGCATGAAACGTCTGGCATTCGAATTTGCATCGAGTTCGCTGGTTATCGTGACGTTAACCGCAAAATCCCTTGGAGATGGGGTATGTTCTTTTATCTCGTCCTTGTTTGATGAGTTAGATATGTGCTGCTCGACGGAAGCGTTGTCATATCTGCTTGATTCAATGAACGGCATAGTTGTTCAGCGGCTTGCCAGGACGATTTGTCCGAATTGTAGAGAACAGCATGCCCTTTCTGAATCAGATCATGAATGGCTTCAGCAGTTTGCCGGGGTAAAGGCGGAAGATGGGGATGCGGTGTCCTCTGCCGGCAAGGGATGCGCTGAGTGCATGGAGACTGGGTATAATGGGCAGATTGCGTTATTCGAAGTGTTGAAAATTGATAAAGTGCTGAAAAATCTTTTGCTGCAGCATTACCCGTCATGCGTTTCTCCGGTTCGTAATTTTTATACTGAAATGTCACCGGAGACCTTCAAGCATCAGCTTCTTCAGCTTTTTCGCAACAGGGTGACATCGCTCGCGGAAATCCGACGAATGGCTTTATAAAGGAGATCTGTATCGGAAAGTATGTCGCTGCTCCATACGGTTCGAAATGTTCAACGCTTAAGAAGGATTACAACTGTCCTGATCAGGCATGGGTTCGGGCAGATTATCGAGAAGCTCGGCCTGGAATATCGCATCCTGGTCAAAAAATTCAAACGATCTCATCAGGGAACCCTTCCACAGCTCTCAGCCGCTGTTCGTGCTCGTATGGTGCTCGAAGATCTAGGGCCGACTTTTGTTAAACTCGGACAGGTGCTGAGTACGCGTCCAGATCTTCTCCCCACGAGTTTTGTGCAAGAATTTAAAAAGCTTCAAGATCGCGTTCCTCCAATTGATTCACAAGAAATTTCAGAGCAAATTACCATTGCCCTGGGGAAAACTCCTGAAGAAATTTTTTCATTTTTTGATGCAAAGCCGATTGCATCCGCTTCGATCGGACAGGTGCATAAAGCTGTGCTGCGTTCGACCAATGAGAAGGTGGTCGTGAAAGTCCAGCGCCCTTCTATCCGGTCAACCATTGAAAGCGATCTTGATATTCTGTATTTGCTTGCGCGCCTCATTGAGCATAATGTTCCCGAAACCAGAATGTATAGTCCGGTCAGCATGATCGAAGAATTCGATAAGGCCATTCATCGAGAATTAGATTACACGGTTGAGGCGCAGAACATTATTCGTTTTCGCAATAATTTCAAACACGATAGAACCGTGTACGTGCCGAAGGTCTATCGGGAGCACAGCAGCAGGAACGTCCTGGTGATCGAATATATCGACGGCACAAAGATCAGTGAATTTAATGGCCCGTCTGATGTCAAAAAACGCATTGCCCGCAACGGGTTTCGCAGCATGCTGAAGCAGATCTTCATCGATGGTTTTTTTCACGGCGATCCGCATCCCGGCAACCTGTTTATTTTACCGAATCATACGATTGCGTTTTTGGATTTCGGCATGATGGGACGGCTCGACGAGGAGATGCGTGACGAATTGGCTGATTTGCTGATCGCCGTTATTCACCAGGATGTGGCCCGTATCGCCCAGATTTTAGCCCATCTTGGCACACAAACCCAGGAAATCAACATGCGGACCTTTCGTAATGATGTTGCCGATATTGTCGAGCATTATTATGGGGTTCCGCTCGAACAGATTGAAATCGGTACGATCACACGCGAAATGATCGAGACGGCGATCAAATATCAGATAAAAATCCCTGGGGATTACACGATGATGTTAAAAGCCCTTCTCACGATTGAAAGTGTCGGAAAGCAGCTCGATCCGGAGATGAATGCTGTTGAAGAAGCCCGGCCGATGATCGGGCGGATTGTGAAAGAGCGTTGGAATCCGCATCGGCTCTTGTCCCACTCAATGATCGGTTTCAGAAATCTCTCTCTTGTGTTACGTGATCTCCCGGTACAAATTCATCAAATCCTGGAAGAAATTCGACAGGGGAGACTACATATCGAATTCGAGCACATGCATCTGGATCGACTGGTGTTGACGCTCGAAGCCGCCAGCAATCGAATTTCAGCCAGCCTGGTCATTGCAGCCTTAATTATCGGTTCCTCGATCGTGATTCATACAAACCGGGGGCCGATGTTCATGAATTTTCCGGTATTGGGGATTGTGGGATTTGTGTCTGCCGGAGTTATCGGATTCGGGCTTCTCATTTCAATTCTTCGATCTGGAAAATTTTAACGAAGGTACAGACCGTTTGCGTGTTCCCTCAACATTGTCGCGAAGCGTAGTCTCGAGTTGGTGTCGGTATCCTTTACAATATAAGGTAATCGTAATTTATTGTAAGATAATGAGTTATGGCTATCGTTTTATTTGATGTAAAAAAAACCGACAGAGTGGAAAACAGATGTTAATTCCATTATAGCAGGCAAAAGGGGCTTTATAACATATCATGCTGTCGATTTTCTTTACAAAAGACAGTCGCTCATAAAGGGAGAAAGAAGAGGGGAAGCTACGCTTTTTCTTTAAATTCGCTTGTAATATCGCTGTATGAGGGGAAAGAGTGTGGAGGGGAGTTTTATCGGAAAGAATTCAATTTTCGCTGGTTTTAAAGGACTCGATAATAAGGGAAGTGATAACGTTCTGGCAAAGGTTGGACCTCCTGGAGGAATTAATGTGCCAGAACCCGGAACCGTGTTACTGCTGGGCGCTGGTCTGCTCGGATTAGTTCGGAAATCGAAAAAACGTTAACAGCCAAACCCTACCTTCAAAAAAAAGGCGGCACATCCGTGTGTCGCCTTTTTTTGTGTGAGATTCTCTGCTTCCCCTCTGTAACAATCATTCTACACGACGCCATTGAAATTCATCGTTAATACTTGACATTTCAAGGAACTTTCGAGACAGGCTTGTATTGAGCCAATCCGATACATACCAGTACGATAATTTATTGTGAAGTTAGACATGCGCCCATTCACTTTACTTGTTAAGCCGGCTTCTGCCGATTGCAACCTGCGTTGCGAATATTGTTTTTATCTTGAAAAATGCGGATTGTATCCCGACAGCTCCCGTCATCGAATGTCCGATGAGGTGCTGGAGCAGATAGTGAAAAGTTATATGGCGACCCGCCAGCCGATTTATTCGATCGGTTGGCAAGGCGGTGAGCCAACTCTGATGGGGTTGGAGTTCTTCCAAAAGGTTGTTGGATTCCAGAAACAATACGGACGTCCCGGCGCCAGGGTCGGCAACGGTTTGCAGACCAATGCCACACTTATCGATGATGAGATGGCGCAATTTTTCCATGACTATCATTTTCTGGTCGGATGCAGTCTTGACGGCCCGGCTGAACTGCACGATCGTTACCGATTGACCGCCGGCGGAAAATCGACTCACGCCGATGTCCTGTGCGGCATCGAAACGCTCGAACGCCATAAGGTGGAATATAACATCCTGATGCTTGTAAGTCAGGCCAACGTGGCCCATGCGAAGGAAGTATATCGCTATCTTGTTCAACAAGGCTTTCTGTTCCACCAATACATTCCCTGTGTGGAATTCGATGAAAACGGAGAACTTTTGCCGTTCGCTATTACTGGTGAGGAATGGGGCAATTTTTTGTGTGAACTGTTTGATGAGTGGTATGCAGGCGATACGAAAAAAGTCTCAGTCCGGCATTTTGATTCGATCCTGGTGAAAATGCTTGATGGACAAGCCAATGTCTGTGCCTTAGGACGAAATTGCTGCCAATATTTTGTCGTCGAACATAATGGTGACGTCTATCCCTGCGATTTTTTTGTCGAAGAGCCATTGAAACTTGGTAATGTGATGGAAAATTCCTGGGAAGAAATGCAGCAATCTGCGACCTATCTGAAATTCGGCGCGCAAAAACCGCAGTGGAACCCACTTTGCGATCAATGTGAATTTCTGGAGCTGTGTGCCGGAGACTGTTTGAAGCATCGCATTTATGCCGGCAAACCGCCGCAGAATCTCAGCAAGCTGTGTGCCGGTTGGAAATATTTTCTCCAGCATACTCGTGGTCGTTTCGGAAAACTGGCCGAACGTGTCCAAAAGATGCGCATGCGAGAAGCCCGCGCCTATCGGCAGCAAGCACAACAGCAGCGCCAGCCCCCCAAGACAGTCCAGGTTGGGCGAAACGATCCTTGCCCCTGTGGCAGCGGCAAAAAATACAAAAAATGCTGCGGAGCATAACAGGTAGGTGTCCTAAATCAGACGTACCGCACCTGGAGGAACCCTGTCAGGATTCATGAGCGCACCATTTCATTCTCGAGCGACCGGTAGGTGACTGAAAAATCGGTCAGCGGCGCAACTCGCTGAAGGAAAGCATGATCGAAGAAGCTGTTGTTCAGTATCTCCGGAGACTTCGTCTTCAACCGCAAAATACAAACGCAAAGCACTAATTGTCGCGTTTGGAAAGATAGCGGAACTTCTCACCCCCTCTCGAAAAATTCGCTACATTGAACATAAGGCTTGACAACTTTTTAAGAGTCACCTTAAAATATTCTGAGGTGACTTTTACCGATAAAATTGACAAATCTTTTATTATTAACTAACCATAGGAGTATAATAAGGAAAAGCTGTTTACCGCTAAAACGTTGCCGTTTCTTATCAAGAACAAATCATTGCAAAGTGATAAAACCTTAACCCTGAATATCGATGAGTATTTTAATGCCATTAAAAACTATGAAGAAAGCCTATATTCAAAACTCGTCATCATTATCAGTCATTCAGTCGGATATAGAAGAATGAAAGCACTAAAAGACTCTCAAACACAAGGCTGGAATGTTCATGGAAAGATACTTTAGAAAAATAAAAGACAGCCTTTATAAAACACTTAGCACTTAATCTTAAATTTCTTAAATTAATCTATTACAAAAGAAATATGATGATGAAAAATGTATTGTTTAAAAAAGTCAGCTATATTACCGCCTTTCTCTACACCGCCTTGATTGCCGCTAGCATGTTTACTACCAAACACGTCAATGGCGTGACTCATATCGCCCAAAATGGTTGAAACGCTTTGGATTTTTGAAATTATCATGACTTTATTGGTTATTTGAAGTCGTATTTGTGGTGGTTATGTTGCCTTTACTTATTCTTCAGGAAAGAAACAACAACAACAGGGCTACGTCGTAATTGATACCTTGTTTTTAATTTCTGTGATGCACTGAAACGCGTATGAAAAGTCATACAAAAATAAATACGTTTGCCATAAAAGGCAGAGTAATGTGGCTATACATAAAAT
>PDWJ01001449.1_pt1 | contig 29374 bp, 27 predicted proteins | sample 1430881 | NCBI WGS metagenome assembly PDWJ01 (sample SAMN01162460, study PRJNA174530) | Oral metagenome, whole genome shotgun sequencing project. | biome: Marine environment; feature: Marine mammal; material: Swab sample of the gingival sulcus; isolation source: swab sample of gingival sulcus...
AAAAATTAGCGAAAAAGCGCAGTTTATGAATGATAAATGAGCATTTTGAGCTAATTTTTAACGCTGAGTAACCGAGCGCAGTAGTTTTTACACAGCCTCACTTTACTGGTTTTGCGCAATTTCAAAGCCATGCAGATACTCCACACCGCGCGGGAATGATACGATAGCCACCTGATAAAGACTACAGACCCAGGCAGAGACGTACATGAGCGGAATTAGTTTCAACGACGCATTAAAAGAAGACGAACAACAACAAGCCAGCAGCCTGCTGCGTGGCCTGCGCAAAACCCGCGACATCCTCACCGCCGATATTCGCGACCTCGCCGCAGGCACGCGCAAGATTGATGAGGACACCCTGGAAGAGATCGAAACCCGCCTGCTGATGGCCGATGTCGGCGTAGAAACCACGCAGATCGTTATCAAGGACATCAGCCACCGCATTGAGGTGGGCGATGTCAGCGACACCCGCACCCTGATTCGCGCCCTGCGCGATGTGCTGGTGGAACAGCTCACCCAGTACACTCACCGTCTGGAAATCAGCAAGGCCAACAAGCCCAACTCCATTCTGATGGTCGGCATCAACGGCGCGGGCAAAACCACCACCACTGGCAAGCTGGCCAAGCGCCTACAGCGCCAGGGCTACAGCGTTATGCTCGCCGCCGGCGACACCTTCCGCGCCGCGGCGGTGGAGCAACTGGAAGAATGGGGGCGGCGCAACGATGTGCATGTGATCGGCCAGGGCACGGGCGCCGATGCCGCCTCGGTCAGCTATGACGCCCTGGAATCCGCCAAAGCCAAGGGCGTGGACGTGCTGATTGCCGACACCGCCGGGCGCTTGCACACCCAGGACGGCCTGATGGACGAGCTGGCCAAAATCAAGCGCGTTATGCAAAAGGTAGATGCCAGCGCGCCCACCGAAACCCTGCTGGTACTGGATGCCACCCTGGGGCAAAACGCCCTCAACCAGGCCAAACAATTTAACGCCATCATCCCGCTGTCGGGGCTGGTTGTCACCAAGCTGGACGGCACCGCCAAGGGCGGCATCATCTTCGCCATCTGCCAGGAACTTAAACTGCCCATCCGCTTTATCGGCGTGGGCGAGAGCATCGACGACCTCAAAGAATTTCAGCCCAAGGCCTTTGTCAACGCCCTGCTCGCCGACCCGCAAGACGCAGACTAAGCCTGCACCGCAACCTGCCCACATTGAAACTCTAAACAAGTGCTCCCATAGACTATCCGCATAGCGTAAGTTATTGATTCACGCCCCTCACCCCAACTTTCCATTGCAGCAGCGCAATGCGGATAGGCCACAGGGGCGCGAGCTTCTGCGGCAAAATTGCTATACTCGCGTTTTTACACGACACCCGCATACCTATCAGACCTATGGATAATCAAGCCGCCATCAATACCGCCAATGTGCTGACCGAAGCACTGCCTTATATTCAGCGCTTCTCGGGCAAAACCGTTGTGATTAAATACGGCGGCAACGCCATGACCGATGCGGCGCTGCAAAGCAGTTTTGCCCGCGATGTGGTGCTGATGAAACAGGTCGGCCTCAACCCTGTGGTCGTCCACGGCGGCGGCCCGCAAATTGGCGAGCTGCTGGACAAGCTCAATATCGAATCCGAATTTGTCCATGGCTTGCGCAAGACCAGCGCGGAGGCCATGCAGGTAGTGGAAATGGTGCTCGGCGGTTCGGTCAACAAGCAGATTGTCAGCCTGATTAACGCCCACGGCGGCAAGGCTGTCGGCTTGACGGGCAAGGACGGCGAGATGATTCGCGCCCGCAGCGTGCGCGTGCAGGTCGATGGCGAAGATGTGGTTATGGGGCACACCGGCGAAGTGGTCAGCATTGACCCCGCTGTGGTCAATATGCTTGACAAGGATGACTTTATCCCCGTGATCGCCCCGATCGGCGTGGATGCCGATGGCGGCGCCTACAATATCAATGCCGATCTGGTCGCCGGCAAGCTGGCCGACGTGCTGGGTGCGGAAAAGCTATTGTTGCTGACCAATATCACCGGCGTGCTGAACAAATCCGGCCAGCTGCTCACCGGACTGACCCCGCAAGATGTGCAAAGTCTGATTGATGATGCCACCATCCACGGTGGCATGTTGCCGAAAATCCAGTGCGCCCTGGATGCCGTGGACGGCGGCGTGGCCAGCGCCCATATCATTGATGGCCGCGTCCCCCACGCCGTGCTGCTGGAGCTGCTGACCAACGAAGGGGTGGGCACACTGATTAAGGGTGAGAACTACCAGTGGTAAAGCCGCTGGTTTTAATACGGAAGCCCCTGCTTATTCATGCCCCTCAATGCCTGTCCAGCAACTGTCTGGGGCGAATACCCAAACCCAGCATGGCGACGGCATAGACGCCGCCGCCGAGCAGAACCAGTCCCAGCAGACCCAGGCCACGCTGCCAGTACGCCCACAGCGCCCAGTCTGCGGGCGAGATAGCGAGAATCACCACCGCCATCAGCGCACAGGCCAGCAGCGCCTTTAGCCACAGCCCGCCCCAGCCCGCTTCAGGTTGATAGACCGCCTGTTTTTTCAGCGCGATAAACAGCATCAGCACTTGCAGCCAGGCCGAGCCTGCGGTGGCCAGCGCCAGCCCCATATGCGGGGCGGCAAAATCATAGATAACCATCGGCGCGACCAGGGCAATGTTCAAGCCCATATTGATAACCATCGCCAGCAGGCCGATACGCACCGGGGTGCGGGTATCCTGGCGGGCGTAGAAACCCGGTGCCAGCGCCTTGATCAGGATAAACGCAGGCAAGCCCAGCGCATAGGCCATCAAGCTGTAGCTGGCCATGTGGGTATCGGTGGCGGTGAAAGCGCCGTATTGGAACAGGCTGGTGAGCATCGGCGCGGCCAGTGCCATCAGCCCGGTCATGGCGGGCAGGGCAATCACCACCACCAGGCGCAGCGCCCAGTCCATGGTGTGGGCGAAGCCCTCGGGGTTATCAGCGGCGTGTTTTTGCGACAGGGTGGGCAAAATCACCGTGCCCACGGCCACACCAAACACCCCCAGCGGGAATTCCACCAGACGATCCGAGTAATACAGCCAGCTCACGCTGCCCTCGGCGAGCATGGAGGCAATCACCGTATCCAGCAGCAGGTTGATCTGCACCACGGCGGAGCCAAACAGGGCGGGAATCATCAGGGTAATGATTTTGCGCACACCGGCATCTCGGCCACCCCAGCGCGGCAGGCGCAGCAAGCCCAGCTTGTAGAGCCAGGGCAGCTGGAACAACAGCTGCACCACGCCCGCCAGCAGCACGCCCCAGGCCAGCGCCGTGACCGGCTCGGCAAACTGCGGGCTGGCGTACAGTGCCGCAGCAATCAGGCTGATATTGAGCAGCACGGGGGTGATGGCGGGCACGGCAAAGCGGCCAAAGCTGTTGAGGATGCTGCCCGCCATGGCGGTCAGGGAGATAAACAACAGATAGGGAAAGGTGATGCGCAGCAAGTCGGTCGCCAGGCCGTAGGTTTCCGGGTGCTGGCGGACAAAGCCATAGCCAAATACGCCCATCACCAGCGGTGCTGCGATAACGCCAATGGCGGTGATAACAAACAGCACCGTTGCCAGCGTGCCGCTGGTGCGGGCAATCAGTGCTTGCAGCTCGGTAAAGCTGCGCGTTTCCCGGTACTCGGCAAACACGGGCACAAAGGCCTGGGAGAAAGCACCCTCGGCAAACAGGCGGCGAAAGAAGTTGGGAATTTTAAAGGCGACAAAAAAGGCATCGGTCGCGCCGCCAACCTTAAAGATACTGGCAAAGACAATATCGCGAATCAGGCCGAGCACGCGGGAAATCTGCGTCATGCCGCTGAAGACCAGGGTGGATTTCAGCAGCCCGCCGTGGGCGGGTGGCTGCGAGTTGGTTTGGGGGTGCTCTGCGTTGCTCAAGGGTAGCTTCCTGTGGGTTTGGGCGGATTATAAGGCAGAATGCCGTGCTGCGCCCGCTATCGACCACCAGATATAGTGTTCCAGCTCCCGCTGACTCACCAGATTGGCGGGCGCGGAGAAAAACCACACAACAATGTTGACAGGTGGCCGGTATATCTGGATAATTCGCCGTCCAATTTCTTAATCAATTTTTAGGACATTATAGTGGCTAATTCAGCACAAGCGCGCAAGCGCGCCCGTCAGGCCGAAAAACGTCGTCAGAACAATATGGCGCTTCGTTCACGCATGCGTACTTTCATCAAGAAAGTTCAGACAGCGGTTGAAGGTGGCGATAAAACCGCCGCGACAGCCGCCTTCAAGGAAGCCCAGCCCTATATGGATGGTCTGGTGAACAAGGGATTGATTCACAAAAACAAGGCCGCGCGCAGCAAGAGCCGCCTCAATGCCACGATCAAGGCCATGAGTTAAGCACCACACCGCTATGTGCGTTGCCTGCGCTTGGCTAATAGCGCACCGGCAGAACCAGTGTTCTGCATTGGCATAAAAAGGCCGCTTCGTTTGAAGCGGCTTTTTTGTTGCCTGCAGCAATGCCGAGGCGAGGCAGCGCGCAAGCCTGCCGCGCTGCCAGACCGCGATTACTGCGCGGCCAGCACTGCCTGCAAGCGCGCTTGCAGCTGCGCCCGCTGCTCGGCCGCGACGGCGCCGGTGGCGTACCAGCGCTTGCGCAGCTGCTGCAACTCCTGCTGTTTTTCCGCCGCCTCTTTCACTCCGCCCAGCCCCTCAGAGATTTTGTCCAGCTGGTAGGCGCGGCGCTCGCCACGGTGTTCCTCGGGGGTCTCGGCATCCATCAGCACTTCCAGCTCTATCGCCAGTTGTTCGAGAGTATCGAGGTGTGCGGCCAAATCGCCCAGCGCCGCCGCGCCCTGCTCGGCAGCGGCGACAATCGCGTCGTAGCGCTTTTGCAGGGGTGCGCGCTCGGCCTCGCTGAGACTATCCGCATGCACGGCCCAGTCGTCGGCGATATCATCTGGCTGCGCGCCCTTGAGCACGGCGCTCTCGGCCTGATCGCACAGCGCGGCCAGCGCGGCGACATGCTCCAGCGCGGCCTGGCGCTTGCGGCTGGCAATACCATCAACCTGCTGCTCGTACGTGCGGCGGGCATCGTTAAACTTGCCCTCGATTGCGCGCTGCACCTTTTCCGGCAGGACAATCTCGGCAAACTGGTTTTGCAGCGCCTCGGCCTGCTCGGTGCTTTTTACCAGCGCCTCATCGTCCAGCCGCGCCAGCGCAGCCAGCTGCGTCACCAGTGTTTCCGCCTGTTTGATATGCTCATCGGTTTCGGCGCGCTCGGCCTTGCGCACCTCGTCGCGGCGGGCAAACACCGCATCACAGGCGGCGCGGAACTGCTTCCACAGCTTTTGCTCGCGGCTGCGGAAGGTGTGGCCGATCTCCTTCCACTGCTTTTGCAGGAAGATGGCCTTCTCAATCGCCGAGGCGAGGTCTTCCTGCTCCATTAGCGCACCGGCCTTGTCAATCAGCGCCTGCTTGGCCTCCTGGTTGGCCTGCCAGTGCCCTTTGAGCTTGTCATTGATCACATCCACCAGGGCAAAGAAGTGCTTGTGTACTGGCCTGGCCTCGGGGAAGCGCACTGGCTCGTACTGCTTCCACTCGTCGCGCGCCGCGCGCAGGGCGGTCTGTACCTTGTTCCAGTTGGCCTTGTCCCAGTTGACCGAGTCGATATAGTCCTCCAGCTGCTGCGCCAGCTCGCGGCGCTTTTGCAGGTTCTGCTGCTTGGTTTCGGACAGCTTGGCGTAGTATTGCGCACAGGGCTCATAGGCCTTGTTGCCGGCCTCCTGAAAGCGCGTCCACAGCGGGTCGTCCTCCTTGATATTGACTGCGGTGTGCTCGCGCCACTCCTCTTGCAGAGCTTTAATCGCCTCGGCCTTGTCCAGCGCGTCCATCTCGCCCTGTGCAATCAGGGCTTCCATGCGCTGGCACAGCTCCTCCTTCTTCGGCTCGGTGCTGTAGTCCTGCCAGTCGCGCAGCTTTTGCAGCTTGTCTTCCAGCGGTTGCAGGCGCTCCTGCTGGCGCTCCAGCTCGCGCCCCCAGAGCTGCTCCAGCTGGTGGTGAATCTGCGCGTGAATGCGATTGGCGATTTTCAGCTCACCTTTTTCTATATGTGCATCCAGCTGGCGGCGCTTGCGCATCAGGATGCGGATAGCCTCATCTTCACCCGCTTCAATATCGCGCTTGAGCTGATCCAGCTTAAAACAGGCCTGCTCCCAGTGTTGCAATAGCGCGGGGCTGGCAACGCCCTTCGGCCACTGAATGCGCTCGCGCTGCGCCTGGTACTTGTCGCGCAGGGCAATCACCTCGGCAGGCTTGTGACTGTCAAACAGCTCTATCTCGTTGATCGCGGCTTGCAGCTCCTGCTCATGGGCGTGCAGCTCATCCAGGGTGACGCTGTACTGTTCCAGCTCGGCGCGGGCAGCCTGGTATTGCTGACGCTGCTCCTTGCTCGCCTGGGCATGTTGCTGCGCCGCCTGCCAGCTATCAGCGGTTATGTTCAGCAGGCCGTGCACCACCTCGGCGCTGGGGGCTTTTGTGCGCAGCTTGTCGGCCTGCGCCTGCAATTGTTGTACCAGTGCGGCAATATCCTTAACCGCCTGCGCCTGCTGGCGCTCCGCCTCCTGGGCGGCCTTGAGCCGGGCGAAATCATCGGCACAGGCGCGCACGGCGGCATCCCAGCGCTGTTGCTGCACCGTGCTCGGCGCGGTATCCAGCGCCTGCCACTGCTGCTCGGCCTTCTCGTACTTGGGCAAAAAGAACTGGTCGATATGACCGCGCCCCACCAGGCCTTCCAGCGTCTCGCACAGATGGTCAATCGCCTGCGACTTCGCGGCCTGCTCGGCGCGCTCCTCCTTGACGCTTTTCAAGGCCGTGCGCACATGGCGCTGTACGGCCTTGTCCTTGGACTCTTTGGCCAGCACATCCAGCAAGCCCGCCGTGCTAATCCGCTCCGCCGCCTGCAGGCGCAACTTGGCCTGGCGGTGTTGCAGCGCCACATCCAGCAGGCGCGCCTCGTCCAGCGCCGGTAACTCCTGCTCGTTGATAATGTTGATCAACTGGCGTCCAACGGCCTCTTTGGTGTCGTCATTTTGCGCATCCTGCAAAAGCCGCTGGAGCGTGGCCGCGTCATCAATACGGCGCACGGCAGCGGCGCGTACCCGCGCCTCGACATCCTCGTTGGCCATGCGCAGCAGAATGCTCTGATCCTTCGCCTCTGCCGGGTTAAATTTCTCAATCGCCGCCAAACGCTGCGCCGTACTGCCCACTTGCCACTTGGGTTTAAATAATTTTGCCAACATGTGATTGCCTTCTTTCATAGGGTTTGCGCAGTACTCTGCCAACAAACCGGATGCCTACATTTTCATGCCGCTCGCAAGGAATATCTGAACAAGTCTGTTTTCAGACTATCCGCATAGCGCAAATGCGTGATTTACTTAATGCGGATAGTCCAGATAAGGGCTTATTCAGCGCTTCCTTAACAGCAGCGACATGCACCAGAGCCGAACGCTACCAAATGGCGCAGGCGGGAACAATGCCAACCGCAGGTTTTTTGTCAATTAGTGGTATTATGCGCAAACATAATTCGAGTTATTGGCATGAGCACAGAAAACCGTACCTTTCCCCACAGCCGCTTGCGGCGTATGCGCGCGGATGAGTTTTCGCGGCGCCTGATGCGCGAGAATGTTTTGCGTGTGGATGATTTGATTTACCCGCTGTTTGTGGTTGACGGCGCAGGGCGGCGCGAGGTGGTGGCGTCGATGCCCGGCGTGGAGCGTCTCAGTATTAATCTGCTGGTCGAGGTCGCGCAGGAGTGTGTGGCGCTGGGTATACCGGCGGTTGCCCTGTTCCCGGTGGTCGACGCGGCGAGCAAGTCGGCCGATGCCGCCGCGGCCTATCATGCCGACGGGCTGGCGCAGCGCGCGGTGCGTGCGATCAAGGCGGCTTGCCCAACGCTGGGGGTAATTACCGATGTCGCCCTCGACCCCTTTACCACGCACGGCCAGGATGGGCTGCTTGATGAGCAGGGCTATGTTGCCAATGACAAGACGGTGGCGGTGCTGGTCAAGCAGGCGCTCTCCCACGCCGAGGCGGGCGCGGATGTCGTGGCGCCCTCGGATATGATGGATGGCCGCGTACAGGCTATCCGCATAGCGCTGGAGCAGGCCGGGCATCACAACACCCGCATTCTCGCCTATGCCGCCAAGTACGCATCGAGCTTTTACGGCCCGTTCCGCGATGCGGTCGGCTCGGCGGATAATCTCGGCGGCAGCAACAAGTACAGCTACCAGATGGATCCCGCCAACAGTGACGAGGCGCTGCACGAGGTCGGTCTGGATTTGGCCGAGGGCGCGGATATGGTCATGATCAAGCCCGGCATGCCTTATCTGGACATTGTTCGCCGGATTAAGGACACCTACCAGGTGCCGACGTTTGTCTATCAGGTCAGCGGCGAGTACGCCATGCTCAAGGCCGCCGCGCAGCACGGCTGGCTGGATGAGGAGGCCGTGGTGATGGAGTCATTGCTCGGCATGAAGCGCGCCGGCGCCGATGGCATTTTGACCTACTTTGCCAGAGATGTGGCGCGGCGCTTGCAGTCTGGCCAAGGCTGAGCAACTGCCCGCCTTTACTACACCAACCCCAGCAGCGAGAAACACCATGGATCAGTACGCCGTTTTTGGCAACCCCATCGCCCACAGCAAAAGCCCGCAGATACACGCGGCCTTTGCCGCGCAAACCGGACAGTATATGCAGTACAACAAGCAGCTGGTAGAAGCGGGGCAGTTCGACCAGGCCGCTGCTGCATTTCGCGCTGCGGGCGGCAAGGGCTTTAATGTTACTGTGCCGTTTAAGGAGGAAGCCTGCCAGTGGGTGGACGAGCTGGACCCGCTGGCGCAGCAAGCTGGCGCGGTCAACACCATTGCGCTGGCAGACGGCAAGAGCCGCGGCTATAACACCGATGGCCTGGGGCTGGTGCGCGATTTGACGGTTAACCATGCCATCACGCTGGCCGAGCAGCAGATTCTCATCCTCGGCGCGGGCGGCGCGGTGCGCGGCGTGCTGGCGCCGCTGCTCAAGCAGCACCCGGCCTGTATCACCATCGCCAACCGCACGGAGGCCAAGGCGCAGGCACTGGCCAAGCGGTTCGCCGAGTTCGGCCAGCTGGCCGCCTGCGGCTACGCGGCGCTGGCCGGGCAGCAATTTGATATTATTATCAACGGCACCTCCACCGGCTTGAGCGGCGAGCTGCCACCCATTCCCGCGCATATTCTGCGCAGCGGTGGCAGCAGTTACGATATGATGTACGCCAGCGAGCCGACCGCCTTTGTCCGCTGGGGCGTGGCGCACGGCGCGGCGCAAGCACTGGATGGTCTGGGTATGCTGGTGGAGCAGGCCGCCGAGGCCTTTGCCATCTGGCGCGGCGTGCGCCCCGATACCCGCACCGTGATTCAACAACTGCGTTAAGGAAGCTTTGGACAAGTGCCTCCACAGACTATCCGCATTTGTTCCCTGCAATGCGCAAACCCGCCACATCTGACCCACAAGGACGTGGGGAATGTCGCAAGAGCGCAAGGAGCGCTCGCGACCATGTGACATGTTCGCATAGCATAAATTATTGACCTTCCTCCCTCACCCCAACCCTCTCCCGAGGGGAGAGGGAGCTTAATCAAAGACTTCTAAGGAAACCCAAATATGACTGAACCAGCCCGCGTCCTTCTCGATATCCAGGACGATATCGCCATCGTCACCCTGAACCGCGCCGACAAGTACAACGGCCTCGACTGGGCCATGTTCAAGGGCATTGTCGCGGTGACGAAAACCTTGAAAAAAAACACCCGCGTCCGCGCCGTTATCTTGCACGGCGATGGCAAGGCCTTCTGCTCGGGACTGGATGTGATGAGCATGAAAAAAGACCCGCTGTTCGCTCCCAAGCTGCTGATTAAGCCCGGGACAAAAATCAGCAATGTCGCCCAGGATGTCAGCTACCTGTGGCGCGAGTTGCCGATTCCGGTCATCGCCGTGATCCACGGCAAGTGCTACGGCGGCGGCTTGCAGATTGCCATGGGCGCGGACTTCCGCTTCTCCACCCCCGATTGTGAGTTCTCGATTCTGGAGGCCAAGTGGGGGCTGATTCCGGATATGGGCGGTATGCTCACCTGGCGCGAGGTGCTGCGCGGCGATGTGCTGCGCGATTTGACCTACACCGGGCGCATGGTGCAGGCCGACGAAGCCCTGCGTATCGGCCTGATTAGCCGTATCGAAGCCGACCCCATGCAGGCCGCGCTGGACTACGCCAAGGTGCTGGCCACGCGCTCGCCCGACTCGGTGGGCGCGAGCAAGAAGCTGATTAACCGCATCTGGACGGCAGACGACAAGGGTGTGCTGAACTGGGAAACCAAATTGCAGAAGAAAATTATTGGCCGCTGGAACCAGCTGGCAGCGGCGAGCCGGAATTTGAGCAAGACCCCCAAGGCGTACAAGCAACGCAAAATCAAATAAGCGCGCTGCACAACAGGTCGGCTCCCAGCCTATCCGCATAACAGGGAGGCTTATGCGGACATGCTACAGGGGTGTAGCTAGTTTCCGCATGACAAGGAGACTTATGCGGATAGGCTGGCAATGGCTTGTTCAGCGCCTCCGCAAGGGAATCTTAAATAATTGGGAACTTTATTTTACCCGCCGCGTCTATGTAATTCAGCTAGAGCAGTACGCCAGCCATTTGTGCTGGCGTACCAGTTGAACTCCCTGAGTAGAGTGTTTGCCCCGATGGTTATCGGGGCTTTTTTTTGCCCGCTTATTGCTGGCGGGCTTTGTCGATCAGGGTGTACGTGGCGCGGTTGTCGTTGCGCCCGAGGTCGAGCGACCACTGCGGCAGGGGTGCGAGCAGGCTGGCAAACAGCCAGACCACGCGGCTGCTTTGCACTGGCAAGCTGTGACGCTGGCGCAGAGCCAGATCGCGGTCGTGCAGCGTCAGGCTGTAGGTTTGCTGGTAGTGGCAGATGGAGGGCAGCAGCCCGAGACTGAGCACAAAGGCAATGCGCCGCGTACAGAAGAAGCCGCCGGGCAGGCGCCGGGCGGGCTCGAGGTCGGCAATCGTCAGCTGGCGCTGGCTGTCGCCCTGGCTGAAGTAGCGCTGTAAGGCTTCGTATTGATACTGGTCATAGCCCGCCGGCGGCTGGCTGGGGAGCTGGTATTGCTGCAGGCTGGCCAGTGTATCTGGCGCTGGCTGTTTGCGCAGCGCCGGGTTGTGCTGCACCACCGCACAGCCGCAAAGCCAAACTGTCAGTAACAGTACGACTGAGCCGAGCCGCACGGCTTAACCCTGCGCCAGCAACTGGCGCAAATCAATCACTGCGGCATTGGCGCGCGAGATATACGAGGCCATAACCAGCGAGTGGTTGGCAAACAGACCAAAGCCGCTGCCGTTGAGTACCACGGGGCTCCACAGTGCTTCCTGAGTCGCTTCCAGCTCGCGGATAATTTGCTTGAGGCTGACGGTGGCGTTTTTCTTTTCCAGCACATGCTTAAAGTCCACCTCGACCGCGCGCAGCAGGTGCACCAGCGCCCAGGTCGTGCCACGGGCTTCGTAGAAGACGTTGTCGATTTCAAAGTAAGGTGTTTTGGCGGTGATTTTGGCCGGGGCGCTGGTCGATTGCACGGCGGCGCTGTCGCCGGCGAGGTCGGTGTTGATGCGCTCCTGGCCAACGCTGGCACTGAGGCGCTGGGACATGGAACCAAGGCGTTTGTTGACCAGTGCCAGCCAGTCGTTGAGGTTGTCGGCGCGGGCGTAGAACTGGGCACTGGGGTTGTCCACATCAGACAGGCGATTCAGGTAGGCGTAGAGTTTTTTGCTGCTGCTGCGATACTCCTCTTCGGCGGCGGGGAACAGCCAGGCCTTGTCATCGACATTGATTTTGCCGTAGGCCACTTTCAGGGCATCGTCCTCGGTAGACTGTGACTGCGAGCGGCTAAAGTCATTGCGCAGCGCTTGCGCCATGTCGCGCGCCTGGGTCAATACGCCGTATTCCCAGTTGGGCATATTGTCGGTCAGGATGCTCGGCGGGGTCATGTCGTTGCGTAAATAGCCGCCCGGCTTGTCGAGCAGGGCTTCGATGACATCAATCAGCGCGCGGGTGGTGGTCGCGCCAATCACCAGGGGCTGGCTGCTGGCTGTGTTGACGCTCGGCAGCTCGGGCTCGCGGCTCCAGTACCAGCCGAGCAGGCACATCAGCAACAGCACGATGGCAAGCACAAAAAACAGGGTATTGCGAAAGGTGTGGGAATGCTCTTGGCTCACAATTGGCTCCAGACCGTTGGGATGAACTTCCATTGTAGCGCGTCCCTCTTACAAAAGCAGATAAATGGGCTATGATGCGTGCAAACTCGCTGTAAATATCAACAAGGAAAAAACCGTGAAATCCATCAAACTGATTATTAAGGCCGTACTCGCCATTGTAGTATTGCTGCTTATTGCTGTTGTGGCCGCCGTCATACTGGTTGACCCCAATGACTACAAGCCGCAAATTGTGCAACTGGTCAAAGACCAGACCGGGCGCGATTTGACCATAAGCGGCGATATTGGCTGGTCGCTGTTTCCACGTCTGGGCTTTCAGATTGGCCGCACCGAGCTGTCGAATGCGGATGGCTTCCAGAGCCGCGTGTTTGCCGAGGTGGAAAATATTGATGCGGGGCTGCAAATCATGCCCCTGCTGCGCGGTGCGGTGGAGCTTGATGTGATAACTCTGGACGGCATGATGGCCAATCTGGAAATCAATGCCGATGGCCGCAGCAACTGGGATGACTTGTTGCAGGCTGGAGCCGACTCGCCAGCGCAGGAGGCCGCCAAGCCAGCCGCCGACACCACCGACACTGGGCACAATGCGGATATGCCAGAACTACCCCCCATTCGTCTGCAGGGTATCCGCATAGACAACGCCAGCGTCAGCTATACCGACCGCAGCGCTGGCAGCGCCGTGACCATGGAGCAGTTCAGCTTCTCTACCGGGGTGGTCAAACTGTGGGAGCCGATTGATTTTAAAGGCCGCTTTACGGTGAGTAACCAGTCCCCCCAACTGACGGCAAAGCTGAACTACTCGGGCACGCTACTCGCCCAGTTGCCAGAAAACCGCTTTGCCTTGCAGGGCTTCAAGCTGAAGCTGGACGCGGCGGGTGAGCCGGTGCCCAATGGCCGCATAGTCGTCAATATGGCCGCAGATGTCAGCGCCAACACGGCCAAGGAAGTAGCGACACTGGAACAGTTGCTGATCAGCTTTGATGACACCCGCATTGAAGGTCACGCGCAGGTCAATGGTTTCGCCAAGCCCGCCGTCAACTTCAAGGTGGCCATCGACCAGCTCAATGCCGACCGCTACATCCCGCAAAGCCCTGCGCCTGCCGCTGCCGCAACACCCGCTACCGCCAGTGCTGACAACACCGACCTGGTGATTGAGCTGCCCATGCAAACCTTGCGCGACCTGAATATGGACGGCGAGCTGACCGTGGGACGATTCCAGGTAATGAACCTGAAAACGCAAAACTTCCAGGCCGTGCTCAGTGCGCACAAGGGCTTGATTCAACTCAAGCCGCTGGGCATAGAGATGTACTCGGGCAGGTTTGACGGCAACGTCACCGTGGATGCGCGCAAGGCCGTCCCCGCCTATGCGGTAGCCGCCAAGCTCGACAATATGCAGGTCAACCCGCTGTTGGTGGACTTCGCCGAGCTGGATATTGTCGAGGGCACGGGCGCCTTTACCGTCAACATCAGCACTGCGGGGCAACGCCTTAGCGAACTGAAACGCGGCCTGAACGGCCAGCTCTCCGCAGTCTTCGACAAGGGCGTATTGAAGTTCAATATGCTCGGCGGCTTGGGCGAGTTCTTTACTGGTCTGGATAAAAAACTGGCGCAAGCGGGCGAGTTGAGCCGCCTGGCCGGCAAACAGGACACCGCCGACAAAATTGCCAAAACCCGGACATCGGAGCGCTTCGCCAAATTGAGCAGTGGCAAGACCACCGAGTTTAAGGCACTGGCAGTCTCGGGGCAGATTGTGAACGGGGTTATCCGCACCAATGATCTGGATGTGCAATCCGACAATATGCGCGCCCAGGGCAAGGGCAGTGTCGATATCGCCAGCGAATATCTGGACATGCAGCTGGCGCTGGATGTGGATGGCCGCCAGTGCAGCATTCCCCTGCAAGGCAAAATTGCCGACATCGACTATGTGAAGTTTGCCAAAAATGCCGCGCCGAACTGCCTGAAAGATGCGGCAAAAACTCTGCTGAACGACAAAAAGGCACAGCTGCAGGCAGAGGCCAAGGCGCGCCTGGAAGCAGAAAAGGCCAAGGCCAAAGCCGAACTGGAAAAGAAAAAGGCCGAGGCCAAGGCACGCCTGGAAGCGGAAAAAGCCAAGGCCCGGGCAGAGCTGGACAAGAAAAAGGCCGAAGCAGAAGCCAAGGCCAAAGCCAAGCTCGACAAAGAAAAGCGCCGCGCCAAGGACAAGCTCGAAGAGAAGCTCAAAGGGCTGTTCTAATTGCCCGGTGAGCACGGCGATTTTGCTCAGCGTCTGCTGGCCTGGCATCAGCTCAGCGGGCGCAAGGATTTGCCCTGGCAGCAAGACATCAGTCCCTATCGCGTCTGGGTGTCGGAAATCATGCTGCAACAGACCCAGGTGGCGACCGTAATCCCCTACTACCAGCGCTTTATGCAGCGCTTCCCCAGCCTGAACGCACTGGCAGCGGCAGCGCTGGATGAAGTGCTGCAACACTGGTCGGGGCTGGGTTACTACGCCCGCGCCCGCAACCTGCACAAGGCCGCGCAGTGCATCGTTGCTGAGCATGCGGGTGAATTTCCCACTGCTATGGCAACCGTGATGGCGCTGCCCGGCATCGGCCGTTCCACGGCGGGGGCGATACTCTCCATCGCCTGTGGCCAGCGCCAGCCGATACTCGACGGCAATGTCAAACGCGTGCTGTGCCGGCGCTATGCCGTCGAGGGCTGGCCGGGCAAAACCGCCGTCGCCAAGCAGCTCTGGAGCTATGCGGATAGTCTGACGCCGCAGCAACACGTCGCCACTTACACGCAGGCAATTATGGACCTGGGCGCCAGCCTGTGCCGCCGCAGCCAGCCCGATTGCCCGCGCTGCCCCGTCAGTGCCGATTGCGCCGCCTATGCCAAGGGCACGCCCACAGCCTATCCGCATAGCAAGCCGAAAAAGCCGCAGCCGGTCAAAACCGTGCGCCTGTGGATTGTCGAAAACCAGCGCGGCGAGTTCCTGCTGGAGCGCCGCCCGCCCACCGGCATCTGGGGCGGGCTGCTCAGCTTCCCCGAACAGCCCCGCGAGCAGGCCGCGCAGGATTGGCTGAGCGAGCACGGCTGGCAAGCCCAACACCTGCGCGAGCTGGACGAGCGACGCCATACCTTCAGCCACTTCCACCTCGATATTCAGCCCGTCCATATCAAGGTGGTGGAAAATCCACACGCAGTCATGGAAGCCCAGCGCTGGCTCTGGTATAAACCTGCCACATCCACCGGCGGCCTGGCCGCTCCCGTGGCAAAACTGCTGCAAACCGTACAAACGAGAGGTGAAACATGAGCAGAATGGTGCAATGCGCGAAACTGAACAAAGAACTGGAAGGCCTGGAGCGCCCGCCATACCCCGGCGAGCTTGGCATCAAGGTCTACCACGAAATTTCTCGCGAAGCCTGGCAAATGTGGGTCAACCACCAAACCATGCTGATTAACGAATACCGCCTCAACCCGGTCGACCCCAAGGCGCGCAAATTCCTCGAAGAAGAAATGGAGAAATTCCTCTTCTCCGACGAAGCCACCAAAATTGAAGGCTATGTCCCTCCCAGCCTCTAGCCCGACGCAAACCGGGCAAGGTGCGGAAAGGCCAAAAGCGGGCAGAAATCTACTTGACCCACACCGGCAGTTCCGCTTTAATACGCCTCCCTCGGCTCGATAGCTCAGTTGGTAGAGCAACGGATTGAAAATCCGTGTGTCCCTGGTTCAATTCCAGGTCGAGCCACCATATTTACATTTAAAGACGCCTAAAGGCGTCTTTTTTTGTGCCTATGTCCACATGAAGTCAGGATTCTGTTCGGCAAAGCATGGATTAATACGCCCCTGAGCTGTAATACGCTTGAAGATTCTCGGCGATATTCTTGAACTCATTTCGCAGTGATTTGGGGCGCAGCACTTCTACATTATCGCCAAAGCCGAGTATCCACCATCTCAATTCCAGGGTATTGGCAACCGTTGCTTTAATAATCACTTCGTCCTCCTCGATTTCAGACTGCTGGTCATTTGCTAGCGGGCGCTCCAGCAGGTGCTTGGCCGACTCGGGCGTGAAGCTCAATTCCAGCTTGAGTGGTTTGTCAGAGACCAAATAGCCACCGAAGGTTTGTTCTGAGTATTTCATCAGGTCGAAGCTTTTGTCGCGCTCTGACGGGATTTCAGTATTTTCAGCCTTGCTGATTCGGTGCATGGCAAAAGGTGTAGGGCTTCCCCAGTCTTTAACTTTGTCGATTACAGCAACAAGATATTGCACGCCATCCTTGTCGAGCAAGCCTAGCGGGTGAACCAGGTGCTCCTTGGCTTCAGACTTATGCTTGGGCGTGTAGAGAATTTTCAGCTTGTGGTCGTCCAGGAGCGCAGCCTGTACCTGATCCGAAACTGATTCATTGATTATTGCTGGCGCCAAGGCAGGGCCGCGAGTAAGGCTGGCAACTTTGTCACTCCAGTTGGCCAACCTGTTTGCGCTGTTGTTCAAGACTTTCTCTGCTGATGCAAACAGCGGTTGTAGTTGCTTGTAGGTAACCCCGGGGAGCACATGAGCCAGTTGCGAGTCGGCCATTTTCAGCGCTAACGCGACTTCTGGGCCCATGCCCTGGATGCTTAAACTTTTACTACCCCAGAACCACAAATGCGTGTTTCCCCTTGTTTCGAGGGAGATCGGAAAATACTCGGACAAGGTATTGAGATCTCTCTGAATAGCTCGTATCCCTGCAGATTCGCTGGTGTATGCGAATCCCTTGGCTTCCAGGCGCCTCATTAGCTCTTTAACGGAAGCCTTTCTTGGGTGCGTGGGGATTGTGTCTAATAACGCCCATTGGCGTAACAGCGCCGTCTTGTCTTTTTTTTCTGCCATTTTCGACCTCGCGACAAAATTTGTCGGATTATTCTAGATAATGGACAAATCAAATACAAGACCCCTTAACCTCTCGCTTCAAGCGTTTGATTATCCTGCAAACAATGGGTGTGAGCACCCGCTGGAGACACACTGTGAACATGAATATAAAAATCATGCATTTTATTAATACCCGTGAAGACCTGAGTGGCAACCCGGACTTGGCCAACCAGGAGAAAGAGTTTGGTTTTACATTAGTCGTGCTTGGTGAAGTCCAGCTGCCCGACAGAGTTGTTAACGGCGATTTGGGCAAAATGGTGACAACCACCGTCCATTCAAAGGGCGAACTGGAGTCGCATTTCTTGAACACGGCTTTGTCTGGAATGTTGAGAGTGGGAATTACTTTTCTCGGCGATGAGTCGAGTCTAAATAGTTTTTCCAAGGCGCTTGAACAGATTCAATACGGCTACAAATTTAGCTATGCATTCGTAGTGGGCGAAGCTATATCGGCTGATGCGACTTCCTGTGATTTAGGCAATGTTGATCTGGTTTTTCCCTGCCAACAGCTTATGGAAGACTTGTACTGGCATTTAAGCGCGCACGCCCAGGTTATGCATCAGGGGTTAATAGGTATTGATATGGCTGATGTTGGGCTTATAGAGAAAAAAGGCCAGCGCGGCCAGATCTGTTGGGGATACTCAAACGCCGGCGCCTTGGCATGTTGCGAAAACATAATGCGCAAATACGGCGAGTCTTTTGTCAGTGACAGAGATATATTTATTACCGCTTATTCTGGATTTCACATAACGCTCTCTGATTTGGAGATTGTGGGAGAGTTTGCCCTGCAGCACTGTGACGAGCAGCGCCTTATTCTTTTTCAAGCAGCCTGCCAGCCGCAGCTTGAGTGCGATGAGTTCTATATCGTGATAATTACAGCACCTGCGAGGGAATCAGCTATAGACGGGGCAAAAAAAGATATGCATAAATCAGGAGGCTATCCCGTTGCTGGCGATAGGCGTGTATGCGGATAGTCTGGCAGAGGGGGTGACGCAGTAAGTGCGGGTGCTGCTGAATTTATCAGCCAGCCACCCAGGGCGGCTGGCAGACTATCCGCATAGGTTCGCGCTGGGTGTTTAGTCGTGGAATATCAGGCTGAGGCCGATGGAATCGACCTCTTCGTGGATGCGGCTGTAGTTCAGCTCGACATCAACGCCGTAGAAAATCTCGCCGCCAATGCCTGCGCCCCAGGAGAACGCCGAGCTGTCATCGTCCAGATTGGCGCCGCTGCGGGTCAGCTCGGTAAACACGCCGCCCATTTCGACTTTGGCGAAGATTTTGGTCGGCGTGCGATAGGCGAGGAAGATGCCGGCGATATTGACATCGGCTTCAACCCCGGCCTGGTCAGTGGCGGCATCCACGGTACGACCAAAGAAGGTGTCCACGGCGACAGTGCCGTAGTCTTTGTTCAACAGGTTAATACCCAGCGTGCCGCCGATGGCGTGGGCATCGCTGTCATTGAAATCGTCAACTTGCAATACTGCTGCGCTCAGGCCAAAGTAAAATTCACCCGGCTTGGTCTTGCGGTATTCATCGCCGATTTCCAGCGCCAGGGCGGAGTGGGCAAACAACAGGGCAGTACAGGCAAGTAGAATCTTTTTCATGGTGTCTCCTCGGATATGGCTGCATCCTACCGCAGGGAATTAGGGGATGTACACTAAATTGGCGGCATTAGATGCTAGAATCCTGCGCCTATGGATATTTCGTATTTACTCAATGATTTAAACGATGCGCAGCGCAGTGCGGTGTGCGCACCGCCGGGCAATCTGCTGGTGCTGGCGGGGGCTGGCTCGGGCAAGACCCGCGTACTGGTGCACCGCATCGCCTGGCTGATTCAGGTGGAGAATATCTCGCCCTACGGCGTGCTCGCCCTGACCTTTACCAACAAGGCCGCCGCAGAGATGCGCCAGCGTTGCGAGGCGCTGCTGGGCATGCCCGCCGGGGGTATGTGGGTGGGCACGTTTCACGGCATTGCCCACCGCCTGCTGCGCCAGCACTGGGAGGAGGCGCGGCTGCCCCAGGGCTTTCAGATTCTCGATGCGCAGGATCAGCTGCGCCTGGTCAAGCGCGTGATTCGCGCGCTGGATTTGGATGAAAGCCAGTGGCCGCCCAAGCAGGCACAGTACTATATCAACGCGCGCAAGGATGAGGGCAAGCGCCCGCAGCACCTGCCCGACAGCGGCGACCCCATTCAGCGCCAGCTGCTGGCTGTTTACACCGCCTATGAGGTGCACTGCCAGCGCCTCGGCGTGATTGATTTTGCCGAGCTGCTGCTGCGCACGCTGGAGCTGATTCGCGACAATCTGGAACTGCAAGCGCATTATCAGCGGCGGTTTCGGCATATTCTGGTCGATGAGTTTCAGGACACCAACACCATCCAATATGCCCTGCTGCGTCTGCTCGCGGGCAATACCGGGCACTTGTTTGCTGTTGGCGACGATGACCAGAGTATTTACGGCTGGCGCGGCGCGAAGGTGGAAAATATCCAGCAGCTGAGCCAGCACTTTGCCAATTTGCACACCGTCAAGCTGGAGCAGAACTACCGCTCCACGAGCACGATTCTCAACGCTGCCAATGCGCTGATCGCCAACAATGCCGGGCGCATGGGCAAGCAGCTGTGGACGGATGCGGGCGACGGCGAGCCGATTGATGTCTACGCTGCCTACAACGAAATCGACGAGGCACGCTATGTCGGCGAGCGCATCCGCCAGTGGGTCGATGGCGGTGGTCGGCGCGATGAGTGCGCGATTCTGTACCGCTCCAACGCCCAGTCGCGGGTGCTCGAAGAGGAGATGCTGCAGCGCGGCATGCCGTACCGTGTCTACGGCGGCCTGCGCTTCTTCGAGCGCGCCGAAATCAAGGACGCGCTGGCCTATCTGCGCCTGTGCGCCAACCGCCACGACGACCCCTCCTTCGAGCGCGTTATCAACACCCCGACGCGCGGCATTGGCGAGCGCACCCTGGAGCTGATTCGCGACTACAGCCGCAGCCGCGCCTGCTCGCTGTGGCAGGCGGCGCAGGACTTGCTCGGGCAAACAGGCCTGACACCCCGTGCAGCCAAGGCGGTGCAGGGCTTTATCGACCTGGTCGAGGAGCTGGCGGCCACCTGCGCGGCAGTCGAGCTGTATGAAAAAGTTGAGCATGTGATTCACCAGTCCGGCCTGTTTGAACACTGCGGCAAGGACAAGTCCGAGCGCGGCGAAGCCAGGCAGGACAACCTGAAAGAGCTGGTCACGGCGGCGCGCAGCTTTCGCACAGATGAGCAGGGCGAGCAGGACGAGGCGATGGAAATGAGCGAGCTGGATGCCTTTCTCAGCCACGCCGTGCTCGAATCGGGCGAGCAGCAGGGCGAGGCCTGGGAAGACTGCGTACAGCTGATGACCCTGCACAGCGCCAAGGGGCTGGAGTTCCCGCTGGTGTTTCTGGTCGGCCTCGAAGAAGGGTTGTTCCCCCACCAGATGTCGCTGGAGGAAGAGGGGCGACTGGAAGAGGAGCGCCGCCTGGCCTATGTCGGCATCACCCGCGCCCGTCAGCAACTGGTGATTTGTCACGCCGAATCACGCCGCCTGTACGGCAAGGAAAACCTCTGCATGCCCTCGCGCTTTTTGGGCGAGATACCTGCGAAATACACCCGCGAGGTGCGCCCCAAACCCCAGGTGAGCAGCCACTACAGCGGCGGCAAGTTTTCTTCTGCCAACTACTACGATGCCGCTGGTGAGGCAGCCGCCGCCAGCGGCCTGTATATCGGCCAGGCGGTAGTGCACGGCGTATTTGGCGAGGGCATCGTCACCGCCTGCGAAGGCCAGGGCAGCCACGCGCGCGTGCAGGTCAACTTCGCCAGCGAGGGCAGCAAATGGCTGGTGCTGGCCTACGCCAATTTGCAAACACTGTAAGGGGTGGGCTGCTAGCCTATCCGCATTGAGCTCCCTGCAATGCGCAAACTCCTCCCTTCCTTGGGAGTCGTCCGCATTGCGCCACTTCAATGCGGACATGCTACATGGTCGCGAGCGCTCCTGGCGCTGTTGCGACATTCCCCACATCCCTGTGGATCAGATGTAGATAGTTTCCGCATTGCAAGGAGCAAATGCGGATAGTCCAGAAAGGGGGGCTTCAGCACCTTCTGTATTGCTGTCATGGTTGGGCTTTGCGGGTAAAAATGCTAGTCTCTGCGCTCTATTGTCAAAACAGCATCAGCCACCATGAGCGATAAAACCCACTTTGGTTTTCAGGAAGTCGACAGCAATGCAAAGGCGGACAAAGTCGCCGAGGTTTTCCATTCTGTTGCCAGCAAATACGATGCAATGAATGACTTTATGTCCATGGGCGTGCACCGCCTGTGGAAGAAGTACACCATTGAGACCTCGGGCGTGCGCCCGGGGCAGCGCGTGCTGGATTTGGCCGGGGGCACCGGGGATCTGGCCAAGCAGTTCAGCAAAAAGGTCGGCGCCAGCGGTCAGGTGGTATTGTCGGATATCAATGCCTCGATGCTCGCCGAGGGGCGCCGCCGCATGATTGATGCGGGCGTGTCGAACAATATGGAGTTTGTCCAGGCCAATGCCGAGTGCCTGCCCTTTCCCGACAATTACTTTAACCTGATTACCATGGCCTTCGGCCTGCGCAATGTCACCGACAAGGCCGCCGCCCTGCGCTCCATGTACCGCGTGCTGAAACCCGGCGGGCGCTTGCTGGTGCTGGAGTTCTCCCGCCCGACCAACCCGGTGATGCGCAAGCTCTATGATGAATACTCCTTCCGCGTTATTCCCAAGGTCGGCAAGGTCGTCACCGGGGATGAGGCCAGCTACCAGTATTTGGTCGAATCCATCCGCATGCACCCCGATCAGGAGACGCTCAAGCGCCTGTTTGAAGAGGCCGGCTTTGAGCGCGCCGACTACATCAACCTGACCAATGGCGTGGTGGCCATCCACCGTGGCTTTAAGCTGTGAGCCTGTGCTGCGTACCCAGCCCCGCGCATGGCGGCGCTTGTTATGACTGACGCACCTGTTCACTACGCCAGCGTGTCCCGGCGCTTGCTCGCCTTTATCCTCGATATGCTGCTGTTAAACCTGGTGTCCGGCCTGCTGATGCCGCTGTTGTTTGGCGATGCCCTGCAACAGTGGATAGAGGCATCCCTGCTGCAATTACAGGCCGGCGGCCAGCCGCCTGCGCCGTTCAGCCCCTGGCTGATGCCCTTCTGCCTGGCCTTTCCCGCCGTGTATGTGTCGCTGTTCTGGGCGCTGCTCAAGGCCACCCCCGTGCAGTACCTGCTGAATATGCAGGTCTTGCGCCACGACTCCGGGCGGGCATTGGCGCTGCCGCAAGCGCTGCTGCGCTTTGTTGTACTGTATGGCATCAGCTTTTTGCTGATGCTGCTGCCATTGCTTGGCCCCGTGGGCGCAGTGGTACTGTATTTGGGCATGCGCAATCAGGCGCAGCGGCGCGGCCTGCACGACCTCGTCGCCGGCAGTGTGGTGGTGATGCAGGGTCGCCAAGGGCAGCCGCCAACCCCGCCGACTGACGACCACCCCGACCAGCGGGCGTTCTGATGGCGGGCGTGCGACCACCGCGAGCGTGGCTGGGGCTGCTGGAAGCGGCGGCCAACCGCCTGCTGCAAGCCGACCCGGATATTGCCCCCCGGCTACAGCGCTTGCAGGGGCGCGTGCTGCAGCTGACGATTAGCGGTTTGGGCGTGCAGTTGTACGCATTGGTCAGCGACGGCAGCGTAGTGTTCTTTGCCGACTTCGGCGGCGAGGCGGATGTACACCTGACCGCGCCGCCACTCGCCTTGGCGCGTATGGCCTGGCAGCGCCGCCACGGCCTGGATGGCCGTGCTGATGATGTGCAGATGAGCGGCGACATGCAGGCCGCGCGCCAGTTTCAGCAACTGCTCGCCAGTCTGGATGTGGACTGGGAAGAGCTGCTGGCGCAGCGCGTTGGCGATGTGCTGGCGCGTCAGGCCGGGCTACTGGCCGAAGGCCTTAAGCACTGGCTACAGCGCAGCCAGACCACCCTGGATATGGCCGTGCGCGACTATATTCAGGAAGAAGCCCGGCACAGCCCGACCGCTATCGAAATGCGCAACCTGGGCGATGATGTTGACGAGCTGCGCATGGCCGTGGACAGACTGGATGCCCGCCTGCGGCGCTTGCGCCAATCAAACTAAGCGAGACTCAGCGTAAAAGCTTCCCCACAGGCTATCCGCATAAGTCTCCCTGTTATGCGGAAACTAGCTACATCTGACCCACAGGAAGTGGGAAATGTCACAAGAGTGCATGGAGCACTCGCGACCATGTAGCATGTCCGCACAGGGCGGTATCAGCCCAAGTCGCTGGGGAATTCCAGTTCGTCTTCCTGGAGTTTTTTCTTCTTCTGCGTCAGCCCGGTGGCACCGCCGCCAAAGTTGATTTTCCACTCCAGGTTGGTGCGCGAGTCGGCGTAATTCAGGGCATCGTTGATATCCACCTTGCCGCGCTTGAACAGATCAAACAGCGCCTGGTCGAAGGTTTGCATGCCCTCTTGCCCGCCTTTTTCCATCACTTCTTTAATCTCGTGCATATTGCCCTTGCGAATCAGCTCGGAGATATAGGGGGTGTTCATCATCACTTCCACGGCGGGAATCCGTCCCTTGCCATTTTTACTCGGCAGCAGGCGCTGTGAGAGGATGGCCTTCAGGTTCAGGGACAAGTCCATCAATATCTGATTTTTCTGCTCGGGCGGAAACAGGTTGATAATCCGATCCAGCGCCTGGTTGGCATTCACTGCGTGCAGTGTGCTCACGCACAGGTGGCCGGTATCGGCATAGGTAATCGCCGCTTCCATGGTTTCCTGGTCGCGCACCTCGCCAATCAGGATGACATTGGGTGCCTCGCGCATGGCTTCGCGCAGGGCATTGGCATAGGAGTGGGTATCAATCCCCACCTCGCGCTGGCTGATAATCGACTTTTTGTGCTCGTAGACAAATTCAATCGGGTCTTCGATAGTCAGAATATGCCCTGCTCGCACGGTATTGCGATAGTCTATCATCGCCGCCAGTGAGGTGGACTTGCCCGAGCCGGTGGCGCCAACCATCAAAATCAGCCCCTTTTTGGCTTGTACCAAGTCTTTCATTGCCGCCGGCAGACCCAGCTCATCAATGCCGGGAATGCGCGATTTGATAAAGCGGATCACCATCGACACTTCACCGCGCTGCATATAGAGATTGACGCGGAAGCGCCCCACCGAGGGGCGGCTCAAGCCGAGGTTCAGCTCAAGCTCCTCTTCAAAGACCTCTATCTGGCTGTCAGAGAGGATGCTGTAGGCAATTTTGCGTGTCTGTCCCGGCTCCAGGCACTTTTTGCTGACCGGCTTCATCTCGCCATCGACATTGATAGATGGCGCCGCGCCGGTGGTAAAAAACAAATCCGAGGCCTCTTTCTCGGACATCAGTTTCAGATAGGGATCCAGGGCTGCACTCATTGTTCACCTTCCATACGGGTTGTGTTGCGCAGTAATTTACTCATCATCGCCCTGCAATTTCAGGCCGCTGAGGTCGTCGCCGCCGACTTCTTTTGCCTTGCCGCCTTCCAGTTTCAGGCGCAGGCGCAGATCATTGACGGAGTCGGCATTGCGCATGCCCTCTTCTACCGTGATTGCGCCATCTTCAATCAGGTCGAACAGTGCCTGATCGAAGGTCTGCATGCCGGCTTCGCGGGACTTGGTCATCAGCCCCTTCATTTCATGCACTTCACCCTTGAGCATCAGATCGGCCATCAGCGGCGTGTTAATCAGCACTTCCACGGCGGCGCGGCGACCCTTGCTGTCGGCGCTGCGAATCAGGCGTTGTGACACCACCGCCTTCAGATTCAGTGACAAGTCCATCAGCAGCTGCATCCGGCGCTCTTCGGGGAAGAAGTTGATAATCCTGTCCATGGCCTGGTTGGTCGAGTTGGCGTGCAGGGTACACAGGCACAGATGCCCCGTCTCGGCAAAGGCAATCGCATGTTCCATGGTCTCGCGCTCGCGCACCTCGCCAATCAGAATCACATCGGGCGCCTGGCGCAGGGTATTCTTCAGCGCAACTTCCCAGTCCTCGGTATCCGTACCGACTTCGCGCTGCGAGACAATGCAGTTCTTGTGACTGTGGATATACTCAATCGGATCTTCAATGGTGATAATGTGGCCAAAGCTGTTCTCATTGCGGTAATCCACCATCGCCGCCAGCGATGTCGATTTACCCGAGCCGGTGCCACCGACAAAAATCACCAGCCCCCGCTTGGTCATGGCAATTTCCTGCAAGACGTTGGGCAGTTTCAACTCCTCAAAGCGCGGAATGTTCGAGGTAATCACCCGAATCACCATGGCCACCGAGCCGCGCTGCACATAGGCATTAACCCGAAAGCGCGAGATGCCCGGCAGGGAAATGGCAAAGTTGCACTCATTGCTCTGCTCAAATTCACTCAGCTGCTTTTCGTTCATAATTGAACGGGTCAAGTCCAGCGTGTGTGCCGGGCTGAGTTTCTGGCTGGACACCTGGCTAATCTTGCCATCAATTTTCATGGATGGCGGTGCACCCGCCGCAATATATAGATCTGAGCCACCTTTGCTTTGCAACATGCGCAGCAGGTCGTGCATAAACTTTATCGCCTTTTCGCGATCCATTATCTTGTCCTGTGGTTATCGGCTATAAGCTTGGGCGCGTTATGCACCCAAGGTGTGTTGCAGCAATGTCGTTCCCCGGCTTGTTCAAAAAGCTTGATTAGATTTGATCCGGGTTGGCCGCCTTGGTCTTGGCCACATCGCGGTTGACCAAACCCTTCTCAACCAGCTGCTTGAGGTTTTGATCCAGCGTCTGCATGCCAATGCCCTGACCGGTCTGAATGGCTGAGTACATCTGCGCCACCTTGTCTTCGCGAATCAGGTTGCGAATCGCCGGGGTGCCAATCATGATTTCGTGCGCCGCGATGCGACCGCCGCCATTTTTCTTCAGCAGGGTTTGCGAGATCACCGCCTTGAGCGACTCCGACAACATGGAGCGTACCATGGCTTTCTCTGCGGCGGGGAATACATCGACAATACGGTCGATGGTTTTCGCCGCCGAGCTGGTGTGCAGGGTACCAAATACCAAGTGCCCCGTCTCTGCGGCCGACAGCGCCAGGCGAATGGTCTCCAGATCGCGCATTTCACCCACCAGAATCACATCCGGGTCTTCACGCAGTGCCGAGCGCAGGGCTTCGTTAAAGCCCAGGGTGTCGCGGTGCACCTCACGCTGGTTAATCAGGCACTTTTTGCTCTCGTGAACAAATTCGATAGGGTCTTCCACCGTAAGAATATGGCCGTACTCGGTTTCGTTCTTGTGGTTAATCATCGCCGCCAGTGTGGTGGACTTGCCCGAGCCGGTCGGCCCGGTGACCAGCACGATACCCCGTGGCGTATCGGCAATATCCTTGAAACTGCTCGGTGCGCCCAACTCTTCCAGGGTCAGTATTTTTGACGGAATGGTACGAAATACCGCGCCCGCGCCACGGTTGTGGTTAAAGGCGTTGACCCGGAAACGCGCCAGATTGGGAATTTCAAAGGAAAAATCCGTCTCCCAGAACTCCTCAAAGTCCTTGCGCTGCTTGTCGTTCATAATGTCGTACACCATCGAGTGTACGGCCTTGTGATCCAGCGCATCGACATTGATGCGGCGGACATCACCGTCAACGCGAATCATCGGCGGCAGACCAGCAGACAAGTGCAAATCTGATGCGCCATTTTTAACCCCAAAGGCCAGTAGCTGTGCGATATCCATTTTTGTTCCCGAGTTTTTGTTAGAATGGCTGCGCGTAGTGCGCATTGCGAATAGTGCAAATATAAAATCCTTAACCGCTCACCACAAGTCATGTTGTTAAATTCTGCTCAATTATTGGAAAACTACCAGGCCGTGCTGGCTCGCATCGAGCAGTTCAGCCGGGAGTGCGCCGCGCCGCAGCCCCAGCTATTGGCGGTCAGCAAAACCAAGCCCGCCTGGATGGTCGAGACACTCTACCACGCCGGGCAGCGCGACTTTGGTGAAAACTACCTGCAAGATGCGCTGGAGAAAATCCACGCCCTGCAACACTTGGGCGAGCTGCAATGGCACTTTATCGGCCAGATACAATCCAACAAAACCGCCACCCTGGCGCAGCACTTTGCCTGGGTACACAGCGTTGACCGCCTGAAGATCGCCCGCCGCCTCAGCGAGCAGCGCGGCCAGAGCAACCCGGCGACAGCCTTGAACCTCTGCCTGCAAATCAATCTGGACGGCGAGGCGCAGAAGGGCGGCGTCGCCCCCGAGGACGCGCTGGCGCTGGCTCAGCAAATAGCGCCACTGGACAATATCCGCCTGCGCGGGCTGATGTGCATCCCCAAAGCCCGCGCCAGCGAAGCACAGCAGCTTGCCGGCTTTGCCCGGCTAAAAGCACTGCAAACGCAGTTAAATCAACACGGCCTGGCGCTGGACACCCTGTCCATGGGCATGAGCGGCGATATGCGCGCGGCGATTGCTGCAGGCAGCACCCTGGTGCGCATTGGCAGCGACCTGTTCGGCCCGCGCGACACCCCAACCCCTGACAACGAGAACTGACATGCACAACAACATCACCTTTATTGGCGGCGGCAATATGGCGCGCAGCCTGATTGGCGGCATGGTCGCCAACGGCATCAGCGCCGCGCACATCACCGTCAGCGACCCCGTCCCCGCCTGCCTGGCGCAGCTATCCAGTGACTTTGGCATCAACACCTGCACGGATAACGCCACAGCCATCGCCAATGCGGATACCCTGGTAGTGGCCGTCAAGCCGCAAGTGCTCAAAGCCGTGATCAGCCCGCTGGCCGCGCAACTGAGCGCGAGCCGCCCCCTGATTATCTCGATTGCCGCCGGCATCACCGAGCCGCTGCTCAACCAGTGGAGCGGTGGCGGCCAGGCCGTGGTGCGCTGCATGCCCAACACCCCGGCGCTGATCCAGGCCGGCGCCACCGCCCTGTACGCCAACCCGCAGACCAGCGCCGCACAACGGCAAATCGCCGAGCGCATCCTGTCTGCTGTGGGGCTGGCGCTGTGGGTGGAGAAGGAGTCGCAGCTCGATGCCGTCACCGCCGTCTCCGGCTCCGGCCCGGCTTACTTCTTTGCCTTTATCGAGGCCATGCAACAGGCCGGGCAGCAGCTGGGGCTATCCGCCGAGCAAGCCCGCCAGCTCACCCTGCAAACCGCGCTCGGCGCAGTGCGCATGGCGGCAGAGAGCGATGAGACGCCCGGCACCCTGCGCGAGCGCGTCACCTCCAAAGGCGGCACCACCGCCGCCGCCCTGCAAAGCTTTAATGACAACAACCTGAGCGGCATCGTGCAACAGGCGCTGCAAGCCGCACACGACCGCTCCGTCGAGCTGGGCAAGGAGCTGAGCTAATGCAAGGCTTACTGCTGATTACACACTATGTATTGTCGCTGTACGCCATGCTGGTGCTGCTGCGCTTTCTGGCACAGTGGCTGGGCGTGGACTTCCGCAACCCCATCAGCCGTTTTATTATCCAGGCCAGCGACCCCGCACTGCGCCCCCTGCGCCGAATTGCCCCCACCTGGAAGGGCAAGGACATGGCCGCGCTGCTACTGGCAGCGGGCATTATCGGCGCAGAAAGCCTGCTGCTCGCCGCACTGCTGGGGGTGGAAAACCGCTGGGCGCTTTTGGCCGTGGTGCCGTTTCGCTGCGTTATTCTCATCCTCAAGCTGTATTTTTACCTGCTGCTGGGCGGCGCGATTATCAGCTGGATCAACCCCAACCCCTACCACCCCGCGCAACTGTTTATCACCCCGCTCACCGCGCCGCTGCTGCAGCCCCTGCGCAAGCGCATCCCGCCCTTGGGCGGCAGTATCGACATCACCCCCATGCTGCTGATACTGGCGATTTACTTCCTGCAAATCCAGCTGCCCATCTGGTTTCTCAGCCTGGTGCAAACCAACGCCCTCGCCGACCCCGGACTCAGCACCCTGATTGCCCTGATGGGGCATTAGCACTATGCGGATAGGCTGGGGGAGAGCTTGACGCCCACGGGAACCGGGGGATTTATTTTTGCTGCCACTGGTTAGCGGCTTTTTTCACAATATTCCGAATCCTTGCTTTGACTGACGGGGCTTCATCCCTCATTGCCATCTCGAAGAATTGCTGAGTCTCCGGTTGATACTCCGGGTACTGTATAGACATCTCGTAAAAGCCGTTATAAGCCC
>PDWJ01001450.1_pt1 | contig 29372 bp, 29 predicted proteins | sample 1430881 | NCBI WGS metagenome assembly PDWJ01 (sample SAMN01162460, study PRJNA174530) | Oral metagenome, whole genome shotgun sequencing project. | biome: Marine environment; feature: Marine mammal; material: Swab sample of the gingival sulcus; isolation source: swab sample of gingival sulcus...
TCAACGCGATCAGCCAACAAGAATGCGCAAACTACATCCAAAACGCAGGCTATAACTCAACCTGATCGGGAAAGACTCTAGTCCAGAATACCGGACTAACGAAATCTCCCGCAACACCTTGCAAAATAAAGAAAATCATGGGCCGAACATGGCATTTTGATCAGCAGGTTCAGCCACCTTTTCGGGTTTTGCGAGGCTCCGGACCGACACTCTCCCGAAGAGACCCCGCTTCAATGAACAAAGGAATGGCCTGTCCCGCCATCGTCAGAGAAACCGGTTTCGCGGCTCTGTTCCGACCTCACCATCACCCGGAATATCCGCTGTTGGCCGCATTTTCACGCCGGCAAAGCCCCGCCCCCCCCCGAAACGGCCAAAAGGCCTCACTCCGGCGCGCCGCCCGTCACGCCTCCGCCGCCGCGATCATCCGCCGCGCCGCATCGGCGAGCGTCGCGTCCTCGAGATCGTCGAGCGCGAGCATCTGCGGCACCGGCGCGCCGTCGCGGGCGATCCGGGTGTATTTCTTGTCATAATGCTCGGTCACCAGCTCGGCCGCCATCTGCGCATAAGCCCCTTCCGCGGCGAGCCCGCGCCAGGCCGCAACCCGCGCGTGGCCGTGGTAACGGGTGAGCTTGTCGAGCACCGCGTCAAGCTTCACCGGGTCCGACACCATGTCCGGGTAGGAGCGCACCAGATGCGCCGCGCGCACGTCGAGCGGCGCCGTCACCTCGAACCGCGGCGCGGCGACCATCGCCTTCCACAGGCTCGGCGGCACCACGATCCTGCCGATCTTCGAGCTTTCCGCCTCGACGAAAACCGGACGCGCCGGGTCGAGCGCCGTGAGCGCCGCCGCCAGCCGGGTTTCGAACAGCTTCTGCGACGGCTGCGCCTCCCCCACCGGCCCGAACAGCGAGCCGCGATGTTCGGCCATCGCTTCAAGGTCGATCACCTGCCCGCCCGCTTCAGCAATATGGCCCAGAAGGCGTGTTTTCGCCGTACCGGTGCCACCGCCGACCAGAAACACCCTGGACGCCACCGGTGCGTCATAGAGCGCCTTCACCACCAGCCCGCGATAGGCCTTGTAGCCGCCTTCGATCGTGTCGGTCCGCCAGCCGATTTCCTTCAGGATCGAGGCGAAGGACCGCGACCGCTGGCCGCCGCGCCAGCAATGGACCAGCGGCCGCCAGCCACCGGGCCTGTCGGCCAGCACCCCCTCGATATGGGCGGCGGCATTGCGCGCCACCAGCGCGGCGCCGATCTTGCGGGCGAGAAAACGGTCCTGTTGCACATAGATCGTGCCCACCCGGGCGCGTTCGGCGTTCGACAACACCGGCAGGCTGAGCGCGCCGGGCAGGTGGTCTTCAGCGTATTCCGCGGGCGAGCGCACGTCGAGGATGTCGTCGAACGGCAGTGTGGCGAGGTCGGAGAGCTGGTGCAGGGTGACGGGCATCGGGCTGGACCGGTTGAGGCCGGGCTGGTGGGGGCGGGATCGGCTTGTCTTAGCCTGTCACGGCTTCGTGTTCCAGCCGATTGCGCGACCGGTTCCTTTGTCGCCCGGCCTGGGGTAGGTTTCGGACAACAGATGGAGCCCAATCATGCATAGTCTCGTTCCCGCCAGCTTTGCCGCCTTCGCCCTTGGTGTTGCGATGACCGCCCTTCCGGCCGTTGCCGAAACCGCCGGGGCCGCCAACACAGCCGGGGGCACCGGCTGGATTCTGGTCTCGGTCGGCGGGGCCGCCGCCAGGCCCGGCGGGCGGATCGTCTTTTCCGCCGATGGCACGGTGTTCGGCACCACCGGCTGCAACCACTTCAATGGCACCGCCGTATCCGCTCCGGGGACGGTGGTTTTCAAGCCGCCCCTGGCCACCACCATGATGCTCTGCCCGGAGCCGATGGATGCGCAGGAAACCAGGGTGCTTGAGGCGCTCGACGGCACCGTCGCCGTGGCCTACGATCCGGCCCACGACCAGATGACGCTGATCCCCGGCAACGGCGCCAGCGAGCTCGGTTTCGTGCGCTTTACCGAATAGCGGCTATCGCTATCGCTTCTGTTGCCGGAGCAGCATGTCGGGCGCGACCACCGCGCCCGCCACCCGGCGTGCGTTGGGAATGTCGTTGCCGAATGCCTTGGCCCGCACCTCCTCCGGCGGATAGCCGAACCGGTTCCAGCGCCGCAGCAGGCGGCTTTCAAGCTCGGCTTCGTCCACCTCCAGAAACGCCGAGAAATCCCACATCGGCGCGAGCTCGCGCCAGGGGTCTTCGTCGAACAGCAGATAATTGCCCTCGACCACCACATGGGTGGTCTCCGCGCTGATCTCTCCGGCCCCGGCGATGGCGATCTCGCGGGAACGGTCGAACACCGGGAGAAATACCTGCGCCTCGGTCTGCACCCGGGCGAGGGTCGCGCGGAAACCGCCGAAGTCGAAGGTTTCGGGCGCGCCCTTGCGCGGCAGCAGACCCATCGGCTCCAGCAGGCGGTTGTCGAGGTGAAACCCGTCCATCGGCATCAGAACCGCGTTGACCCCGGCCGCGACCAGACGCGCGACCACCTCTTCCGCAAGGGTCGACTTGCCCGAAGCGGGCGCCCCGGCAATGGCCGCAAGGCGGCGGCGGGCGCCGGTTTCGGGAAGGGCGGCGATCCGTCCGGCAAGCGTTTCGGCGTTGCGGGCGACTTCTTCGGCATAGGTTTTTTGCATCGGCTCCTCGCGCTTGTCCGGCCCGGGGCTTCCGGGCCGCGTCAGCGGGACAATGGCGCAGAGCTGATCCGGTGTCGATACGTCCCCCGCCCAACGCCGGCGCACCCGGTAACGGCAGATCGACCGGCCGTGCCACCCCGCCGCCGATCCGCCAGCATCCGGCACCGCGACATGGCCCGTTGCAACCGCACCAGACCCGGCGCCCGCGATTGCACCGCCGCGCAAGCCCACGTACACCTTTGCCATGGCACGGGCACGGTTCGACAAGCAGCTTCGCAGGGTGATCTCCTTCATCACCGGGCTGACGGTTGCCGTCGGTCTGGCGGCGATCCTGTCCAACCGCTATCTGGTCGACAGCCACCAGGCGCTGATCCGCAACAATTTGCCCGCAGCCGCGCTCACCCGCCAGATCCAGGCCGACAGCACCCATCTGGCCTCGCTCGGACGGGCCTTTGCCGATGTTGGCAACGTGACCGACCTCGCGGCCCTGTCCGATGAGATGACCGCCCGGATCGCGGCCCTTGCCAGCCGCGCGGAAGACCTTGCAGAACGCGCGCCGGGGTTCGAACATGAGGCCGCGCCGGAGCTTCAGGCGCTGGGGGCGGCGGTACGCGCCCAGGCCGATGCCGCGCGCGCCAGCCTCGAAGCCCGTGCGGAGGTGGCCGCCCGGCTGGCTGCGGCCGGTGTCATGCTGGCCGGGCTGGAAGACCTCGTCGCCCGCCAGACCGACACCGCACGCGTTCAGGTCACCGCCACCATCGCCGATCTTTACGACGCCCCGCCGGATGCCCTCGCCGGACGCCTCGACCGGCTCGCCGACGAAGACTTCTTTGTCTACGACCGGCTCTTCGAATTGTCGCGCGCGATAGAACAGATCCGTGTCGGGATCGACCGGGTTCATGCCGCTGCCGATCCGGCAGAGCTGGCGGAGGTGCGCACGAGTGTCGCACAGGCTGTTGACGAGGCCCGCGGGCGCACCGCTTACCTGCCCTCGGCCAGCGCCCGCAGCGAAGCAACCGCCCTGCTCACCGCGGCAGAGACCGAACTGGCCGAAAACGGCGCCTTCGGGATCAAGGCCCGCGAGCTTGCGGGCCAGGCGGCACTGGAAGTCGCGACCGCCGGATTGCAAAACCGCACAGAGGCGCTGGTGGCCTGGGCAAACGCGCTGTTCGCCCGGATGCAGCGCGCCGCCGCCGCCAGCCAGGCGCGCACCGAACGGCTGAGCTGGTGGATCACCATCGGCTTCGTCGCCATCCTCACCGCCGCCGTCACCGCCTCCATCGTGGTGCGCCAGATGGTCAGCCGCCGCACCGTGGCGCGGCTGCGCGACGTGTCGCACCACATCACCGCACTGGCCCGGGGCGACTATGGCCGCGACATCCCCGAGACCGGCGACGACGAGATCGGCCGCATGGAACGCGCGCTTCATGTGCTGCGCCTGCGCGCCGCCGAGGCCCAGCGGCTGCGCAAGGATCTGGAAGCAGCGGTCACCCAGCGCACCCGCGAGGTGGTCGACGAGATGCACGCCCATGACCGCGCCCGCGACGAGGCCGAGGCCGCCAACCGCGCCAAGAGCGAGTTCCTCGCGATGATGGGCCACGAGATCCGCACCCCGCTGAACGGCGTGGTGGGCATGCTCCGGCTGATCGAGCAGGACGCAAAGGGCAAGACCCGCAAACGCGCGGGCATCGCCCGCAAGAGCGCCGAGAACCTGCTGGTGCTGGCGAATGACATCCTCGACTATGCCGCCACCCAGGACCGCCGCCCGGTGCTTCAGCCGGTGGATTTCGACCTGCGCGACCTGATGGGCCAGCTCGGCGGCTATCTCATTGCCAATGCCGAGGAAAAGGGCCTGCACGCCGCCATCGACATGGCCCCGGACGCGCCGCCGGTGCTGCGGGGCGATGTGCAGAAGATCCGTCAGGTGGTGGTGAACCTGCTGTCGAACGCGGTGAAATACACCTCCGAAGGCCAGGTGACGCTGGTGCTCGACCACGCCCCCGCCCCCGCGGGGGGCCATGTTCTGAGCTTCTCGGTCAGCGACACCGGGCTCGGCATTGCCCCGGAAGACCAGACGCGGGTCTTCGACGTCTATACCCGCGGCGCCGAACATGCGGGCGAGGGCATCGAGGGGCTGGGGCTGGGGCTGTCGATCTGCCGCCGGCTGACCGAGGCCATGGGCGGGGCGCTGTCGCTGGTCAGCGCGCCGGGGGCGGGGTCTTCCTTCACCCTCACCGTGCCACTCGCTGCGGGCGATCCCGGGGCGGTGGTGCGCTCGGGCGAAGCGGTGGCCAGCGCCCGGCTGGGACGGCGGGTGCTGGTGGTCGAGGACCAGCCGGTCAACCGCATGGTCGCGCGCGGCTATCTCGAACGTCTTGGCTGCGAGGTGCTGGAGGCCGGGACCGGCGCCGACGGCGTGGCACTCGCCGATGCCAGCATCGACGCGGTGCTGATGGATCTCGACCTGCCCGACATGACCGGCGGCGAGGCGGCGGCGGCGATCCGCGATGCCCTCGCCACCCCGCCACCGATCGCCGCGCTGACCGCGCACCGGGTGGACGACACCCCCGAGACCCGCGCCCGTTTCGCCGTCGATTGCATCCTCCACAAACCGCTGTCGCCCCGGGCGCTGGCGGCGTTTCTCGGCGCCGAGAGCGTCGCCGAAGACGCGCCCCCGGAGGAGACCGCCGCCACCCTGGCTGCCGATATCGAGGACATCGGCGCGCAAGAGGCGGCGGAGATCGTCGCTGCCTTTCTCGCTTCGGTCCCGCCGGCGCTGGCAACGATCCAGGCGGCCGAGGCATCGAGTGACTGGCCCGCCATCGCCCGGGCCGCACACCGGCTGAAGGGGGCAGCGTCGAATTTCGCCCTGACCGGGTTTTGCGCCCATCTCGCCCGGATCGAAACCGCCGCCCGGGCAGAGGCCGATGTGGGCGCGGCGCTCGACGGGCTCGACACCAGCGCCGACACCGCCACCCGGAGCCTCAGGGCCGCCGCCGCCGCGCTCGGCCTCAGGCTGCCTTAGAGTCTGAGCGGGAATGAGGTGAGTGATTTCCGTAGGTTATGATTCCGCCCGGTTTGGCAAGGGCCACCGCCCGGCACAGGACCGGAGCAAAACCATCGAAAGCACCGAAACCAGGATCCTCACCACACCCGTCAGCTGTAGCGCCTGACCCTGACGCCCTGTGAACCGGCGCGGCGCAAAACGGTCGGACCGCCGTCTCGGTGGGCAGAGCGGTTCCGGGCTTTTGCCTGGCCTTCCCTTGCAGGGCCTGTCATCGGCAGCACGGTTGGCGGGGGGCACGACCCCCGGCGCCCCGGCGTCTGTCAGATCTCCATCCAGATGGTGACCGGGCCGTCGTTGAGGAGGCTCACCTTCATGTCGGCGCCGAAGCGGCCGGTGGCGACGGGGAGGCCCTCGCCCTGGAGGCGTTGGGCGAAATATTCGTAGAGCCGTTCGCCCTCGGCGGGAGGGGCGGCGGTGGAAAAGCCCGGGCGGTTGCCGCGGGAGGTGTCGGCGGCGAGGGTGAACTGGCTGACCACCAGCGCCGCCCCGCCGATGTCGCGCACCGAGAGGTTCATCCTGCCCGCATCGTCCTTGAAGATACGGAGCTTCGCGATCTTGGCGGCAAGCGCCTCGGCCTGCGCCTCGCTGTCGCCCTGCATGGCGCAGACGAGCACGAGGAGGCCCGGGCCGATCTCGCCGGTGACCTCGCCCTCCACCCGGACGGCGGCTTCGCTGACCCTCTGGATAAGCGCCCTCACGGCCAGCCCTCCAACTCCCCTTCCAGCTCCGTGGCCCAGGGCGGGTTGGCGCCCGCGCGGCTCACGGTGACCGCCGCCGCCGCGACGCCAAGCTCCAGCGCAGGCGTCAGCGTTGCGGCGGAGGGGGCGGTGAGCGCTTCCGCGCCCAGCATCCCGGCCCTGTGGAGCCCGGCAAGGAACCCGGCGTTGAACGTGTCACCAGCGCCAACGGTGTCGACCACCTCGACCGGCTTCGCCGCCACCGTGCAATTGCCCCCCGCCCAGAGCGCGGTGACGCCTTTGGCGCCTTCGGTGAGGCAGACGAGCCTCGCACCGGCCGCGAGCAGATCGCCCGGGGTCAGCCCGAGCCAGGCGAGATCTTCGTCGGAGGATTTCACGATCGTCGCCGCCGCCATCATCCGCCCGATCCGGGCGCGGTAGGCGGCTTCGTCGCGGATGAAGCCCGGGCGGATATTGGGGTCGATCATCGTCACCCGCGCCCCGGCCTCGCGCAGCATCAGCGTTTCATAGGCGCCGCCGCAGGGGTCGGGCGGAAGCGAGATGCCGCCGAAGAACATCGCACCGACCCCGGCGGGGATTTCGGGCAGGTCGCGGGCGGAAATCATCCGGCCGGCGGTGTTTTCGTCGTAGAAAGCATAGTCCGCCTGACCGTCGGTGAGTTTCACGAAGGCCAGCGTGGTGGGCCGGTCGGAGCGGATCGCAAGCGTGGTGTCGACATGGGATTCAGCCAGCGTGGTCTCGAGGATCTGGCCGAAGAGGTCGGTCGAGAGGCCGGAGAGGAAGCCGGCCGGCGCGCCGAGGCGCCCGAGCGCGATGGCGGTGTTGAACACCGACCCCCCGGCGTAAGGGGCGAAGGCCTGTTCGCCCCCGGTGGTCTCGCGCGGTAGCATGTCGATGAGGGCTTCGCCGCAGCACAGGATCATCTCTGTCTCCCCGGATGGTTTGGGGCAGGCTTAGCGCGGCAAGGCGGCGGGGGCAACGGGCGGTCAGGTGAGGTCATGACGTTTGCCGATGGCCCCGCCGGTTTCGCGCCATGTGCGAAAGCCCATCGCTTCATAATAGGCGAGCGCGCCCGGGTTGGCGGCGCCGATCGTGGCGTCGATCGCCGTGAGCCCCGCCGCCCTTGCCGCCTTGAGGCTTTCGGCAAACAGCGCCCGCCCGATCCCGCGCCGTCCGGCGTCAAGCGCGATATGGGTGCCGATGATGCCCCAGCCTTCGGGCAGACCATGGGCATTGTCCGGCCCGGCGCGTTGCAGCGACTGGAACCCGAGCACCCTGCCCTTTTCTTCGGCCAGGGTGCAGGCGAGCGCGCCCGGGGCGTCGATGTAGCGCGCCCGGGTCCAGGCGGTGTCGCCATGGGGACCAAAGCCGCGCGCGGCGAAGATCTCCCGCTGCACCCGGGCCATGGCGCCGGCGTCTTCGGGGGTGGCGGGGCGGAGCGTGATCATTGGTTCTGCGCCGCCAGCCAGCCGATGGCCCCGGCAAGGGCAAGCCCGAGGATCACCGCAAACGCGATCTTCCAGACCGACCAAGGCCGTTCGCCCTGCACCTTACCGGTGCGCCCGTTGATCACGAAGCGATAGGTCTTGTCGCGATATTTGTAGGCCGCCATCCAGACCGGCAGCAGGATGTGCTTGAAGGTCACGTCCGACACGCTGGTCGAGATGTTGTGCACCCTCTGCCGGTCGCCGCCGATGTCGAATTTCACATCGCGCAGGATCACCGCATCCATATGGGCGCGGGCCTCGGCGAAACCGTCTTCGAGCGGGACCGTATAGCCCTCGGCGCGGTAACCGGCGAGGTATTCCGGCCGGTAGGGCTCCAGCGCGGCGAGATCCCAGGGCTCCAGCGCATCGGTATAGGGCTTCGGCAGGCTGGTGGCGGCGAGCACCAGCACATCGTCGAAAAACCGCGCCACCCGGCCGGATGTCGAGCGCCAGCGGATCTTCTGCTCACGCACCTCCACGCGTTTGCCATCGCGCATCACCGTGCGGGTGACATAGTAAACCGTGCCGCGTTCGCCGCGGTAGCTGGACTTGGTGTCGGCATCGAAGGTCCAGTAGGGCACATAGATACCGGTCATCCGGCGGCCCTTGCGGGCATAGTCCTGCAACCCGCCGGGCGCAAACCAGAGCCGCCCGAGCCAGTCGTTCATCTGCTTGTGGGCCTCGCGTTCCTCCAGCGCGAAAGGCAAGAGCCCCCGGGGCTTGATCTGGCGGTGGGCGCCGGTGTCGGCGACCACGGGGGTGGCGCAGAAGGGACATTCGGTGGCATGGAGCGCGCCGTCAAACTCCACATGGGCGCCGCAATTCGGACAGGAGGCGAGGCGGCGCTCTTCCATCTCGGCCTCGGGAAGCCGCGCGGTCACCGCCGCGTGGAAATCAAGCTCGGGGATGCCCGCGATCCGGCCCTGACCGCCATGGCCCTCGATGATTTCCTCATAGCCGCAATGGGTGCAGAGCATCTGGCCCTTGTCGGCGTCGAAGCGGAGATCGGCGCCGCATTGCGGGCAGGGAAAGCGATGCTCCTCGTCGGGGCTGGGGGGCGTGTCCGGGGCGTAGGCGTCGGTCATGGCAGGGGCTTTCGGGAGCGTTTCAGGGGTGTTTCACGGGTGTTTCAGGGGCGTTTCGGGGGGCTTCAGGGGCGTTTCGGGGGCTTTCGGGATGTTCGAAACTGACGAGCTGGGCGATCTCGCGGGCATCGGGGGCGGTGTAGCGGATCACATGGCAAAACAGCCGGGTGGCGCCGCCGCGGGTGACACGGCCCGAGACCGAGCCGGCGCGGCCATGGGTCACCACCTGATCGACGGCAATGGCCTCGGCGCTTTGCCCGGCGGCGGCCGCAACAATCGCCGCACGCCCCATCACCCCGCCGCCGGGGCGCTCCCAGCTTGCCGCTTCGGCAAGCCGCTCCGGCCCGAGCGCGCCGACCCCCATCAGGGCCAGCGCGATGGCTTCGGCCTCGGCCTCCTCCGGGCCGGACGCGCGCCGCAGAACCTGCGTCACCGGGCTCAGCCCACGGGTGGCGGCGGCGGCGGCAGGATGGTGAACAGGGTGGCAAGATCGGCCACCTCGCCGGCCTTCTGCCAGCCGTCCTGCCCCGCGGTCCAGACCAGCGTGTCGCGGGTCACCGCGCCGCTGGCAACCTTCTGGCCGATGCTGGCACGGCTGAACGGACCCTGAGTGGCGCCGTTTTCGGCGATATGCCAGACCTTTTCCACCGGCGGCGGCGGCGGGGCCATCGGGGCGGCCTGAGGCGCGGGCGCGGGCGCGGGCTGGCCCCCGGGCTGAGACGCCGGCATCGCGCCCCACGGCCCGGCCTGCCCGCCGAAGCCCTGAGCCATGCCCAGCCCCATCGCCGCGCCCAGCCCGGTCCCCATCGCACCGGCCATGGCGGAGTTTTCCGCCCCCATCGCCTCGGCGGCGTTGAACTGCATATAGGCGTTGAGATCGCCCACCAGCCCCATGGAGGTGCGCTTGTCGAGCGCGGCCTCCACCGCAGGCGGCAGCGAGATGTTCTCGATGTAGAATTCCGGCACCGCCAGCCCGTAGCCCTTCAGCACCGCCGACAGCTCCCCGGCCACGAGCTTGCCGAGCTCCATGGTATTGGCCGCCATGTCGAGCACCGGGATCCCCGATTTCGCGACGATCCGGCTGAAACTCTGGACGATGATGTTGCGCACCTGAAAGCTGATCTCGTCCATGGTAAACTCACCGTCGGTGCCGACGATCTCGGTGAGAAACAGCCCCGGGTCCACCACCCGCACGCTGTAGGTGCCATAGGCACGGATGCGCACCGGGCCGAATTCCGGGTCGCGCGCCATGATCGGGTTTTTCGTGCCCCATTTCAGATCGGTGAAGCGGGTGGTGTTGACGTAGTAGATCTCCGACTTGAACGGAGACTTGAAGCCATGATCCCAGTGCTGGAGCGTGGTGAGGATCGGCATGTTGTTGGTTTCGAGCATGTAGAGCCCGGGGGTGAACACATCGGCCAGCTGGCCTTCATGGACAAACACCGCCGACTGGCCTTCGCGCACCGTGAGCTTGGCGCCGTATTTGATCGCATGGCCTTCGCGTTCGAAGCGCCAGACCATGGTGTCGTGGGTGTCGTCCGTCCATGCGATGACGTCGATGAATTCGCCGGTGAGGAAGTCGAGAATGCCCATGTATTTCTCCTTCAGGGGCGCCAGGCTATCGGACGGGCCGCGAGCCGGCGGTATCGGTGCGTTCGGCGACGATGCGCGTGAACTCTTCAAACTGGTCTTTCGATGCAAACATCGACGCGGCAACGCTCAGTTCTCCACCGGTGTGGTGGATATTAAGGAATTCCTGCATTTGCACCGCCGCACGTTCCAGGCGGGTGATGGAGGCAAATGGAATGGTGACGATCCTGTTGCTCATGCCGCTTTTGGGGCAGACCACCGCATCCGGGCGGATGGTGGCTGTCTGCGTGGAGCGCAGCCCGCGCCAGAGTGCCAGCGCACAGAACAGCGTCAGCGCGGCACTGCCAAGTGCAAACACGCCGTAAAAGATCGTGGCGTCCTGCGGTTCCATGAAGATGAGGTCGTACAGAATAACCAGGGTACGGTCGTTTTCGATGGCCAATACCGTAAAGACGGCCGTGCAGACCGCGAAGAAGACGAAGATCAGCAGCATGACCCAGGGTTTGGGCTTGTAGGAAAAAACAATCGTATCGGTCATGGCCTCTCGCCTCCGTGTTGCAGTTCGGTTCTCCGGCGCTCGGATCCCGCTCAGACCCCGTGCCCGATCAGCTCCCGGGCGATCTGCTCGACGATCGGCCGCGCTTCCGCCTCGGCCATGCCGGGGCGCAGGCGGCGGTCGTAGAGCATCCGCAGCAGCAGCTCGTCATGCCGGGTCAGAAGTCCGAATTCCTCATCGTCGTTGAAGATCGAAGGCCGCGCCAGCGCGTAATCGTTGGACAGGCCGAGCCCCTGCGCCAGTTCTTCCTGAATGCAGGAGGCGCGCAGCAGGTCGGGATGTTCGGCGCGGATCACCGCGATCGCCTGGGAATAGGTGCCGTCACCCTCGGGGTCGATGGCGAAGGCAAGGCAATAGGTGGAGCGCGGCAGGTTGACCACGGTGTTGAGCGCGGTCCGGGAAATATTGGGCACGATGCGCTTCAGACGCGGACCGAGCGCGCGGCGTTCCTCTTCGCCAAGGATGAACACCCGGAAATTCCCCGTGCCCGGGGGCACCTGCCGGATCGGATGGCCGCTGGCGCGCGCGAGCCGGTAGACGAAGCGCGAGACTTCGGCGGCATCCTGAAGCTTGTTTTCGGGGGCCACCGAAGCACCGAATTCCACCGAAAGCGTCACCGGCTCGGCCCAGCGGTGCATCCGGCTCCGGCTTTCGCGGGCGACAAGGGTGCCGCCGGTGTCGACATATTCTTCATAGAAGGCGATCTTGAGGAAGTTGCGCACCAGATCGCGGGCGGAGAACGGCGCGTCGGTCTCGCCGCTGTCGGTGCGCAGCAGCCCCTGGGCGAGCAGCCCGTTCTGCACCCGGGAATAATAGTCGGCGAGTTGCGCAGAAGCGCCCGGAACCGGCGCAGAGGCTTCCGGTTCGGGTGCCGGACGCGGGGGCGCGGGGGCGGGATCATCCCCGGGCGGGGGCAGGCCGCACCCCCCCAGCGCCATCGCCGCCACCAGCAGCAACCCGGAAATTCTGAGCGCGCGCCGCAAGGTCCGGCCTCCCGTCAGACCGGCCCGCCGGCCGTTTCACCGGCGCCGTTTCCGGCACCGTCACCAGCAGCCTGCCCCGCTTCGGGGCCGCGCGCCTTCGCCGAAGCGAGCGCCGCTTTCAGCTCCGCCTCCATCGTCTGAAGCTCCTTCTCCGCCGCGGCGCGCTTCGCCTTGCCGTCGTCGGCGATTTGCAGGCTCTCCTCGATGGTGCCGATGAGATCGGCATTGGCCGCCTTGATCGCCTCGATGTCGAACACCCCGCGCTCCATTTCCTCGCGCACCATCCTGTTGGCCTCGCGCAGATTTTCGGCATTGGCCTTCAGCAATTCGTTGGTCAGGTCGGTGGCCTCCTTCACCGCCGTCGCGGCCTCGGCGGAGCGCTGGATCGTCACCGCCTGGGCAAGCTGGGTTTCCCACAGCGGCACGGTGTTGACCAGCGTCGAGTTGATCTTGGTGACGAGGCTCTTGTCGTTTTCCTGCACCAGCCGGATCGAGGGCAGCGATTGCATCGTCACCTGACGGGTGAGCTTGAGGTCATGCACCCGGCGTTCGAGATCGTCGCGCGCGGCCCGCAGATCGCGCAGCTCCTGCGCCTCGATCACGCCCTGATCCTCCTCCGCCGCCGCCACCGCGGCCTCCTTGGCGGGGATGGTTTCAGCGTCAAGCTCGGCCAGCTTGGCCTCGCCGGCGGCGATGTAGAGCGCCAGCTCGTCGTAGAAATCGAGCGTCTTTTCATAGAGCAGATCGAGCGACCTGATGTCTTTCAGCAGCGTATGCTCATGGGTGAGCAGGTTTTCGGTGATCCGGTCGATCTGCTCCTGGACCCCCTCGTAACGCGCCATGAATTTCGCCGCCGGCGCGGCGCGCCCGAGCAGCTTTTCCCAGAAACTGCGCTTGCGGCGCACGTCGAGTTCCGAGACCGAAAAGCCGCGGATGGTCGACACGATATCGCGCAGCGAATCACCCGCGGGGCCGACATCCTTGTTGCGCACCCCTTGCAGCATTTCCTGCGAGATTGCCTGCAACTCGGCCTGCGCCGCCGAGCCGAACCCGATGATCGACTGGCTGTCGCCCATGTCGATCTCGCCCATGCGTTTCTCGATCTCCGCCTTTTGCGGCGCCTCCGCGGCCTCCAGCGGCACCATGTCGCCGGCAGGCTCGGGCAGGACAACCGCCGTAAGCTCCTCGACGTCTTTCAATGCGGCCTGAGCCTTTTCGCGGGTGTTGATGACTGACATGTGGTCCCCTTATTGTTCCCGGTCCATCCGGACGCCTTCGCGCGCCAGACGGTCCCGCAGGACGTCGATTTCGACCGTCAGGTCGGTCCGGTCCTCGATGAGCATGGTTTTGGTCTTGCCGGTGAACCCGGCCTCGAGATCGTCGAGCAGCGCAACATAATCCGCCCGCGCCTGCGGGTCGCGCCCGCGGGCGTAGATGTCGGCGAACTTCACCGTCGCGTCGCGGGCACCCATCAGATAGACGCTGAGATATTTGCGCGCCTGGGTCAAATCGCGCGGATCGTCCTCAATTGTGCGGAACATCGCCCGGGCGGTGGCCTGGAAACGCTCGACGCGGAGTTCCAGATCGCGGTCCTTCGCGCGCAGGATGGCGTCTGACATCGCCGTCAGGTGCTTTTCGGCGCCCTCCACGGCCCGCGCCACGCGGTCGGTCTGGAAGGTATCAACCCCATCCATCCCCTTGTCCTTCAGCGGATCGGGGCCGAAGGCGAAACCGTGCAGCAGCGCACCCAGCAGGCCGAAGATCGCCGCGTTGAGAAAGGCGCCCTGGGCGGCGGCCGGGATCGCGAGGCCAATGCCGGTGAGCAGCGAGGCGACGATCTTGCGGGGCATCGCCGGACGCCGGGCGATCTTGCGGGCATTGTAGGCTTCCTCGGCAAGAATGCCCTCACGGGTCAGCCAGGCGGCAAGAACGATGAGCCCGAAAGCGGTGAGACGGGCAGCGAGCCCGATACCGTCCTGAAAGAACGCCGTGACCGCCAGCGGCAGCGGCGCGAAGAACAGGAAATTCACCCGGCCACCGGCTTTCGAGCGGGTCTTGCCGTCAAAGGGGCGTTTCGGAGGCAGGGCGGCGCTTGTGCGGCCACCCTCCCCGCCCGGGCTGAACTCTCCGCCATAGCGTTCGCCCATTACGCCCCCCCCGTGACCGACACGTAGAGGATCAACGCAAGCAGGAGGAAAAACGCGAGTTTTTGCAGACCTGTGTCCGACACGGCTGTCCTTACACTTACCTTCCAAGAGCCCCCGGAGCGGGCGGCACAGATCAAGATATAGGGGTTCACCGGATAGCTGGCCAGCGATTTTGAGGGAAATAATGCCGGGCCGGCAAGCCGTTGCCGGGGCCGGTCAATCCTGGACGGCCCTGGCCCGGATCAGGCCCCCGCCCGGCCCCCTGCCGCTCTGCCAAGGCCGCGCCGGCGGTGGGCAGGAGTGGAAACCCGGGCGCTCGCGCGGGCCATCCCAAAGGGAAAGTCCAATAGTCCGGAATTCCGGACTATTGGACGACCGGACGACCGGAAAACCCCGGGTGCCCGTTCCCCCCGCAACACCGCCCGCCTCCGAAGCAGGCCCCCGGCTACCGCCCGCGCCTGTCCGGACGGCCGTTCCGTTTCGGCCCCCCCTTCCCGCGCCCGGACGGCCCGGACGGCCCGGACGGCCCGCGCCCGCCGCGACCCGGAGCCTGCGGCCCACCGGCCCGCCCGGGTTTGCGCCGCCGCACCGGCGTCTTCGCCGTACCCGTCCCGTCCTCGGCCCCACCAAGGCCCAGCTGGTCGCGCAGCACCCGCGCCTTCACCTCCTCCACCGCGCCCGGCTTCAGATCGCCCAGCCGGAACGGCCCATATGACAGCCGGATCAGCCGGTTCACGCTGAACCCGATCGCCTCGACCGCACGGCGGATTTCGCGGTTCCGCCCCTCGCGCAGACCGATCGTCACCCAGGCATTGGCGCCCTGCTGACGGTCGAGCACCACGCTCATCGGCTGGAACCGCTCGCCCCCGATCACCAGACCCTCGCGCAGCGGCGCGAAATCCGCATCCTTCGGCACCCCATGCAGCCGCACACGGTATTTGCGCACCCAGCCGGTCGAAGGCAGTTCCAGCCGCCGCTTGAGCCCGCCGTCATTGGTGAGCAGCAACAGGCCTTCCGAGTTGAGATCGAGCCGCCCGACGCTCATCACCCGCGGCATGTCTGCGGGCAGCGCATCAAACACGGTCCTGCGGCCCTTCTCGTCCTTCGCGGTGGTCACCAGCCCTGCCGGCTTGTGGTAGAGCCAGAGCCGGGGCGGGTCCGGCTCCGCGACCGCCACACCGTCAACCTCGATGCGGTCGGCGGCCCCGACATTCAGCGCCGGGCTGTCGATCCGCGCGCCGTTGACGCTCACCCGCCCGGCATCGATCATCCGCTCCGCCTCGCGACGGCTCGCCACGCCCGCGCGGCTCAGCACCTTGGCGATGCGCTCGCCCTTCGGTTTGTCCAGATCCTTGGTCATGCCTCCTGCTAGTGCGCCGCTTACCCCTTGTCCAGCAAGGCCGCGCATTGCATGAGAGACCATGCGCTTCACCTCGCACATGGACGCCGCCCTCGAAGAGGCCCGCACCGCCGCCCGCCTCGGCGAAGTGCCGGTGGGCGCGGTGCTGGTCGGGCCCGACGGCACGGTGCTGGCCCGCGCCGGCAACCGCACCCGCGCGCTTTCCGACCCCACCGCCCATGCCGAAATGCTGGTGATCCGCGACGCCGCCGCTCGCCTCGGCGCGGAACGTCTCACCGGAGCCGATCTCTACGTCACCCTCGAACCCTGCCCGATGTGCGCCGCCGCCATCTCCTTCGCCCGGATCCGCCGCCTTTACTACGGCGCCGCCGACCCCAAATCCGGCGGCACCGCCCATGGCGCCCGCGTATTCGCGCATCCCCAATGCCACCACGCGCCGGAAATCTACGACGGCATCGCCGCCCCGGAAGCCGAAGCCCTGCTGAAAGCCTTCTTCGCCACCAGACGTGATTGAACCGGTCGCGGCTGACCCCCGGCACACCCGGCACCCCCGCTGCGCCCCCCGCCCGCTTGCGCCGCTCCCCGCCCGCCGCTAAACCGCCGGGTAACGCATTTGGAGGCCTGCCGATGTCGATCGACACAGATACCGCCCGCAAGGTGGCGCATCTCGCCCGGATCAGGGTGGACGAAGACCGCCTGCCCGCGCTCGCCCGGGAATTCTCGAACATTCTCGACTTCATCGAACAGCTCAACGAGGTCGATGTCGAGGCGGTGGAGCCGATGGTTTCGGTCACGCCGATGCGGCTGAAGCGCCGCGAAGATATCGTCACCGATGGCGGCTATCCCGAAAAGATCCTCAAGAACGCACCCGACGCCCGCGAGGGCTTCTTCGCGGTGCCCAAGGTGGTGGAATGACCATGACCGACCTCAACACACTCACCATCGCCGAGGCCCGCGACGGGCTCGCCAGGGGCGATTTCTCCGCCGCCGAGCTTACCGAAGCCTGCCTCGGCGCCATCGGGGCGGGCACCGCGCTCAACGCCTTCGTCCACCACACCCCCGAAATCGCCCGCGCCCAGGCCGAAGCCGCCGACGCGCGGCTCAAGGCCGGCGACGCCGCGCCGATGACCGGCATCCCCCTCGGCATCAAGGATCTGTTCTGCACGAAGGGCGTCGACAGCCAGGCCGCGAGCCGTATCCTCGAAAGCTTCAAACCGGAATACGAGAGCACCGTCACCACCAAGCTGTTCGACGCCGGCGCGGTGATGCTCGGCAAGCTCAACATGGACGAATTCGCCATGGGGAGCTCCAATGAAACCTCCGTCTATGGCGATGCCATCAACCCCTGGAAGGTCGATGCGCGCAAGCTCACCCCCGGCGGCTCCTCGGGGGGCTCCGCGGCGGCGGTCGCGGCCGATCTCTGCCTCGCCGCCACCGGCACCGACACCGGCGGCTCGATCCGCCAGCCCGCCGCCTTCACCGGCATCACCGGGCTGAAGCCCACCTATGGCCGGGTGTCGCGCTGGGGCATCATCGCCTTCGCCTCCTCGCTCGACCAGGCCGGGCCGATGACCAAATCGGTGCGCGACGCGGCGATCATGCTGGGCGCCATGGCCGGGCATGACCCGAAAGACTCCACCTCCGCCGACATCCCGGTGCCGGATTTCGAAGCCGCCCTCACCGGCGACATCCGCGGCAAGACCATCGGCATCCCGCGCGAATACCGGGTCGACGGCATGCCTGCCGAAATCCAGAAGCTCTGGGACGATGGCAAGGCAATGCTCGCCGATGCCGGCGCCAAGCCGGTCGAAATCTCGCTGCCACACACCAAATATGCGCTCCCGGCCTATTATGTGATCGCGCCTGCCGAAGCCTCGTCCAACCTCGCCCGCTACGACGGCGTGCGCTACGGGCGCCGCGCGAAACTCGGCGCCGGCGACGGGATCGTCGAGATGTACGAGAAGACCCGCGCCGAAGGCTTCGGCGATGAGGTCCAGCGCCGGGTGATGGTCGGCACCTATGTGCTCTCCGCCGGCTTCTACGACGCCTATTACAACCGCGCCCGCAAGGTGCGGACGCTGATCAAGCGCGACTTCGAACAGGTCTTCGCGCAAGGCATCGACGCGATCCTCACCCCCGCCACCCCCTCGGCAGCCTTCGGCCTCGGCGAAATGGCCGATGCCGACCCGGTGGAAATGTATCTCAACGATGTCTTCACCGTCACCGTCAACCTCGCGGGCCTCCCCGGCATCGCCCTGCCCGCCGGGCTTGATGCCAAGGGCCTGCCGCTCGGGCTCCAGCTCATCGGCCGCCCGTGGGAAGAGGCCGATCTGCTGAATACCGCCTATGTGCTGGAACGGGCTGCGGGTTTCGTTTCCAGGCCCGACAAATGGTGGTAATCCCCGGCGGACGGCCACAGCCAAGTGCCACCACTCAGGGTCTGACAATGAAACCCACGCGCCTCATGCCCCTCGCGGGGCTCGCCCTTGCGGCTCTCGCCGCCTGCTCGCCCGAAATCCCCGACAGCGGGGCACGGGAGGCAAAGACACGGCCCGCCCCTGCGGCCCGCACGCCGATGAGCGCCGCCGACACCGCGGCGGCGGTGCTTGGCGTCGCGCCCCCGGGTGCCTCCCGGCAGGCTGGTGTCGCAACACCAACAGCTCCCATCACGCAGCCCGCTGCCACCGGCGCGCCGCTTTCCGCGATGACCGGCAATGCAGCCACCTCCGGCACCGTCCCGGCGCCGGCGCCGCTGTCCGACGAGCAGGATTTCGCCGCCGTCACCGCGCGCGAAACCATCGCTTCCGACGCCGCGCGCCTCGCGCGCAACCGCGCCCAATATGTGACCATCGGCCCCACCGACCTGCCGCCACGCCCCGATGGCTCCGGCCCCTCGATCGTGGCCTTCGCACTGGAGACCACCAACGCCCCCGGCGAAACGCTCTACCGCCGCTCCGGCATCGCCGCGCAGACCCGGTTCGAGCGGTCCTGCGCCAAATACGCCTCACCCGATCAGGCCCAGCAAGCCTTTCTCGACGCCGGCGGCCCGAAGCGCGACCGCGCCGGCATGGACCCGGATGGCGACGGCTTCGCTTGTTTCTGGGATCCGCGGCCGTTCCGCGCGGCCCGTGGCGGCGCGCCGGAGGTGATAACGAAATACGAGGTCATCGAGACCCCCGGCGACAGCTGATGCCGGGCATCGGCGCCGTCATTCCCCATCCGTCGCCCAATTTCGGCCCCCGCCGCGACGGGCTCACCCCCGAACTGGTGGTGATCCACTACACCGCGTTGCCGCTCGCCGAGGCGCTGGACTGGCTGACCTCGCCCGAACGCGAGGTCTCGGCACATTACCTGATCGCCCGCGATGGCCGGCTGTTCCGGCTGGTCGACGAGGACCAGCGCGCCTGGCACGCCGGGCACGGTTCCTGGGGGCCGCGCACCGACATCAACTCCTGCTCCATCGGCATCGAGCTGGAAAACTGCGGCGCCTCCCCCTTTGCCGCGCCGCAGATGGACCGGCTGGAACACCTGCTCGCCGATCTCCTCAGCCGCTATTCCCTGCCGCCGGACGCGGTGATCGGCCATTCCGACCTCGCCCCCGGCCGCAAACGCGACCCCGGCCCGCGCTTCGACTGGGCCCGGCTGGAACGCATGGGCCTCGCCGCCCCCCGCGGCACCGGCCCCGCCCCCGCCACGGCCGACCCGGCCGCCTTCCGCCGCCTCGCAAGAGCCGCGGGCTACACCGCCGAGGTGAGCGACGAAACCCTGCTCGCCGCAATCCGCCTGCGCTACCGCCCCGGCGCCGACGGCCCGCTCTGCCCGGAAGATTTCACCCCCCTCATCCGCAAAGGCTGGACCTGAGCGGCGCAAGGCTTTATCTGCGGCAATGCGCGGATGGCCGGGCGACCGCGGAAGGGCCGGGAAACCGACCCGTTCGAGGAAAGTCCGGACTCCACAAGGCAACGGTGCCGGGTAACGCCCGGCCGGGGTAACCCGAGGGAAAGCGCCACAGAGAACAGACCGCCCTCCAGCGCGGGGGCAAGGGTGAAACGGTGGGGTAAGAGCCCACCGCGGGCGTGGCAACACGCACCGGCAAGGCAAGCCCCACCGGGAGCAATGCCGAATAGGGATCTCACGCAGGCCGCCCCTGCAAGGCCGCCTTGGCCGGGAGATCCGGGTTGGCAGCTTGAGGTGCCCGGCAACGGGCATCCCAGAGGAATGGTCGCCGGCGGGTCCGCCCGTCACAGAATCCGGCTTACAGGCCATCCGCGCGCCTGCCCCCAATCCCGCCGCCCCTTTTCCTGGGTCCAATACGCGCCGGGGCTCCGGGGGTGGCAAACCCCCCGGCACCCGCCTCAGCCCCCAAGGCGGCGCCAGCCCCCCCGACAGCAGAAACCGCCGCTTTGCGGTTGACTTGGCCCCCCGGGCCGCTACAAGGCGGGTTTCAAGGATTCACCCGGACCTGCACAGGGCCCGACGAGGAGCGAAGACCATGGCGAAGCCGACCACCATCAAGATCCGCCTGAACTCGAGCGCGGGGACCGGCCATTTCTACGTGACCAGGAAGAACGCCAAGACGATGACCGAGAAAATGACCGCGCGCAAATACGACCCCGTCGCGCGCAAGCATGTCGAGTACAAGGAAGGCAAGATCAAGTAATCCTGCCCCCTCGCGTCGCCCGGGCGGCGCATGAGAGAAAGGCCGCGCCGGGCAGCGCGGCCTTTTCGCATTGAACCCGCCTTGCGCGGAATCGCCTGCCGGTTGGTCACGGCCCGGTTGTCTGTTGGCTACGGCAAGACTCCGGTAACGGCTCAGTTCCCCGATGAGTTTTCGCTGGCCTCCAGCTGCCGGAGGCGGTGCTTCCGGGCGCGCTGCATCACCAGGTAAAGCAGGGCAACACCGCTCAGAAACGCCCCAACGGCCAGCGTGACAAACGGGCGCGCTGTCAGCGAGTCGATAATGAATTTCATCGGCATCCCTCCAGATCCTTGGCCGGGCACCTGTGTAGCTCGCGATTGCGGCGTTATGACGGCGCCTGGAGGGAAAGCGGGAGGAGAGTGAGCGGCATTCGCAGGGCCGCCGACGGAAAAGGCCGACCCGTCGGGCCGGCCTTCTGCCTGGTTCTTCCGTCCTGAACGCGGCAGCGGTCAGTCGCGCGAGCCCAGGAATTGCAGCAGGAACATGAACAGGTTCACGAAGTCGAGGTAGAGGTTCAGCGCCCCCATGATCGCCGACTTGGCGAGCCATTCACCGTCCATCGCGTGGGCGTGCTGGATGTAATCCACCTTGAGCTTCTGGGTGTCATAGGCGGTAAGCCCGGCAAAGATCAGCACCCCGATCACCGAGATCGCGAAGTGAAGCCCCGGGCTGCCAAGGAAGACATTGACGATCGAAGCCACGATCAGCCCGATCAGACCCATGATGAGAAACGCCCCCCACCCCGAGATGTCGCGCTTGGTGGTGTAGCCATAGAGGCTGAGCCCGGCAAAGGAGATCGCGGTGATCAGGAAGGTCTGAGCGATCGACACACCGGTGAAGACCGCGAAGATCCAGCTCAGCGACAGGCCCATCACGCCCGCATAGGCATAGAAGAACAGCTGCGCACCGGAAGCGGAAAGCCGGTTGATGGCGGCGCCGAAGGCAAAGACCATCACCAGCGGCAGGAACATCACGATCCAGCCGAGGATATTCGGCGACAGCGTCACCGGATCGCGCAGGATGCCGAGCAGCGCCGGCGACGAGCCCACCGCCCAGGCGACAAGCGCGGTGATCAGCAGGCCGACGGACATGGTGCCGTAGACGCGGTTCATATGGGCGCGGAGGCCCTCGTCGATCTGCGTGGCACCGCGGGCACCCGCCGCCGTCTGCATTGATCTCAAATCAGCCATATTCAGCCTCCAGCTTCCAGCTTCCAAATCCCATTGCGGCCCCGTCCCCGGAGCCGCTCCACTGGATATATTGTCAAGCGCTGTGGTTATTTCAAGGCTTTTGCGCCCCTGTCCGGGTGGCTGCCGTTTACGGACGGTCCCAGAACGGCTTGTGCGCCTCCCAATAGGCGGTGCGGCGGTCGATGCCGATATCGCGCAGCAGATGGTCATCAAGCTGGTCAAGGCGCATCCGCTGCTTGCGGACCGCGAGAGCCTGCACCAACCGCTCTACGGGGTGAAACTGGTGGTGGGTATGGCTGGAATGGCCAGGATTTACAGTCGTTGCGTGCATTGTCGTCTCCATGCCTCAGGTGCTCTTCTCAGCACGGGAGGTGCCCCCTCCAGGATTGACTTTACCCCGCTTCCGAGCATAAGAAAAATGAATGATTGTTGGTTAATTCATCAGGTTTCATGATATGTCGAAAAACCTCGACATGACCGCCCTGCGCGCCTTCGCCACCACCGCCGATGCCGGCGGCGTGACCCGCGCGGCGGGGCTGTTGCACCTCACCCAGTCGGCGGTGTCGATGCAGCTCAAGCGGCTCGAGGAATCGCTCGGACGGAAGCTGTTCGAACGCACCGGGCGGAACCTCGACCTCACCGCCGACGGCGAGCAGTTGCTGGGCTACGCCCGCCGCATCCTCGCCATCAACGACGAGGTCTGGTCGCGCTTCACCGGCGCCGCCTTCGAGGGTGAGGTGGTGCTCGGCGTGCCGCATGACGTGGTCTACCCCGCCCTGCCGCCGGTACTGAAACGGTTCCACGCCGATTTTCCGCGGATGAAAGTGACGCTGGTGTCCTCCTTCACCGAAAGGCTGGAGGTGATGTTCGCCCGCGGCGAGGCCGATGTGATTCTCACCACCGAAAGCGGGGTCCAGCCCGGCGGGGAGACCCTGGCGACGGTGCCGCTGATCTGGGTCGGCGCCATCGGCGGCACCGCCTGGCGCGGCCGGCCTCTGCGGCTGGCCTTCGAGCGGCGCAACATCTTCCGCGGTGCTGCCGAGGCCGCGCTGGATGCCGCCGGCATTCCCTGGGAAATGGCGGTGACCTCGGAAATGAGCCGCACCATCGAGGTCTCGGTCTCGGCCGATTTCGCGGTGCACGCGGTACTGGAGGGGACGGTGCCGCAAATGATGGAAGAGATCGACCACGGCGGCGCGCTGCCGGAACTCGGGGCGACCCGGATCAACCTCTATCTTGCCGACACGCTCCGCGGCGAGGCCGAACGGGCGCTGGTGACGCTGCTGCGCGAGGCCTATGCGAGCTGAGCACGGGGCCTGTGCTATCGTCTGCCATCGTCCGGTACCGCCTGCCGCACCGCCGGGAATCACCCCATGGTCACCACGACCTTCCCGGTCGATTTGCGGTTCCTCAGCAGAGCATAAGCCTCCTCCACCCGGTCGAAGGGCAAGACATGGCTCACATGCGGCCTGAGCCGGCCTTCGCCATACCAGCGGAACAATTCGCCAAGGCTGTCCGTCAGCGCCCCGGGCCGGAAGGCCGCATAGCCGCCCCAGTAGAACCCCTGCACGTCGATATTCTTCACCATCAGGTGGTTGGCCGGGATCTGCGGCACCTCGCCACTGGCAAAGCCGACCACGAGGATCCGCCCGCCCGGCTTCGTCGCCCGGAAGGCCTCGCGAAACAGATCACCCCCGACCGGATCATAGACCACGTCCGCGCCCCCGAGCGCCTTCACCGCCGCGCGCAGATCGCCGGCCTCGCTGTCGATCAGATGGTCAGCCCCCGCCGCGCGGCAGACCCTGAGCTTCTCCGCCCCCCGGGCGACCGCGATCACGCGGGCGCCGAGCAGCTTGCCCAGTTCCACCGCCGTCAACCCGACACCGCCCGCCGCGCCGAGCACCAGCAGCGTCTCGCCGGGCGCCAGCCGGGCGCGGCCAGCCAGCCCGAGATGGCTGGTGCCATAGGCCACCTGAAACCCGGCGGCCTCCACGAAGGACATCCCCTCCGGAATCGCCACCAGTCGCTCCGCCGGCACAACGGCGCTCTCCGCCAGCCCGCCCTGGCCGGTCACCGCCGCCACCCTTGTACCGGTCGCCGGCGCGCCGACGCCCGGACCGTGCTCCGCCACCACGCCCGCAAATTCCAGCCCCAGGGTGAAGGGCGGCTCCGGCGTGTCCTGGTAGCGGCCCTCCGCCATCAGCAGATCGGCAAAATTCAGCCCGCAAGCGGCCACCTTCACCCGCAGTTCGCCGGGGCCCGGCCGAGGCGTTGGAATATCGCGGAGCGAAGCCGCGATGCCAGAACCAAGTGATTGATATGCCTTCATGTTTCACCTTTTCGTTGCGCCTGAGCGTGCCCCCGGAGGGCGGTTTTGGAGAGCCCGGCTTCGGCATTCCGCCCCGCTCCCGGCGGCAGGCAGGCCAAAACGGCATCGCGCAGGGCTGCGCCGGGGCATTCGCGATTTGCAAAGGTTTGTGCAAATTACATTTGAGAAGTATGATGGATGCAAGCGGATTTGAGGCCGCGCCGCTCCCGCGCCCACCAGCGCGGGTGTAATGGATTGTTATAAAAGTGTTTTGCTCTTTCAGTCAAAAACTGACCAAAAAGACAGGTTGTGGTAAGATGCATGTTTGTAGTGTCTGGACCGGGTGTTAGGTTGCATGAGGAGGGACGCATGAAACATCCAGTGGATGTCCATGTCGGGAAACGTATACGTCATCGCCGTTGGGCGGTGGGACTGACACAGCAGCAGCTCGCCGAAAGTGTCGGGATCAAGTTTCAGCAGATCCAGAAATATGAAACCGGCATGAACCGGGTCAGCGCCTCGCGCCTGTGGCAGGTTTCCGAAGCGCTGTCGGTCCCGGTCGGATTTTTCTTCGAAGGTCTCGACGCGGAGGCCAAACAGGCCGAGACCTCCCTTCCCGACGACATTCTCGCCGACAAGGAAGCGCTGGAGCTTGTGCGGTCCTATTACGCGATCCCCGAGAACCAGAGACGCCGGCTGTTCGAGCTCGCCCGGGTATTGTCCGACGCCGCTTGACGCATCGGCCGCTTTTGTCTACCGCGTGACAGGTTTCCCGGTGGCATCATGCGCACAGACGATCCGCAGCTTCAGCAAGACCTGATCGCCACGGCCCATGCCTTGGCGGACGCCGCGCGCATCGCCACGCTCCGGCATTTCCGCCGCCCCGGCCTTGCCGCCGACAACAAGCTCGCCAAAGGCTTCGATCCCGTCACCGCCGCAGACCGCGACGCGGAACGCGCCATGCGGGAGGTGCTCGCGGCGCGGCGCCCCGATGACGCGATTCTCGGCGAAGAATACGGGCACCAGCCCGGCCAGAGCGGCCTCACCTGGGTGCTCGACCCGGTGGACGGCACCCGCGCCTTCCTCTCCGGCACCCCGACCTGGGGGGTGCTGATCGCACTGAGCGACGCAAGCGGCCCCCGCCTCGGCGTGATCGACCAGCCCTTCATCGGCGAACGCTTCATCGGCGGCTTCGGCCTCGCCGAAAGCACCGGCCCTCAAAGCACAGGCCACCACCGCCTCGCCACCCGCAGCCCCCGCCCGCTCGAAGAAGCGATCCTGTTCACCACCTTCCCCGAAATCGGCACCGCCCCCGAACGCAAGGCGTTCCAGACCCTCGCGGCCCAAACCCGCCTCACCCGCTACGGGCTCGACTGCTATGCCTATGCGCTGGTCGCCGCCGGCCAGATCGACCTCGTGGTCGAAGCCGGGCTCCAGCCCTACGACATTCAGGCCCCGCTGGCCCTGATCGAGGCCGCCGGCGGCGTGGTCACCGACTGGCAGGGTGGCCCGGCACATAATGGCGGCCGCGTGCTCGCCGCCGCCAACCGCACCATCCATGCGGCCGCACTCGACATCCTCGCCGCCGCGCCAGAAAATCCACCGGAAAACCCGTAAAAACCAGCGGCCCCCTCCCCGGCCCCTTTTTCCTGGCTCAAATACTCAAAACCCCGCCGTCTCCACCGGCACCCCCCGTGGTCATACCTCCTCCACCCTCACAACCCCCGGCTGCGACCGCAACGCGCGTTCGATCTGCGGGTTGAGCGGCAGGGCCTCGCCAATGTCGATCTCGACCTCGCCGGGCAGCCCCGCCCCCATCAGGCAAAGCGACACCGACCCGGGCCGGGCACCCCTGGCCTGAGCGGCAGCATTGGCGAGCAGCGAGGCAAGCGTTGCGGGCGCCGCGGTCTCGTTCAGATAGACCTTCAGCGCCTGCCCCCCGGCATCACCCACCACGCTGTCAACCGGCGCCACCGACTTCCCGAGCAGCTTCAACTGCTCCGATTCCATATTGGCCTCGACGGTGATCACCACATTGGCACCGCTCTCCAGATGGTCCCGCGCCGCCTCGAGCACCTCCGAAAACAGCGTCACCTCATAGATACCCGTGGGCTCCGACAGGGTGACAAAGGCAAAGCGGTTGCCGCGCGCGGATTTGCGCTCCTGCCGCACCGCCACCGTGCCCGCCATCCGCGCCAGAACCGGCCCCCGCGCGGCCTTCGCGGTCACCTCTTCGAGCGTCATCACCTGCTTGCGCTTCAGCGCCGGCAGGTAATCGTCAAGCGGATGGCCCGAAAGGTAGAACCCCACCGCCGCATGTTCCTCGCGCAGCCGGTCGGCGGGCAGCCAGTCGGCCACCGGCGCCAGCCGCGGCTCCGGCAGATCGTCGCCCGCCTCGCCAAAGAGCGACACCTGCGCCGAGGCGCGTTGCTCATGGATCGCCGCCGAATAGGCCACCAGCGCATCGAGCGAGGCCAGCACCCGGGCACGGTTGCCGTCGAGCACGTCAAACGCCCCGGCGCGGGCGAGCATCTCCAGCGGCCGCTTGCCGATGCGCTTCAGATCTGCCCGCCGGGCGAGGTCGAACAGGGTCACGAACGGCTTCTCCACCCCGTCGACCATCCGCGCACCGACGATCAGCTTCATCGCCTCGATGCCGACATTCTTCAGCGCGCCCAGCGCATAATGGATCTTGCCCGCCTCCACGGTGAAACTCGCGTCCGACCGGTTCACGCAAGGCGGCACGATCTCGATCCCGAGGCCCCGGCGCACCTCTTCGGCATAGATGCCGAGCTTGTCGGTGAGGTGAATATCGCAATTCATCACCCCGGCCATGAACTCCACCGGATGGTTCGCCTTCAGCCACGCGGTCTGGTAGGACACCACCGCATAGGCCGCGGCATGGGATTTGTTGAAGCCGTAATTGGCGAATTTCTCCAGCAGGTCGAAAACCTCGGAAGCCTTTTTCGCGTCGACCCCGTGTTCGGCGGCACCGGCCTCGAATTTCGGCCGCTCCGCGTCCATCGCCTCCTTGATCTTCTTGCCCATTGCCCGGCGCAGAAGATCGGCGCCGCCGAGCGAATAACCCGCCATCACCTGCGCGATCTGCATCACCTGTTCCTGATAGACGATGATCCCTTGCGTCTCTTCAAGAATATGGTCGATCAGCGGATGCACCGAGGCGCGTTTCTTCACCCCGTTCTTGACATCGCAATAGGTCGGGATGTTCTCCATCGGGCCGGGGCGGTAGAGCGCCACCAGCGCCACGATGTCTTCGATACAGGTGGGCCGCATGCGCCTCAGCGCATCCATCATGCCCGAACTTTCCACCTGAAACACGGCGACCGTCTTCGCGCTGGCGTAAAGCTCATAAGTCTTTGCATCATCAAGCGGAATCGCGTTGATCCGGTTGACCGCGCCCTCCGCCGGCTCGTAGATCCGGCCACCATCAGGCGCGATATGCAGATCGCGCCCTTGCCCGTGGATCAGGTCGATCGCGTTCTGGATCACCGTCAGGGTCTTGAGTCCGAGAAAGTCGAATTTCACCAGCCCCGCCTGTTCCACCCATTTCATGTTGAACTGGGTCGCGGGCATGTCGGAGCGCGGATCCTGGTAGAGCGGCACCAGCCGGTCGAGCGGCCGGTCGCCGATGACCACGCCCGCGGCATGGGTGGAGGCGTTGCGCAACAGGCCCTCGAGCTGCTCGGCATAGTCGAGCAGCCGCCCCACCACCTCCTCTTCCGCCGCCGCCTCGGCCAGCCGCGGCTCTTCGGCGCGGGCCCGGGCGACCGACACCGGCTTCACCCCCTCCACCGGGATCATCTTCGACAGCCGGTCAACCTGCCCATAGGGCATCTGCAACACCCGGCCCACATCGCGCACCGCGGCCTTCGACAAGAGCGCGCCGAAGGTGATGATCTGCGCCACCTTCTCGCGGCCGTATTTCTCCTGCACATAATGGATCGTCTCCTCGCGGCGATCCATGCAGAAGTCGATGTCGAAGTCAGGCATCGACACCCGTTCGGGGTTGAGGAAGCGTTCGAACAGCAGCGAATAACGCAACGGATCAAGGTCGGTGATGGTCAGCGCATAGGCCACCAGCGAGCCCGCGCCCGAGCCCCGCCCGGGACCGACGGGGATGTTCTGCTCCTTCGACCATTTGATGAAATCGGCAACGATCAGGAAATAGCCCGGAAACCCCATCTGCTCGATGATCCCGAGCTCGAACTTGAGCCGCTCGTGATACTTCTCCACCGGCGCGGCATGGGGGATGACGGCGAGCCGGGCCTCCAGCCCCTCCCACGCCTGACGGCGCAATTCCTCCACCTCGTCATCGGCGAATTTCGGCAGGATCGGCGCGCGTTTGGCGACCTTGAAGGCGCAGCGCCGGGCGATCTCGACGGTGTTTTCCAGCGCTTCCGGCAGGTCGGCAAACAGCGTCGCCATCTCCTGCGGGCTCTTGAAATAATGCTGCGGCGTCAGACGCCGGCGCGGCTCCTGCTGGTCGACATAGGCCCCGTCGGAGATGCAGAGCAACGCGTCATGGGCCTCGTAGAGCTCCGCCCCCGGGAAATGGACATCGTTGGTCGCCACCAGCGGCAGCGCCATCGCATAGGCCATTTCGACGAAGCCCCGCTCGGTGAGGCGCTCGGCTTCGGGCAACTGGCCGGTCTCCACCGGATGGCGCTGCAACTCGACATAGAGCCGGCCGGGGAAGGCGCGCGCGAGCCGCTGCATCAGCGCCTCGGCCTCGGCGCGGTGGCCGAGCTGCAACAGCTTGCCCACCGGCCCCTCGGCCCCGCCCGACAGGCAGATCAGCCCTTCGGCATGGGCTTCGAGCTCCTCCAGCGTAACCTGCGGCACCCCGTCGTGCTTGTCGACATAGAGGCAGGTGTTGAGCTGCATCAGGTTTTCGTAGCCGGTTTCGTTCTGGGCCAGCAGGACCAGCGGCGCGGGCGGCTTCGCGGTCTCGCCCGGAGCGGGGCGGTCGTAGCCGACCGAGACCTGACAGCCGATGATCGGCTGCACCCCGGCGCCCGCGGCATAGGTGGAAAACTCCAGCGCGCAGAACATGTTGTCGGTATCGGTCACGGCCACAGCGGGCATCTGGTGATCCGCGGCAAGACCGGCGAGTTTCTTCACCCGCACGGCGCCTTCGAGGAGGGAATATTCCGTGTGCAGGCGGAGGTGGATGAATCGGGGCGTTCGGGACATGGGCGCGGAGTTTAGGGGCACCTGCTGCGGGGGCAAGGCGGGAAGCGGGGGGCGGCGCGACTCTTTGCTTGACGGGGCGCGCGCGCAGCACATCGCTTGGCACCATGACGAACTGAACCGCCTGTTCGCCGTCCCCGCCGATCCGAGGCGCCGGGTGATGATCGAACAGCTGGCCGATAGCGTTTGACAAAATACCTGATGGGTCATGCCTAGCTGAGTGACTGTTTTTTGTCACAAGGCTATGAAAAGGCATGAAGAACAGATACTCCTTCCGTTCACGCATTTCCGAGGCCAA
>PDWJ01001452.1_pt1 | contig 29354 bp, 28 predicted proteins | sample 1430881 | NCBI WGS metagenome assembly PDWJ01 (sample SAMN01162460, study PRJNA174530) | Oral metagenome, whole genome shotgun sequencing project. | biome: Marine environment; feature: Marine mammal; material: Swab sample of the gingival sulcus; isolation source: swab sample of gingival sulcus...
GCGAGGATTAAGCCCCTCAACAAGACTCCGAATACATTAGCGCAAACCATCTCTCTAAATATTAGTTGCAATCACGAGGGGAACCATACATTTTTATGCCTTTACGCTAGGTCTTGCTCGATATGGATGACTGTCAGCAATTTTCAGCTCAGGCTGCTTTTACTCACAACGTCCCTGTGTGTGAGGTGCAGCTTGCATTGAGAAGGCGCGATCCCGGATCTTTCATGAAGGCCAGCAGGTAAAAAAAAACAAGCGCCTTGCTTTGATATTGTGCCGTCATGAACAACCTGGGTGAATCCCCTGATTCAATTTGTTGGCGAATACCGGGTTGCAAGTGAGTACATAATTCTATGCACTTATTTGGTGCAAATAAAAATTTTGCTCACTACAATCAATACAGGTGAGCTCGGCGTTTGTGCGGCCTTTAAATACGTTAAGCATGTATGGAAATCGGGTTTGAAATCAGTCCGAGCCATCACAAGAGGTCAAAGGGTTAGATGCCAAATACCGATTTTTACAAACAGATATTGGAAAATCTTTCAACGGCTGTTGTGCTGTTGGATGGAGAGCTCAGGGTAGAATACGCCAACCCTGCCGCAGAAATGCTGCTTGAAGCTACATTGCGCCGCTTGGCACATATCTCTGTTGCGGATTGGTTCTCTCCGGAGACAAATGAAATAGAGGAGCTTCGTGTTTGTTGTAAAAGCGGCCATCCTTATACCCGCCGTGAAGCCAGGTTGCTGACGCAGGGGGGACGGCAGCTGACGGTAGACTACTCTATCAGCCCCCTGTTCTGGGGCGGTGGTCAGCAGCTTCTTATTGAAATCGAGGCGCGTGATCGTCTGATGCGGATTGAACGAGAGGAAGACCTGTTGAATCAGCATGAAACAGCACGCTCGGTCGCTAGAGGGATGGCGCACGAAATTAAGAACCCTCTAGGAGGAATTCGGGGAGCTGCGCAGCTGCTTGAGCGTGAACTGCCTGATCCGGCCCTGCAGGATTACACCAGGGTGATTATTGAGGAAGCAGACAGGTTGCGTAATCTGGTGGACCGGCTGCTGGGTCCGCGAACACTGCCCAAGCTGGCAAATGTTAATATTCACGCTATTTTGGAGCGCGTTTGTCAACTGATTGAAGCGGAGACAAAAGGCTCGGTTAAACTTGAACGGGACTACGATCCAAGCATCCCGGAATTTACCGGTGATGCTGAACAGTTAATTCAAGCTGTGCTCAATATTGTGCGTAATAGTATGCAAGCCATGCAGGCAGCTTCCACCGAAGCGCCAACTATAAAAATCAGAACCAGGGCCTCACGGCAGATTACGCTTGGAGCAGAGAAGCATCGGTTGGTCTGTAGTGTCGAAATTATCGACAATGGCCCGGGCATCCCGGAAGAAATCTTAAGTAAAATCTTCTATCCAATGGTGAGTGGTCGTGCTGAAGGGAGTGGGCTTGGGCTGTCAATTGCCCAATCGATCATTAATCAGCATCAGGGACTGATTGAATGTGAAACCTGTCCTGGAGAAACTAAATTTCAATTGTTCATTCCGCTGGAGGTTATATCATGAACCCGCCAAGTAAAATCTGGCTTGTAGATGATGACCGCTCTATTCGTTGGGTTCTGGAAAAGGCGTTATCTGCTGGAGGATTGACTGCTGAAGCCTTTGATAGCGCAGATGCGCTATTGCAGCGTTTAGAGTGTGATGTGCCTGATGTCATTGTCAGTGATATACGTATGCCAGGCACAGATGGTCTACAAATGCTGGAGACTATCCAGGTAAGTCATCCGAACGTGCCAATCATTATTATGACAGCCCATTCAGATCTGGATTCAGCTGTAGCCTCGTACCAAGGCGGGGCTTTTGAGTACCTGCCAAAGCCTTTCGACGTGGATGAAGCGGTAGCATTAGTCAAAAGAGCGCTAACGCACAGCCTTCAGCAACGGGAACAGGTTGCTGAGCAGGTGCAGGAAGAAGAGACGGAAATTATTGGTGAAGCGCCTGCGATGCAGGAAGTTTTCCGTGCTATTGGTCGCCTGTCACAATCTAATATTACTGTGCTTATCAACGGTGATTCGGGCACAGGTAAAGAACTGGTCGCCCATGCGTTGCATAAACATAGTCCAAGGCGAGACAAACCGTTTATTCCACTGAATATGGCAGCTATTCCCCATGATCTTATTGAGTCTGAGCTATTTGGCCATGAAAAAGGTGCTTTTACCGGAGCTGCTGCAGCCAGGCGCGGGCGCTTTGAGCAGGCAAATGGTGGGACTCTGTTTCTGGATGAAATTGGTGATATGCCAGCAGATGCGCAAACCCGGCTATTGCGCGTCCTGGCCGATAGTGAATTCTATCGTGTCGGTGGCCATACCCCGGTTAAGGTGGATGTACGCATCATTGCAGCAACCCATCAGAACTTGGAGAGATTAGTCGCTGAAGGGCGTTTCAGGGAGGACTTGTTCCATCGTTTGAATGTTATCCGTGTGCACCTGCCTAAACTGGCTTCGCGTCGTGAGGATATTCCACGGTTGGCACGACATTTTCTTGCTGCATCTGCGGAGGAGTTAAATGTTGAGTCAAAAGTGTTGGCGCCAGAGACCGAAAGCTACATGTGCAATCTTGCATGGCCAGGTAATGTGCGGCAGTTGGAAAACACGTGCCGCTGGCTGACGGTAATGGCCACGAGTCGAGAAGTGTTGATTGCTGATCTACCACCGGAGTTGATGGAAAACCATGCAACTGGCGTTGTCGCGGCAAACACTTGGGAGCAGGCACTACGCACTTGGGCTGAGCAGCAGTTGTCGTTAGGCCAGGGGGCACTTCTGGATACGGCTGTACCTGTCTTTGAAAGAGTCATGATTGCAACAGCATTAAAACATACCGCTGGGAGGCGGCGTGATGCTGCGGAGCTTTTGGGCTGGGGGCGTAATACGTTGACCCGTAAAATAAAAGAGTTGGGAATGGATGAAGATAATACGCTAGGTACTGGGTAAGCCGGGATTGTTTCCTATATAATTCCGGCATTATTTGATGTGGGAATTTTTTATGTTGCACGTGGTGCTGTTTGAACCTGAGATACCACCGAACACGGGAAATATTATTCGCCTTTGTGCCAATACGGGGTTTCATCTGCATCTGATCGAGCCATTAGGATTTGAACTGGACGATAAGCGGTTACGTCGAGCGGGGCTGGATTATCATGAATTTGCAGCGGTTGAGATCCATAAAAGCCTGGAAGCATGTCTTGAAAAAATCAAGCCACGTAAAGTCTGGGCGCTGACTACCAAGGGTAAGACAGCTTACGTTGACGCTGATTACCAGGCAGGGGATGTGCTTTTATTGGGGCCTGAAACCCGGGGTCTGCCAGAAAATGTGCGCTTAACCGTCCCGTCAGCACAGTGGCTAAGAATGCCAATGAAAGCTGATAGCCGCAGCCTGAACCTTTCTAACGCCTGTGCTGTTGTTGTATATGAGGCTTGGCGGCAACTGGGCTTCGTAGACGCCGTTGATTCTGAATAGCTATATTTGCACGTCACATAATAGTCTTTGTCATCCGGTGCGGATTGGTAACACCGCGGAGGTTCAAGTGAACTTCGGCAACCGTTAAATCGATACCCGGTTTGGTCTCTCCGTCCTATGGCATTATCTTCTCTGTGATGGAAGGCGGGGTATACAGATAATTTTCTGCACAGCTTTTCCTGGAAAGCGTGTTAAAATTTACCATCCTTGATCAATAATGGAACTGCCAAGCAGGATGTGGCTTCATGCTCTATCAAATTTATAAATGGCTCATTTTTGCTTGTGTATTCGTCCTTGGGCAAGCACAGGCTGCTGAAGTGCACCCTGATGTATTAAAACTGTGCCAGCAGCTAGGGAAGAAGCTGGCGAGTGTTTCACAAAGTGAGTGTTTGGCGAATAACTATTTGCCTCCGCGCTATTACTCAGTGAATGGTAAAGCCATTTTGGAAACCCACTTTCCGGCCAGTCACAAAAATAAGAATGCGCCAAGAATTTTATTTATGGGTGGCATTCATGGGGATGAGTATTCGAGTGTCAGTGTGACATTCAAATGGCTCAATACGCTACGGAAGCACCATAGCGGCGCTTTTGACTGGTACTTTCTTCCGTTGGTCAATCCGGACGGCCTGTTACAAAGAAAATCGAGCCGCGTTAATGCGAATAAAGTGGACCTAAACCGCAACTTTATCCCTGCACCTGAGTTTCCAGAGCCGCTTAAGCATTGGCAGACTCGAGCCAAAAAGCGTCTTCGCTATTATCCCGGCCTTGCACCTTTGAGTGAGCCGGAAAGCCGGGCTATTCATGAGTTGATAGAATGGTATAAGCCGTCTGTTATTGTCTCTGTTCATGCCCCGCATGGCATTCTCGATTTTGATGGGGGTGTTCAACCGCCACGTAAACTCGGTCCCCTCCATCTACGTCAGTTAGGTACGTATCCAGGCTCATTAGGTAACTATGGCTGGTTTGTTAAAAATATCCCTGTGGTGACCATTGAGCTACCATATGCCGGGATTATGCCTAAGAAAAAGGATATCGACAGAATGTGGACGGATCTGGTGCGTTGGCTCAGATATAAATCAAAGCGCGGGCGCAGTAAAATAGCTCAAACCTATGGTTCCTGATAATAAAAAAACGGAGGTCAGGCTCCGTTTTTTTATGGGAATTAAAGAAGGCTTAACCTAGACGTTGCATCCGTGCATCTGGTTTTTTCAACTGAGTGTTGCTGTACAAGCGTATTCCGCAGTTATAAACGGGGGTACGCACGGTTACAGTTCATATTTGCCGGTTTTTCACTTGATCTCCCTTGATGTGAGCGCACATGCTCACTCCGACGCTGCTATGGCAGCGTTTACGTCCGCGAGCACGCTCAAATCAAAGGATCTCGGCGCGAAAATTCCGCCAACGGATGCAACTCCGGGTTAATGTTGTGCTTCTTCGTTGGCTTGTTGCTGTGCCTGAGCCACCTGTTGTGTATACAGCGCGTCAAAATTGACAGGCGATAGCATCAGAGCAGGGAAACTTGCTTTTGTTACCAGATTATCGATTGCTTCACGCGCATAGGGGAACAGGATGCTGGGGCAAAATGCACCTAAGGTGTGGTGCATTTCAGCTTCTGCAAGGCCTGCAATAGTAAAGATACCCGCCTGCTGTAGCTCAACCAGGAACGCTGTTTTATCTTCGTTCTTAACAGTGACTGTCAGTGTCAGGATGACTTCATAGGCATTGTCACCCAGTTGGCTGGTTTGGGTATTCATCTCAAGGCCAACTTCTGGCTGCCAAGGGCTAATGAATATGCCTGGAGCGTTGGGCGACTCGAAAGAAGCATCTTTAATGTAGACGCGTTGCACCGAAAATTGTGGGCTTGGTTGTTCTTCTTGTGCTGCGGTGTTCTGTTCGTTATCAGACATTGTGTATCCTTATGAATTTAGTATTTTGTCCAGTTTGCCCTGTCTCTCCAGAGCAAATAAATCGTCACAACCACCAATGGCTGTGTCGCCAATAAAAATCTGTGGGACGGTGCGGCCACCGCTGCGTTCGGTCATCTCCTGCCGTTTGGCCGGGTCGTTATCTACTTTTATTTCAGTGTAAGGGGCTTGTTTTTTATCCAGAAGCCTTTTGGCTCGAATACAAAATGGGCACCAGGTTGTGGTGTAAATCGTTACGTCTTGCATAGAGCCCTCTACTTGATTACGGGAAGGCTTTGGCCTTTCCATTCAGTCATACCCCCGGATAGGCGTACCGCATTTTCAAATCCTGCAGCTTTCAGTTTGCGTGTTGCTGTACCTGCTGCTTGTCCCAGATTGCAGACAACGATAACAGGGCGCTGTTTGTACTTGGATAGTTCGTCCAAACGGCGATCAAGGTCAGATAACGGGATATGTTTGGCATTCGTAATATGGCCCGTTGCCCACTCTTTTTTCGGGCGAATGTCGATGATCACTGCATCCTCTTTATTAATCAGATTGGTCGCCTGGGCTGGAGTAACAGCTTTACCCGCCTTGCTGCGTTCAAACATTATAAACATCATCAGGGTCAGTACCCATGCGGCAACCATAAAAGGGTGGTTACCGATAAACTCGATAAATTGATCCATTTGTTAATCCAAATTTGGCCTTGCTTCAGGCCGGTTTAAACGATTAGTGCGCATATAAGGGGGGTAGCGCACATGCTCACTCCGACGCTGCTACGGCAGGGTTTACGTTTACGAGTACCCTCAAATCAAACGATTTCTGCGCGAAAATTCCGCCAATTGGCGCAACGTCCGGGCTAGTATACCTTGCGTTTTTTTGCGGTATAAGGGGGAAAATTAATGAAAATGTTGATTTCACCTGATTTCTTCCATAGTTGGCTTTCAGTCGTAGCCATATCAAGGTATTCAAAGTAAAATTATTGGCGATTTTTATTAACTACGACTGAAATCCTGCAGATATGGCACAAAAGCATGCAACCAAGGCACTGATCATCCTCGATGGTTACGGTGTTGAAGATTCTGAATCCTCCGCTATCCAAGCCGCCAACACCCCGGTTTGGGATAAATTATTAGCCGATAATCCGAATTCGCGTATTTATACTTCGGGTATGGCTGTTGGTCTTCCTGATGGCCAAATGGGTAACTCCGAAGTGGGGCATATGAATATCGGTGCGGGGCGTGTGGTTTATCAGAATTTCACCCGTATTTCCAAAGCCATTGAAGACGGTGATTTTTTTGCCAATGAAGCATTGGTTAAGGCGATGGATGCCGCCATAGCAGCGGATAAAGCCGTGCATATCATGGGGCTGCTGTCACCAGGTGGGGTGCACAGCCACGAGGAACATATTTTTGCGCTACTTGAGATGGCGGTAAAACGGGGTGCGGAAAAGCTCCATGTTCACGCTATTCTTGATGGTCGTGATATGCCGCCGCGCTCAGCTGAGGCATCTATCCTGCGTACGGAAGATAAGCTGGCAGAATTGGGTGTGGGCTCGGTTGCAACAGTTATAGGTCGCTACTTTAGTATGGATCGCGATAATCGTTGGGATCGTGTGCAGCTGGGCTATGATGCCATGACCTTGGGCAAAGCCCCGTTTCAGGCAGGTTCTGCATTACAGGCATTGCATGATGCCTATGCCCGTGATGAAAATGACGAGTTTGTGCAAGCGACAGTTATGACGGATACCGCAGGCGAACCTCAAGGTTTGGTTGTTGATGGGGATGCTGTAATTTGTGCCAATTTCCGTCCGGACCGTGCGCGTGAAATTACGCGTGCTTTCACAGAAGGCGCTGAATTCACAGGCTTCGAACGTGGCGCAACGCCAGTGTTGGCCAGTTATGTGATGATGACCCAATATGCTGCAGATATTAAGGCCGATTGTGCTTATCCACCACAGGCGATCAGTAATGATCTGGGTGAGTTTCTATCTGCTTTGGGTAAAACTCAGTTACGTATTGCCGAAACTGAAAAGTACGCCCATGTAACCTTCTTTTTCAATGGTGGTCAGGAAGATGTTTATCCGGGCGAGGATCGAATTCTGGTGCCTTCTCCGGACGTTGCAACCTATGACCTTAAGCCTGAAATGAGTGCGCCAGAGGTGACTGAAAAGCTGGTAGAAGCGATCCGCAGTGATAAGTATGATCTGATCGTTTGTAACTTCGCCAATGGCGATATGGTTGGGCATACCGGGAAGTTTGATGCGGCAGTTAAAGCCTGTGAAGTCATCGATAATAGTCTACAACAGGTGTTAGCCGCGCTACGAGAAGTCGGTGGTGAAGCATTGATTACTGCCGATCATGGCAATGTTGAGCTGATGGTAAACCCGGAAACAGGGCAGCCACATACATCGCATACCAATTGGCCAGTCGCACTGATCTATGATGGGCCACGTAATGACCAGTTAAGCCTGGCTGATGGCGCGTTGTGTGATTTGGCACCCACGCTGTTATCGCTTATGGGCTTGCAGCAGCCTGAAGAAATGACGGGAAAATCACTGGCATCTTTCTGAATATAAAGGCTAAAAAAGGGATAAACATTTATCCCTTTTTTATTTTTGGTTACCTATGTTTCGCTTCGCAACTGTATTTTTCTTAACTTGGTTCTGTTTTTCTCTGCCTGCTATTGCTGCCGATAAGCAAACGATGACAGAGAAACAGTTGAAACAGTTGTCTGCACGCATCTCCAATTTACAAAAAGGAATGCGAAAGAAGGAGGGCGAGTCTCGCGAGCTAAGTCAGTCCCTGCGCGAGAATGAAATCCAAATTGGTCAATTGGCCCGCGAAATTCAGGTGCTAGATAAGCAGCTAAGTGGTTTGGGATCCCGTGCTGAGGGCCTTGAAGAAAAACGCGATCAGTTGAAGGCAGAGCTGAGCAAGCGCTCTAAGATTATTGAAAAGCAGATTGCGCAACAATATCAGATGGGGGATAAAGCCCGTTTACAACTGCTGTTAACAGAGCGTGACCCGGAAAATCTGGACCGTACAATACGTTATTTTGACTTTGTGAATGAGGCCCTGCGTGAGGATATGCGTCAGTTTAAAACCAGGCTTGATGAGCTTGGCGGTACAGAGCGAGAGCTGACGGCAACTGAAAAGCAGATGGTGCAAAAACGTAACCAACTTAAACTTGAGGTTGCAGCATTACAAAGAACCCGGACAAAACGGGAACATACCTTGGCTCAGCTCAAGAAAGCCCTATCATCCGGCGATAAAAGACTAAAACAGCTCAAGCTTGACCAGGAACGTTTACAAGCCGTTTTAACAGAAATTGACAAAAGCCTGAACTTTGCCACGCTGGTTAAAGACAATAAAACCTTTAGGCAGCTAAAAGGTAAGCTTCCCTGGCCAATAAAAGGCAGGATAAAGCAGAATTATGGTACGGTAAGAAATAATATCCGCTATGATGGTGTATGGATCCAGGCCAAGGAAGCCGCAGCAGTGAAAGCGGTACACCACGGTAGAGTGGTGTTTTCTGATTGGTTGCGTGGTTATGGATTGGTATTAATCATTGACCATGGTTCCGAATATATGAGTCTGTATGGCTACAATCAGAGTTTATTGCTGGAAACGGGCGATTGGGTTGCTGCAGGTGACGTTATCGCCACTGCTGGTCGTAGTGGTGGCCGGGATCGGAGTGGGCTTTATTTTGCCGTCAGGTATAAGGGAAAACCCAGCAATCCAAAAAGTTGGTTAAAAAGATAATAATTGTAATTAGGGAATAGATTATGAAGTCAGTTTTTCAATCGAACGTGTTGAAGCGTGCTGCATTAACTGTGGCATTAAGTACTGCGTTATCTATTCCTGTCTATGCAGAAGAGACGAAATCTGATTCGGCATCGGCTGAAGTGAAAGCACTGCCACTGGAAGAGTTGAGGTTATTTACTGAGGCCTTTCAGCGCATAAAAACGGCCTATGTCGAACCTGTAGATGATGCCGAGTTACTGGAAAATGCCTTACGTGGCATGATTGCTGGGTTGGATCCTCACTCTGCGTACCTTGAGCCGGACGAGTTTGAAAACCTGCAGGCACATACCAGTGGTGAGTTTGGTGGCCTGGGCATTGAAGTGGGTATGGAAGATGGTTTTGTCAGGGTTATTGCGCCGATTGATGACACGCCTGCACAAAGAGCGGGGGTAAAAGCGGGTGACCTGATTACGAAGCTGGATGAGCACCCGGTTCAAGGTATGGATCTGGGTGAAGCTGTTGACCTGATGCGTGGTAAACCTGGCAGTAAAATTGTCCTGACCATTATGCGTAAAGGTGAACAAAAGCCGCTGGAAATTGAAGTAGTACGCGATGTGATTCAGGTTGCCAGTGTCAAAAGTCGGATGCTTGATGAACACTTTGGCTACCTGCGCATTTCTCAGTTTCAGGTTGATTCTGGCAAAGAAGTCAGTAAGCACCTGAAGCGTTTAATGGAAAATAAACTCCGCGGTGTTGTTCTGGATTTGCGCAATAACCCGGGTGGTGTATTGCAGGCAGCGGTCGATATCAGCGATATATTTCTTAATGAAGGGTTGATTGTGTACACAAAAGGCCGTCTTCCGGAATCCGGGCAAAACTTCAGTGCTACTAGTAGCACTTTGTTACCTGATCTGCCCATGGTTGTTTTGATTAATGGTGGCTCTGCGTCCGCATCTGAGATTGTTGCAGGTGCACTGCAAGATCAGAACCGGGCCGTCATTATGGGGCAGGAAAGTTTCGGCAAAGGCTCGGTACAGACGGTATTGCCCTTGCCTAGAGAAAGGGCATTGAAGCTGACAACCGCGCGTTACTTTACACCCAAAGGACGCTCAATTCAGGCCCAGGGTATTAAGCCTGATATTGCCGTCAAAGATGCCGAAATTATGTTGCGCGATAACAGTCATGAATTCCTGAAAGAGAAGGACCTGAGCGGTCACCTGGAGAATTCTAATGTTAAAGAAGCGCATAAAGAGGCGAATGAAAATCTGGCTTCACGTGACTATCAGCTTTATGAAGCACTTAACCTTCTGAAGGCTTTGGTCATCGTTCAAGAATGAGAGCTTCAGTAAATAGGCCAGTATTCACCCTAGTGGCTACCTTGCTGGTGGCCTTGTCTGTGCATTTATATGCTCAACCTGATCAGTTAGCCCGTATATCGCAACAGCCGGTGATGGCGATCGTGATTGATGATATTGGCGATAATTATGAAAAAGGTGTGGCGGCTATTAACCTGCCAGGGGCGATCACTTATGCTTTTTTGCCGCATACACCCTATGCGTTTGAACTATCAAACACCGCCCATCTTTTGGGTAAAGAAGTCATCCTCCATGCGCCGATGGAAAATAAAGCCGGGTTGCGTTTAGGGCCGGGGGCGTTGACTCGCCAGCACAGTTCCGCTGAATTGCAGCATATCCTGCGTGATGATTTGGATGCTATTCCTCATGCGGTAGGCATGAATAACCATATGGGGAGTGTACTGACAGAAAACAGGGCAAGGATGGAGGTTATTATGCATGTTGCGAAACAGCGGAATATCTTCTTTATTGATAGCGTCACGACACCGAGAACAGTGGCCTGGAAAGTGGCCGAAGAATATGGCATCCCCTTTCTGGTGAGGGATGTTTTTTTGGACAATCGCCAGGAGTGGGATTATATACATAACCAGTTTAAACAGGCTTTAAGCCTGGCTGTTGCTCAAGGGTATGTCGTGGTGATTGGTCATCCTTATCCGGAAACGACTCGATATTTGTCTAAAGCGCTACCCATTCTTAAGCAATTAGGGGTTCAATTGGTTACCGCATCTGAATTATTGGCAATACATGCCCGTAGTAAGCGGTATATGACAGCGCCTGAAACCGTGGGTGCTTGTGACGGGGCAGAGGCAGGTTCCTGCCAGCAGTCAGCGTTAATAGCAGCTAAACGCTAACTATTCCGCAATGATAAACGGGGTGCGTACGGTTACGGTTCGCATTTGCTGGTTTTTACTTGATCTCCCTTGATGTGAGTGTGCATGCAGAGTTGTTCACACTTTCCCGAGAATCATCACACCGTCAACGACTAATTTGCTTCCCACCAGAATAGTCAATATTTCGAAAGCGCTTTTTACCCGTTTGTTACCTTGTGTAATTGCCAGGTGCGCCCCCAGATAAGAGCCTAATGTGGCGCCGATCAGGAGTGCGGGAAGCCAATCCCAGCGTGGTGTTTCTTGTAATGTCACGGTAATGGCACCTGTAGAATTCCAGAAAAGTCCGACCAGAATCAAAACGTAGGTCACGGCTGTCTTGTAATCCAGGCCAAACCAGCGCACCAGCCAAAGGGTTACAAATAGGCCTGTTCCGGATGTGAGCGAGCCATTCAGCGCACCAATTATCAACAGGACTATGCCCCCGATCAGCATGCCGCGTGTATCCCGATTGCGCTTTTCTGCTGCCATACCTAGTTCTGCTTTGCGGAACGAGTAGACACCCAGTCCGGACGTCAGGATACCCAGGCTGAAAATAGTCCAGCCTTCCGGAATATCAAGGACAATATCAGCGCCGAGGATGACCCCCGGAAGGCCGCAGGCAAGTATGAAAGCGCAGAACGGATAATCCAGTTTACCCTCGCGCAGGTGGCGCAAGGTTGCACCTATCCCTAAAGCGACACTGGCAATTTTATGGGTTGCTAAAGCGGTACTGAAGCTAAGCCCTAAAAACAACAGTACCGGCAATTGGAGTAGCCCGGCACCACCGCCCGCCATGGCAGAGAGGCCGTTGGCAACCAGCGAGAGTAGAAACAGTCCGGTGTGTTCGAGGATAGGGTTCATGCCTTTATACGAAATTGCGCCGTAAAGTTGAGAGAAGTTAGACAGTCTTTCTCAGGTTAACGGAAAATTCCGTCAGCAATTCTGGGCCATTGGTCCTGCCATTGCTCGGTTGGCTTCTTGCGAAACTCGGTGCGCACAAACTGGCGGACTCGGCCTTCTGCAGCAGCCAGCATCAGATTGGCACTGGCGCCTGCCGTTGTCGTTGTACGTAACCCATCTTTTGCTTCGGCTTCACGTAAAATTTGTTTTATTTGGGTTTCCAAGCGTTCAAAGAACTGGTTAATACGTTGACGAAGACGATCAGTTTCACCCGCAAGCGCATCACCTGTCAAGATGCGTGCCATGCCAGGGTTGCGCTCTACAAAGGCCAGCAACAAGGTGAGTACTTGCTCACATTGCTTTATGCCATCGCTTTCGAGCTGAATGATGGCCGTTACGCGGCTGAAAATAGTTTCTTCAATAAAACCGATCAGATCCTCAAACATACGCGCTTTGCTTGGGAAGTGGCGGTACAGTGCCGCTTCCGATACGCCGACTTCTCTCGCCAGGGCAGCGGTGGTAATCCGCTGGCCTGGATTGACTTCGAGCATCCGGGCGAGGACCTGAAGAATTTGCTCGCGTCGGGATAGCTTATCTTTATCGCTCATAGCGCTGTCCTCATGCGCAGTTAGTGATCAGAGTGCCCACACCTTCATCGGTGAAGATCTCTAGCAGGCAGGAGTGCTCTACTCGACCATCAATAATATGTGCGCTGGTAACGCCCTCTTTAACCGCGTTAAGCGCACAATTAATTTTAGGTAGCATGCCACCATAGATAGTGCCGTCCTCGATCAATCCGTCAACCTGTTGGGTGGTCAGTCCGGTCAGGACCTTGCCATCCTTATCCATCAAACCCTCAATATTTGTCAGCAGAATCAGCTTCTCAGCCTGCAAAACTGAGGCGACTTTGCCTGCCACTAAATCGGCATTAATGTTGTACGAGGCACCGTCTGGACCGACACCGATCGGTGCGATAACAGGAATGATGTCGGAGTTCACCAGCATATCCAGTACTTTGACGTTAACGCTGGATACTTCACCTACATGACCGATGTCGATAATTTCAGGGGCTTCCATCTCGGGTGTTTTATGTTCAATGCGCAGCTTTTTACTGCGGAGCAACTGGCCATCCTTGCCTGTCAGGCCGATTGCCAGGCCACCATTGCTATTGATCAGGCCTACGATTTGTTTGTTAACTGCACCCCCTAACACCATTTCTACAACATCCATGGTTTTTGAATCGGTAACACGCATGCCATTGATAAAGCGAGATTCGATCTTCAGATCGTCCAGGAGTTGTCCTATCTGCGGGCCACCGCCGTGTACGACAATCGGATTGATACCGATCAGCTTCATCATCACAATGTCCCGGGCAAAACTGTTTTGCAGCTTTTCATCGATCATAGCGTTACCGCCATATTTGATGATGACTGTTTTACCAACAAAACGCTGAATGTAAGGCATCGCTTCACTCAGCACATGGGCCGTCGTCATGGCTTCTTTACGTGTAAGAGGCATAGTATTTCCTTAATCCTATTCACACGGCAGCTCTGAGGCTGCCGTTTAATGTATTACTCGTGCGGGATAACCAGTGTGTCATCAACCTCGCGTAGTTTCTTGGCGAAATCATTGCGGATGCGTTGCAAAACGGCATCTGTCTCTGCTTCAAAACGCAGTACCAGCACCGGTGTCGTATTGGATGCGCGTACCAGGCCCCAGCCATCGGGATAATCTACGCGAACACCGTCAATGTGATTAGCTTCGCCTCCAGGAAAGCTCTTCTCCTGGAGTGCAGCGACAATAGCAAATTTATTGTCGTCAGTTACCGTAATATTTAGCTCCGGCGTGCTGACATCTTCAGGGTAGCTGGCAAAGATATCATCGGCAGACTCTGCAACTGCGGAGAGAATTTCCAACAGGCGTGCTGCACTGTACAGGGCATCATCGAAACCATACCAGCGCTCTTTAAAAAAGATGTGGCCGCTCATTTCACCACCCAGCAATGCACCACTTTCTTTTATTTTCTGCTTGATCAGAGAATGGCCTGTGCGCCACATGGTAGCCTTACCACCGGCTTCACGAATTACCTTGGCTAACAGGCGGGAGCATTTAACATCGAAGATGATTTCTGCACCCGGATTGCGTGACAAAATATCCTCTGAAAACAACATCATAACGCGATCCGGGTAAACCACATGCCCTTTATTGGTAATCACACCCACACGGTCACCGTCGCCATCAAAGGCCAGCCCCAAATCTGCGCCAGTTTCCTTCACCTTGGCAATGGCATCAATCAGGTTTTTCGGTTTGCCCGGGTCTGGGTGGTGGTTAGGGAAGGTACCATCCACGTCACAATAGAGCGGGATAATCTCGCAGCCCAGCCTTGCAATAAGTTGTGGGGCCAGCTCCCCAGGAATGCCGTTACCACAATCAACCACAACCTTAAGGGGCTTGGTCAGCTTAATGTCTTCCAGAATGCGACTCAGATATTGTTCGCGGATGTCCAGCTCAAGGCATGAGCCGGTACCTTCCGTGTAGTCCTGGGCTACAATCCGCTCTTTAAGGGTCTGTATCTCATCGCCGGACAGTGTGTGCCCTGCAATCATCATTTTGAAGCCGTTGTAATCCGCCGGGTTGTGGCTGCCGGTAATCATTACCCCGGTGCATTGTTCGTCTTGGTGGGCGGCGAAGTATAGTGTCGGGGTGGGTACATAACCAACATCAATAACATCGCACCCCCCATCCATAAGCCCTTCAGTAAATAGTTGCTTGAGTTCAGGGCTGGACAGGCGGCCATCTGCACCGATATGTATCCGGGTGACATCCTGTGAACGTGCCTGGGCTGAAAACGCCCGTCCCAAGTGGTAAACCGTTGCATTCGTCAGAGCTGTACCGACGATACCGCGTACATCGTAGGCGCGAAAAATTGTGTGATCTAAACCATTGAGTGGGTAACGCATACTAGTCCTTTAAATAAAAAAAATAAGTGTTTCGCCTTCAGCCCTGGTGTTATCACCTTTGCAAAGACGCTTGAAACTGATCAGCAATTTTTTCAATTAAGCGCCGCGCTAGTTGGCGCTTTGCAGCTTGCGGCAGGGCGATTGTTTCTGAAGATGAGATAACGGTGACCGCATTCTCGTCACTGTGAAAACCAATATCAGCTCGGGAAACATCATTCGCAATGATCAAATCCAGATTTTTGCGCTCAAGTTTGCCTCTGGCGTACTCAATAACGTCTTTGGTCTCCGCTGCAAAACCAACTGTATAGGGTTTGGGGGAGTGGTTGGCTACGGTCGCGACAATATCCGGATTTTTCACCAGATGCAGTTCCATGATCTCTGCAGAACCTTTCTTTATTTTATGTTCGGCAACAGCGGTGGGGCGATAGTCCGCAACAGCGGCAGCCGCGATAAATATATCGCAGAGCCCCAGATCCTGAAGTGAAGCCTCCAACATATCTTGGGCACTTTCCACCATGATACGCTCGACCCGTGCCGGGGCAGCCAAATTGACCGGCCCACTGATTAATTTTACTTTTGCGCCTGCTTCCACAGCTGCTTCAGCTAGGGCATAGCCCATTTTTCCTGAGCTGTGATTGGATATAAAGCGTACAGGGTCTAATGGTTCCCGGGTTGGGCCAGCGGTAATAAAAACAGTTTTGCCGGCTAACAAACCGGACTCGAACTGTTCAGCGGCATGATTGGCAATTTCAACTGGCTCAAGCATACGGCCAGGGCCGGTGTCACCACAGGCCTGTTCACCCACGCCTGGGCCGAACAGCTTAATGCCGCGTTGCATAATCGTTGTTACATTGTCCTGAGTGCTGTTATCACGCCACATGGCCTGATTCATCGCTGGAGCCAGGCAAATAGGTGCATCGGTAGCCAGACACAGGGTTGTCAGTAAGTCATCACCCTGACCGGATGCCAATCTGGATATAAAGTCAGCACTGGCTGGCGCAATCAATATAAGGTCGGCCCACTTTGCCAACTCAATGTGGCCCATTCCAGCCTCTGCCTCAGCATCCAGTAAATGCAGGTGAACAGCGTTACCAGACAAAGCTTGCAGAGTCAGAGGAGTGATAAACTCGGTTGCAGCCGGTGTCATCACGACGCGGACATCAGCACCTGCGCCTTTGAGAAGCCGGGTAAGCTCCGCGCTTTTGTATGCGGCAATGCCGCCGGTAATCCCGAGAATAATCTGTTTATTGGTGAGTCGTTGCATACGGACTGAAAATAGGTCAGTTTGTAATTGCTTACCTGTTATCTATTGTTAACAGGTAAAAGTTGGATGGCTACCATACCATTTTCAGGCGAAATTGCGTAGATTAGAGAGGATAAATTTCGCAGGTGATTTGTCCGCTTCCTTTTTAATAGTGGACAGCGAATTTTATTGTACATTCATGGATGAAATGCACTGAGGGAATAGTGATGTCTATAGCAAAGTGGCCCGTCTCTGAACGGCCCAGGGAAAAACTCATACAGCAAGGTGCTGATGCCCTATCAGATGCCGAGCTGTTAGCAATTTTTTTACGCACAGGTGTTAAAGGAAAAAGCGCGGTTGATCTCTCCCGTAATCTCCTGTCCGAGTTTGGCTCGCTCAGTGCGTTGTTGCACAGTGATGAGCAACAGTTCTGTGCGGCGCATGGCCTGGGTTTGGCCAAGTATGTACAGCTTCAGGCGGTTCTTGAAATGGGTCGGCGTTATCTTTCTTCAACATTGGAGAAGGGGAGCGCTTTAGAAAATCCTGGCCAAGTCAAAGCGTTACTATCAGCAAAGCTGCGACACCATAATCGTGAAGTCTTTGCTTGCCTTTTTTTAGATAACAAGCATCGGGTTATCAAATATGAAAATCTGTTCTGGGGCACGATTAATGCGGCGGTAGTTTATCCGCGGGAAGTTGTGGCCAAAGCCCTGGAGTATAATGCAGGTGCAGTTATTTTGGCGCACAACCATCCATCGGGGGTCGCAGAGCCTAGCGAAGCGGACCGGCAGATAACCGTGCGATTGCAGGATGCTTTAGCGCTGGTGGATGTTCGGGTTATTGATCATTTGGTCATCGGCGATGGCGAGATAGTGTCCTTTGCGGAACGTGGTATTTTGTAAAGGCAAAAGGCTGGTTATTATGAAAGCAGTTGTGTATAATTTGCGGCCTTCTATCCACACTCCGGTTCGGTTTCTTGTCTAGTTACGGGACGCTCCGCCTGAGGAATGGTAGGGATTCTGGAGAGTGCAGAGCTTAACCCTGGTGACCCATTCCAATAAATAATGAAAGGATAGATTCGTAACCCATAATGATTTGAAGGCTATATCAATGTCTAAAGTTTGCATGGTAACTGGTAAACGCCCAGTTACAGGAAACAATGTTTCCCACTCACAGCGTAAAACACGTCGTCGTTTTCTGCCGAACCTGCACTGGCACCGTTTTTGGGTAGAGAGCGAAAACAAATTCGTTCGCCTGCGTGTTTCCTCTAAAGGTATGCGCATTATCGATAAAAAAGGCATCGACACAGTTCTGGCTGAAGTCCGTGCTAATGGCATCAAAGTTTAAGGAGCTGAGACATGGCTAAAGGCGCACGCGAAAAGATCAAACTAGTTTCTTCTGCTGGTACAGGTCACTTTTACACTACTGATAAGAACAAGCGTAACACCCCTGAAAAGATGGTGTTTAAGAAGTATGATCCAGTAGTTCGTAAGCACGTTGATTACAAAGAATCCAAAATTAAGTAAATTTTGGCTTTTTAAAAAACCGGCTTCCGGGGTTGTGTCAAACACGCCTTATATCCGGCACAATAACCGCGACATGGCTCGCGGTTATTTTTTTGCGAGATAAAAATATCCATCTCACCAAATCATCACATCTGAAAAAGTACCTGCTTTGGATACCTAGAAGCAGATTACGTGGTTTGTTCTTCTTTCGGGTAGTTGATCAGGTGCAAGCTTTCCTCGGCAAAACCGAAGCCGGCCTCCGTGTAAAAATTAAATACCTTATCGACACCACCTTCAACTAACTGATCGTGCTCATCCGGGAAGCGGGCAATCGCAGCGAGTTTTCCTTGATAGTTAGCGCTACGAAGCTGTTTGGAAATATTAAGCATGTCATCAATGGCAGGCAACGCCAGAAGGACTAGTTCTATGTTGCGGGTATCCATATTACTCCACAGGTCAGCATCTTCACCGTCTCCATAGAAAACGTTCATCCCTTTGTTTTGGTACTTATGGATACGTGTCCGGTCTGCATCCATTCCCCAGACTTTATCGCCAACAATAGAATGAAGGGCATGAAATGCGCCTTTCCCAACCCGGCCAAGGCCGATAACGAGAATTTCAGAGTCTTTAGGCTGAATAAAAATATCACTGGGTAGAGGTGTGCTTGTTTCGCGGCTTCTGATTCTTTCTTTATGGCGCAAGTACAGGCTGTGTGCTGATCGATAAATGAGGCTTGTAAGAATAAAGGACAATGAAACGGAGAGGGCGAGAATAACAAGCCATTCTTTGCCTAACCAACCGTTGTCGACGCAGAGTGCAGCGACAATCAGGCCGAATTCGCTGAAATTACTTAATGCCAATGCGCTGAGGTATGAAGTACGGCCACGGAGATGTACTCGTGTGAAAATTCTGAAGAAAATCAGATACTTAATTGGGATTAGGATTGCGAGAATGGCGGCCATGCCCAACATTGACCAGTCTGGTAGGGCGGTGAAGCCAATGGATAGGAAAAAGCCGATTAAAAACAGGTCCTTAAAACTCAATAATGACTTGGTTAATTCGGTGGCTTTTGGGTGATTGCTTAGCAGCATGCCGAAAATCAAAGCCCCCAAGTCTCCTTTTACCCCGACCAGATTAAATAGCTCATAGCCTCCAAGGGCCAGAAAGAAACCCGCTAAGGGTAATAATTCACCGTGGCCTGCCCGCATTAGCATCGTGTTTAAAAGCGGTTTGATCAGAAAAATCCCAAGTAACCCCAGTGCCCATATTGAAGGTACTTTCCCGGTTGCGGCAACCAAAAATAAAACGGCGACGATATCCTGTAACACAAGTACGCCAATGGCTAACTGGCCATGTCGGGTTTTCATCTCGCCGTTTTCTTCTAAAAGCTTTACGATGCAGACCGTACTGCTAAAGCTGAGTGCAAAGGCGACAAATGCCGCTGCTTTAAGGTCCAGATCAGTAAAGTAGGGCGCTGAAAGCGCTGCGAGCAGTAGAAAAATCGAGGAGGTGATCAGCGTCCACAACCCCATATAGGAGAGCGTGCTTGCCCAGACCTCTGTTTTTAGCAAGTCTTTAGCATTTAATTTAAGGCCAATGGTAAACAGCATTAGTGTAATACCAAGGTCTGCGAGTGTATCCAGGCTGGAAACAGGCTCGATGCCAAAAAAATGAAGAATAAAACCTGCAAACAGGTAGCCAATTAGCGGTGGCATTGCTGCTAACTGAACCAGATAACCGCAAACAAAGGCAAACAGAATCCAGATGAAATCCATAAAGTCGTCACATCCCTATCGATTGAGCACAAAATGTAACATAGCTCTTGGGACGGTGTGAACAAGCTCTGCCGGCACTCTGACTTTCGGTCAGGCGCATGCTCAAGGAAAGGCTTTGCAGCGTACGTACAGGGTTTATTCACACCTTTTCCTATAGTGGAGTAGCATAAGCGTTTAATTTTTATTTTTATGTTAATCTACACGCCCTCTACGGTTTGATAGATAAATCACTGCACTCATGCCTGAATTACCAGAAGTTGAAACGACCTGCCGCGGAATTCGTCCGTATGTTGAAAAGCGCACGATCACCAGGCTTGTGATTCGTAACCCTAATCTTCGATGGCCGATACCGGATTTCCTGGCGGATCTTGTTAGCGAGCAAGAGGTTAGCTCGGTTGGCAGGAGAGGGAAGTATATTTTGCTCAACCTAGCAGATGGTGATTTGATGATCCATTTGGGCATGTCGGGAAGTCTACGTGTGGTGGCAAAGCAAGAGACGCCGCAAAAGCATGATCACGTAGATATTTGTCTGGATAACGAGAGTGCCTTGCGTCTTACCGACCCGCGGCGGTTTGGTTCTGTGCTATGGCAGCCGAAGGGAGAGCACCATGAGTTGCTTTACAAGCTTGGGCCAGAACCCTTAAGTGGTGCGTTTAATGCTGAATACCTGCAAACGCGTTGTGATGGGCGCAAAATAGGCATTAAGCAGTTGATAATGAATGGTCACGTCGTTGTAGGTGTGGGAAATATATACGCTACTGAAGCATTGTTTGCTGCGGGTATTGATCCACGCAGGGCGGCTGGAAGTATTTCCTTTGCCAGACTTGAAATGCTGGTTGATGAAATAAAGAAAATACTCGCCGCTGCAATTGAGCAAGGTGGAACAACCTTGAAAGACTTTGTCGGCAGTGATGGGAAGCCTGGGTATTTTAAACAAGAGTTAAGTGCTTATGGTCGAAAGGGGCAGCCTTGTAAAAAATGCCTAGCTCCATTGACTGAAGTGCGTTTAGGGCAGCGAGCAACGGTGTTTTGTAAACATTGTCAGCGCTAGTTAAGTGAGTATATGTCAGTACAGATTCGTCCCCCAATTCTTTCTCAGGAAAGTTGTGCTTTCAGATTAAAACTGAGAGATAAATTAAAACTTGAGAAATACCTGAAGTACAGAACGGCTTTTTGTGTTGGAAGCAAGGCAGTCCATTGTGAGTTGTATGAATACTCCACCGATGCCCCTACTATCGTTTTTCTTCCGGGCATTGGAACCTACTGTGAGCTATATGCTGAGCTGTTATATAAATTGTCTCAGCGAGGGTTCAATGTAGTGGGTGTGGACCCTTTGGGTCACGGCTATTCTGCAGGTGCTCGAGGGCGCTACACGGTTGTGGAAATGTGTGAGGCAATCAGTGATGTTTTAACTGTCTTGCAACAACGCTTTTCTGGCCCCTTTGGTATTTATGGCTATTCCATTGGTGCTTTATTAGCGATGGCAGCTGCTGAAAAAGATGATCGTTTTTCAGCTGTTTTATGTGGCACTCTACTAGTGCCTGATGTGGCTCCAGATCTGACGCATCGAATGGGTTGGAACTGGACATGGACATCTGCCCTTTTTATGCCTAATGTGAAAGTCCCCTTAAAATCATTTGTAGATTTTGAACAACTGCTTCAAGGTCATCCGGCCGGGGCAGAAATCAATCAAGATCCGCTGATTGTATTTGATTATCCACTTAAAACCTTATCAAGTTTGTTTAATTATCGCTGTAAAATAGTGCGTCATGAGCATGATTTTGCTGCGGCCGTTTTACATGGAGATAAGGATGAAGTGCTGCCTGTCAGTTATACCAAAAGGGTGATGCAATATTGCGAACAGCCGATGGAGCTTCTGGTTATGGAGCGCCAAGGGCATATGACACCCTTTTTGCAACCTGAGCTTGTTGTAGAAATGGCAGCGCAATGGTTTGAGAATAAGTTTACACGAGAGATAGCGGCTGCTCTCTTATAGGCCTTTGCCGATGTGTGACGGTTCTGGCTTGGCAATTCCCGGTTTCTTGCAGGCGTTTGCCAGGCAGGCCCTTAAGCTTGCGCCTGCGGTATTGCTGTTTTGGTTAAGAGCTACGGCCTGTAACGGCAAATTGTAGCAGTGCGAACCCCCGTTTATCATTGCGTAATACGCCTGTACAACAGTACTTAGTTGAAAAAACTAAATGCACTGGTGCAACATCCGGGTTAAGGACTTGCAGAGTACGCGCAGGATTTTTTTCACACTTTCCCTGATTTTAATTGCAGGGCGATTGAAAATTGTAAACAGTGCTCAGTCAGGTAAGTATTGATCAGAAACGTTTCCGAGAAATTTTTGTGATGGTTATTTGAAGTTGATGTTTTTTAGCAACTTAATAAAGGGGATAGGCCTTGTTATCGTTTGCGTTCAGGACTGTTTCACTACAGTAGGTAAGGGCGATGAGATGTATTGTCCGTAACACACCTCAACCGTTGGCTTCCATGTTCCTTGCGGGCTTGTCCTAAGGCTTCAATGCTATCCTTTCCGCTTATCGAGGCCATCCTTGATATTCATTCCATGCATAGGAAACCCTTCATCTGATCCATGACAGTAGATCCTTCGTTTCTCATTATCCATGTATTTGTTAAGTGATTGATATAGGAAAAATTCCTATTTTTCAGCAAATATGCAATTTAAAATGTCTTTTCTATGCAGGAAATAACTTATGGACGAACTGCGACCGAGAAACTAAACTAATCCCTTGTCTTGGTCGGGGTGCCCTGTGGAAATCTAACGCGGGCTGAGAGTATACCCGTTGAACCTGATCCGGTTTGTTCCGGCGTAGGAAATCGAGCTCAATCCGATGATACTTTTCGTAAAAAGAGTTCCGCATCTGTCTGGGCATGAGGTGTGGAATGTCTGATCATAACGTAGCAATCTATAATGCACTCACTATCGCTGGGTCGGACTCAGGTGGTGGTGCGGGAATCCAGGCTGATTTAAAAACATTTTCTGCACTGGGTGTGTATGGTGCGTCGGCTATTACCGCTTTGACGGCACAGAATACCTGTGAGGTAAGAGGTATTGTGCCAGTTTCTCCTGAGTTCCTTCAGCAACAGATGGAAACAGTCTTTGATGATATCGAGATACATGCTGTTAAAACAGGGATGCTGGGTAGTGCTGAAATGGTGGCAACGGTTGCCGGTTTCTTCCGTGATAAGGATGCCTTACTGGTAGTCGATCCAGTCATGATTTCAAAAAGCGGCAATAGGCTGCTTGCTCCTGGTGCCGTTAGCCGTTTGGTGCAGGCGCTTTTGCCTCTGGCTTATATCATAACCCCAAATTTGCCAGAAGCGGCTGCTATATTGGGTGAACCAGAGCCTGAGTCTATAGCTGATATGGAAACCATGGCTGCAAGGCTTTTGGAGCTGGGGCCTGAAAATGTTTTGCTTAAAGGTGGGCATCTTGCAGGGGAGCGCAGCCCCGATATTCTTTTTGATGGTCACGAATTCATAAAATTTGATAGCCCGAGGATTCAAACAAGGAACACTCATGGTACTGGGTGTACACTTTCTTCGGCTATTACCGCTTATCTGGCGAAGGGTGACACTGTACAGGATGCAGTCACTAAAGCTAAGCAGTACATCTCTGCAGCAATAGCCAGTGCAGATAATCTGAACGTAGGTTCCGGTCACGGGCCGGTTAACCATTTTCATGCGCTTTGGTGATCTTTGAGTGCATGGTGCTGAATATAAAAAATAGGTTACATGATGGTAAATAAGACAGAGCAGAGTAAGCAGGTACTAAGCCAAACTGCAACGGTAGATAAAGACTCCGTACAGCCGTTTCCAAAATCCCGCAAGGTATATGTGGAGGGATCTCGCCCGGATATTCAGGTGCCTATGCGTGAAATTACCCTGGATGACACCCCGACCGGCTTTGGCGGAGAAAAAAATGATCCACTTTACGTGTACGACACATCAGGCCCTTATACTGACCCTGAAGTCAGCATCGATGTACGCCAGGGCCTTTCAGCGTTGCGTGAAAAGTGGATTCTTGAGCGTGAAGATACAGAGAAGCTGGACGGGTTAACCTCTGAATATGGCCGTGTAAGAGAGGCGGATTTGCGGCTGGATCACTTGCGCTTCGATCTACAGCGTAAACCCCGTCGTGCTAAGGCCGGGCGGAATGTGACTCAGCTGCATTATGCACGTAAGGGTATAATTACCCCTGAGATGGAATATATTGCCATCCGCGAAAATATGAAGCTGGCCAAAGTAAAGGCTGAAGGCAATATTGTGGCTGAGCAGCATCCGGGACATAACTTTGGAGCTTTTCTGCCAGAAGAAATTACCCCGGAATTTGTGCGTCAGGAAGTTGCGGCAGGGCGGGCGATTATTCCCGCAAATATCAATCACCCTGAACTGGAGCCAATGATTATTGGCCGCAACTTTCTGGTTAAGATCAATGGCAACATCGGTAACTCTGCGCTGACTTCGTCAATCGAAGAAGAGGTCGAGAAAATGACTTGGGGTACGCGCTGGGGTGCGGATACGATCATGGACTTGTCTACAGGCAAGAATATCCACGAGACGCGTGAATGGATTTTGCGTAACTCGCCTGTACCTATTGGCACAGTACCGATCTACCAAGCGCTGGAAAAAGTAAGAGGCGTGGCTGAAGATCTTAACTGGGAAGTTTTCCGGGATACTTTGATCGAACAAGCTGAGCAGGGTGTAGACTATTTCACCATTCATGCTGGTGTGCTGCTACGTTATGTGCCAATGACTGCAAAGCGTATGACGGGTATTGTTTCGCGCGGGGGGTCAATCATGGCGAAGTGGTGTCTTGCTCACCATGAAGAGAACTTTCTGTATACCCATTTTCGTGAGATCTGTGAAATTTGTCAGGCGTATGATGTGTCATTCTCACTGGGTGATGGTCTGCGCCCAGGCTCTGTTTACGATGCGAATGATGAAGCACAATTTGCTGAGCTTGAGACCTTGGGTGAGCTGACCAAAATCGCATGGGAGTATGACGTACAGGTGATGATTGAAGGCCCGGGCCATGTGCCAATGCACATGATTAAAGAAAACATGGATAAACAGTTGCAAGAGTGTCATGAAGCGCCTTTCTATACGCTAGGTCCATTGACCACAGACATAGCGCCGGGCTATGACCATATTACCTCAGGTATCGGTGCCGCCATGATTGGTTGGTATGGCTGCGCTATGTTGTGCTACGTGACACCGAAAGAGCACTTGGGGCTGCCAAATAAGGATGATGTAAAAGAAGGCATTATTACCTATAAGATTGCTGCACATGCCGCTGACCTGGCAAAAGGGCATCCAGGTGCACAGATTCGTGATAATGCCATGTCCAAGGCCCGTTTTGAGTTCCGCTGGGAAGATCAGTTTAATATAGGCTTGGATCCTGATACTGCACGAGCCTATCACGATGAAACCTTGCCTAAAGAGTCAGCGAAGGTAGCGCACTTTTGCTCTATGTGTGGTCCAAAGTTCTGTTCTATGAAAATCTCTCAGGAGGTTCGAGAGCTAGATGAGTCGGAGGTTGCGGCAATTAATGCCAAGGCTGATCAGGGGATGCAGGAGAAGTCGCTAGAGTTTAAAGAAACAGGTGCTGAAATTTACCACAAAGTGTAAATTTTAACGCTCCAGTAAATCAAAGCCGTAATTACTTGGTGACAGGTTCTTGCGGCTTTTTTGTTGGGGGCCAGGGCAAGGGTTGTCTTTTTATCAGGAAGAAAAGGATAAGAAAGTTATGGGCAGAGAAAAAGCGAAACGGGCAGAAGTGGCGTTGAGCAACCTAATAAAAGCCGACCTGCTGATCCCAAAAGCTTTCAAGCTGCCTCAGTTGTTTGCGTAAAGTTTTAAATTGCTCGGCCTGGAGTCGCTGCTGAACGCCTATCTCCTCCAGATGCTGATCGAATAGTTCAGAGACAAGGTTGTGAATTTCCATGCCTTTCTGGCTGAGGCTGACTCGAACCGAACGGAGATCATGTTCAGATCTCTCCTGCTTAATGTAGCCATTGCCAACCATTTTCTTTAGGTTGTACGAGACATTGGATCCAAGGTAGTAGCCACGGGATCGAAGTTCGCCAGCTGTCATTTCCTGACTTCCAATGTTATGTAGGAGCAGCGCCTGCACGCTATTGACATCAGCGTAGCCTAAAGCTTCAAGGCGAAATTTGATTATATCAAGTATGCGCCGGTGCAGGCGCTCAATAAGCCGAAGGCACTCTAGAAAGTCAGTGCGGTGCTCAGTAGTGCCATCCCACTCAGAACTCATTGACACCTCACCCTTTAATGTTCTTTATGTTAATCGGAATAATAGTCTGGATGATATGGGAATAGCAAAACTAATTTAAGCATCTGTGGTTAGGTGTAATAACCGGGTTAACCCCTGATTAGATTGAGTTGATTGGGGTATAACGGTGTTGGTTGCCTCGTGGCGTGCCATGCGCGCAATATCAGACTGAACAACACTAGCAAAGGTGAATAAAATGTAGTGGCTTTGATTTGGCAGTGCTTGGAGTGGTAACCCTTATCAGTAGGTGAGTGTTAGTAAGTGAGTGGACTGTTGAGCAAGCATGCCCAAATTAAGGCGCACATAATAAGTTGCTGTTGATTTCAAGTGTGCACTTTGTAATCGGAGAAAAGGCTGCTACTATTGCACTCTAGCTTAACCTAAGATGAATCTGGAGTGTGTGTTTCTTTGGATAAAAGGTTAAGGCTATTTCCAGCGAATCGATCCTCTCTCGAAAATGGCAAACCAGAAGAAATTTTGGGACGCAAAGCCACAGGCCTCACTGGGGCGGCTGGGCTGCCGAAGGAGAGATTTTATTACTTTTTAAGCGGGTGAGCTTCTGGTAACTGTCTTTCTATCCAAATTGCAAGCTTGTGTCTCATGTGAAGCTCGTTTTCTTGATCTTTGGCAAGTGCCTGAATGAGTCCGTCCTTGACCAAAAGGCGGTAGATGGCAGTCACTTTTTCAGCAGCGCTATCAGTGCCTTCAAACTTACCTGCACCTCTTTTTTCGAAGTAAATGGCACCCACTCTTATAGCTTCTTTGACCAGCTCTGCCTCATGCTTCAGCTTTTTCATCATTATTCCCTGAGTATTGATCTTTTTTCTGTTTTTACTGTGGATGGAAAGCGCTGAGAAAACAAGAAAAAAATAACCTATTTTCCTGCTGATGCTTTGGCGTGAATCATTTTCTTGACCTGGACGTTACGCCAGTTGGCGGAATTTTCGTGCAGAGATCGCTTGATTTGAGTGAGCATGTGCGCTCACATCAAGTGAAAAACCGGCAAATGCGAACCTTGACAGTGCGTAGTCCCGTTTATCATTGCGAAAGTAAGCTTGTACAACAGCGCTCAGTTGAAAAAAGCAAACGCACTGCTGAAACATCCGGGTTAACCCAGGTATGAGGTTTTTGGGGTGTTGGCATTGTGGGTATAATGTCACTGAAGTTAACTGGCATGCTTGGGATCGTTATGAAATATAGAATTATTCCTGTTACACCCTTCCAGCAGAATTGCTCATTAATCTGGTGTGAAGAGACACAAAAAGCGGCGGTTGTCGACCCGGGCGGGGATCTGGAAAAGATACTGGCTGCAGTCGAGGAAGAGGGTGTGCATCTGGAAAAAATTTTATTAACCCATGCTCATATTGATCATGCAGGTGGTGCTGCTGAGCTATCAAAACGCAAATCTCTACCAATTATTGGCCCTCATAAAGGTGATCAATTTTGGATTGATGGCCTGGTACAGCAGAGCAAAGCCTTTAATTTTCCTGCCTGTGAAAGCTTTACACCAGACCAGTGGCTTGATGATGGTGATGAAGTTCAGGTCGGTAAGAGCGTTTTGAAAGTTATTCATTGTCCTGGGCATACTCCTGGACATGTGGTTTTTTATAATGCCGAAGATGGTGTGGCCATTGTCGGAGATGTGCTCTTCAATGGCTCGATAGGGCGGACGGATTTTCCTCAGGGCAGTCATCAGGAATTGATTGACTCTATTAAAAACAAACTGTTTCCATTAGGTGGAAATATTGAATTCATACCGGGGCATGGGCCGGGGTCGACCTTTGGTTATGAAATGCAGTCAAATCCATTTGTCCGGTAGGTGTTGTAGGTCCTATAGGGGCTTCATTTTCAGGAAGTGACCCGAAGCCAATGGTTGTTCTGCTTCGGGTTGGTTGTTTTATTGTTGTTTATTTATGTAGTAATAGCGCTCTTTGGAAGAGGCTTTCGTCCAGCTCTTTATCTTTTTTTATAACATGGGCTAACGGTGTCTCAATAATGGCGCCTTGTTGTATGCCAACCATCACATCGTTATACCCGGCACAAAGATAATCGACGGCAGAGGCCCCAAGGCAAGAGGCGAGTACACGATCGTGCCCGGAGGGTCTTCCGCCCCGTTGAATATGGCCAAGGATGCATACTTTCGGATTTTGGCCATGCTGTTTAAGCTGTTTGGCCAAGTCGTAGGTCAAACCGGGCTTGGGGCCTTCAGCAACGACAATGATGCCGCTTGATCCTTTTCCTTGCTCTCTGTCACTGACGAGTTGAAATGAGATTGCATCAGTGTTGATTTTATATTCTGGAGTGACAATCATCTCCGCTCCGCAGGCAATGCCAACATGAGTCGCAATAAACCCTGAGTTGCGGCCCATTACCTCAACCAAAAATAAACTTTCATGGGACAGGGCAGTGTCCCGAATTTTGTCTATTGCATCCAGGGCGGTATTAACCGCAGTATCAAAGCCAATAGTGTCATCGGTACCGTAGATGTCGTTGTCAATTGTTCCGGGTAAGCCAATTACTCGGATATTATTTTCGCTTGCAAGCAGATGGGCTCCAGTCAGTGAGCCATCTCCACCAATGACGATCAGCGCATCAATATCTTTCTCTTTAAGAACTTCGGCTGCCTGGTGACGAACTGTGGGATCTTTAAATGCCGGGCAACGATCGCTCTTTAGGATTGTTCCGCCGCGCTGAATAATATTGGTTACAGATGATGAAGTCATCTCTTGCATATCACCAATTATCAGTCCGCTATATCCTTTATTGATGCCGAAAACTTTTATGCCCTTATGTAAAGCTGTGCGTGCAACACCCCTGATAGCCGGATTCATTCCTGGTGAATCCCCTCCGCTGGTTAGAATAGCGATGGCGCGGGGTTTGTGGCTGCTATTAGGGAAGCTGGGTATTTTGTACATATCTGCCTCATGTATCCAGTTGCTGGCTGAAGTTAAGCTCGAAGGACAATGTTTTGCTATATAACGACCGTATAGTGGCTTCTGATTATGACAGCGCAGTGATAAAAGGTTGTAAAACATATAATACACAAGAGCAGGCAGAAAAGTGGTGTAAAGGTTATAGCCTGGACGTTACTGCCGGGTTCCTTGTTTTGTCTGAATGCGGTTTCTGAATTTTTTGTATTTTTTCTCTTTTTTCCAATCTAACGCTTGACCCTTCTGCAGAAGTCTGTAGAATTCGCCGTCCTTGCCGGTTTGGGCCGCTTTTTTTGGTGGTGTTTAACTGAACAAGGCAGTCTTTAA
>PDWJ01001453.1_pt1 | contig 29335 bp, 16 predicted proteins | sample 1430881 | NCBI WGS metagenome assembly PDWJ01 (sample SAMN01162460, study PRJNA174530) | Oral metagenome, whole genome shotgun sequencing project. | biome: Marine environment; feature: Marine mammal; material: Swab sample of the gingival sulcus; isolation source: swab sample of gingival sulcus...
TACGGCAAAGCCTTTTCCGTGTTCGCCGGCGCGTGCCGCTTCTACCGCAGCATTCAATGCTAAAATATTGGTTTTGCGTGCTATTTCTTTTATAATGGCCACCTTGTCATTGATTTTGTTGTTCGATTTTACAACACTTTCCGCTTTTTTATTTACTTTTAGAACTTCTGTGTGAACCCGCGTTGATTTATCCAATGTTATGTTTGAATTTTCAGTATTAGTTTCAATATTGGTAACTATTTCCTCCATTGTGGCAGAAATCTCTTCGCTTGAACCGGCTTGCTCGTTGGCTCCTTCCGATAATTGTTGAGAGCTGGTGTTTATTTGCTTGCTTACATTCATTAAATGTATGGAGGTTTTGTTTATTTTTGTTATTATTTTTTGTAAATTCGTTGAAAGAATTAATATAGAATTATTCAAAATTCCCAATTCATTTTGACTGAAGGACTTCAAAACTTCAATATTCAAATTCCCTTTTGATAAGTCTTCTACTTTTTTTATTGAAGTGTCCAAGGGCTTTTTCAATATATTGTTGATTATGTAAAATACAATTGTACCGGCTAAAAAATTCAAAGGCACTAAATAAAGTAATGATGTTCGTCCTAATTTTCCCATAAGAAAACTGGTATAGCTAATAAATAAAATCAAAAAAACAAAGACAAAACTAAATGTAAACATAATGGATTTTTTAAATATCCATTTTACAAGAAGATAAGCAAAAGGAATACAAAGCAAAGTGATTATAAACTGAAATAGATAATCATTCATCTGAAATAAATAGTCAATCATGATATTCCAATTTTTTTTAATTACTATATTGTCTTAAAGTAGTTTAGGATAGAAAAAAATCCTGAAACTTAAAAATTTACACTTCCCTTAGATAAGACCAAGATTAAATATAAAGATAAGCAAAAAAATAAATTATAGCAAAGTTTTACAAATTAAAATCATTTTTTTTGCGTTTATATCTATTTTAGACGATGATACTTCTGTTGATTATAATAAGTATCGTTCGTTTGTTTCTATTGGGTCGATTTCCACCAGTCAGGATATGTTTTTGCGGAATCTCCGATAACGACTTCTTCGCCAATCATAGGTGTAACTAATTTTAGCTCAAGCTCTTTTGCTTTTGCTTTAAGGCGTACGATTGGGTCTGTCCAAGCATGAAGCGCAAGTTTGAAGCCCGCCCAATGTATAGGCATCAGCTTTTTTGCTTGAACATCAATGCCTGCTTGTGCGGTTTCTTCGGGCATCATGTGAACTTCTTTCCACATTTTATTGTACTGTCCGCACTCCATAAGTGCAATATCAAAAGGGGCATATTTGTTGCCAATTTCCTTGAAATGCTCTGCATAGCCGCCGTCGCCACTAAAAAATATACGCTCCGATTTTGACATTATCACCCACGAACTCCAAAGTGTACTCATTCTATTGCCTATTTTTCTGCCCGAAAAATGTTGTGCAGGCGTGCATACCAGTTCAAGTTGCTTGTATCTAACATTTTGCCACCAATCCATTTCGGTAATTTTGCTTTTTGAAATGCCCCAAGCCTCAAGATGTACACCCAAGCCCAAGGGGACAAAAAAATGTTCCGTCTTATCTTTCAATTTCATAACCGATTTGTAATCAAGATGGTCGTAATGATCATGCGAAAAAATGATGGCATCAATTTGGGGCAATTTTTCAATAGTAAGAGGCAGTTGGCTGTTGAAACGATTGCTGCCCAAGCATTCATGAGGAGCTGCAACCTTGCCAAACATGGGATCTAACAATAGATTTTTGTCGTCTATTTGCAACAAAAAAGCCGAATGTCCATACCAAAAAAGCCGAGCAGCTCCTTTGTAATCAGCTACTTGTGTAGAATCCACTTTTTTCACAGGCAAATCATGCTTTGGTCTGCCGTTTTCAACTTTTTCAAAGAAAAATTTATACGCAATACGCCATCTTTTTTTGAAACTTGAGTGAGAAAATAGTTTTCGTTTATTATGAAAAACTCCGTCTTTAAACTGTTTTGAATTGCTGTATGAGTCTTTCCTTTCTTTTGAAACATCGCCTCCAAAGCTTGGATAAAAATTCACGAATAATTGATAGAAAACTTCTACAAAAATGACTAATCCGATAAAAATATATAATACTTTCTTCATGATTTAATATACTTTAAATGTTGTATTTGTTCAATAAACGAATATTTTCTCCAAATTGATATTTTTTTCTAAAAAAATCAAGGTCTAAGAAAACAATTTTACCACAAATCATCTACAAAACATGCTTTTAGATGTTTTTTAAGTTCCTTAAAATTCTATTCACCTACCCTTTTGTAGAGAGGAATGTTTTTATTTAAATCTAAGGGATTATATTATGTTAAGTAGAGGTGTTTTTTTAAGAAAAAAAGTGCTATCTAACGAATTTTGAGGTGAATTTTCAGATTTATTATTTCTGAAATTGCGTATAAATTTGTTTGAATAATTTTCTCGCCTCTATATTGTTGATTAATAGCTTTTTACGGAAAATGTATTTTTTGTAAAAAAAAATCGTAAAGCTAAGAAAGTTTGGATTTTTCGGCAAGAGGGAGCATGTTTCCTTGTTAGAAGGTATTTTATCTTTTTTTAATTCAATCATAGAAAAAGGAAATTTGTTGAGCACCGCAAACAAGCTACTTCAAGAAAAAAGCGTTTGGGGTAAATTATTTCAAGTAAGATCCTGCATTTCATTAACGGCTTTTCTCAATTTCACCAATTTTGTAAGCAAATTTTCCAATAAGTCGAGATGCAACATATTTGCTCCGTCTGATTTTGCTCGCTTTGGGTTTGGGTGGGTTTCAATAAACAAACCGTCGGCACCAACAGCTATGCCGGCGCGGGCAATGGTTTCGATAAGTTCCGGCTTGCCTCCGGAAACTCCTGTACTTTGATTTGGTTGTTGCAATGAATGTGTAACATCTAAAATAACAGGCAATCCGGTTTTTTTCATCTCAACAATTCCCCGATAATCGACAATCAGATCTTGATAGCCGAACATCGTGCCTCTATCAGTGAGCATAACTTTTTCATTTCCACTGTCAAAAACCTTTTTTGCTGCAAACTTCATTGCCTCCGGAGCCATAAATTGCCCTTTTTTTATATTCACAATTTTTCCGGTTCTTGCTGCGGCTTTAAGCAAATCTGTTTGGCGTGACAAAAATGCAGGAATCTGTAAGACATCGACATAAAGTGAAGTTAAGCTTGCTTCGTTTTCTGAATGAATATCTGTTAAAACCGGGACATTAAAGTGTTCTTTGATTCTTGCAAGAATTTTTAAGGCTTTTTCATCACCAATTCCCGTAAAAGAATCAATTTTTGAACGATTCGCTTTTCGGTATGAGGCTTTAAAAATATATGGAATTTTAAGTTTTTCTGTTATTGCAATCACGCGTTCTGCAATAGCGCATGCGTTTTTGGAGCTTTCAATAACGCAAGGTCCGGCTATCAGAAAAAAATTACCGGAATCAAGATGTTTTATTTGGGGTAGAGTTGATAACATTGTCGTTTAATTTTTATAGCTTCATCTTTAGTAAAGATAGAATCTATTTTTATAATACCCAAAAGTTTTTCTAAAATTCTGAATTGTAGCGGTTTTATATAGTTTGATGATATGAGCGCTTTTATTGATGCTGTTTCTTTTTTTTGATAATTTTAATTCTTTCGTTTAATTTGTTTTCTTGTGCATTTTTTCCGGGAAAATAAAAAATTTTGTCTGAAATTTTATCGGGTAAATATTCTTGTTGCACAAAATTATTCGGATAATCATGAGGATATTTATAGTCTTTTCCGTAATTCAATTTTTTCATTAATTTTGTCGGAGCATTTCTAAGGTGCAATGGCACTGCTAAGTCGCCGGATTTATCAACAAAAAGCATCGCGTCATTTATTGCCGTATATGCAGAGTTGCTTTTGGGAGAGTTTGCAAGATAAATTGTCGCTTCGGACAAAATTATTCGAGCTTCCGGCATTCCAATTTTAATCACAGAATCGAAACAGGCATTGGCAAGCAAAAGCGCATTCGGATTTGCAAGACCAATATCTTCAGCGGCAAGTATAATCAGTCGTCTTGCAATAAACTTTGGGTCTTCTCCTCCTTTCAACATTCTGGCTAACCAATAGATTGCTGCATTGGGTTCACTCCCGCGTACTGATTTTATAAATGCTGAAATTATATCATAATGTTGTTCTCCATTTTTGTCGTAAATTGCCATATTTTCCTGAAGTCGCTCTCGAACCAAATTATTTGTCAGTTCAATATTATCCTTGTCTTCGGAATTTATTACGAGTTCCAACAAGTTTAATAGTTTTCGAGCATCTCCACCCGAAAATTGAAAAAGTGCCTCGTTTTCCTTTATTGTAATTTGCTTTTTCTTTAACTCTACATCATTTTCGATTGCATTTTTTAGCAAATTATTCAAATCGTCAATTTCAAGATGTTTAAGAATGTAAACCTGACAACGGGATAGGAGAGGAGAGATTACTTCAAAAGAGGGATTTTCCGTAGTTGCTCCAATTAAAGTAATTGTTCCTTGTTCAACAGCAGCTAATAAGGAGTCTTGTTGCGATTTGTTAAATCTGTGAATTTCATCAATAAATAAAATAGGGTTTGGTCTGTTAAAATATTGTTGTTTTTTTGCTTTTTCAATTGTTTCTCTAACATCTTTCACCCCTGAATGTACTGCACTTAAAATGTAAAAAGGGCGTTCCAATTTATTTGCAATAATTTTCGCAAGACTTGTTTTTCCAACTCCGGGAGGTCCCCACAAAATAAATGACGAAATTTTTCCTGATTCTAACATTTTTCGTAAAACAGCATTTGCTCCGACAAGATGTTTTTGCCCGATATAGTCATCAAGTGTTTTGGGACGACAACGTTCTGCTAAAGGTCGATTCATTATTCTTCCTGAGTTTTGTTTTTATTATGAGTATATTATGTTAAATAGTGGGTGTGTGGAAAGTTGAATTATAATTTATTCTCGACGCTCCCGACCCTGTCAGGGTTTGAAACCCTGACAGGGTCGGGAGAAAAACCACAAAAAACAAAATATATAATTCAAAGCTAATAGAAAAAAGCAAGGTATCAAAAAAATATTGGTAGAGATTTTTTTAATATCATAAACTTTATGGCTTCCCAAATTATTCATCAATACATCATTGTGGTTTACATTTGTAAACAGCCCGAAATATGTTTAAAATAAGCAATATGACTTATAAACATAGTTTTAACTTCCTGATTTTATGACTAATAATTTTATTTTCGTAAAATGGATATTGCAAATAGTTGCTGATTTTTTTAAATTAGTAAAGTTTATTTCATTTATATTGCTTATTGGCATATAAAAAATGGAATGAATGCTTCGCAGGTCTATATTTGGAGATAAATCAGTAATTTATATGTTTATACAATAAAAGAGCTTTAATATATGTAAAGTATGCTTTACTTTGCAAACTAAAAAAAGTAGCAAAATATTTAGTTATGATTTGTAATAATTTATAAATCAGGATAGTACAGAGCTTTTATAAAGTAAAACTTTAGATAAAAATATTCTTATTGCGTTTAGATAAATATTGCACACTAATTGATAATACAGCATAATATTTTCATATTTAAGTTGTAAGGCTAATAAAACCCCGAAAAGTGAGCAAAAAAGCTATTCAGAAAGTATGTGTAAAAGATTAACAGATCTAAATAGCGCGATTACATTTGTAAATATTAATCAGTTTACAATAGTGAATTATAAAGATGGAAAAAGTTTGCTTATGTGAATAAAAAATATTACATTTGTGTATATTTTATTGCGAATGAAAAGCAGAATTTCAAAAATAATTGATGCAGAAAAACTAAGTCCTGCCAAATTTGCAGACATGATTGGTGTGCAACGTTCGAGCATTTCTCATGTCCTTTCGGGGAGGAACAAACCAAGTTTGGATTTTATTCAGAAAATACTTAGGGAATTTAAAAACCTGAATACAGATTGGCTTCTATTTGGGCATGGAAATATGTATAAAATGGAAGATAATCCTGAAGCGAAAGAGGAAAAATTGCTTCATAAACAAATAGATAAAACGGAAATTGAAAAAACAGAAGCAATAAAAACCGAAAAAACTGCAAAAAAAACAATTGAACGAATTGTAATTTTTTATTCGGATAAAACTTTTACTGAATATATTCCTTAGTTTTAAACTATTAATTATCAGAATATTAAAACCCTGACTATTCAGGATAAATATATCTTGCTCTTTGTTTTGCATTTAAAAGGAATTGATTTTCAGAAGTTTATTGATAATCTAAAAATAGAAAGAAAAATCTTTTATCTTTGCGAAAGCGAATACAAAAAAAATTGAGTGTATAGATTGATAATACTTCATCTTGCCGAACGAAGTTTTTGTTGTAAAATTTTCGCGATTTCTGTTATAAAACATAATACTTTCTTGTATGTATAAATTATTTATTCGTCCGTTTTTGTTTCTGTTTGCTCCGGAAAAAGTTCATCACTTGGTGTTTGCTTTTCTAAAACTTTCGTTAAAGTTGCCATGTATGCCTGCTTTATTGCGTTTTTTTTATACGTTGCGCAACAAGCAGCTTGAACGAAAGGTGTTTGGGCTTAACTTTCCGAATCCTGTGGGACTGGCTGCGGGAATGGATAAAAACGCCGAAGCTTTTGCCGCGCTTGCGAATCTGGGGTTTGGTTTTGTTGAAATTGGCACAGTTACGCCTGAAGGACAAGCAGGAAATCCTAAGCCTCGTTTGTTCAGATTACCTAAAAATAAAGCGATTATAAATAGAATGGGTTTTAACAACGAGGGATTAAATGCAGCAATTGAAAAATTAAAAAGAAGAAATACAAAACTGATTATCGGTGGAAATATTGGAAAAAATACGGCAACACCGAATGAGAATGCTGTATCAGACTATGAAAAGTGTTTTGAAGGGCTTTTTCCTTATGTCGATTATTTTGTAGTAAATGTCAGTTGCCCAAATGTTTCGGATTTACGCAAACTTCAGGATCAGGATTCTTTGTTGGCTATTCTCAACAGTATTCAAAAGTTGAACGCTGAAAAACAAAAGAGAAAGCCTGTTTTGCTGAAAATATCGCCGGACTTGAACAATGAGCAGATAGATCAAGTTATTGAAATTATAGAACTTACAAAGATTGATGGTGTTGTTGCAAGCAATACGACGATTTCGCGGGAAAAACTTTCGTATTCTCAGGAAGAAATAAAGGCAATCGGGAATGGCGGACTAAGTGGCGAACCTCTGCGAGAAAGATCTACGGAGATTATTCGGTATATTAGCGAGAAAAGTAATGGAAAGATTGATATTATTGGGGTTGGAGGAATTTTTTCTGCCGAAGATGCCATTGAGAAACTGAATGCAGGAGCAAAACTCGTTCAGTTGTATTCGGGTTTTATCTATGAAGGTCCCGGAATTGTGAAAAAAATCAATAAGGCATTGATAAATAAATAAAAAGCAATGTGCTGTTTGTTACAGGTGTATAAAAGAAAAAGGAGTCGGTAAAATTGACTCCTTTTGTGATTCAGCTGGGGCTCGAACCCAGGACCCCATCCTTAAAAGGGATGTGCTCTACCAGCTGAGCTACTGAATCTTCCTTGCTTTTGTTGTGATTCAGCTGGGGCTCGAACCCAGGACCCCATCCTTAAAAGGGATGTGCTCTACCAGCTGAGCTACTGAATCATCTTTTGTTTTCAAAAGCGATGCAAAGGTAATAGCAATATTGAAATATTCAAATAAAATGAAAACTTTTTTCATTATTTTTCAAAATTAGATATTTATTGTTTTGATTTCCAGAAAAATAATTTCAAGAAAAATTATTGTAAAGTTTACTTCATCGTGTTTTTATTTTCTATAAATTCTTACTATTTTCACTTTTTATTGAAATAGAATATTACTTGTTCTGCTTTTGTTTGATAATGAAGCAAATAGTTAAAGCTGCTATCTCGTTCCCGACCCTGTCAGGGTTTCAAACCCTGACAGGGTCGGGAACGAGTCGTCGAGAAAAAATATAATTCAAGCTGAAATTAAAAGCAATAAGACAATCCGAGTTTGACAAATAATATAATGGTTAAATTTTATAAAATAATAAAGATATGATAGTTCATGAATCTAAAATCAGGGTAAGGTATAGCGAAACTGACAAAATGGGATATGTTTACTATGGCAACTATCCTCAGTATTATGAAGTTGGAAGAAATGAGTTAATGAGAAATTTTGGGGTTACTTACAAAAAATTAGAAGATTCCGGCATAATTATGCCTGTAATATCTATGAATATTAAATATTTAAGTCCGGCAACTTATGACGATCTTTTAACAATAAAAACATCAATAACAAAAATGCCGGAAATTAGAGTTGTATTTCATTATGAAATATTTAACCAAAACAAGAAAATGCTTAATACAGGAGAAACAACATTGGTTTTTGTTAAAGAAAACACTCGCAAACCATTACGTATTCCGGAATATCTTAAAAATGAGCTTGTAGAGTACTTTAAGTAAAATTAAAACTTGATGTGATTTTTGAATGGAATCGGCATAAATATTGATTATTCTACTTAAATCTTTATTTTTTAAAACTATTGGAAATGTATATTTTTAAGAAATAATTTTGTAATTTTAGATATTTATTTGCAAAGCTTTATTATTATTTTATGGAATTTATCAATAACTACAGTCTCAAAATAAAAATTTTGGTCCCTATACTTTTATTGATTATTTTACCACTAATCACAATAATGTTTATCAGTGAACATTATTACAGGCAAATCATAGAAGAACAGGAAATAAAGGCTGTTTCGAAAAAAAAAGTGAAATCTCTTAAAAAGAATTTGGATATAATTACAACTAAAAATTTAGAACTTGCCAGCTATATTTCTTCACAACCCATTGTGCAAGAAGTTTATGAAAAAATAGTAGATAAACCGGAAACACGTGAAGAAAATGCCACTGTTTTGGAACGAGAAATAAATAATCTTGACAACCACCTGTCCAAAATGCATAAAATGCGCTTTAAACTTCACTTTCATATTCCTCCGGCAACTTCTTTTTTCAGAAGTTGGGAAAATAAAAAATTTGATGAATTGAGTTTGATTAGAAAATCTATTGTTAAAGTTAGCAAAGCACATCAACCGCTTCGAGGCATTGAAATTGGGAAATATGGAATGAAGCTTCGGAGTATTGCACCTATTTTTTCTATAGTAAATCGGAAATATCTTGGTTCTGTTGAAGTTATCAGTCCAATAAAGGAACTTTTTGAGCTTAGTCAAACAGATAAAAGAGAAGATTTTGCTTTTTTCATTCACAAGGATAAAATTAACAAACATAAAGATGAGATGGCGGTTGAAATTGATACAAGCCTTGTAATGAATGATTTTGTGCTTTTTCAGAAAGGAACCAAAGGCTTTCAAATCCCGATAGTAAGCCAAAAGAAGTTAGATGAACTCTATTATGGTTTTACGGACTATGTTTTTCACCGTTCCGGTAATTATCAATTTATTTTTTATAACCTGAAAGATATTAATAACGAACAAATAGGTTTAGGCGTTTATCAGCTAAATATCTCAGCATATATAAAAGATCTTAAAACTCTGAAAATAATAAATATAGGGATTTCAATTCTTTATATTTTGATCTCATTGCTTATTGTTACGTTTATAGTAAGTCTGATTACGAATCCGATAAATAGAGTACGAGATATTGTTGAGGATTTAGGTATCGGAAAACTTACTGACGAAATTGAATTTAAACGCAACGACGAAGTCGGGAAAATGATAAATGCCGTAAATGTTCTGGTAAGAGGATTAAAAAAAACAGCCTCGTTTTCGCAAGAAATGGGAAGCGGAAATTTTGACAGTCACTATTCCCCTTTAAGCAAGTATGATACTTTGGGTAATTCTCTGATAAATATGAGAAAAAACCTTCGGCTGGCAAGAAAAGAAGAAGAAGAACGAAAAATAGAAGACCAAAAATTGCAATGGTCAAATAGGGGACAGGCTAAATTTGTAGAAATACTAAGACAAAGTTCAAATAATCTCGATCTGCTGTCGAATAATATTATCAAAGGACTTGTAGAATATTTGAATGCAAATCTGGGCGGCTTGTTTATTCTTGATGATTCGGATAAAAACAATATATATCTGGATTTGATAGCTTCATATGCCTATAACCAGAAAAAATACTTATCAAAACGCATTCCCTTTGGTGAAGGTTTAGTCGGAATGTCTGCAAAAGAGAAATTTACAATCTACCGCAAAGATTTACCTGATGATTATATAAAAATCAGATCCGGACTCGGACACGCAAACCCCTCAAGTTTGCTGATTGTTCCACTGAAGCTCGACGATGAGATTCTTGGAGTTGTAGAAATAGCCTCATTTGCTAATTTTCAAGATTTTGAGATCGAATTTGTAGAAAAAATTGCAGAAAATATTGCCTCATCTCTTTCCACCGTAAGAATCAACCAAAAAACAGCGCAATTGCTTGAGCAATCAAGAAAACAAGCAGAAGCACTTGAAAATCAGGAAGTCCAAATGAGAAAACGAATTGAGGACATGGAAAACGTAAAGGAAGAGGCAATCAAAGAAGCCGGCGAAATTAAAGGATTTATCACATCTATTGATTCAACATTTATACGAGCAGATTTTAATATTGATGGAACTTTAACCTATGCCAATAGAAAATTTTATGAAGCCATGCTCTATCTGCCTACCGAAGTTGAAGGACGACATATTTTAATGTTTATCGAAGACAAAGAACAGGCTAAATTTGATGCAATATGGTCGAGACTTGTGAGCGGAGGAAACTACTACGAAGACCGAATTCGCCTCCTTTCAAGACATTCAAAAGTTTGGTTCTTTGTTGCTTTCGCGCCTGTTCGGAATCATAAAGGCGAAATCATCAAAATTATTTTCATTGGAGTGAATATAGACGAAAAAAGAAGTCGAGAAATACTCCGAGAAAAAGAATTTACGGCAATTGAAAACTCTGTAATTAAGGCAGAATACAAACCCAATGGCACAATATTAACAACAAACAGCAATTACCTTAAAACCCTTGGATTTTCAAGAGTCGAAATCCAAAATACAAATGTTTTCAATCTGGTTGCTAGAACAAGAAAGAAAGAATTCCTGAATCTTTGGGAAAAAGTAGTTAACGGAAGCCCGACAGAATACTTTGAAAAAATAAGCACAAAAAGCGGAGAAGTCAGATATTTAAAAGGAATCTATGCCTCTATCCTTGATTATGAAGGCGTTATTCTTAAAGTTGTGTACATTGGCGTAGATTTAACAAATGAGTATTTAGAAGCCTTAAAATCATTTAGATACACCTAAATAATGAAAAAATCCGGAGCTTTTGCATGAGCATATTTTCTCAACAATTCCATTGTCTCTCGGCATAAGCTCTCTAAAGCCGAAATCCCTTGAAAACTAATTATTAACATCAGAAAATTTGTTGTAGAAAGCCCTACTGCGGTTCTTTGCGAATCGCTTGTCGGACTTCCGAAAGCTCCATACTCATCTCTAAAAACAGGCAAGCCGGCAATGTTCAGTTTTCCCCGTCCAATGCCGAAATATTCCTCGTTTTCCTTGCCAATATCAAAATAAATATCACCAATAATTTTATCGCTATCGTATCCTCCTATCGAAAAACCCGATTTCAGAGAAACGTAATTCAAAATATTGATCACATTGTTTATTTTATACAAGGCTTGATTTTTCAAAATCCTTCTATACAGCGATTCGGCAGAAGGACGATAACGATTCGGATCTTTTCCTGTTTTTTTATATGCCTTTTTTGTAGTATTAATTGCCTGAATTTTAATTACTTCTTCTATTTTTACATTCTTTCGGATTTCTTCGGTGAATGCTTCTATTTTTTGCCAAAGCTCCGGACTTTCTGCAAGCACCACAACGTCAGCACTAACTACTCCAAGATTGATTGTCAAGCCTTTCCGTTTTAACTCTTCGCTTATTATAAGTTTCATTTTTTTGTAAGTTGCTTATTTATAGTTAATTATATTGATTATGTAAAGTTAAATATTAAATCAGTGTTGAATATTTTACTTAATGTAAAGTTTAAATAACTATTTTTAAAGTTTGATAGTCATTTAAAAAAATCAAATTATGAGCAAATTTTAAGCGTTTTTTGCGTTTTTCCGATATTTTTAAGTGTGCAAAAAAACTAAAAATTGCCTAAAAAAAGCATTTTCTATGCTAATTTTATCCTAAAAAATTATTCAATCATTATTTTTCCCAAACGCATATTGAGTCTGTTTCTGAATAATGCAATTATTTTATTATCAGATAGTTGTTTAGAAACTTGAGGAACAAATGAAAAATTACTGTCTTTCATATAAAACAATACTTCGCGCGAATAGTTTTCAAAATCTTTAAAAACGACCAAAGAAACAATCCCTTTTTCGCCATGCTCCCAAGTATACAATTTGTTCGTCAGCTGATGAAAAATGTTACGAGGATCATCATTAAACAGAAAATAAATATTGTTTTGTTTTACGGCATACTGATACGAACTGAAAAAAATCGTATTGCCTGATTCTTCCTGTCGTTTCGGAACTCTTTGAGATGCAAGTACTTTCCCCGATTTTGTCACCAAAAAAAAGCTTATATCCTTAAACAGATGCAGGAAAGTCTCATTTTTTTCTCTTGTCCCATACAGATTCTCTTCGGAAATATCCTTAGAAGAATATTGTTCCGTTAAAAACAGCAGCGTATCCGAATTGAGTATTTTTATATCCGAAATATTCACGTCATGCAGTTCGTAGGGGCGTTTGCTTTTTGTTTTTTTCTGAATCTTTTTTTTCACAGATTCTTTCTGAAACTTTTTCAAATATTCCAAATCATACGGAAGCAGATACTTTGTTTCTTTTTCTATTTTCGGCTCAATGCGATGATAAATGAAACCCCGAGAACTTCCGACAGAAAAATTTGAATACAAGGAAAAACAATTTATGATTCCTTTTTCGCCAAGTGTATAATAAGCCTGATTTATCAGTTTATCATCGAACGTTAAAACAAAATCCCGAAAAAAAGCTTTGTTTTTTTCCATATAATACATATGATATTTGTAATTGCAACTATCGCCCCACTGCTCGCCTGTTTCGTTGTAGTATAACTTCATCATAAGGTAAGCATTCGACTCATTATCAACATTATAATTAACAACTTTACAGAGCCTTTCTTTTATGTAAAACGAGTAGTTTTCCTGCCAAATAATCTCAAGATTTTTGTCAAAAACTTTAATATCTATAACTTTATCATCTTCATATTTTGCTGCCCATTCATAGGCTATCAATAATTTTGAGCTGTCGTTTGAGAGCGCAAAATTGAAATTTCCCCAATTATCAGAATCAAAATAAACAAGCTCGCCCAGATTTTTCTTGTAGCCTGTTCCGGCAAGGTTTTTTTTATCAAAAACTTCTGCCGAAAGAATCGTCTTTTTTAGTTTTTTATCTTGTCCGGAAGTGAAAATATAAAGTTTCCCATTGAACTGAAGCACTTTTTCCAGTCTTCTTCGTTGTCTTTTTTCTTTTAGTTTTATCTCATTTTCATTGATTATCTGCATGTTATTAGCATATGCTTGAAGAAAATATTGCGCATAATATAAACTTTCTTTTCTTTTTTTGTATTTAAGCATATAATATCCAAACTCATCGTATCCGATAAGTTTGGATATTGATTCGTCCGGCAAAATTTTACTGATTGCGCCCCATTTTATTTCAGCTTTGGTGGTTTTGTGTTGGCAAAAAACGCTTGCAGGAGGTAAAAAGAGAAAAAAGATATAAATATTTATAAGTAATAGATTTAAGGAAATATTTGTTCTGTAAAACATATTTTTTTATGTATGTGATTGTATGAAAATTTTAAAATTATCGCCCAATATCTTTTATTTTTCCTGAAAAAATTTTATGTTTGCAATTCAAAACATGAGAACAAAACACAAACTCAAAACAGAATAGTCAGTACTGATTTTTAATTGTATAGTTGATTTTTAGATAGTTATAAATAGTTTGTATTGAATATTCTAAAGGTGAATAATTTTAAAAAGTCAGGATTGAGCAATTTCTCTTTATCGAGCATGTTTTTCCAACATTCTTGCTTTTTATTTTCTACACAAAAATCAATCCATTTTTTTAGTTTACCCAAGTCTAATTTTCTTGTAAAAATCATTGAATCAGGATTCGATACGAAATAGCAGAGTTTGTGAAATTTACATGAGAAATTGTATTTATAGATTGATGCTCATCTGATAGCAGCAATGTGAATCTGAAAATAGCAAGACAGTTTCTTTATGATTGCTTTACGGTAAAAATTCGCTCATTCTTTTCAGAGGCTTTGAGAATTTACGCTTTGGGGAGTGTTTCCGGCTTTTTCTTCATCAAAAACAGTTATTTACAAATGTCATTTATTGTTGTCATTTTTTTGCTCGAAAAAGCAATCTAAAATATGAAAGATGACAATTATCAATAAATAAAAGTAAAATATAAAATACTTTCAAGGATTAGCTTGGATTTTTGATAAAAGCAAATGAGTGTTTTCATGAAGAAAATAAGTACGTAAAAAAATTTTGCTTTTTTTTATAAAATCACATATTTGCAAACTTTATTCCGAATATTTTTTACAACTAAATTATTTAAAATGAAGAAATTTTTTACAAGCGTATTTTTATTTGTCTGTTTTTTTGCAAATGCACAAACAGATACGCTCGAATTAGATGAAATTACCATAAATTCTTGGCGCATACCAACGACTTACTCCGAGAGTTCGAGAGTTGTTTCTGTTATTTCTAAGGCTGATATTGCTTCAACTCCGGTTTTGAGCCTTGCCGATTTGCTCGAAAATGCGCTGAATGTCGATATCAGGCAACGCGGAACTTTTGGTCCGCAGGCTGATATTAGTATTCGTGGCGGAACTTTTGATCAAACACTCGTCTTGCTTAACGGCATCAAAATCAATGATCCGCAAACAGGACATCACAACATGAATATCCCTGTTGATTTGTCGTCGATTGAGAGAATTGAAATTTTGGAAGGTCCCGGTTCGCGAATTTTCGGACCGAACGCTTTTAGTGGTGCTGTGAATATTATCACAAATACGAAAGCGGAAAAACGTTTGAAAACCGATATTTCTGCCGGTGATTTCGGATTGAAAACCGCTTCGGCAGATTTGGCATACAATTTCGGATTCTTGCAAAATACGGTCTCGGTCAGCAAAAATATTTCTGACGGATTTGTACAAAACACAGATTTTGATATAACAAATGTCTTTTTTCAGTCGCAGGCGCGCAGTTCTGTCGGCAACTTTAATTTGCAACTTGGATTTTTAGATAAAAATTTTGGAGCAAATAGTTTTTATACGCCAAGTTTCCCGTTTCAGTACGAAAAAACAAAAACAAAGCTCGCTGCTTTGACTTACGAAAAAAAGGCGAAAACAAATATCAAAGCAAATATATATTGGCGCAGACATTTCGACAGGTTTGAATTGTTGCGCGAAGGAGCAGATTATTACACCAACACGGGGGAAGCATGGATAAATCCGTTCGTTGGCGATACAATAAGTTGGTATAAAGGACATAACTATCATCAAACAGAAGTTGTTGGCGCTGATGTGAATATTGCTTTTTCATCTTTTCTTGGGAAATCTGCCTTTGGTGTAGAGCTGCGCAGCGAACACATTTACAGCAATAAACTTGGCGTAAGCATGTCGAATTCAATTTCTATTGACGGAGAAAACGCCTTCTATACAAAAGCGAAAGGTCGGGAAAATATGAGTGCTTTTGTTGAACACTCATGGCTTTCTGAAAAAATTGCAATTTCCGGAGGTCTTTTAATGAATTACAGCAGCGATTTCGCTTGGAATCTCTATTCGGGAATTGATGCCGCTTACAAGCCGCACGAAAATATTCGATTATTTCTTAGTTTGAATCAGTCAATGCGCGTTCCTACGTTTACAGATTTGTATTATCAAGGACCTCGAAACATTGGAAATCCGAAATTGAAACCTGAAAAAGCAAGTTCGTTTGAGCTTGGACTAAAATACCAATCGCAAATTATTCATTCTCACATCTCTGCATTCTATCGGAAAGGAAAAGATATGATTGCATGGGTAAAACTAAATGACGAAGATCCTTGGCAAAGCCAAAACCTGACAGAAACAAATACTTTAGGTTTTGAGGCTTCTTTGCTTGTAAAAATGAATAGATTGTTGAATAATTTCCCGATGAAAAAACTCAGATTTTCCTACGCATGGCTTGAGCTTGAAAAAAAATCGGGCGAATATAAATCAAATTATGTACTTGAAAATTTAAAACATAAATTTACGGCAAGTGCTGATATACAAATTTATAAGGGCTTGGCTTGTAGCTTGAGCTATAATTTTCAACAACGCGAAGGAAAATACCAAAAATATTTCAGAGAAACTAAAAAATACGGAAATTGGGTGGCATACAAACCTGTTTCGCTTTTCGACGGACGGATTTATTACGCGAAAAATTGGTTCACGCTTTACCTTGAAACAAAAAATATTTTCGATTTTGATTATTATGATTTTGGAAATATTCAAATGCCCGGCAGATGGACGCGCGTCGGGGTAAAGTTGAATGTGAATTTGAACCGAAATAAAAAATAAGAGTATTGAAAAAAATTCAGTCTTGGCAAGATATGTTCTCCCCCTCCAAAAAAAATAGGCTGTCGAATCCGACAGCCTATTTTTTTTGGAGGGGAGAGCGAAACCGAAAATTTAGTCTAATTTTCCGGCAACAACACAAATCTTTTTCGTTTTTTCTACATTTCCTTTTAAATCAAATATTTCAAAATAAATGATGTAGATTCCGATTTTTGCTTTCTCGTTGTTGTCATCAATTCCGTCCCATGCAAACATTCCTTCAGTTCCGAGAAGTTCGTTATTTATCAGGTGTTTTACCAAAACGCCGTTTGAGTCATAAATTTTCAAGTTTGCTGTGTAGCCGGGCTGATCATATTTATACGAAATCAGTAATTGATCTTGATAGCCGTCGTTGTCGGGCGAAAACATTTCGTTTACAATCGTAAAATTCGAGCCGCTTGCCGTAGCATCGTTGTATTGCGAATTTTTGTATCCCGGAGTTCCATAGCCCGAAGCCTCTGATGCCGAATGCCAATTCGACAGCTCGTTTGTCGGACGATTGAAATTTACCCTTTCCAGCGAAACGCCATTTTTGTCCGACAAAAGTTTGTGGTGCATGTCGTCGGTGTAAGCAAAATCGTCAATTGTATTTTCCGAAATATCAATCAAAACAACTCGTCCTTTCTTATCAGGAAATGAAGGTAGTGATTTCATCGCAAGGAAATTATCAGGATTCTCAGTAGAATAATGACTTTTGACAATTTCCGGATTTTTTGTTAAAACCAAATACTGCTCGGGGAAAAACAAGTATGAAACTGAAGTAATTGTTTCAACAGTTTTTATTTTTCCTGTTTCATCTTTCGATGCTAAACGAACATCTGACAAGTCAATAACGCCTTTTGATCTGTTGTAAATCTCAACATAATCAACACCGCCGGATTTGGGATTAAACAAAACTTCGTTTATAACAATATCCTGACTTTGCGGCGTGTGTGGAATTGCACACAAAACAGTGCCTCCGGTTTGGTAAATATTGCCGCTCCAATCGGTAATTTCGCCCGAAACTGAAATCGTATATAAAATATTTTCTTCAAATTTTGTATTAAAAAACAACTGAACCGAATTGTCATAAGGAGCTACTACGGCAACTGAAACAGGATTTCCAATTTGATTATCAATGGTATATGTTAAAACTTCGGACAAATCACTTCCTTTTACCGATTCGGTAAAATACAACAAAATGCTTGATTCGGATAAGAATACAGCTCTTGACAATTTCGGAACGATAAGATCCGGATTTTCGGCAGCGACAGAATTTTGTTTTCCCGGTGTTCCGCCATTCGGATCGTTTGACGAAACCCAATTTTCAGATGTGCTTTGCGGATTGTTCGCATCAATTCTTTCGAGCGACCAACCTCCTTCGGCTTTGTATGAATCTGTGTGCCAAAGTTCTGAATATTCAATCAATGAGATTAGTTTGTCGTTCAAGTCGCGAAGTATCAATGTGCCTGACGAATTTTTTAAGGAAACAAAATCATCAAGACCAAGAGTTTGCCCGTATTTTTCAAATTCGCTTACTGCCTTTGATTTGCATAAAATCAAATAGCCTTTAGAGGAAATGCTTGCCGAAGGAAGGCTTATTTTTTTGCCCGATGTTTCCAATGTCCAGTTCGATAGGTCAATGTCGTGTTCTGTTCTGTTGTATAATTCAATATATTCATATTTAGGAAGATGAATTGTCGGACTTTCGTCTTCCATGATTTCATTTATCACAACATCAAACTGATGTATTGCATAGTAGGTTGCTTTGAAGTTTGCCTTGTCCATTTCGTTTCCGCACAAATCGCGAATGCCTTCAACCGTAATATTATAGCTGAGGTCAAATACGAAATTTGTTTGAAATGTCAGATACACCGTTTCCGGAAAACCTTCGTATGAGAATATTGTTTTCGGTTTTCCTATTTCATTATCAACAGCGTAATTGTCCGGATTTGTTCTGTCCGACTCGTCAGTAACTTCAGAAAAAGTAATTTGCAGCGTATTGGCATTAACAATATTTACGTGAAGAATTTCCGGTTTTGTATTGTCTTGATTTTCTTCGGCAACAGAGTTTTTTTCTCCGGGCGTTCCGCCTTTTTCGTTCACCGACGCTTTCCAGTTGTATTGAGCGCCACAATTGCGGTTTGCATCAATTTTCTCGATTGACCAACCTCCGTTGTCCTTTTCGCTGTCGTAATACCAAGACGATGTGTAAGCAATTTGATTGATCATTTGTCCGTTTTTGTCCCGCAATACAATCTGATTTCCGGAGTTGGTCAATGCCGAGCTGCTCAACAAGCCAATTGTTTTTCCGTATTTTTTAAGTTCGGGAACTCCGGCATTCGACGTAATGAGCAAATAGCCTTTGGCATCAATGCTTAAAGACGGAAGCACTTTCTCGGTTTTTCCAACTTTGATTGTCCAATCTGTAATATCTACCGGAAATTCTGTTGTATTAAACAATTCAATATATTCAACCTCCGGAAGTCCAACAACAGGTGTCGGGTCTATCATAATTTCGTTGATGACAATATCGTTTTCTCCTGCAACAAAATAAGTAAAACTTCTCGATATTGTATTTGAAACATTGTCGCATTCGTCAACTATTTGTTGTATTGTCAGTAGATTTTCTTCTCCTTCAGAAAAATGTTGTGTAAAAGTCAGTTCTATTTCTGTATTGTCTGAATTTAACGAGAATGAAGTCGGATTTTGTTCATTATTAATTGTAAAGATTTTATTTTCGAGCAATCCGGCGTTTATTGGTTCTGAGAACGTAAGTTTAATCTCGTTGCTTGAAATAATTCCTAAAGCAATCAGTTCCGGCGATGTATTATCTTTATTTGAAGCAAAAACCGAATTTCTTTGTCCGGGCGTTCCTCCGTTTATTTCTGTCGAAGCCGTCCAGTTGGAATAGTCGGCACAATTTCGTTCCGGATCAATTTTCTCAAGCGACCAACCGCCTTTTTTCTTTTCAGAATCGTAGTACCATGCATCGCTATAAGTTACGACTGAAATATTTTCTCCTTTTTCGTTTTGCAACTTTATTTCTTTGCCGGCATTTGTAAGATCCGTGCTGCCAATTAAGGCAATTATCTGCCCGAAAGTTTCAAGTTCGCTTTTTCCGCTTTCCGTCGTAATAATCAAATATCCTTTGGCATCAATGCTTACATCATTAATTTTCATCTCTTTCGTTCCGACTGTCAATTTCCAATTATTCAAGTCTATCGGATAATTCTGCACGTTGTACAATTCAATATAATCCACAGCAGGAAGTCCGATTGGTGCAGGATTTACATCTGTCATAATTTCGTTGATGACAACATCGCCTGCTTTTGCCGGCGGAATGTGCGAAAATTCAAACCTTTGACGATTCATAGCCAAGCCATCTAAATCGGTTATATTTTCAATCTCAATGGTGTAAGTTCCTATTTCCATTTCGGAAATATCCAACAACACAACATTAGGATTTTCGGAATCGACTGTTGCCGAATTTATTACAACACTTTTATTTATAGAATAATTTGATACTGTTTCAGCAGAAGTTTTGTTGATGTTTTCCGAAAATACAACTTTTAGTCCATTATCAACATATTCGACAGAAGTTGCCACAGGAGGCATATTTTCGTAAAATAGCTGAAAATCGTCAAGCCAAAGTTCGCCTGCTCTTGATGAAGTATATGAAAAAACCAATCCGCTGAAATTTGCCGAAGTATATTCCGAATCTTTCGCAGAGCCTCCGTTGGTCAGATTGTCGAATCCTCCATCTTCGTCATATTTTAAGAACCAAGTGCCGTCGTTTTCTCTTGTAATCTGAACGCCTATAAGTTTTTCCGCATTCCAAACAAGTTCGGACTCAATCAAAGTTGAAGCAAGAGCTCCATTTTCTATTTTCCACAAACTAAGCAGCTTAGACGAACCCGCGTAATTGATGCCAACAGCATATCCCGAAGCCTGATTTGCCAGATCTTCTTGGTTTGAAGCCAAAAAGAACCAAAACTTATTGCTGCTCGAAGGCGACCAATTTCCGTTTTTCAAGTTAAATTGCCAAACATAAATGCCGCTTGCAAGATTTATAGCTCCCAAATCGTATGAAATATAGTCGATTCCGGAACCACTGTTGTTGTGTCTCAGCGAACCGGTGCCCGAAATCGATTTTTCCTTGTCCACTGTCCACGCCTCTGTGTGTTTCCAATTGTTTGTAAAACCGCTTTCAAAATTCTCAACAAAAACATTCTCAAGGTTTACTACTGAAAACGAATTGCTTACAACAGAAAACGCTTCGTCGTTTGTTTTTGCTTCAAGAGTGATGTTTTGGGCTTTCTTGCTGAACGACAAAGTCTCGAATACGGCAACTCCGTTGTTTACATTTCCCGCAACCGGCGAATTGTTCAAGCCTTCTGCTGAGATTGAAATACTTTTGTCGAAATCTAAATCAAGATTTTGGTTTGCATCAACTCCGCCAATCTTGACCGCAGGAGAAATTGCGGAATTTAAACCGACATTCGTAGGTTGTTGAATAAAAACGATTTGATTTGCAGTTACTTCAATTCTATTTTTATTTCCGCTTGTTTCAGAAGCAGCACCTCCGGCACCGGCGTTTTTAAATCCGGAACTTTCGCCTGTTGTTTCTGCTTGTACAATACGAATGTTAATTTGCTGATTATCTGTAACCTTATTTTTAAATCCTACTTTTATTGTAAAATTTGTTTGGCTATTGTCTTCGGCTTTCAAATTTAATTCCGTAAAATTTATTTCTTTTGCTTCAACTTCGGTTTTAGCAATTTCTGTATTTCCCGAATAAATTGCCAAACTGTTTATGTTTTCATAATTTTCTACCTCAAACTTTAGAACATTTACAATTGTGGGCTTTTCGTCTTGATCGTCATTTTCGCCGCCGTCGCGCAAAATAAATTCACACAAGTCAAACAAATTTTCCGATACAAAATTTTGGTAATCAATATCTGACGTATATGAAAAGGAAGGATTTGCAATAATATCAGAATCAAAGTTTTTAAATTCTGCAAATGTAAACACTTTTCCTTTTGTTGTGTTTACTGTAAGTTTTGTATCTTCGGCAAATGAAAAATCGGCATCGGAAAACGGCTCAACAGAAATTGTATTTCCTATTGTTGCAGAAGCATTTGCATCAAGTGTAATGAATAGGTGAACTTGTGAATTTGCCGATAGTTTTTCGTTTGCAATTGTAAACGTATGTTTTCCGCTTGCCAAATTGCTTGAAATTTCAGCCAAAATTTTATCTTCATCAGAAAGTTGGTCATTGTCCGACAAAAACAAGCTGAATTTCTTCACATCAGTCTCAGAATAAGTTCCTGAAGTAGAAAACGACAATGACGTTAAATTGACATCAGCTTCCGAAACATTCATTTTCAAAGCATAAACCGGAGCTTTTGTTTCTGCTTGATTTATTTCCGAATCTTCCGGTTCTACCGACACTATTTCAAGCATGGGTTTGCCGGCTTCGAGAATTGTGAAAGAAGCAGAAAGTGCCGGATAGGCAGTTGAGTTGTTTGCCTCGAAATTTTCTCCATTGGCTAAAAGTGTCAAAAAACCATTTGGCGTGGCTTCCGTGCCGTTTGATATTTCGTACTGATAATTGTCTTTGTTGCCGAGATAAACAACGGTTTTCGCCTCTTCGCTAAGGTTCTCAGGGATATAAGAATTATTTGTATTTAACTTACCCTCAGAAATCCAACCGGAGGAAAAGTCTGCACTTTTTGCCCAACCTATTCCATAAATAAAATTCGGCGCGCTTTCGTCGCCTTGATAAACGAGAATGTTATCTCCGCTTCCCGAAGGTAAAAATTTCTTCTTCCCTGTCGAAGAAAAATCTCCTTCGTCGCTTCCGGAGTAAGAAATCACTGTGCCTTTTGCAACCAATTGCGAAGCTGTATAGGTTATTGTTCCTTCGTTGGTCTTCAGCTCTGTTCCTGTCCAAGCATTGTCGGTAAATTTTATTACTGTTCCGGCTTCTAAATCAACAAAAGCAATAAAATCAAAATTTTTATCGCCGTCGGCATTTACCGTAAGCATGCCCAAATCTCCGGGCTTCAGCTTGGTTTGCGAAAAAAGCGGTTTGAAAATAACAAGCTGAACAACAGCAAGTATTATCATCAATCTGATGGTGTGGTTAAATTGTTTCATAGATTCAAATTTTTATGATTGTTATTTAAAAGTAAATTTAACTGCTCGAAATTTTGTAAGTTCTTGATTTTGGCAAGGGAGCATGCTCCCTTGTTATTGAAAATTGAGAGTTGAGAATTGAAAATTACTGATTATTAGAAGTATAACTCTTAACTTTTAATTCTTAACTCTTTTACTTTCTTCTGTTTATATTTTGTGGTCATTGTTTTTTTCCTTTTATTTTCCGTCTTCTGTCGTAAGAAATAGATTTTTAGTCAAAAAGCAAACGTTCGATATAATTTTTATAATCGTCCATTGCTCTTCTTATAATTTCGTAAGCCTCTTTTTTATCGTAAACATGGGTAATTTCGCAATCTCGTTCTTCGCCCGGCATATCTTTGTAGGTAAGAAAATAGTGTTTTATTCTTTTTATAATTGCTTCGGGCATTTCCGTAACATCGTTATACTGTCCGTATAAAGCATCGTTGTTGAGGATTGCCAGAATTTTGTCGTCAGCCTCGTTGCCGTCAATCATGCGAAAACCTCCAATTGGGCGTGCTTTTACCAAGACATCTCCGTGCGAGATTTCTTTTTCGGTAAAGATACAAATATCAAGCGGATCTTTATCGCCAACAATTTCGGGGCGGTTGAGTTTTTTGCGGCTTACTTCGGCAAGTCGTTCTCCACAATAGGTTTGTGGAAGAAATCCGTAGAGTGCCGGAATAAAATTTGAAAACTTTTGTGGGCGATCTACCTTTAAAAAGCCTGTTATTTTGTCAATTTCGTACTTCACTGTGTCTGTCGGGACAATTTCTACGAATGAAGTAACTACTTCGGGCGCTTTTGAGCCAATATCAATCCCGTGCCAAGGATGTGATTTGTAACGAAGCCCCATTAATTTTGCAAAGGGATTTGTTATTTTATCGTTCATCTTATTTTTTATTTGGTAGTTGAAATTTATTAAAATGTAAAAATAAGCATTGTATATGATATACCGAACCCTTTGTGTAAAAATAATTTATTATTCACAACACTTTTTTTGCCTGTCGCCGACCGAATAAGATGCTTGTTTGCCTTAAAAATAGAGAATATGAAGGAATATGCTGCTTGCTCATGCCATTATTTTTAACCAAAATGAACCGCCGTGCCGTTCAACGCCTTTCAAATTTTCATGTTGCCAAAACGATGCAACAATCTTGCTTAGTTCCTTATCTTCATAAATAAAATAATTTGGCAATATTGTTTTATACTTTTCCGAATTTGCCAACAAATACATGGCTAAACCATATTGTTCCGTATAAAAGCGATTACACATAAATTGCGGATAATCAAATGGCAGATAAATATCATGAAGATGAACAATAACGCCTTTTTTCAATTTTGGTAAGATTTCTAAGAAAAACACCATTGAGTCTGAATTTGGCAAAATTCTATGGGAATTATCAATGAAAAGTATATCGTTTTCTTCTAAAGAAAGAATTGTTTCATAATCAATATCTTCAAAGGGTTTTCGGATTACAACGTCAGCAAGTTTGTCAATCTCTGCCCTTGGCATTGGGTCGATAGAAACGATATGCGTATTTAAGCGATTTTCTTGCCTCGATTTATAAGCCACTTTTGTTGAATTGCCCGAACCCACTTCAACATATTTTTGGGGATTGTATATTGCCAAAATCGAGTATAGAGCTATTATGTCTAAGCCCGGCAAAAAACCATTATTCCAAGTTGGTTTATGAAGCTCCGATTCTTCGCCATTTTTCTTAATCTCTTGGATATTATCTTTATACAATAAAGTTTTTTCTAAAATTTTTTTATATAAATTTCGGTTTTCATTTATCAGGAAATGCAATTCTTTATGAGGCAGTTTCCCGTGTCCGTAACGCGGTTTCATATCTACTTTATATTCTAAAAAAAGCGTCTGAAATTTCGGCGATAAAAAACGATAAATTTTTTTGAGCATATTTCTAAAATTTGTCATTCCTGTAAAAAAACATTTGGTTTAATCATTATCCAATTTTATAACTCCTCGCTTTACGAGTTCGAAAAAACATTTTGCACATGCCTGTACATCAGCCATAGCGTCGTGCGCATCGTCGAAACCTTTATTGAACAAAGTTGTATGCAGTTCGGTCAGATTAGGCCATTTGTAACCGTATTTTCCCGGAATTCTGCAGTAATTTGTAGAACCGCTCATGGTGTCGATTCTTTTGAGTTTTTTGGGTAAGTTCTCGATTCCTTTTCTAAAAAACTCAGCGCCGACAATGCGTTGGTCGAAATTTATGTTATGAGCTACAAGATATTCAGATTGCATCAAAGCGTCTCTGAATTCGTGCAGTGTTTCCGTCAGATCAACACCTTCTTTTTCGGCTTTTTCTGTTGTGATTCCATGAACATCTGAGGCTTGTTTCGGAATGGTATATCCTTCCGGTTTGATAATGTAAACTTTACTCTCAATCAGTTCATTATCTTCCGCGTAGCGTTGCCATGCAATTTGCACCATGCGCGGCCAATTTCTAGTGTTTGATATTGGTGCTTTGTAATTTTTGGGTAATCCTGTGGTTTCTGTATCAAAAACTATATACATTTTGTCTTTTGTGTTTTATGGAAAAAAATGGGTTTACGCCTTGTAAACCCATTTTAAGTTTTAAATTTTCAGATGTATAGAATAGATTAATTGTCAATATTTTTAGGATGTTCAGACTTTTTCGCGTCTGTTTGTTCTTCAAGTTCAGGCTTTGTTTTTTCTTTTTTCTCGATTTTCATATTGATTTTTTCCTTTTTTTGGTCAAGCTCAATCAATATTTTATCACCTTCAACCACTGAGGATTCAATAATGACTTCCGCCATTTCGTCTTCGAGATATTTTTGAATAGCTCGTTTGAGCGGACGCGCTCCGAATTTAACATCAAATCCTTTTTCGGCAATAAAGTCTTTTGCTTCCTCTGTCAGTTCTATTTCAAATCCAAGATTATCAACCCTGCTGAACAATCCTTGTAATTCAATGTCAATAATTTTGTGAATATGTTCGCGCGTAAGCGTATTGAAGAGTACAACATCGTCAATTCTATTAAGAAATTCCGGAGCAAAGGCTTTGCGGAGTGCTTTTTCAATGATTCCCTTGTTGTAATCGCTTGTACTTGGCGAGCCGGCTGTGGCAAATCCGAGTCCGCGCCCGAAGTCTTTCAAGTCGCGAGTTCCGATATTTGAGGTCATGATGATTACTGTATTCTTAAAATCAACTTTACGTCCGAGACTGTCGGTCAGCATTCCTTCGTCAAGCACCTGAAGTAGAATGTTAAATACGTCAGGGTGAGCTTTTTCTATCTCGTCAAGCAAAACAACGGAATAGGGTTTTCTTCTGACTTTTTCGGTCAATTGTCCGCCCTCTTCGTATCCGACATATCCCGGAGGTGCTCCAACAAGTCGCGAGACAGAGAATTTTTCCATATACTCGCTCATGTCAATGCGAATGAGTGCTTCTGTGCCTTCAAACAGATAGTTTGCAAGAATTTTGGCAAGCTGTGTTTTCCCGACACCTGTCGGACCAAGAAATATAAACGAGCCGATGGGTTTGTTCGGGTCTTTCAGTCCTGCGCGGTTTCGTTTGATTGCTTTAACAATTTTCTTCACCGCTTCGGTTTGTCCTATGATTCTCTCTTCAAGTTCTTCTTTCATTTTCAACAGCCTGATTCCTTCCGACTGGGCAATTCGCTGAACCGGAATTCCGGTCATCATGGCTACAATTTCTTCAATATTTTCTTCATCAACGGTTTCTCTGTGTTTTATCAAATCTTCTTCCCATTTTCGTTTTTCTTCGTCGAGTTTTCTCAGCAGTTCTTGCTCTTTATCGCGGAAATTTGCTGCGGTTTCAAAATTCTGATTTTTCACAGCTTTTATTTTTTCCTGTCTTGTTTGCTCAATTTGTTTTTCGAGCTTATCAATATTTTCAGGAACTTTAATGTTTGATATATGAACACGCGATCCTGCTTCGTCAAGTGCATCAATTGCCTTGTCGGGCAAATGGCGATCGGTAATGTAACGATTTGTCAGCTGCACACAAGCCTCAATTGCCAAATCGGTATAGGAAACATTGTGATGATCTTCGTAGCGTTCTTTTATATTATGCAGAATATCAACGGTTTCTTCAACGGAAGTTGGATCAACCATTATTTTCTGAAACCTTCGTTCGAGCGCACCGTCTTTTTCAATATACTGTCGGTATTCATCGAGGGTTGTTGCGCCAATGCACTGAATTTCGCCACGCGCCAGTGCCGGTTTCAGCATGTTTGCCGCATCGAGCGAACCGCTTGCTCCGCCTGCTCCGACAATTGTGTGAATCTCGTCGATAAACAAAATCACTTCCGTCGTGCGCGAAAGTTCGTTCAAGATCGATTTCATGCGCTCTTCAAATTGTCCTCTGTATTTTGTTCCGGCAACTATCGAAGCCAAATCAAGCGTAACGATTCGTTTTCCAAACAAAACGCGCGATACTTTTTTATTCATAATCCGAATGGCAAGTCCTTCGGCAATGGCAGATTTTCCTACGCCGGGTTCGCCAATCAATATCGGGTTGTTTTTTTTGCGTCGGCTCAATATTTGCACAAGTCTCTCTATTTCAACATCTCGCCCGACAATCGGGTCGAGCCTTCCTTCTTCGGCAGCTTTTGTCAGGTCTATACCAAAATTGTCTAACACGGGAGTTTCCGAAGTGCTTTTGGCATGTTGTCCGCCTTGTTTTCCTTGGTTCTGCATCGCTTCGTCTTCTTCGTCTTCGTCAGAAGTTTCGTTTTTTATGGGTTTGGCGTGTGAAAATTCATACTTGACCGTATCATAGTAAACATTTTGTTGATTTAGCAGTTTCACTGCTTCGCTATTCGTATCTTTTAAAATGGCAAGCAACAAATGTTCTGTATCGACCTCCGGATTTTTCAAATCTTGTGCTTCAAGGTAAATTGATTTCAAAACGCGCTCTGTTGCCCTCAACAAGGGAAGTTCGTCGGCATCAAGCTTTGATTTTCTTCTGTAATTTCTTATCTGATTTTCAACTTTTTGCCGAATTAAATTCAGATCAATACCTAAAGTAACTAAAATTTCAATTGCCAGACCTTCGCCTTCGCGCAAAATTCCCAGAAACAGATGATCTGTTGCTAAAAATTCGTTTCCAAGTCTGATAGCTTCTTCTCTACTATATGTTAAAATATCTTTTATTCTCTGTGAAAATTTCGAATCCATAGTTTGTTTTATCTTGAAACTGTTTGTATCAAAAAAATTTTTGTAAATATATAAAATTTAATTTGTAAGAATATTATATGACATAAATTTGTTAATTATTTTCTGTAAAAGCTCTATGTTCAATCACAATATTTCATTTGTTTGGCTAAGGTGAAATTTAAGTAAATTGCAAGAAACATAAAATCTAAATATTTGATTAAAAGTAAAGTAATTTTAGTTTCTGTCAGAATTTCACAGTAGATTTATATACTTTAAGGGTTTATTACTATATTTGTAAAAAATAAATATATGAGAGAATTTAATACATCGGGGCCTAATATACCTGAAGAACATTATACCATTCAAAGAACTAATTTAATAAAACAAGGAATAAAATTAGTTGAAAAGTCGCGATATTTCACCATTTGGGCACCGCGGCAAACCGGCAAAAGCACATATTTCAGGCAATTGGCTAAAGAATTAAATAAACAAGGCTATAAAGTTGCACATATAAATTTTGAGAATTATAAAAATGCTTCTTTGGAAAGCTTTATTTACGCATTAACTTATGACATTAAAAAGTTTTTGGGTTTTGATTTTACCAAAGAAACAGAAATAAATAAAATATTTAAGTTAATAACCGAAATAAACGACCCAAAATGCGTATTAATTATTGACGAAGTAGAAGGTATCAACAAAGAATATTTTGGTGATTTCTTACATTCAATACGAAACGCTTATCATTCGAGAGAAAATCATTGTTTAAAAAGCGTAATTTTGGTTGGAGTTTCAAATATCGTAGGAGTGGTGAGCGATAACGCAAGTCCGTTTAATATTGCCGATAATTTGAATGTTCCGTATTTCACAAACGAAGAAGTTTTTGAACTAATCGGACAACACGAAACTGAAACAGGACAGCTGTTTGAAACAAGAGTAAAACAAAAAATATCGGAAATAACCGCCAATCAGCCCGGACTTGTGAACGGTTTTGCGAGACAGCTCGTTGAAAATAATCCCGACAAAAAACAATTGGATTACGATGATTATCTGAAAGTTGAACATTGGTACTTAAATCAAACTATTGATAAAAATATATCAAATATACTCAATAAAGCTAATGAAGAACGTGCATTTGTTGAACGTTTGTTATTTACCGAAAATAAAATACCGTTTAAAATAAATAAGCCCCATATCAAATATTTACATACAAACGGCTTAATCAAAGAAGATGAAAACGGATACGTAACATTTTGGGTGCCACTTTATAAAAAAACGGTTTACGATGCG
>PDWJ01005266.1_pt1 | contig 29323 bp, 23 predicted proteins | sample 1430881 | NCBI WGS metagenome assembly PDWJ01 (sample SAMN01162460, study PRJNA174530) | Oral metagenome, whole genome shotgun sequencing project. | biome: Marine environment; feature: Marine mammal; material: Swab sample of the gingival sulcus; isolation source: swab sample of gingival sulcus...
GGATAGGTTACATAATCCTCCGGCATTGAAATATCATCAGAACTTCTTAAATCACGAGTGAGTTCAGTCAATCCATTTTCATTAATATCAACCACAACTAACGATTTTGGTTTAAATTTCAACAATGCTTTGATATACGAACTTCCTATACTTCCAGCCCCTCCAATCACCAAAACTGATTTATTTTCAATCTCTTCCGTTAGTTTGTTTTTATTTTCAGAAATATCATCTATAAACATACTTTTTGTTCGTTTGATGACGTGTTTATTTATAAATTCTTTGATATTTATCATATTATCTCCCAATTTTTATATACTCAAATCCTTTATTTTCAAATCATAAGCAATTATATTGATTACGTCCATCAAAAATAACCTTTTCCCTTCAATAATTCAATAGTCTCTTCAAAGTTAGACGAACGAAACTCTTTCCCACTCAGTCAGAGTAATACCATTGCATCTGCCCCCTTTAAGACCTTATACTTACTGCCTTTATATCTTTAGAAAAGCAAGACTCACCGTAGATAAATAAAACTATAACCGATACGACTATCTGAGCCAATACCAATACGTACATCGTTTGCATCAGCCCCTACTCGCTCACAAATATTAGTAACCTCATTCATAAATAAAAATTTAGTAGCTAACATAGCATTTGCTACATATTTCGTCATCTCTGCTGAATGACGCTCGTGAGTCTTAAAAAAACGGACTACACAATTCTTTCAAATTATTTACGTTTCAAATTCTTCAAAAACTCTCGTCCAAAAACAATTCCGATACCAATTACTCCCCCTAAAAACAGCCAAATAATCAAAATCAAAGCTCGTCTTGGTTTTGATTTTTCTGTTGGGACACTTACCGGCTCTATAATAGAAAAAACAGGTGTATCTTCTTTTACCTGTATTTTCTGCTGTTCTATTTGTTTGGCTAACTCAGAATAGACACCATAAGCAAGGTTATATCGAGCTTTTAACTGCTTCTCTTTAGTAGCTGCTTTTGCTGAAATTACATTTTTATTGCGATCTTGAAAATTCGCAAGTGCATACTCAGCCTTTCGAAATTCTTTCTCTTTTTCCTTAAAACGCTCCTGAACAAAATGCAGCTGTTCTTTTGCCTTTTTGCTTTTAAATTCAGTAATGTATTCTTGTAATAACTGCTGGGCTCTTTGTGCTAACTGTGCAGCAGAAATTGCCTCAGGCATACTTACTGACAATTCTACGTATCCATCTTTATCATTTACAGATAGTTGTAAATGCTCCTCGAGAATTTCATAAACTTCTTTCTCCTCTTTTGTTACAAAAATAAGAGACTCGAATTTGTTGTTTAAGGTATCATTATCACCTCTCAAATTCTTTAAAATAAATCCCGGAAGACCTATTGTATATTGTTTTATATACCCCAACAATCCCGGAGAGTGAATATCTATGTAATATGCCTTGTAACTAACAGGTTCACTACTCTCCTCAGTATCAATTTTCGTTTGAATTAACTGTTGCTTAAACGGCACACTTTCTACAACTTTAGGATATAATGTCGGCGGAATAACCTCAGAAGAACCACCCGACAAATTAATACCTGCCATCGCAGCTAATCCACCTAATGCACCTGCTTTTCCTTTTTCCACTGTAGATGGCACCATCACTGTAGTTGCCGTATACTCTTTGGGAGAAAATATTGCCACAAAAAGCCCTATTAGCCCAAATATAATCAAATATTTAATAATGGTTTGGCGTCCTGCCCAAACCGTTTCTAACAACGGAATTAGATCAATTTCATCTTCTGCTAATTTATTTTGCTCCACTATATCCTAAATTTATTTGGTTTCTAAAATTTTAATTATTTCCACAATGACCTTGCCAAAACTTTCTCTGCAACCGTATTTCCGATACTCAAAGAAGGCGTTGCTGTCGAAGAAGGAGCATTACATACATTTATCGTACGAGCACCTTTAAATTTAAAATTATTTCATACGAGAAAGCTGTTTGTTTGCCTTTATTACTCCTCCATAAGCATTGCCAACAGCCCCAAGAATGCTTCGATGCGTCAGTGTTTTGGAGAAAATGCTCACTTGGTTTCAGCCGTTCGCTTTCTTAATAATTTGTTTATGGACAATTTAGGAACAGGAGTTGCCAATGATTTGCTTATTTTTCAAAAACAGGCTTATGAGGTTGAAACCTTCCCCGATGATGTACAGACTTTAATACTTTATGAGCTTTGGGGATTTGAACAAGTTGAACTGCAAACAAAAAAACGAAAACTACGCAAGCAGCTTGTTCGCATTGACGAATATTATCACCCTATATATAAATTGATCCAAGTAATGATTTGAAAATGTGTTGCTTGTGGGTAAGGTTAAAGTGTTCAGTTGGATTTATTTAACCAAGTAAAAGTGAATCATATCAAAGTAAATCTATGTCGATAATGCACCATAGGTTATGATATATAATTTTACAATGCGATGTTTAGGTTTATGATTATTTGGATATAATACGAATACTATTTGGATGGGTTGGAAAAATGCAATACTTTTGTATTTGGATAAGATACAGATATAATATGGATAAATACATAAAGAAGTTAGGTTTTGATTTTCAAACGAATCAGCAGCTATTAAAGTTAATCTCTCAAATTGATTTATACAAAGGGAAATGGAATAGCATCGAAAAGCAAGAAAATATTTATCTAAAAGAATTAAGACGAATTGCAACGGTCGAAAGTATAGGTTCTTCTACTAGGATTGAGGGAGGGACACTTACTGACAAAGAGATTAAAGACCTTTTGAATAATATAAAAATTACACAATTAAATACAAGAGATGAGCAAGAGGTAATGGGGTATTATGATACTTTGGAACTGATTTTTGAAAATTATGAGGATATTCAATTAACAGAAAATTATACGAAACAATTACATCAGTCATTATTACGTTACAGCGATAAAGATGTAAGGCACAGAGGGCAGTATAAATCGCTTTCAAACAAAGTAGTTGCTAATTATCCTAATGGAACTCAAAGGGTCATTTTTAACACTACGGATGTACATTTAGTCGATAGCGAAATGCACGATTTAATTTTTTGGACAAATCAGCAATTAGAAAATGAAGAAATACACGCTTTGGTTATCATTGCTCATTTCATTTATGAATTTCTGTCAATTCACCCATTCCAAGATGGAAACGGCAGACTATCAAGGCTATTGACAACTCTTTTGTTGCTTCAAAATGAATACTTTTTCATTCAATATATTTCATTTGAAAATATTATAGAAACAACTAAAAAGCAGTATTATGAAGCTCTTATGGAAGGACAAAAAAACAGAGGTACAGAAAGAGAGAGTATTGCTAGATGGTTGTTGTATTTTTTAGAAAAACTGCTCAATCTCACGCAAAAGTTAGATGCTAAGTATGACGTGTTTAAGTCCAAAGGTGGTTATCTAAATGAACGTCAAAAGCAGATAAAAGCGTATTTGCAGAAACACCAACCATTAAAATTAGCCGATATAGATAATGCCTTTGTTGATATTAATAGAAATACGCTAAAAAAAGATTTGCTCTATATGAGAAAAGAACAAATTATAAAAATGGTGGGGAAAGGAAAAGGAGTGGTATATTTGCTAATAAAATGATTTAGTTTTATGAGAATTTTGTAACGTTGTCCACTTCTTAAAGACATAATACAAGAGTGAAAAATCTTTCTATATTTCTAATTTTCAGCGAATTTGTGAGCTGTTAGTTAGGTTTGGCATAATGATTAGTTCACAAAAAGTGACATGATTTTTCAATTTTATAAGGATAAGCATTTTGTTTTTACCCTTTAGGAGAACTTACAGATGATAAAATGAAAGCATTTGTTCGTAATGGACTTAAAAGTGAAATCATTTCATTGTTGTTTTTTTGTACAGATTTCCTAAAAAATAGTAAAATGTAGTGAAAAAAAGATTTTGTAAAATTGATGTTTAATCTTTTACACTATAAAATTTTATTTGCAGATCTTTACTGTTTTGAGACCTTCTTTAATTTAGCAAACTTTTGATTAAAATAACACATTTAAGTATTTTTGTAGATACCGGAGTGTGTTTAAAAATGATACCATATGAAGAGCAATAGCAAATTTATAGAAGAAGAATTACATTGGTTACAAAACGTAATAGTTACACGTTTAAAACTTTACTTTAATCAAGATGGTAGCCATAATTCAATTAAAGAAATACCTTTCCCAGATTATAGTGAATATAAAGGGGCATATCCTGATTTTATAAAACAACACGCACTTAATTCTCATGACAGATTAGCTCTTATTTTAGCTTTTACTCCTATACTTAAACCTCAATTATTTGATTCTTTTCTCATAAAAAACAGCCATACCGAACAACGATTCGTAGAATTTGGGTGTGTGAAAAAAAACGATTCGGAAAGAATTTTCCCCACAATGGAAACGTTGCTTTTTATATTATCGGGAGACAATGTAGAAGATAAAATACAATGGACTAAATATTTTTCTGCTCATTTCTTGTTTGTCAAGAAGATTATTTTAACAGAGCGTAGTCCTTTAACCACGGCAATTCTTACCCCATCCGCACCAATAGTGGAAACTCTTATTTACGAGAGGAAATATACTCCTGAATTTTCTCTTGATATACCGGCACGAAGACTTATTACCATGCAGCAATGGGACGATTTGATACTCGACGATTATACTATGACGCAAATTAATGAAATTCAATTGTGGATAAATCATGGTGAAAGAATGCTTGCCGAATGGGAATTGGGAAAAAAAATAAAACCAGGATATCGTGCCCTGTTTTATGGTCCTTCGGGAACAGGAAAAACATTTACAGCATCTTTATTGGGAAGATACACAGGAAAAGAAGTGTATTGTATCGATCTTTCAATGATGGTATCGAAATATATTGGAGAAACAGAAAAAAATCTTTCCAAATTATTTGATATAGCTGAGAACCGCAACTGGATTTTATTTTTCGATGAAGCCGATGCCTTGTTTGGCAAACGTACAGGGATTAAAGATGCACACGACCGCTATGCCAATCAAGAAGTGGCGTATTTATTACAGCGAGTAGAAGCTTATAATGGATTAATTGTACTGGCAACCAATTTAAAATCTAACATCGATGAAGCTTTTGCACGCCGTTTCCAGAACGTTGTTCGTTTCTCTATTCCCGATGCGGAAATGAGATTACGTTTGTGGCAGCGTACATTTTCTCCTAAAACATCATTTGAAAAAGAGGTTAATTTGAAAGAAATTGCTCAAAAATATGCGATAACGGGGGGCACCATTCTAAATGTGGTGCAATATGCCTCGCTAAAAGCAATAAGTAGAAATAATAACATTATTTTAAATAATGATATTATAAAAGGCATTCGTAAAGAATATTACAAATTGGGGAAGACCCCTAATTAATATGTATTTATCTTAAGTGTGTCTTATTGTGAATGAAAAGTGAATAAAACAGTGAAAAAATATTGATTTTGTAAATAAAATTGTATAACTTTAGACCCGGTTAATTCTTCTTGAATTGAGCTAAATTTAGCTACTGGTATTTTTGAAGGTAAAGTTTATGCTATGCAATCTTTAAGACAACAAAACTCGCCTGAAATTGCTTCCGTAAGAGGAAAAAAAAACAATTCTCTTACGGGGAAGAAACAGAATGCAAAGCCCTCTAAACAGCCCATCGTACAACCCAAGTTAGAACTCACCCAACCCGGCGACCGATACGAGCAAGAAGCCGACCGTATGGCAGATTTTGTAATGCGAAAACAGTTTGATAATGCTGTAATGCCCTCTACAACCTCTGTTTTACTGCCTGTTATTTCTCGAAACATGGACACCAGTTCCGGAGTAGCCATTGACACAGCTACCGAGAACGGTATAAACGCTTCAAGGGGTGGTGGACAAGCATTGCCCGACAGTTTGCGAAGCCAAATGGAAAGCGGTTTTGGTGCGGATTTTAGTAACGTACGCCTACATACCGATAGCCGAGCAGCACAATTAAGCCAAAATATAAATGCCAAAGCCTTTACCTACGGTAACGATATTTATTTTAATAGGGGGCAATATAATCCTACCTCCAATAGCGGACAGCACCTTATTGCTCATGAATTAACGCATGTGGTGCAACAGAATGGAAAGGTGGGGAGGTGGCCTGATTTTGTAATAGAAAAAATGTTATTGCAGAAACAACTAAAAAAAATGGAAGATATTGCTATCTTATTGAAAGATTGCACAACTTATACTTTTTTAAAATCATACATGCCTTCGTTAATACCAGTGGGAGAAAAGTTTGTGTTTTCACTCACACAAAAAGATATGGAAAAAGCACAAAAAAAACTGAATAAGCTGCGCAAAAACCACGAAAAGACACAATTAAATAGTCAAAAAGCTACACAAAGATTAAATTCATCAAACCCTGGTGTATATGTCAAAGGACATACCAAATATGGAGCAAGCCATATAGAAGTGAATCCTCTTGAAGCTGGTATCTTTCAAAACGATGAAATAAAAGCTGAAAAGGCAAAAAAAGCGGTTGCTCTTGAAAAGAGTGAAATAGCTATGGTAGAAAAAGAAATCAACAGGCTGTTAAAAATAAAGAGGTGCCTAAAAATCACTTTTTTTGTCGTTGATAAAGCTCTTACCATACGGGAGGCTGCAGACCTTATTTATAATTATCATAGGATGCAACACGAAAATTGGAGCAAATCGAAAGAGATGGATCTGTATGCAGACACCATTTTCTTTGTCATTGGTTTTGGTGGTCTGCCTGGAGCTATAGCTTCAGCAACTTTGAGTAATCTCTATCATAGTTGTACTGATTGGTTGGAAAATGGTGGAGATCAGAAATTAGTAAAAGCATCTTTAAATTTCTTAGATCAGTTAGGAGGAGGACTTTGGATAGGAGGTCAACATATTTCCTTGAGCGATCTTATAAATTATTAATCTTTACGTATGTATGTAATTATTCAGACAAAGAAATTATAGGAATGCAATGTATTTTATTATATTGAAGATAAAGATATAAAAGAGGATGTTTTTATAGATAACATGAAAAACAGAATTGATAAAGAACTAAAAAAATACTTTCCTGAATCTTTACCATCTTTACCATTAATACGATTTCCAAATAGAACCAATAAATGTATTTATTATGAACAAGAGCTGTAAAATTTAATAATATCTTTTTTCAATAACTAAGCTTATGCCTTCTACTAACAACACATACAGCCTACATCAAGCACTTTCTTTTATTAAAGATTTAATAGAAGAGGAGTTAAAACGTCTTTTTCCGACCATAGATGTTTTTTTGGATAATATTTGCAAAGAAGATAATAAAGAAAAAGGCGTGTATATTACCTTATTGCATACCGAAGAGGAAAAAACATTAAAAAACAACGAGTACTTACAAACCTATTATTTAGAGAATAAAGAAATTGACGGTTATCGTAAGGTAAATCCCAAATTATACCTTAACCTATATGTTATGGTAAGTTCATACGATACCAACTATGAGGAATCGTTAAAACATATTTCGCATATTATTAGTATGGTTAGACACAAAAATGTATTTACCGAAGATGATTTTAGAGAGAAAGAAGCCAAATACAATGGTTTGGAAAAATTAATCTTTGACCTGTACTCCTTATCTTTTGAGCAAAACAATTCCTTATTGCAAAGCATTGGTTCTAAACTTTACCCTTATGTTATTTATAAAGTAAGAATGATAACCATTGCCGAAGAAAAAACTCAAGCCGATATGGTACCTATTCGGAAAATTCTCGGTTTACTGGAGCATTTTGGCAGTTTGGAGGTAGTTGAAGAAGATAAGCAGAATGAAATTCAAGAACAATATTTGAAACGAACCGACAAAGATGGTAATAAAATAGTAATTGTAAATTCAAAAGCTGTTTATAACGAAATAAAGAAGAAATTAAAAAATGACTAAGCGAAAATAGTTAAATCGATTATTTTATAAATTATATCATTAAAATTCAATAATTATGGCAAGTTACAAAACTCCGGGAGTTTATGTGGAAGAAATTCCCAAACTCCCACAATCGGTGGCAGATGTCCCAACAGCAATACCCGGCTTTGTAGGATATACTGAATTCGCATCCTCTAAGTCTGATAAAGAAGACAACGGTCTTAGAAATAAAGCCGTGAAAATCAATTCCTTAATGGAATACGAACGGTTTTTCGGTAAAGGTCCGAAATTATCGGTTGATGATAAAGGTGGTGTTATCCATAAGTTCGTTACCTACGATAGTATTCGCCTTTTTTACAACAATGGCGGCGGTGTTTGTTATATTGTTTCTATCGGTGATTATGATTATGAAACAACGACTCATAAACCCGAAGACTTTAATAATGGCTTAAAACAATTGGAAGATATAGATGAAATTACTTTGTTGGTAATGCCCGACGCTACCACTTGTTTGGCAAGTGATACTTTGGCTTCGGTTCAGCAACAAGCGCTATTACAATGTAAAACCTTAAAAGATCGTTTTGCTATTCTTGATGTAAAAGAAGACGAAACGGTAGATAAGTCTATTGAAAACTTTAGAAGCAATATTGGTAATGCCGGGCTTGAGTATGGTGCAGCTTACTATCCTTATGTTGCTACGACTTTTAGCTATGAACTTAAATTTTCAGATGTAGTTAAGTATATTATAACTGAGACTTATAAGAATAAGGAAGAAGAACTTCTTGCGAAGTTGGATGCTCAATCGGTTATAACCCTATGTCGTACATTGAATATTAAACAAACAGAAGCAAGCAAATATCTTACGAATTTCTCTAATGAGGAGTTAAAAAAGGCATATAATCCTCAAGCTGTTGATGTTGGTAAAATATGGAAAAATTCGAGTGCTTATGGCATAAGTTTGACTGATGCAGAAAAAGCAATAAAAGATGTAGAAGAGCAGAAGAAGATCATAATAAATAAAATCGATGCTAAAATAAATAATAAAAACAGCGACTATCTTAAGAAACATCTTTTAGATATTAACCCTACAGATCCTGATCAGGAAATTAAAGAACAGGCATTAAAATCATTTATTCCTTATTATAAAGAATTGGAAGAAGAGTTGGTTCAAAAGGCATCTGTTATTCCTCCAAGCGGTGCTATTGCCGGTATTTATGCACAGAACGACAACTTTGTTGGTGTTTGGAAAGCACCTGCTAATATGAGTATTGCTTCTGTTAAAGGAGTTAGTTGTTTAATTAATAACAGTACACAAGAAGGAATGAATGTACATTCCAGCGGCAAATCTATTAATGCCATACGTTTCTTCAGCGGTAAAGGAATTCTTATTTGGGGAGCTAGAACATTAAAAGGTAACGATAACGAATGGCGTTACATACCGGTAAGAAGATTATTTAATTACGTAGAAGAAAGTGTACAGGAATCTACTGAATGGGCTGTATTTTCACCCAATAATCAAAATACTTGGACTAAAATAAAAAGTCAAATAGAAAACTTTCTTACCAATATTTGGCGTGCAGGAGGATTGGCAGGAGCCACATCGGCTGAAGCTTTCTACGTTAATGTTGGACTTAATAGTACCATGGATGCTCAGGATATTTTGGAAGGCAGACTAATTGTTGAAATAGGTATGGCTGCCGTACGTCCCGCAGAATTCATAATACTTCGTTTTTCACACAAATTACAAGAATCTTAATCAATAATATAATAGGAGATTATTATTATGGCAGAAACAAATTATCCACTACCGGCTTTTCATTTTGAAGTAAGATGGAGTGCCGATGAGAAAGAAGCCGTTCCCTTTTCAGAAGTATCAGGACTGAACGTCGAAACAAAAGTAATAGAATACCGCGAAGGCAATAGCAAAACCTTTTCACCCATAAAAATGCCCGGATTAAAAAGTTACGGCAATATTGTACTAAAACGCGGAGCCTTGGCAAAAGACAACAGTCTTTTTGAATGGTGGAATAAAGCACAGCTTAATAAAATTGAGCGAAAAGATGTTATTATTAGTCTTTTAGATGAAAAGCATGAGCCTGTTGTTACTTGGAAATTATTGAATGCTTTTCCTATAAAAATGGATAATGCTAATTATAATTCAACAAGTAATGAAGTGCTTATTGAAACCATAGAATTGGCTAATGAAGGGTTAGAGGTTTCACGCCCTAAAGCCAAGTAAACAATTATTCTCTCTCCGCCTTAAGTTTTAGAGGTGGAGAGAGCTTTTTCCATTTGTCATTGTTTTTATTTTATCTTATTGTGGCTGAAAAAAATAGAAAAGAGAATGAAATTTATTCATTAATACCGGCATTTAGTTTTAGAGTTAGTTTCTCGGGAGCATTGGAAGTAGATAATGTTCCTTTTGTTGAAGTAAGCGGTATTAATATGGAGATACCTTACGATGAAATATCGGAAGGAGGGGTGAATAATACTGTTTATAAACTACCTAAGCCGATAAAACTGTTGAATCTGGTGTTGAAAAAGGGTGCTATGCCCAAGCCTAATGAATTCTTACATTGGTGCAATAAAGCTATCTATGATTTTCAATTTGAACCTTGTAATGTAAAAGTAGATCTTGTTAATGGCGATGAAATTATTAAATATTGGGATATTAAAAATGCTTATCCCGTAAAATTAAATATATCTTCTTTTGATGCCAATAAAAATGAAATTGTTATAGAAACCATAGAGTTAGCTTATAGTGAAGTTAAGTATTCCGAATATGAAAATATCTAAAAGGTTGTACAGTTATGACAATTAAAATAAATGAATTAATTATTAAAGCGAAAATTGATAATGATAACGATGTGCCTACAAAAGAGTCGGCTCCAGTATCAAGAAGCGATAAAGATGCTGACGCTGAAAAAACGGCAGAGTTAATGAGTTTAAATAAAATAAATAGAGAACGTTAAGGGATAATACCAATCATATGAATACTGCTGCTGATAACGATAATAGTGGTGAAATCACGAGATTAAAATTTAAAAGTAATCCGGATACTTCAAAAAAAGATATTTCATCAAAGGAAAAGGGGTTGGATGAGTTTACGGTAATGATTAATCCTGATTCTATCAGGAGAGTTTTATCCGTACAAAAAACAAAGAATCGTTCGGGTCGATCAAAAAGTAAAGCCGATGTATTTAGTTCTCAACCGGAAAAACTTTCTTTTAGTTTTTATTTGGACGGAACCAATGTTGTTCCCAACCAAAAAGGAATTAGTGTTAGCGATCAAATTAAAAAATTTCTGAATGTGGTTTATAAAAAAGAAGATAAACCCGTGCAGTCTCTTATTATAGAATATTTTCCTGAAGAGTCTCTAATTGTTTGTGTGGATTCTATTACCATAAATTATAATTTATTTGATAAAAATGGGAATCCTTTGCGAGCTAAAATAGATTGTTCTTTTTCAACACTTAAAGAGGATAAACCGGATGCTAAACCAAAAAAACGTAAAGTTAAACCTGAGCCAACAAAGGAATCGGAGAACACTTGTGAGTGTGTATGTATTTGTTGTGATCTTAACGAAGCACGTTTAAACAATCAAGATTCTATAAAAGAGAATGATGAGGTTAATTATACTCCAATCGATGCTAATTATTCCACAATTGATGGACGAGAGATAAAAGTATGATGCAATGAGTAAAAAACAACAAAATAATACAATAAAAGCTTCTCTGTCTTACGGTCTTTTTATTGACGGTAATGATATAACAGAAGATGTGGATATTATTTCTATGAATATTCATAAACAATTCTGTAAAATAGCTACTGCCGATGTTATGTTATATTACGGAAGTGTGTTGAATGAAGAGTATATTGATCAAAATACGGAAGACTTCAATATCGGAAAAGAGATTGAAATTTCTGCTGGAGAAGATGATACGGTTGTTTTTAAAGGAATTATTGTTAAAAAATCCATCAGTTTGTCGAACAAAAAATCTTTATTGAAGCTTACCGCTAAAAATAAAGCCTACAAAATGACGTTGAATCGGTTTAATCATGTTTTTTCCGAAAAAACCGACAGCGAAATAATTGAGGAACTAATTCAAAAATACGGTATTGAGAGTGAAATTGATGCCACTTCTTATAAAAACGAAACTTCTACACAATATAATTGTAGCGACTGGGATTTTATCAATATCAAAGCGGAATTAAACGCTATGCTTGTATTGACCGACAACGATAAAATTTTCGTTAAAAAGCCTGTGTCAGGTACCCCTGCATTGGAAATTAATGCTTATGATTCTATTATCGAATTAGATGCTCAAGTGGACGGAAGAACCTCTTTTTCCGACTATAAAGCCAATTCGTGGAATTATAATAATCAGGAAAAACAAGAAGTGGAACAATCTAATTCCTCTGATAGCTTTACACAAGGTTCTCAACCGGTAAAAAAACTGGCTGAAAATTTGAAAAATGAAAGCTATCACATCAATATCAACAGCTATTTTATCGATAGCGATATTATGACGGAAAAAATTAATGCCGCAATCATGAAAAATAATTTATCTCGTATAATAGGCATGGTAAGCCTTTATGGAGTAAATTATATAATACCCGGAGAAACCATTAATTTTGAAGGTATAGGTGAGAATTTTAATGGCGATTCCTATGTAACGGAATTGCATTTGGAATATGACGAGGGAGCTTGGAAAACAAGGATTGGTTTCGGTATGGAAGAGACCTCTTATTTTAAGTCGTATGACGATATCAATAGTGCTCCCGCTTCTGAGTTGATGCCGGCAGTATCGGGACTTCAAATAGGAAAAGTAATAGCCATAGAGGGCGATCCTACCGATGATTTCAGATTAAAAATATCACTTCCTTGTTTTAGCGGTGATAATACGGAGGTATGGGCTCGTCTTGCCCTGCAAGATGCAGGAAATAAAAGAGGCTATTTTTTTATCCCCGAAATAGATGATGAGGTAATATTAGGTTTTGTTGATCAAAACCCGACTAATCCTGTGGTGCTGGGAAGTTTATACAGTGGGAAAACTCCTCCTCCTCAAGAATTGAGTGACGATAACAATAAGAAAGGCTTTTATTTAAAGAGCGGCATAAAATTGGAGTTCAACGAAAAAGATAAAATAATTAATATAGAAACTCCCGGTAATAACAAATTAATAATGAACGATAAAGACGGGAAGATAGAAATAGGCGATGCTAATGGCAATCAAATTATTATGGATAAGCAAGGAATTATCATAAAGAGTGCCGGAAAGCTATCCATTGAAGCCGGTTCGGATATGAATTTGAAAGGAGTTAATATGACTTCTGAAGCCAGTGCTTCTTATAAAGCCAAAGGTAATGCTAATACCGAAATATCTTCTTCGGGAGTTATGGTAGTAAAAGGTTCTTTGGTACAAATTAATTAAAAACAACTAATTATGGCAGCAGCAAGAACAGGAGATGCAACAACACACGGAGGCGTAATAACAGGACCCGGTGCAGCAACAGTACTTATTGGAGGTATGCCGGCAACAGTAATGGGCGACATGCATGCTTGTCCTATTGTGCCGACACCTGCATCGCCACATTTGCCTTCTTCGCCTTTTTTATTGGGGAGTACAACAGTACTAATATGCGGGAAACCGGCTATACGTATTACTGATATGTGTTTATGCGGTGCTAATGCTGTGGTGGGATGTCCAACGGTAATTATAGGAGGTTAGTTGATGAAAAAAGACGAAATAAATAAATACATGGGATGTGGTTGGAGTTTTCCTCCTACTTTCTCAAAAGAAACAAAAGGGGTTCAGATGTTCAGCAATGAAATGAATATTGCTAAAAGCATTAAAATGATTGTGCTGACGAGATTGGGGGAAAGAGTGTTACATTCTGATTTTGGTACAAATATCAGTGATTTCACTTTTATGAGAAATATTAATACCTCCGAAAAATATCGATTGAAGAAAATGATAGAATACGCTATTGTGGAGAATGAATTTCGTGTAAATCTTGATCAAATAGATATACAAAATAACATAAAAGAAGATTGTATAGAGATATCCATATCCTACACTATCAAGGCAAATAATACAAAGTACAATATGGTATTTCCTTTTTATTATGAAAATGGAACACCACTTTAAAATATTGTTTTATGAAATCTAATATTGAATATAAAGGCAGTTTTCGACACGATAGATTTATCAAAGCTTTAAGTGCAGATTATTATAAATTGGATAATCGCAGCATGGAAGATTTGATAAAACAATCTGCCCTGTTGGCTTCTCATATTAAATATTATAATGAGAACAATCAGGTAGAAGGAAATTGGGAAGTGTTTTTTGAAGATATATATAATTATCTCAATCATAAGGTTAAAACAGAAGAGATAAAAATGATGGAGAAAAATGCTCAAATGCCTCCGCATCTTGCTTTGTATCTTGCCTTTATTAAAGTATTCCGTATTGCTCAAGATGAATTAAATCGTTTTACCAAACGTCATTTGGATTATTATTATAAAAATATTCTAAAGTTTGAACACAAAAAAGAAATAGCCGATCAAGTTTATCTTTTCCTTGAAATCAACAAAAACGAAACGAAAGTTCCGATTAATAAAGGCGTTTTATTCGATGGAGGTAACGATAATCAAGGTAAAAAACGTCTTTACCAATCCGATTTTAATCTGATTCTTAATCAATCAAAAATTGAGAAAACACAAAGTCTGAAAACGATAATTGAAGAAAAAGAAGCTTCTGCCGAAATCCGATTATCCGTACAGGATGATGTTTTAACGGATAAGGAAGAAAAAGAAGCCGTGATAGGTTTTGCAATATCTTCTCCCTTGTTCTATTTAAAAGACGGAAATCGAGAGCTCTATTTTAAGTTGGAAAATATTATTAAAAAGAAAAATTTTAAAGATAAAATCTTAAAAAAACGTAACGAATGGGAGCTTTTTAAGAATGAGAGATATAAAAAACTGATTGAAGAAAATACCATTGTAGAATATACTACTGTGGAGGGATGGCAGAGGGTAGAATGGAGTAATTTCAATCATAATTCCGTATTAAAAATAGAGGTTTCCCAAGCCTTGCCCCCTTTTGTATCATACGATGAGGCTGTTCATAAAATGCAACTTGCGGCTCAAGACCCCACTATTCGAATTCTTTTTAAGAATAAGATAAATTGCGATAAGAAAGAAATGGAATTGCTTTTTCATCTTCCTGCCAATTTAGTAAGGTATATTGATGTAAATGTTGAAAATTCCAAAGATCTTATTTTGTATAACGATAGCGGAAGACTGAATAATGAAATACCTTTTATGCCTTTCGGAGGTAATCCCTTAGTGGGCTCTTCTCAGTTTTTTATAGGGAACAATAAAATTTTTAATAAGCATTTAAAATCTTTCAAATTTAATATTAAATGGAAAGGAATGCCCGATAATTTAAAACAATATTATCAATCTTATCAAGAAGGATTAAGTTTATTATCGCAGGAACAGTATCAATCATTTAGAAATACCGATTTCTCTACTTTCGATAAGGAGTCTTTGCCGGGTAAATTTTTCTTTTTAGATAAAGGAGAATGGGAAAAAATGCCTGATAATTTAAGACAATATGAGAAACTTTGTGAAGAAGGATTAAGTTTATTATCGCAGGAACAGTATCAATCATTTGGAAATACCCATTCTTTTTTTAAGAAGGAAGGTTTGCCGGGTAAATATATCTATTCAGATCAAGCTGAAAGGAAATATTCCGATAATATTACAGATGAAGATGCTTTCAGCAATCAAGGTAATGCCATACGAGAAACTTTGACGGAATATTCTCATCAAACTAAATCGGGTTTTATAAAAGTTGTTTCTTCTTTCGATTACGGACATCAACTTTATACGGTTTTGCTTAGCAAAGTTATGATGACCAATACATTAAACAAAATAAAAGCTGCAAGTCCTGAGGAAAACGATAATACCGAAAACACATTTTATACATTACCCGAGAAGCCTTATACTCCTGAGATGCAAGATTTTTCGATTAATTACAATGCTTCTTCAAGAAAATCAAGTGATAAAGGATATCAAATATTTAGCATACATCCTTTTAAAAATATGGAGATGGCAAATAAAAGGGAGTCGTTGTTGTCTCTTATTTCAGAAAAGAACAATGGTTTTATAAATGAAAAACATTATTATTTTACCATAAAAGATTTTTTGTCTGCCGGAGAATTAAATATTTTCTTCGAGATAGATAATCCCAATCCTTATGATGAAAAAAATAATGTTATTTGGAGCTACTTTTTTGAAAATCAATGGAAAAAAATAGAAAATAATATGATAATAAGAAATACCACTCAAAATTTTAGTAGAACAGGTATTACAACTTTTATTATTCCCGATTCAGCCATTGATAATCATCAAATTTATTTACGTCTATCTATCTTTAATCGGAACAACGATTTCCCTGAAATTTTAAATATTAGAACCAATTGTGTAACAGCTACTTTTTTAAATCAAAACAATGAACTTTCACATTTAAAATCAGGTTTATTGGAAAACAGCATCCAAAAATTTGTAGAAGCCAATTCTCAAATTAAATCCATAGAACAACCCTATATTTCTCAAGGAGGGCAAGAGGTGGAAGATGACGCAAATTTTTACGCAAGAATTAGCGAAAGGTTACAACATAAAAACCGAGCTTCAACTGCTAAAGATTATGAAAAATTAATATTGGAACATTTCCCTCAAATTTCGTATGTTCTATGTTTACCTCATTGTAAAAATAATGCAGGGAAAATTAATGATTTTTCTCCGGGCGATATATTATTATTGGTTAGACCCGACAAAAGCACCATAAGACAGAACAATTCCTTAAAACCTATTGTTCCGGAACAAATGCTAAAGGATATAAAAGATTATGTTAGGGAATTATCTTCTCCTCATGTAAATATCGATGTGTCGAATTTTTCATATAAGGAGATTGAAATAAAATGTGAAGTACAGCTAAGAAAAGAGTTTTCTGATATTGATTTTTATAGAGATAAACTCAATACCGATTTGAAATATTTTATCGCTCCTTGGACAAAGTCTCAGGAAAATGGTACCAATAAAGAATCGATATTTATGTCTAAAAATGTTGCAGAAGTCTATTTTTTCTTAGAAAATTTAGAATACATCGATTTTGTTGTATTGGCAGAAGTAGTAATAGGAAAAGAGATTTATTCGATTTCCGATAAAACAATCCCGAAAGAAATCGATGAAATATTTACATCATCGGGAAATCATAATATTAGAATTGTTAATAATGGATAATATGTCGGAAAATAATAACAATCGTCCTATATTGGACATAGCAACATTAAGAAATGCCGGACTTCGGCGTGTTGGTGAATTGTGCGGTAATATATGGACCGACCATAATGTGTCGGATCCCGGCATTACCATATTAGAAAGTCTTTGTTTCTCAATTTTGGATTTAGGATATCGCATGACTTTCGATATTCGGGATTTGCTAACGGAGGAGGGTTGTATAACCCCCGAATACAAAAATGTATTCCATCAGCCTTATCAAGTACTTTCATCGGCTCCGCTAACAATTAATGATTACAGAAAACTTATACTTGAAAATATTGATGGTATAAAAAATGTTTGGCTGCAAACAAAGGAAAAAAACATCACTATTCCCGAAGAAATACTGGACGATAAAGAGCATACAATTTCCATAAAAGGTTATTATAATGTTTTTATTGATTGTATTGACAATGCTGAATCAAAGAAAAAGTTAATCATACAAGAGATTGAAGCCTTATTGCATAAAAACAGAAATTTATGCGAGGATTTTTTTCCTATAGACGAGAATCATATTATGGAGCATTTACCGGTAGGAATTGATGCTGCCATAGAAGTGGAACCTGATTATAACTATGAAGCAATACTTGAAAAAATTATTGTTGATGTGTCGGAATATGTTTCTCCCGATTTGCAATTCTATTCTTTAGACGAGATGTTGCAAAAAGGAAAATCTGTTTCCGATATTTTTAACGGTTCTTTCCCTAAAAAAGGATATGTCGATATTAATGAGATGGAAGATTTTGACAGTATAAATACGCTTTATATTTCCGATATTATTAATATCATTATGCAAATTGAGGGAGTTGTTGCAGTTCGGAAATTACGATTTACCGTCAGTAGTGAAGATTTTAAATATGTTAATATTGATAATCATAAAATCAGTTTTAAAGAAGGTTTTACAGATAAAAAAGTCTTTCGTTTTTATGAGGGGGGGGGAACTAATGAAAATAAGCTTAACAATATTGAATTTTTACTCAATGATTTCCATTTTACGGTTAAACCAACCGAGATAGAACAAAAGAGAAAAAAACAACCCGAATTTATTTATCAGTTTGAGAAAGAAAATAGTCTTAACAGAAAGTTGGATAAATTTTATTCGATACAGAACGATTTTCCTGCTATTTATAAAGTAGGACAGGAGGGAGTATCCGATTTCGATAGCGATTTGCGTAAAGCACAAAGAATGCAAATGAAAGCCTATCTTCTTTTCTTTGATCAGTTATTTGCTGATTTTTTAATACGGATAAATCATGCAAAACATATATTATCCTGGGAGAAAGCGGAAAATTTAGAAACATGGGAACAAAAACAGAAAAATTATTTACATAAAATTTTAAACGATACTGACGTTGGCAATTTGAATGATTTGGTAAAATCAACTTACACTTCTTATTTTAAGGAAAATATTTTTGATGCCGATAAAGAGTTAGAGCATAAAAATAAAGCACTTAATCATTTATTGGCACGTTTCAACGAGGATTTTGTCAGTTATTCCATTTTGCAATATATTGCACAAAGCAAAACAAAAAAATCGTCGACCCAACAGAAATTCGAGTTGGTAAGGAATAAATCTCTGATGTTGGAAAAACTCCCTGTTTTAGGATATAGAAGAGCAACTGCAATTAATTATAAAGAAGACTTAAATGTTTTCGATAAAGCGGGGGAGAATTGGTTTGAAGATGGTAATTATTGTCCCTTGGAACGTAAATTGTATATAAAATTTGGTATAGTATCATATAATCCCTTAGGAAAATTACATCCTAACATTGAAGGAGAAGACAAAGGTTGTATTGTTTTTACTGATAATAGGGAAGATGATTACACCAAAACTTTCGGACTGCATATATACGAACATCATTTATTAGCCGATAAAATTGATGTGAACAATTTTTTATATCAACGCAAGAAGAAAGACAAAGCGGAATATATTGAAAATCCTTATTCCATGAAAGTTACGGTTGTTCTTCCCGGCTGGCTTAATATCGTTCAAAATCATCAATTCAGAAATATTATAGAAACTACTATTCGAGAAGAATTTCCAGCACATATTGCTATAAAAATCTGTTGGATAGATCCTTTACAGATGTATGAGTTGGAAGAAAGTTATTTGGGGTTTTTGGAAGAAAAACAAAAAAATAATTGTGGCGGTAAAACACGACAATTTATCGTTAAGCTTTCCGGGTTGCGTAACATATATCATAACATAAAATTATCCGATACAAATACTGCTCCTACTCCTACATTATTAGGATATTCAGCCCTTGAAGAGAAAAAATATAAATGGAAACAAAAATAAAATAAAATGAAAAATGAGATACTTAAACAACTGCCTCTATTGGATAACTTTCCAAGATTTGAAGACGGTCAAATTTTAAGCAGCGAAGATTTGAATGGAACTTTTGATTACTTGGAAAAACAGATTAGAAGTACCAGAACTTTATTTTTCGGTCATGGAATTATTAGTGGATTCAATTATTTTATTGAAAAAAATATTGACGGACCCAAAAGCATTGTTGTTGAAGCGGGTAAAGCAGTTACGAGCGAAGGGGCTATTATTGATTTGTCTAAAAAGATGGAATATAGATATTATGTGAGTTCTGAATATTATAGAGAAGATAAGGATGTTACGGTTAATAATTATGTTCAGAATAATCAGATTCCAAATGACTATATTTTATTAAAAGAAAAAATTGATGAAAATTGTCAAGAACTAACTAAATTTGAGGATATAGAAGGAGTTAAATTAGAGGAATATATTGTAGGTCTTTTTGTTAAAGAATATGAAGAAACAGCATCGTGTTGTAGTGGAGAATCCTGTAATATCCAAAAAACTTCAACTAAACGTGTCTGTGGTGCTTTTTTAAAGAGATACAATCAAAAGGAAAAAAAGGAGAATAATACAAATATTAGTATTCCCAGATTGACAAATGTTATTAATTCAAGAGAGCTATCTGTTTTTCTTAGAAAAATAAGCGATTGTTTTTATTATAATATTCAAAAAATCAAAAAACATATTGATGATTTGCAATTTTATGAAAAAGAAAAATCTTATAAACTAATAGAAAAACTTAATTCTATTAGGTTTAATACCGAAAATGCTGCTCCATATATCTCTTTTTTATTCGATTTATCCAATGCTTTTAACGAACTTGTTGATGCATCTGATGCCAATATGCTAGATTCAGAGCTCTTACAAACTAAAGGTAATGTTATTGTTTTAGGGAAAATCTTCGAAAAAAGTAAAGGTGAAGAAGAACGCGATTCTTTTAAAGAAACTTTTCGAGATTATGACCAAATCAATAAAAGAATGGTATGGCACCGACAACTAGAAAGATTAAAAAATATGATATTATGTTTTAATCCGGACAATGTATATAAAAACTTAGAAGAGGAAAAAATTACTTTTTATCCGGTATGGAAAAACAGAAAATTAGGAGAACAACCCATACCAAGTTATTATTCTACAACAGAGAGTTCCTCATTAGAAACACTTGAAGAATATTGGGATGCACATAATTATATACATATTGACAAAGCCAAAGATGAAAATGTCAATAAAAATTATATGAATTTGGGAAATAATACCGATTTCTTTTTAATAAACAGTTATCCTAATTTGAAAGTTGATGTTTTTAAAGAAAAAATCAATCAACTTATTAGGGATTACAACCTTCCGGTTTTCTTTGTTTCTTTCAGAAATACAATATCCTAATAAAGATGCTGACGAAGATGCTAAAAAATATGCTATATCTTCGGATAAACTCTCTATAGCTGAAGAAATTCTAAGACTTTATTATCCTGATTGTAATATTAATCAATCCGGTAAAGATTTTGAGCAATTAACAAACAGTGAATTGGAATCGTTAAGACAAGCTGTTTATCTTTTTATTAAGGAAAAAGAAATAGAAGAAAAAGAAAAAAACGCAGCTAAACACATATTATCCTTTTTAATACGCTCTATTGTGTATAATTTGGAAGAAGAGAAAAAACTCGAGCCTAAAATCAGGCACGGTGTTGAATATAATGGAGGTGTCAGTGCTCATAATGTTTTAGTTGCTTTGTGTTATAACGATAGGGTAATACTCTGTTTAGACCTGAATTATTTGGATTATATAAATTGTAAAGATGATTTTATTCCTTTGTTAGACATAGAATCGGAAGGAATTGATTTAAACGGTATTTTTGGAGATAGTATAGAAATAAAAATATCTCCCAAGAAAACAACCTGTGATGTCATTTTGGCTTCATATGTAAAATGTAAAATAAAAGTTAGGGATTATATAAGGAAAGATAAGGGAATAGCGATGTTTGAAGCTGAAAAGTTAATGGAAAGTGCTGATAGAATTATTTATTCCAATATTTTTCAAGAGAGAGCAAATGCTATTAAGCAAGATCTTGAAGAATTAGGTGCTACAGTTAATGTAAAAAAAATTAAACAGTAAAAAATGACGACAATTAATATACCCGGCGATAAAGAGGTAAGTAAAGCTAACGAATACAGGAATAATACTTCTTCCAATATTTTAAAATTTAATGAAGGAACAGAGATTATCGGAGATTCGGCTTTTGCTGATTGTTCCCATATTCGTAAAATTATTCTGCCCGATACTTTAAAAGAGATAAAAGAATTTGCTTTTTTTAATTGCAAAAACTTAGAAACTATCGAAGGAGGAAATAAATTAATTAACATAGGACGTTCTGCTTTTCAAAATTGCAGTTCGCTTGATAACGTATTCCTTCCTAATAGTGTTAAAAAAATAGATGCTTGGGCATTTTCCTCTTGTACGAGATTAAAAACCGTTGAGATGGGAGAGCATATAGAGAGTATAGGACATCAAGCCTTTGCTGATTGTAAACAACTTAATACGATTACAATTTTATCAACAGCAGTAAACCTTGGATATGAGGTTTTCTATAATTTACCAAATAGTTCTACAATTAAAATTCCTTTATCGTTTAGTAATATATTTGACGAAAAATCACAGGAATATCAGAAATTTATGCCCAAACAAAAGCCATTAAATTATTTCTTAAAAGACAATATTGTTTATCAGATTTCTAATCAAGATAATAAGACTTTAAAAATTACAGGTAATCGAAAACTTAGAGGACTGGCAAACATATTAGATGAATTTACATTTAAGAATGCCGATTATACTGTTACTGCAATCGAAGAGAACGCCTTTAAAGGTTGCCAAAAACTAACGGCTTTAATTATTTCTTCCGGCATTAATAAAATAGGAACAGATGCTTTTGCTTTATGTCCTAATCTTAGTTCAATTATTGTTGAAAATGAAAATCCGAATTATCGTAGTGATATTTCCAATAGAACTCTAATAGAAAAGAATGAAGAGTATTTGCTTTACTATGCAACAGGAAGTGAAATTAAAACTTTTACTATACCCCGTGAGATTAAAACAATTGGCAAAAATGCTTTTGTTAATTTTAATTTAGAACGTATTACTTTTTTATCAAATGAGGTTCCGGAGATTGAAGAAAGTGCTTTTAGAGATGGAAGTATTGCCAATTGTAAAGTTTTTGTGCCATCCGGCTGTAAAGAGCTTTATTTCGAGGCATTAAAAAAACACGGATTTAATAACAAAGAAATGTTTTTTGACTCCGGGAAATTTCAAGATGAACAAGGGATTTGGTATGAAATTATTTCTGAAAGTGAAAAAACAGTAGAAATTATAGATAATAGAAGCTTTAAAGGAAAAGCGAATATTCCGGAAGAAATAAATTTTGCAGGAAAAAAATATAAAGCCGTAAAAATCAAAACCCAAGCCTTTTTTAAATGTAATACTTTAACGAGCATCGACTTACCGGATTCCATTACCTCAATCGGAGAATCTGCTTTTCGTTATTGTAGTGATTTAATGAGCATTAACTTGTCAAAGTTTATTACCTCAATAGGACAAGAAGCGTTTGCTGGTTGCACAGATATTAAAGTTTTTAATGTAGATAAAAATAATCCTAATTATAAATCTGTTGGAGGTGTACTTTTTAATAAAAAGGGAGATATTTTAATACAGTATCCTATAGGAAAAAGCGATTTGACCTATTCTATCCCTAAAGGGACGAAATCAATAGGAAAATCTGCTTTTTGTAATTGCGGTATTTTAAAGAGTATTAACTTCCCAACTTCCCTTGTATCAATAGGGGAAGAGGCTTTTCGTTATTGTAGAGCTTTAACGAGCATTAATCTCCCCAATTCCATTATAGCAATAGAGAGAGAGACTTTTGCTTATTGTTCATCTTTAGCGAGCATCAATATCCCTAATTCTATTACGTCAATTGGGGAGCGGGTTTTTATGCATTGTTCATCTTTAATGATCATTAGCCTTCCTAATTTTATTACGTCAATTGGGGAATATGCTTTTTATTATTGTTCACAATTGAGAGATTTTATTTGTAATGCAACAACTCCTCCGGTAGTTGGTGATAAAGATTTTGGTGGAGTAAATAACTCTTGTACTTTAGGAGTTCCTAAAGGTTGTATAAGCAAATATAGAAATGCAAAGGGGTGGAAAGAATTTAAAAATATTGTTGAAATACTACAAGAGTTTACCAAAAATAAAATTAAATACAAAGTTACCAATGCCGTAGCAAAAACCGTTACGATACCAGCTCAAGAAATAAAATCTGAAACGAACTTATCACTTCCTTCCAAAGGAAATACAGTAGAGTATCAAAGTTTTAAATTTATAATTGAGAGTATTGGTAAAGTTAGTATTCTACCTTCTTTTACTATCTTTGAGTATAATAATTTGAAATACGAGATATTAAACCCTATGGTTAAGACAATAAAGCTTGTAGATCAAAGTGTTATGAAAGGTACGGCAGTTCCTGAAAAAGGAAGTACTATTTTTTATAATAATTTTTCTTTTACTTTGGTTAAAATTGGTAATATTACTATTTTAAATTCAAAACCGTATGTTAACATTGGAACCGTTGGTCACGTTGACTATGGTAAAAATACATTGACTGCCGCTATTACACAGGTGTTAGCTAAAAAGGGTTTGGCTAAAGTAAAGTTATTTAATTCTATTAACAACACTCTGGAAAAGAAGAAAAGAGGTATTGTTATCAAAACTTCTCGGGTAGAGTATGAAACAGCTACTCGTCGTTATGCTCACGTTGATTATTTTAGTCACACTGACTATGTGAAGAATATAGTTACGGGGGCTGCTCAAATGGACGGTGCTATTTTGCTGGTTGCTGCTACTGAAGGTCCTATGCCTAAGACTCGAGAGCAGATTTTGTTAGCTCGTCAGGTAAACGTCTCCAAAATCGTTGTTTTCTTGGATAAAGTTGATATGGTTGACGATAAAGAGATGCTTGAGTTAGTGGAAATGGAAGTTCGCGAACTGCTAGATTTCTACAAGTTTGACGGAGATAACACTCCTGTAATTTTAGGTTCGGCACTTGGAGCATTGAAGGGCAAAGCTAAGTGGGAAAATAAAATAATAGACTTGATGGATGCTCTTGATACTTGGATTCCACTTCCTCCACGTGATGTAGATAAGCCATTCTTGATGCCTGTTGAGGACGTATTCTCTATTAACAGTCGTGGTATTGTTGCTACAGGTCGTATCGAAACAGGTGTTGTTCATACAGGCGATGAAGTTCAAATTATTGGTCTGGGGGCTAAAGGAATGAAATCAGTAATTACCCAAATTGAGATGTTCCGTAGGTTTTTTAACAAAAGACAAGCTGGTGATAACGTAGGTTTGTTGTTGAGAGGTGTCGAGAAGACTGATATTAAGCGTGGTATGGTTATAGCAAAATCTAATTCAATTAAATCTTACACTAAATTTAAAGCAGAGGTTTATATGTTAAAAAAAGAGGAAGGTGGGCGTCACACTCCATTCCACAACAAATACCGTCCTAAATTCTACATTAGAACTCTTGACGTAATTGGTGAGATTACTTTACCGGAAGGAGTTGAAATGGTAATGCCGGGGGATAACTTGACTATTACTGTAAAATTGATGCATCCGGTAGCTTGTAATGTAGGTCTCCGTTTCGCTATTCGTGAAGGAGGAAGAACGGTAGGTGCTGGTCAGGTTATTGAACTTATTAAATAATAATGATAAATACCCTTACTGCGTTTGTAATATAAGTAGGTTAACTAATAAATAGAATAAAAGTTTGTAGTAATATAATTGAAGACTAAGATGCCATATGTCCTCGCCTTTAATCAATAAAATTAATTTGGAACTGGATTTAGATGTTCCCGAAAAAGAAGCCAAAGCGGTAAGTAATATGATTTATAAAAAACATATTCTTACTGCTTTGGATAAAGCATTAAAGGCTTACGAAAATTCTGATATTTTTATTAATAAAACTTTGGAAATAGATTTGGGGTGCATTAAAGAAAAAGATATTTCTTATGAGTTAGAGAATGCGTTACGGCAGAAATTGTCTCTCTATGCCAAGGAAGATATATATGCTATTTCTTCCAAACAAAGAAATAATAATCTAAGTTCTGTATATATTTTTTTTAATTACCTCCAAAATCCTGTTATTCCTTGGGAAATTGAGAAAATTGAAGATTTTGAACCGGATACCATTGCCCCCAAAGCAGTTTCTAAAATTCTTAATTCAAGAAAATATTTACAATCTTTAATACAACTTATTTCCGACAAGATAGAGATTTACCACCGTTTTTTTGAACTGTGTGCTCCTTTAAATAAATTTCCTCTTTTAATAAAAAATATTCTTGCTACGATTCCATTAGAAAACAAAGAAGCTTATATTGAGATACTTAATAGATTTATTGAAAATAAACCTCTAAATAAACAGATTTTTAAAGAAATCTTTTATTATCTGATGCTCCATATTTTCTTTGGAAAAAAAGAAGACCGTAAAACAAGTTTATTTATTAGTACTTTGGTTTTACATAATCCGGCTTTTATAAAAGAATCGGATATTAGAGCGATATTTGAAATAGGTTCCAATATTTATCCCATTGATAAAATGGCTGAGGGAGAAGAATTAGTCGGAAAAGAGCAATCTATTTTAGATAAATCGCCTGTTTCGGAAGATTTGTTTTCCAAAGAGGAGCAGAGTGATAAAGCAACCGACGAAATAGAAAAATCAAAACAAGGCAAACAAAGCATTTTAGATAAATCGCCTGTTTCGGAAGATTTGTTTTCCAAAGAGGAGCGGGGAGATAAAGCAACCGACGAAATTGATAAATCAGGAACTCCCAACATACAATTTGAAATAGAAAAAAATTATCTGATAAAGCAAATCCAAGAACTTTATCATAAATATCTTCAAAACAAGAATATACCTTCCGATAATCTTTTTAAAATGGAAGAACAACTGAAGATTATTATAAAAAATATAAAAGAGAGTCAATCGAACCATAGGGAAATAAAGTTCCTAGAAAAAACAACCAATACCGACAATATTAAAGAGCTTTTGAACATCGCCATTCAAACACAAGCCGATATTACAGAACATATCCCTGTATACAATGCAGGAATTATATTGTTTTATCCTTTTTTAATCTCTTTTTTTGATAAGTTAAATTTGTTAGAAGACAGAAAACAATTCAAGTCTGTAAAAGAGCAAATTAAAGCGGTACACTTATTACATTATCTATCCGGTTTTCATAAAGATGCTTTCGAGCACTTGATGTTGTTAAACAAACTGATTTGTGGTGTAAATATCTTATTCCCTGTTGGAAAAAATTATCCGATAAGTGAACCGGAAAAAAAAGAGATAAACTTACTATTGAAAGCGGTAATTCAAAATTGGGCTATTATTAAAAATACTTCCATAGAAGGTTTACAAGAATCGTTTATTAAACGTAAAGGAATATTAGAACAAAATCAAAACGATTGGATTCTGCGTGTAGAAACAAAAGGAATAGATATTTTGTTAGAAAATTTACCTTGGAATATTCGACTTATTTCATTTCCATGGAATGATTTTATTATATATGTTGATTGGGAAATATAATATAGGGACGTTAGTGTCTTAGGATAAGGAATTTTATTAGGTCGTATCAGAAACAGCATTTATGGTATTGCGATATTATTGGAAAAACATATCAGAAGTGGTGAATGAGTTGTTTTTAGGAAAAGAAAGGTCTGAGTGCAAGGTGCAAATCCTATATATAAATAGGTTTGCACCTTGCACTAAAAAATGTAGCAAGAAAAGGTAAAAAATTAAGTATAGATCTATTTGGAGGATAGTTCAAAAAAATATACTTTTGTACTTATATTTTTGAGAGCAATGGTGGTCATAAGGTATTCAATGAGTATTCTGAATATTGCTACATTTTTGCTACAGAAAATTGAATATGAAATAAAATATGTTGGTGTTGTTGGGATTGGCAGATACAATACAAATCCTGTCTGGATCACAAATAAGAAAAAGTAGAGAACTTTACTTGTAAGCACACACCGCTTAGTTACCATTAGGCGGTGTTTTTTTATGAGGTCTATATCTTTTAATTTTTATTGCTGATTTTTTTGCTGTAAAAAAGTCTTTACCCCTTCTGCACGAGTTCCTGTAATCTCTATATTACCATCTTTAGATATCAATACAGTATGAGGAATTCCTTCAAAAAAATAGCTGTTTTTGACTTTGTTAGGCTCAACAACCCTGAGTTGTTCCCAGTTTTCTAAATTATGTTTTGTAATTGCATTTAGCCAAGTTTTTTGTTGATGATCAAGTTTCTTTAAGTTGGGGAGCTCTGCTATACAAGGTCCACACCAAGAAGCCCAAAAATCAAGAAGTTCAAAATCGGTACTGCCTAAATATTGAGATATATTTACAGTATCACCTGTTTTCGTTATGCATTTAAAATTTCTGTATTTTTGACCAATTAGTTGCAGAGATCTTCTTTTTATCTCTCTCTGTTTTTTTATTCCTTCAGCTAATCTTATTATTTGTGGATCATTTTTCAATTGATTTGTGCCTAGTGGGTATATTTTATCTTGAAATATCCCATTTAATTGTTCTATATAAATTTTCCTTCCTAATCCATTATCTTTATTATTTAGGAAGATCTTTTTGATTGCATTGAATAATTCATTCTGAGCATCCTTCATGGAATTTTGATTGGGTGTAGAATCTGACTTGTTGATTTTTTTTATGGTGTTTGCGTATCTTATTCCGACTTTCAAGTACTCTTTGTTAGAATTATTTATTGGAGTTCCTTTTGCTTCAAAAGAGTTTTTAAGCATTTCAATTGAGATATCACCACTTTCTAAAATGAATTCTCCTGAATAAACGGGTTCAGGGTAATTTCCTATACTTATAACAGAAAGAGTCTTTATGTATGGTTTCTTTTTGAATGTAAAACTCTTGTTCTTCACTGTAGTAGTATCGACAGATAAGATGCTATCATTTTCATCAAAAGTGAATAACATTACATTCTTGTTGTTATTCTCGGATACTGTAACTCCTTTAATTCTTGCATATTGTTCTTTGTTTTTAGAGCAAGATACAAGTAATATGGTAAAAAGTAGAAGTACTATTCTCATTTTCATTTTATCGATTTTAATATACCAATTCCATTTCTTGCCTTTTCTCCGTATCTTAGTATAGATCTGCGAGGATTGTAGTCTCCTCCGATAGAATAAGCTTTCTTCTTCTTTATTACTTCTACAGCTTTCTTAAAACTAATCTGTTTTCCATCTAAAAAGAAGATATAGTTTCTAGCACTTCTTGATTTAGAAGAGTTCTCTTTTCCAAGACTATTAGTAGATATAGAAAAAAGTAATACTAGAAAAGAGGTAAATACTATTTTATACATTGTAACTCTGTTTTTGTAATATAAATTAACTAAAATATTTGAGTAGTATCTTTGTTTATTCTTTCTTAATTCTGGTAAATTTTCCCCGCTTTTATGGTATAAATTTGTTAGTTTTTTATGGTATGATATGAGTTTTCGTATCAAATTTAATGTTTCCCTATAAAATGACAAAATTATATCTTTAACTCTTTCTTAAAAGTTATTTTATTAATAGCAAGGTTTTGTTAATTGAAATAAATCATGATTTAAAATATCAAATTA
>PDWJ01001455.1_pt1 | contig 29322 bp, 26 predicted proteins | sample 1430881 | NCBI WGS metagenome assembly PDWJ01 (sample SAMN01162460, study PRJNA174530) | Oral metagenome, whole genome shotgun sequencing project. | biome: Marine environment; feature: Marine mammal; material: Swab sample of the gingival sulcus; isolation source: swab sample of gingival sulcus...
GCTACTAAAAACCCAACGGATTCCCGGCCGTCTATAATTCTATGGTCATAGGACATTGCAACATACATTATGGGCCTAATGGTTACCGCATTATCTATAGCTACCGGGCGGTTTACAATATTGTGCATACCCAGAATGGCACTTTGCGGTGGATTGATAATGGGTGTGGAAAGCATAGAACCAAAGACCCCACCATTGGTAATGGTAAAGGTTCCACCGGTCATTTCATCTATGGTTATTTCCCCATCTCTGGCACGGGTGGCTAATCGTTTTACTTCGGCTTCTATACCTCTAAAAGTCAAATTTTCGGCATTTCGGATTACTGGCACCATCAATCCTTTGGGCCCGGAAACGGCTATGGAAATATCTTGAAAATCATATGACACTTTGTAGTCGCCATCAATCATAGAATTGACTTCCGGATACATTTGTAAGGCACGTACCACTGCTTTGGTAAAGAAACTCATAAACCCTAAGCTTACACCGTGTTTCTCTTTAAAGGTTTCTTTGTATTGTTTTCTAAGCTCAAAAATAGGGTACATATCTACTTCGTTAAAAGTAGTAAGCATGGCGGTTTCGTTTTTAACGGACACCAATCTTTCGGATACTTTTCTGCGAAGCATAGATAATTTCTTTCGCTCCGATCCGCGAGAACCACCAGAGGTAGGCGTCCCCATACTTGGCACAGCTTTTACGGCATCGTCTTTTGTAATACGGCCACCTTTTCCTGTGCCTTTTACGGTTTTGGCATCTATATTTTTTTCGGCCAGTATTTTTTTTGCCGCCGGAGATGCTACCCCGGAAAATTTGGGTTCAGGTTCCTTTGCAAGAACTTTGGGTACATCTTTTTTAGCTTCGGTTTCTTCTTTGTCTTCTTTTGGCAAACTCCCCTTTTTATCTGCCGGTTTTTTGGCATCCATATCTATCAGGCAAACCACATCGCCTACTGCTACAGCATCACCTTCTTCGGCCTTTAAGGTAATAACACCACTTTCTTCTGCAGGTAATTCAAGTGTAGCTTTATCAGAATCTACTTCGGCTATGGCTTGGTCTTTTTCTACATAATCACCATCTTCTACCAGCCAAGTGGCAATTTCTACTTCGGTAATGGACTCTCCCGGAGAAGGGACTCTCATTTCTAAAATCATAAGTATCTAAATTATTAATAGTCAAATTACAAATTCCATCCAAAAATAGTGGAATTTTGGGTTATTTTATATTTTTTACAAAATCTTCTTTTACGGGTATGTAATCTGTTTTTATCTTATCATTTACTAAAATCTTATCAAAATACAATTTTGCTCCGGTGGCCTGAAAAAAATCAGCTACATTTTGCAACTGTAAATGTAAGTGTGGCTCAGTAGAATTTCCGGAATTACCACACTTTGCTATCGTCTGGCCTTGTTTTACAAATTCACCTTCTTTTACTTTGATGGAACCTTGTTTTAGATGAGCAAACAATATATATTCCTTTTTTTTGGTTTCCAACACAATGGTATTACCGGTTAACTGCTTTGGGTTAAGTTCGCCGGGAATATTATCTTTTACACCCTTAATAACTTTTACAACTTTAGCATTACAAGGAGCAATAATTTTCTTGCCAAAAACAAAATAATCCGTATTTTTTTTACCCTCTTTTTTAAAAGAGGAACTGTCTTTAACCATTAACATGTCATAAGCATATCGTTGGTTTTCATTGTTCATATGATAATTTTGTTCGCTTGTTTCTCCTCCCCAAAACACAAACCATTCTTCTTTAAAAGGCAAAATCATTTTTGTGCTGTTGCGTTCCAGTTTTGGCAATCCGTCAGGTTTATAAGGTTTTAATTGAAAACCTCTAATTAAATTTTCACCATCTAAAGAAAGTACAAAATCTAAAACGCCATTTTTAAAAGTAGCCCTATACACATGGGTATTCTTATTGGCATCAATTATATTTATATTTTTTAATTCTTCAAATTGTAAAGCTATTGATTTAAAAAAACCAGCAGATTGTTCCTGAGAAATAGCTTTCTTCATTTCATCATTATACATATAAAAGATAGAATCATAAGTAGCATTATTGTAAAAATCCATAAACTGTTGTGAAACAATTTTATAGTTATCAAGAGTGCTTTGCGAAAAGGCAAGCATCGGTACAAAAAACAATATGCAAATTGATTTTATCATTTGCTAAAAACCAAATCTATAACACGCTGTTGTCTTTGTTTAAACCTTGCACTACTTCCTGCTGCGGGTACCGCGTAATACGGCCTACTGGCCACCTCTAATTTTACCAAATTAAAACGCTGTAACATATAGCTCCACGCTCCCATGTTTTGGGGTTCTTCCTGTGCCCAAACGTAAGTATTTACATTTTTATAGCCCTTAATAATTTTTTCTATTTTTTCTTCGTCTAATGGAAACAGTTGTTCAACTCTTATAAATGCAATGTCTTCACGTTTGTTTTTTTCTCTTTCAGCTAAGAGGTCGTAATAGAACTTACCGGAGCAAAAAATTAATTTCTTTACCTTGTTTTTGTTAATATTGTCATCAATAACAGTTTTAAAACCACCTTCTGCCAACTCTTCAATAGTGGAAACAGCTTTTGGGTGCCTTAATAAACTTTTGGGCGTAAAAACAATAAGCGGTTTTCGGTAATTTCTTTTCATGTGCCTTCTTAGCAAATGATAAATATTGGCCGGTGTAGTACAATTGGCTACTATCATATTATCATTGGCACAAAGTTGCAGATAGCGTTCTATCCTTGCCGAAGAGTGTTCAGAGCCTTGGCCTTCGTATCCATGGGGCAGCAATACCACAATTCCATTTTGTAATTTCCATTTATCCTCTGCCGCAGAGATGTATTGGTCAAAAACTATCTGGGCTCCATTGCTAAAATCGCCAAACTGGGCTTCCCAAATGGTAAGCGTATTAGGGCTGGCCATGGCATAACCGTAATCAAAACCCAATACGCCGTATTCTGACAAAGATGAATTGTAGATATACATAACACCCTTGTTCTTTGGGTTTTGATTGAGCATATTAATTCTTTCTTCGGAATCTTCATCTCGCAGAATGGCATGCCTGTGGCTAAAAGTGCCACGTTCTACATCTTGTCCTGAAATACGCACATTAAATCCTTCTTCTAATAAGGAACCATAAGCAAGGGTTTCTGCCATACCCCAATCCAACTCATTCTTTTCCATCATTTCTGCCCTACCCCGCAATATTCTTTCGGCTTTTCTTAAAAAACTGGCTCCTTTTGGCACTGAAGAAATGACCTTGGCTATTTCGCGAAGATTTTTTTCAGGATAGGTGGTGTCTTCTTCTTTGAGTATATCTGCCAGCCCGGCTCTGACAAAATCTTCCCATATTTTTGGCATAAAGGGCTTTACATAAGCAGTTTTGTCTTTTTTTGCCAATTCGTATTGCTCTTCTAGAAAATTTTTAAAATCTTCTTTTATTTTTTTGTCATAGGCATCGTCAATGATGTTTTGTGCTTTGAGCTTTTGGGCGTAAATATCTCTGGCGTTGGTGTGTTTGGCAATAGCTTTATAAAGATGAGGTTGGGTAAATCTGGGTTCATCCCCCTCATTATGTCCGTATTTTCTATATCCCAGTAAATCTATAAAAACATCACGTTTAAAACGCATCCTAAACTCCAAAGCCATTTCTGTACCGTGAACTACGGCTTCCACATCATCTGAATTGATATGTAATACCGGAGAAAGTGTTACTTTTCCCACATCCGTACAATAGGTACTGGAACGGGCATCTAAATAATTAGTTGTAAACCCAATTTGATTATTTACTACTATATGTACGGTGCCACCGGTTTTATAGCCGTTTAATTTAGACATTTGGATTACTTCATACACTATGCCCTGACCGGCAATGGCTGCATCACCATGAATAAGAATGGGTAAAATTTTAGAATCGTCACTGTTGAATTTATTGTCAATTTTAGCCCGGGTAATACCTTCTGCCACCGCATCTACGGTTTCTAAATGAGAAGGATTGGGCACCAAATTCATTTTTATAACCTTGTCATTCTGATAGTTCTTATATAGCGTTTGGCCGAGGTGATATTTTACATCGCCATCAAAATCATCTTCTTCAAAATCCTTGCCTTCAAATTCACTAAACAGTTCTCTTACCGGTTTTCTAAACAGATTAATTAAAGTATTTAGCCTGCCCCTGTGAGCCATTCCTACTACACATTCCTGTAATTGAAATTCATTTACAGCTTTGTAAAGCATATTGCTCAAAGCAGGAATAAGGGATTCACCCCCTTCCAGAGAGAAACGTTTTTGGCCTACAAATTTTGTTTGCAGAAATTGTTCAAAAAGTACCGCCTGATTAAGTTTAGACAGGATGTACTTCTTTTTTTCGGCATCGTAGTTGGGATGGTTGTCGTTTTTATTAAGTTGATCCTGCCACCATTGTATCTCTTGTGGCTGGCGGATGTACATGTATTCTACACCAATAGCTTCGCAATAGATAGCTTCGAGATGTTCAACAATTTTTCTCAGTGTAGCATTTCCTATGCCTAAAATTTCACCGGCATCAAAAACCGTGTCTAAATCGTTTTTAGACAAACCAAAATTTTCAATAGCCAAGGTAGGGGCGTATTTTCTTCTGGTTCTTACGGGATTGGTTTTTGTAAATAAATGACCTCTGGAGCGATAACCGTTTATGAGTTCCAGCACCTGAAACTCCTTGTGTACATGTTCCGGAACTTCCAGTTGGGTATAATCTGCACTACCGTTTTTTCCATAAGAAGTATTGGCAAAATCATAGCCTTGAAAAAAACTCCGCCAACTGGGCTCCACACTATCCGGATTTTTAAGGTATTTTTGATAGAGGCTGTCAATAAAATTAGCGTGTATGGCATTTAAAAAGGAAAAATTATCCATTATGTAGAATTTGCTTGAGATGATAATAACAAAAATACAATAATTATTGGGATAAAAGAATTTTTAAGAGAGACAGATTTTGTTAATTAGAAATTGATTTTTTTCAAAGAACAACCTTTTTAGGTTTAAATGATTTTAAAAAAAAGTTGATAAACTAAAGTGATTTAAATCCCAAAAGACCATATTTGTATTTTATTTTTTACTATCGACTGAAAAGCATTTGATTCATCTTTATGATGCTATTTTGCTCTCTTGACATCTATTTTTTATTAATAATGTCATAATTTGTTTCTGCTAATCGTTTTAGTGGGAAAACATGTTCCATCTCATCATTGACTATGGTAATACTTACATTGTCAATCTTCTTAATAACTCCAACTTTACCATCAATTTTTATAGTCATGCCAATTTCTAAATTGTTTCTGCTATAAGAGCCGGAAATAAAACTTTCTAAAATATTTCTTGATGCAAAACCAAAGGCTATGGCAAACGAAACGAAAATGGCACCTATAATAATAGTGATGTTTTGGTTAATAATTGTGGTATTAATATCTACTTGATTTAACGCAGTAATAGTTACAAAAATCATTACAATGTAAAAGGCTGCATTACTAATTATTTTGCCTCCACTCATGGCAAATGATTCCATAACATTGGCAATGCCGTGTTTAATAAATCGTGCAATGTACATACCGATAATAAAAATTACTATGCCGCTTAATAATTTTGGTATGTATCTAAATAAAATGCCAACTTCTTTTGATACAATTTCCCAGCCCAAAAGATCTGAGGTTACTACCAAAAAAAACAGGACTATTACCCAATATGTAAATTTAGACACTATGATTATTAAATTTTGATTACTGTCATTAGTATTGTTGGTAAAAAGTTTTATAGTATTAATGCGACTGGCAAACCAATTAAATTTTAAAACCCTATATAATATTCTTCGTATTAGTTTACTCACTAGCTTAGCCAGTACAAGCCCCAAAATTAGTATTAAAATTGCCACTAAAAGTGTTGGTAAAAACGTAATGGTTTCTACACCTATTTGGTTAAAAGAGTTTTTAACCACATCTACCCAAGATTGTAAATTAGTATTCATAATTTGTTTTTGTGTTAGTTTTTCTTATTGCTTGAATTACCGCCAAATAGTTTTACAAACGTATTGCCAAATTTTACCGTAAAATGCTTTATTATAGCCTCTAAAAAAAAGACACGTTCTATATGCCACATAACATCTTCTTTTATGGATGAAGGAGCTTTAGCTTCTTGTTTTATATGTTTAAATCCTTTTTTCATCTATTCTTGTTATTTTGCATGATACCTAAACAGATAGATTTTAATTTATCTCTACTGCGTTTTAAACGCATTTTTACAGCAGACTCTTTTAAATTTAAGATCTCTGCTATATTAATTACGCTTAATCCGTCATAATATTTCATTAGCAAAATGGTACGCTCTTCTTTATCTAACATAGATAGCCCTCTCTCTAGCACATGGCTATAAAAATCATTAAAAAATGTATCATCTTCTTCATAAACCACATCATTGGCCAACGTACTATCATCCTCAAAAAAATTGTTTTTTTTTGCCCTATACCTGTCAACACAACACCTATAAGTTACAGAATATAACCAAGTTGAAAAATATTGTTTTTCTGTTATGGTGTGTAGTTGATATAATATTTTTATAAAAATATCATGTGTTACGTCTTTGGCTACGGTTTTATCTTTAAAAAAACTTAAACAGCGTCCATATACTTTATCTGCATAACGGTCATATAATTTACCAAAGGCTTTGCTGTCTTTGTTCTTTAAAAACTGCTCTATTAATTGTATGTCTGATTTCCTTTTCTTAAACATTTTTGGGTGTGCGACAACCTTTAGACGTAAAGTATAGTTATTAGGTCACTTTTCTTTTATATTGCTCTGTAATACAAATTAAAATAATTGTTGAATATGCTATTATTTAGAACTAAGTTCATCTTTTCGTGAATAGTCTAAATCTGAGTACATTTTCTTTGCCAATAACTGCGTTGATTACTTTTCTATATACAGTTGTATGCTCATAATCAGACGTTTTGTTATCAAGAAAAGATAACAGCATAAATAATTGGGATTAAGCAAAACCCTGTTTGGGGTAAGAATTAACCGTCTGGCACTAAAATTGCGGGCTCTACCTCTCCTACCTAAATAAATCCAAAAAGCAAACACTTTAAATAGTATGTTTTCAGCGTAATACAGCTATTTTTGAAAATGTCTTTCTTGCCAAAGAAGAATCATTACCCAATGGCAGCTTGCAATGGCCTTTGTTATAAAATATTATTTTACTTTTACCGGCTCATATTTGTAAATATGTATATCGCGTTGTGGAAACGGAATACTAATACCGTGTTCTATAAACAATTTATTTATTTTAAAATGCAGTTCGCTTTTCTGGCGTACAGCTTCATAACAATCTTTTACGGTAAAGACAATTTTAAAATTTAAAGAACTGTCTGCAAATTCTGTAAAAAATATACCTGGCGGTGGTGTTTGCAAAATACCTTCAACTAATTGGGTAGCTTTTAATAGCACCTCTCTCACCAATTCTACATCACTGCCATAAGCTACCCCAACACTTATTTCTTCACGAGTTATTTCTCCATTCTGTGTCCAATTGTAAAGCATATTGGTTAGGTAAAAATGATTGGGTATTATAAGCACTTTATTTCCTCTTGTAATAGCTTTTGTAGTACGTAAACTAATCTTTTCTACGCGTGCCATTTTACCCTCCATCTCAATAACATCACCTACATGCAGAGTCTGGTCTAATAAAATAAAGATACCGCTGATAATATCTTGAAAAAAGGTTTGTAGTGCTAAACCAACACCTAACAATAAGGCTGCCGCACCAGTTATAATTGCTGTAACTTTAACACCGTTGGCCGATAAAATTGCCAATAAAATAATTAGAAATATAAAATACTTTAAATAACTAAAAACACTTATAAACTTTGTTTTGTCGTTCTCCGGCAACTTACGTGTAACTACTTTTCTTATTAACCTTAACAAAAAGCTGGTAATTACAAATGCCACGATAATGACAACAAGTGTTTTTATAGATAAACTGCCATTTTCACCAATAGAAACAGAATAGTTAAGAATGTTGTTTAGTGTTTCCATATTTATTTTTTAAAGTTTATTTGTACAATTTTAACGATGAACTCATTTTTACTTCTTCTATCTCCTAAAAAACGGCCCAAATTTATTCATATTTTGTTACTTTTTTACTCACAGCCCCTCATGACTTCCAAAAAGTGCCTAATCTGAACAAATTTTATCTCATCTTCGGTTAAAAACAAAAAGTAAAGATGTAAAACTTCAATGGCGTAACCCATTATGCAATATGTTTCTCATTTTAAGACAAAACAAACTTTGGCCATTATCGTTTTGTAATTTAAGTATTATTCTATTGTGGGTGCTTTCCATTTTATAGAGCCAACGGGGGCGTTTTTTACTTTGTTAATCTTGGTATTGGAACGTCTTTTATCATAAATCATGGCAAACGTCATTATTAAACTGGTACCAATTATTATAAACAATAAAATACCCGGTTCAAAAGATGCAATGGCGGCTTCTTCCGGAATAGCATAAAATAGCAAAACGGTTATTAAACCTCTTGGTGCAATAAACAACTGCGGGGTAATGTCACTTCCTAAAAATAACCGTAATAAGACAAACCGTATAATGTAGATAGATGCGATTATCAATAGGCTAATTAATGCTACATCTAAGTTAAACAAAGATGATACCGCAATGGTTAACCCAAAAATCACAAAGAAAAAGGTGCGTACTACAAATGCAGTTTCTAATGTAATAATATGTAGTTCGTGATATATTTGGTGGGCTTTGGAATATTCTAAAAATTTAGAAAGTCTTCCTGAAAAGAATAGTTTCATATTGGCAATTACCAGCCCAAAAATTAAAATAATAATTAACGATGACAGGTGCATCTTTTTACCTAATGCATACAACAACAAAAGAACTGCAATTAGCAAAAATAATTTGGCCTGGCTTTTCATCTTCTGAAATATTAAGATAATCAGGTAACTTGCTACAACAGAAACTACCACGGTAAGTACCAGATTACCTACAAAGCCAACAACACCGCCGGTTTTTTCCGGATTAAATTTGTCTGCCAGAAAGTAAAACATCATAATACCTAAAATATCAGAAAACGTACTCTCATAAATATGAAATTCTTTTTTGTGACTCACCAGTTCTGTAACACTGGGTATAATTATAGCACTTGACAGAATTGATAAAGGTGTGGCATACATCCATGCAGATTCCATTGTCATCTCAGGAATAAACTGGTACAAGAGTAATGCCGCAACCCAAGCCGATGCCACCAACCCAATGAGTGCTATTATCAACGATTTAAATATAGGCATTAGTTTTTCCCGCTTTAGTTCTAACTCCAATGCAGCCTCAAGTACAATCATGATTAAACCAAAAATACCCAGCACTTCTAATATGGGTAAAAAGTTGAGTTCCTCTGTAGTAAAATAATCAACCACATACTGTAAGCCTACCCCCAGCACAATGAGCATTAGTACAGAAGGGATGTTGGTTTTTTTGGAAAGACCATTAAAAATAAATGAAATAATGATGATTAGCGAAACTTCTATAATAAGGTTATAAGACGAAAATATTTCCATAATTAACAGGTATTAGATGTTACGTTGATTTCTTTTTGATGTAAGTAGTCTATAATTTGCTCCAGTTGAACTCCTTCTTCTAAACTAAACTCTATTTGTAAACTACCATTGTCTTTGGGCACATAAATAGGGGGCGTACTAAAATCGACTAATGGATTACTAAATAGGCTATCTATTAAAATTTCTTTTTGTTCCGGATTTTGCAAATACATTATTTTTTTTGTTACACCGTGTATTTTGTAGTCAACCTTAAAACTATTGCTGTGCAAATTTGAGTAGGGCAGGTATTGTTCAGTATTGCCAGATTTTAAGTTTATGCCAAAATAATTAAGAGATTGAATCTCCCCTTCTAATGTTTTTGTAATCAGATATGCTCCTTTTGTTAATAATGGGTTAAACTGTAAAACCAACCCACTAAAATAATTCTTTAGTGATGGAAAGAAAAATACAATGGAAGCAAGCAAAATAATTCCATTAATTTTATAATCTATCAGTACAAAAATCAAAATTAGTATAACAAGGCTTAAAGGCAAATAGATAAGTTTTAATTTTCTAAAAAAACGGTTTGTTTTTTGTTTGGCAAGTTTTCGTTTCAGGCTATTTACCACGGCTCTTTGTATGCCATTAATAATTACATTTAATACTATTAACACTATTAGTACTCTTAAAAAGTATGCCCATGTTATATGCTCTAAATTCATCATTTAGTTAATATTTGGTTTTTAGACAATATAATACTCTCAACATCAAAAATCACCACAGGGTTTATATACAAACTACCTTTTCGGGTTCTTAACAACACCTTGGTATTTATTAATCTTTTTAATGCTGATTTATAGGTATCTTCATAATGTTTACCTACTACCAATTGTTTCATTATATACTCTGTGGTGGTTTTAAATAAAAGAATGTGTTTTAGTATTACTTCTTCGTATTTGGTAAAGAACTCCGGCAGGCTTTGAATTACCTCTTTTTTAAAATATAACTTGTCTGTATCTTTAACATAAGTGTTGTATGTCCAAGACTGTAATATTTCTCCTAAATTATAGCTATTTTTAGCCGCAATTTTTTTTATTATTTTTTTTATTTTGTTTTCGCTTAAAGGTTCCTCTTTGTCATCAACCAACGTTCGTTGAGATGCCCCATGGCGTAGCATAATTGCAATAAATATTTCTTTTTTAGAAGCTTTTGAAACATCAATAGTAGTACTAAAAATATTTTTAAAACCGAAACGCACATTTAAGTATTGGTACATTAAAGATGATATTGAAGCAATGACTAATATATCGTCCGATTCGTCTTCAATAAATTTAATCAAGGCTCTTACATTGTTTAAAAAACTCTGTTGAGAATCGTGCCATAGCTCTAAATCGTCAATAAGCACTATGGGACGCGTGCTTTTTATGTTGTTGTTTTTTATGTAAGACAGTGCTTCTTTTAAATTATAGGTAGTAGCAAATTTACGTCCGTCAATGGTAGCTGTACTATTGGGTTTAAGACTAACTATGTGTTTGTTGTTATTAAGTTTTGATACGTAATTTATAAAAGTAGATTTACCACTTAAACAACTGCCGTAAACTAAAATAGATTTAGCAAAGTGAGACTCCCACTGCTTCATGGCTTTTACCGCTAAATTTTCCTGCTCTTTTCTATGAACCAAAAACAAATCGCCAATAAAACTTCTATTTAAGAATAAAGAATCATAGTGTCGGTCATTGTTTTTATACATACGCTCACTTATGCAATCTACCACCTCTGTTAAATCTGTATCGGTTTCGATTTTTAAAGCATCCCTGTATGATTTATTAATTACGGAAAACTGTTCCTTTGCCGTTATTTTAAATTGATTGAGCAATGATTCGCCTTGTTGCGAAATAGCAGCATTTACCGGAATATCTAAAAACAATTTACCTCTTACCAAATTACTTATTTGTAACTCGTTGTTTATATCTTTCAGTAAAGTTTCAATTTTGTTGCTTATTTCTGCTTTAAATTCAGCTATTTGCTTTTTAACAGGCAATATAGCAGTGCTGGATAATGTTTCTTCATCTGCTCTAAATTCAAGCCTGTTTTTTATATGGGTTATGTTTATACGCAGTATATTTCTTATATTGTTTTCTAACGCCAGAACATCCATAAGCTCCGGAAAAACCTTATAGTCTATCCATTTTTGCACACTAACTTTTAAGTCGATTTCTCTAACCTGTAGATGAGATAATTTTGTGCTTATAGGAGGTGCCGTTGCAGTTAGTTTTAAAATAATGGGTTCCAGCCTTTCGCTTAAACCAGACAAGTGATTTTCTGCATTAATCTCCAGAATGTTGTTTAATTGTAATATAGCCTCTTTACTTATTAACTCTTCTTGCGACAATTGTGCTACATTTTGTGCTGCAGAATCTATAAACAGGGTGCTTTTATGACAAAATGCACCAATAGCATCCTTTATACCGGCAATGTGCAAAGCAGCCTCGTTCAAATGCGAATAGGTACTTTTTATCGTTTTTATTTGCGTTAAAATAGTTTTTAATTGAGATTCATAAACCGGCCAGGGATTACGAAAAAGCTCTGTGGTTTTAACCAGTTTAGAAGTCTTTTTAAACTTGGATTTTATGGTTAAAATTTCCTCATCAATATGCTGATTTATTGTTGTTGTAGCCTCTGCTAATAAAGATTTGGAGTTTTTAAAATAGTTATCTGACTCTTCTTTTGCAAGGTTGTTTTCGACACTTAAAATATTGCCTTTACAGGTCTCCAGATAAATATCCCTACACAGCAGTGCAAACGATTTGTAATATTTTGGGAATATGTAGTTTATAGCATAGGCTTTATAAAGTACCGAAGCCTCTTTCTCAAGAATTAATTCTTGTGACAGATTTCCGTTTTTAATAAAATCTTTAAGTAGCGTATTGCAATCTTTTAGTATGAATTTTTGCAATTCATCAGTGTTTGTTATGCTTTCAACAAGCTCTTTTAAGCCATTAAAACCGGCTTGTAATGATGCAATACTTATGTTGGCTGGTTGGTTTTTCATTTTTTATACAAAGCTCTTTCGTGAGAACAATTTAAACAAAATATGGCAGATGTTCCGTTTTTATTTACAATATTAACTAATTTTTCTACAGTTGTATTATGTGGTAGTGGCAATATATGCAAAATATTAACATTTTCTATTCCCTTTTATTCACTTTGCAAGCATTGGAGAGGTGCACCAGATCCCTTAAAATGAAATCATCTTGACTTTCTTCATTTAAATGCACTGTTAGACTTGGCAAGATACATTTAAAATGGTCTTTATTATCACTGTCATAACTTTTTATGCCTAAAAATTTAACCAATCTTTGGGTACCAATATCTTCTTTAAGTTTAAAAGAACTTTGTATTTGTTTAGACCCTATTAACGGAAAAAAGTATGGAACACCTAATAGCTCTGCCAATTTCCAAATCCAAAGGTTGTAGAATTAAACTAAGAGTACTTATGGAACATATACAAATGTAGGCAGTAATTCTTCAAAACGATAATGCCGTAGATCTATTAATAGTAAAAGCAATTACAGTAATTAGCAAGGTTACTGTAACACCTGTATTTGCCAATATCTAAGAATCTCTAATGCACATTACTATATTTAATATGGTTAAAAATATAGGCGTAAACACATCTGCCATGGCACCATTTTTTACTGCTTTCGTCAGTTTTGGATTCATAGTTAAAATACAATTTGCGACTCAAATGGTGCAGACCATTTAGAAGCTCTACCTATTACTGGGGTTAAGGTAGCAAACACCTCTAATTTTTTTGATGTACGAGAACTCCTATCACTTAACTTACCTAATTTAAGACTCATAGGCACTTGTACCGATTTTTCTTTTTTTAAAGCAACAATTTTTGTTGATGATTTTCCTAAATATTCATCACGCCCATGACTTGTAGATATGGGTAAAACGTGACTCTCGTCCCAATTGGGTACAACTAAAGGTGCATCTACTTCGTCATGAATATCATAAACAAATACATGTAGCACATATTCCATCTGTAAGGATATATCTAAAGCGTGAAATGCTATGTCTACGTTTACTGTAAAATCATTATCATCATCATTAACAAAAATAACTTCGGGTACTGATACAAGGTTAACATTTACAATTTTTGCCATGATATGTTTTAGTTTAAAAGAGGGTTGTCTAAAAAAATGAGCCTGTTAAAGTTTATAAATCTTTGTTCTTCACAATAGCCCCCAACAAGCTCAGATGATCAATTTACAATTCTAAAGGTTTGTAAAACCTTTTTTAATTTACTTATAATTGAAGATTGTTTTTTTACCCCATTTACAGATTTTGCAAACGCACTTTTGGTTTTAGCCTCTCTCTTATTTTTCGTAGCCTTTAATACTTCTGTTTTCTTTTGGGTATCATTAGCCTTTGTTTTTGTTTACTGCCATAATTCATCGTCTTTTAGCATAAACTTCTGTTCGGTTGGTGTTCACTTGGGTTACAAACTTTGTAAAATCGTCTTGAAATGTAATGTTTAAAGCGGAACTACCTCCGCCATTTGGTGTTAACTCATAATTATTGTTACCCAAGTCTTGCCACATTCCATTTATTTGCACAGCGGTTAAACAGTCTGTAGTGCCGTCTCCGGAAAAGGTGGTTTGTGTATATGTACCGTTATTTAAAAACACATATTCTACCAACTCATCGCAGATTATTTCTTCAGTTAACACACCATTTTGAACATAGTAGTCTAAATTCCAAGTGCCAATTAAACTCTTGGATAATGGTGTTTCTCTAACTTCGTCATCCTCTCTGGAACAAGATGTTAGTGCAATAAATAAACAAATTGATAATACTATTATTTTTTTCATGATTTTATATTTAAAATAATTAACAATTAAAATTTAACACAATACCCAATAGCTAACTGATTGTACTTAAACGTGTTTCGCATAGTATAATCTATATAAAGGTTTTTGTGTAGTATTGGCAGTCTTGCACCAATAATAATATTGTAAAAAGCAGTGGTACTGTTTACAAAGTTTCCCAAGCCTAGTCCCGCACCCGCATAAGGAAGGACTTTTTCGCTTTTTACAGGAAACGGATAAACCGCATTACCGGAGATTGCCCAAGCATTGGCCTCACCAAAACCCAAGTATGCCTCTGGCATAAATTCTAACTTAGTTTTGGCAATACCATAATGCAACCTTAGACCAAAATTTGCTGTAGAGGCACCTCCGTAATTAAAGCCCAGCATGGCAGAGGTATGTTTGTACTTTAAATTTGGCTCTTTTGCTAAAGTATCATTTGCTGCCGCTTGGTTATTCAATTCGGTTCCTTCTAAATTTGATGTATTTTCAACCTTACCTTTTTCATCAATAGTAGTTATAATAGTTTCCCCTTTTTCATTTTGTATAGGGGTAACAACAACCGCTTTTGGTGCGTTTTGGCTTGCTTTTATTTGATCTGTATTGGCATCAATTTTTCTGTTTAATTCTTCCAATTTATCAAGAATTGCAGTATTCATCAACTCTTTTCGGGCTTCTAAATTATTTACATCTTCTTGTTTTTGCTCTGTGGTTATACCAGCACCTTGTTTAGAGTTTATCTGCAACAATAGTTTCTCAAGAAGCTCAATACGTTTATTAAGCTGTTCCATCATTAAGTTATCTTGAAATTTGGCATCTAAAGATGGTGTGGTTTGTTTATCAACATTGTTTTTAGGTGCTTCTGTTTCATCTAAATTTTTTAATATACGCTGTATTAAAGATTCAAACTCTTCCGGTGTCATTTTAATGAGTCTAGACTGTGTTATAGGAACTTCTTTGGCAACCTCTGTTTTTAACTCAGGCTGAACAATTTCTATATTGTCTGTTTTGCTTGGTATCACTTTAGCTTGTTGTTTCACTTCAGTTTGTTGTACTTTTTCCACAGCTTCTACTTGTGCCAAAGCCTCTTCGGTTTCTTTTTTCTCTTCTAAAATTTCAACGGCTTTTTCAACATCTTTTTCGGCATAAGCCTGTTGAAGTTCGTTCTCTAAACCAGTTATTTTTGCTTGGTATTCTTTTTTTAACTGTTCTATTTTGGCATTGTTAACTGCTTGCTGTGCCTCTAACTCTGCATCAAGATTTTCCTGATATACTGTTTGTGGTGATGCTGACTTTTTACCCAAAGTAAATTTTAATCCGGCATTGTAAAATATATGTGTTTGTATATTATCTGTATTAGTAATATCTGTTACATTTTCACCAGATGTTATCATGGCTCTTGCACCGCCGGTTATTAACAAATGCTTTCCTAAAGGTATATTTAACCCTAAACCACCAGTGGCGAACTCGCCCCCTTCAACAGTAGGGAATGTACCATCTGCATTGGCAATAGGAACATAATTACTACTTGGGTTAAGGTAACCGCCACCCAAAATTAAAAATGGCGTTACACCTTTGCCATTATTAAGCCTAGCTCTAAACTCGGCACCGTACATAGCCATTTTATCAAAATCTGTAGAAATTTCTTCATTTTTGGTCGACTGAAAGTAAAAGGCTCTTAATCCAATATATTCATTAAAATCCAATCCTGCATAACCTCCTAACCAGTAGGTATCCCTAAAAACAGATTCGTCATTAAAATCTACATAAGCCATACTTGGCTCTATAACCCATCTCAATCCTTTAAAGCCACCTTTAAATTGTTGTAGGTAAGCACGATCAAGGGCAGATAATGTACCCGGAGTTCTTCCACCTAAATAAAACTGTAAGGATGCTTGTACACTCCAGTTAGATAGTCTTTCGCTTTCAAAATCTGCATTGGTAACCCCAAAATCTGTTTTATCGTCATCTGATAATAAATTGGCCCCAGCGTTAAACTTGTAAGTGGTATTTTTAGCTTCTAATCCTAAAACAATACGTTTACCTAAGTTAAATTTAGCCCCTAAGCCCAAACTACCGTAAACCTGCTCAAAATCGCCACCATTATCTACATCTATGTTTTGCACACCAGCTCCCAAAGTAAAATAAGGTTTAATACCTTTAGTGCCTAAATTAGCCTTGAATTCTCCTCCCCATCTTGTTATAGTTAAGTCTTGTGGGTTAAATAAGGTTCCATCATAACCTGCTATACCAAAATCTTTAAAAGAGGTCTTTGTATTTAAGGATTGTAAGTAAAGAGCTCTTAACTCTACATACTCTCCAAAGCCAAAGCCCAATTTACCTCCAACCAAAAAATTATCTTCAATACCGGCTTTGTCATCCCATAAGGTATATTCTGCAGTTGGCGACAGTGTAAAACTAATGTCTTTTACCTGAGCTATAGCAACTAATGCCATAAACGACATGAGAGTTGCAAGTGTTATTTTCTTCATTTTTTAAATTTTTAAATTAATTTTTTAAATTTTTGGATGTACTAACCAAATACTCTATTAATCAGTATAAGTCAAAATCACTAAAAATTTTAATTGTTCTTCTAACCGTTATTTTTTTTAGACTCTAAAGCACTAATGTCATTTTTAACCTTGCTCTTTACAGTTTTAAGTTTTGTTATTTCTGCATCTTTTTGAAGTTCCAGAATTTCTTTATTAAGACTTGAAATTAAAATCTCTCTTTTTAAATCTGTCATTCTGTCCCATGCCATATAACCTGCAAGAATAAGTCCGTTGATAACTTGTAAGACTAAAAATGGTAGTGTTGAAAATGTACCAAACCCAAAATCTACATTGAGATAGGTTGTAAACAGTTCCCAATTAAGATTAAATAGAAGTATGCTTACAGCCAGATATAAAAATATAATTACGTAATACTTCATTTTAATGATTTTCTAATTGCTTAATTTTTCTTTTTATTGATTTTATTTCTTTTTCGTTGGCTTTATACTCCTCTATAACCTCAACTACTACTTTAGAAGTTAAAAAGGGTTTGTGTAAAGAGTCGTTTTTTAAATAGTGTTTTAATGTTATTTTACCAAACTTGTTTGACAGTTCTACTTGTCGCTTTTCTAACTTAGCTTCTTTTTTTTGTAAGGTTTGCTTTTCTGTATAGTCATGAATTTTATCTGAAGTTTCAGACACAAACTCCGAACTTGCCACATATGCCTTTGCAGAAGTTTCTGCTACTTTTTCACCGGCCTCCGCAGCTTTACTTCCTAAAAAAGAAGCACCTTCTTTAATGTTTTCTGACACATCGTCTATAATTTTTTTAAAAAAACCTTTTTTTTCTTGTTTGTCTTTATTGCTACCCATGGTTATATCTTTTTATTGTTAATGTTTACTTATTTTTACGAGTTTTTCTCATTTTCCCTATTATATAAAGCAGTATTAAAAGTCCTGCAACCGCCCCTATAATTAAGAAAGTTGATTTTCTTTTTTTGCTCTTTTTTAAATTTTCTTCATCAACTCGTAATTGTTCAAGCCTTGCTAATTCATCTTCTTTCTCTTTTTGTGTTATCATCTCTAATCTATCGGCATTAGCTTTTTTAACCTCGTAAGTTGTTTTTGTATTAGAATATATCGCAATTTGATTTTTTATAGAATCGCTTGCTTGGGTTTTTAAAGCTAGATCGGCATTTAGCGTTGCTAATTGATTGGCAAGTCTTCTTTGTTCTTCTTCGGCATATTGGTCAAAAATCTCTTTTGCCGTGTAATTGTTGCGTATTTTACTACTTAAGGAATTGCGTTGAACATCTATAGATGTAATTTGTTCTTTTACATCTGCAACGTTATTTTTTAGTTTTTTTACTTTTAGCAATTGCTCGCTTATTCTTGTGTTAATTCCCGATAATAAAGAATCCACTTCTTTAAACTCATCCGGTGCAGCACCTTTATCCCATAATGCTTTATGCTGTGCATCGTACACGGTTTTCTCTTCGTTTAGCAATGTTATTTTCTTTTCTGCCAATACTATTTCCTGTTCTTGTAGAGCTAATTGTTCAACAGCCGTTTCGCGTTGCCCTTTTAGTTCAGATAATTTAGTATTTACACCTTCTATACCCGGAACAATTTTTTTGGCATTAACTTGATTTAAAGAGTTTTTTACTTGCTCTAACACGTTGTTAAGAGAATCTTTTTTCTTATTTAGGGCATTAATGTCTATAGCATAAGATTGATCTATGGAAATTAACTCATTAAGAATTTCTAAAGTGTTGTTAATAGAGTCATTAAGAGAAATATTTTGTACAGAATTTTCTTGTGATTGTGGTATAGACTTATTTTTTAATTCTTCTACAGTAGTTGTTCCCTGATTACCCTCTCTACAAGAGAAAAGCATCCATAAGAGGAAAAGTTTTAAAATGTATTTTGTTTTCATTGTTTAATGTATAAATATTTTCTGTTATTATGACGAAAAGATCTTAATCAGGTCACATTTGCTTCTTTTACTTTTTTGTGACCTAAGTAAATAACTACCGTCTAAATATTAAAGTGTAACCTTAAAAAAGTAGTAATGTGAAAAAACAACCTGTTTTTATAGTATTATTTTTCTTGTTTTTTATTTTGACTTACGGGCAAGATAAAATGACCCAAAAGAACGAAAGCATGATTATTATGAGCGAAGCAGATATTAGTTCTTTAGCAAAAACGTTAGATGAGTACAAACAAAAAAAAATAAGTAAAAGGGTTAATACTAAAGTTTTATCTATCAACAATAAACTACCCCATCAACCCGCCTTTAATCTTGAAGTTGATTTTCTTAAAAGTGAAATACTAAAATTACAACAACAACTTGCCAATGTAAACTCCAATAGGCAATATGCAACTAATGCTATTAGCACAAGAGAAAGCTATGGCTTAAAAAAACTTGAAGATGAGGTAGCACAACTAAAAAAACTTTTACATAATGCATCTTCTCGTAAAGAAAATACCGATTTGGTTTATGTAACACCATATAGCCAAAATACGCCTAAACCTACACAAAAAGAAATCATTGTTAAAGAACAGGCTAACCCAACCCATAAAGAAGATGAAACTGTAAGGGCAAAACTAGATTCGCTTAACGCCTTATTTAAATTGGCACAACAACACAATTACAATGAAGATTTTACCACTTTACAAAGTAAAATCGATGCTCTAAAAAATGAGTTATTGGCTAAAAATAATATGCCTACACCTTACGAAACACTTGTTAACAAATTTAAAAACTACAACCGCATCGCTTACTTTGCCAATAATTCTGTTCTTTTAAACAGTGAGAGCCAAAAGATAATAGACGAACTTGTTACAATTCTTAATGAGAATACGACTTTAGATGTGATTGTAAAGGGATTTGCCAGTAACAAAGGAAATGCTCTGTATAATGAGGACTTATCTATAAAAAGAACCGAAGCCGTAAAAAAAGCGTTAATGTTAAAAGGCATTCATCCGGCACGCATACTAACCCAATATCACGGTATTGATTATAGTGCTGCTACTGATGCAAAAGCCAGAAGGGTAGAACTGGGGATTTTGGTTAGGAAATAAAAAATTAATGTTTAGGTATGCTTAAAAAAACTTATAGATATCTTAAACTTTTGGTGCAAAAACCGTTTTACTATTGTAAGTAAAATAATAGACCAATTAAAAATTGGAAACATCCTTATCTTGAATAAATAACGAAATGATTAAAACGGTATGATGAATTAAAAAACAAACTTGCCTGCCCAGCAGAAAAAATCAAAAAATAGTTTACTACCGATATCTTAAATGATTAGCCCAAATTATTCATGTGAAATCGAATTAATTTGGTTCATTTCAATAACATTTAAACGATAAGACTGGTAGCACTTAGAAGAAAAATGTAATTTAGAGCATAGTTGAAAAATCTATAAATTGTAATGGACAATATTTAAAAATGACATAACCGATTTGTCTGACAATTTTAATATAGCCAGATTATTTTCTTTCAATACACCTCTTAAACAGGTATAAAATCTGTTTTTATCAAAACTTTAAAAACACTTTCAAAATCACTTCCTCAAAAACATCAAATATTTCCGTATTTTTGTCCAAAACAACGCAATAATATCAACAAAAAATAGTTTAAAAAATTAGATAATTATCAATTTTGAACAAAAAGTTTGCTCTCCGGCTTTTCGCAGTGTGTGGCCTGTTACTTATTTTTAGTTGTTCTACAAAAAAGAACACCTTTATAAACCGCAATGCCCACGCCCTTACCACCAAATACAATGTGCTGTACAATGGCCAGTTGGCTTTTGACCAAGCCAAACAAGAAATTGATGATGCTTATAAAGACAATTACCACCAGCTTTTACCCATAGAACCACTAACTATAGAGGAAGAGAAAATAAGCATTGAACTACCCGAAAATACAGATTCGGAAAACGAAAACGAGAAAAAGAATGCTACCGGTTTTGACAAAGCCGAAGAAAAAGCCATAAAAGCTATTCAGAAGCACAGTATGGACATTGATGGTAAGGAACGCAATCCGCAAATAGACGATGCTTATTTATTATTGGGCAAATCACGTTACTATTCGCAGCGTTTTGTGCCGGCACTGGAGGCATTCAATTTTATTTTAGGCAGCTATAACGATGCCGAAACCAAAGACAGAGCCAGAATTTGGCAGGCTAAAACATTGGTACGGTTACAAAACGAAGAACTGGCCATTGAAACCTTACAATACCTGCTAAAAAACAAAAACCTGCCACTGGAAGTTATCGAAGACGGGCATTCCTCATTGGCTTTGGCTTATCAAGCCCTAGACAGTGCTGATTTGGTAATCAAACACTTAGACAGTGCTGTTATGTTCTCAAATAACATTAAAAAGAAAGCCCGAAATCTTTTTATCATTGGACAAATGTACAGGGAAAAAGAAAAAACAGACAGTTCCAATTTATATTTTGAAAGATTAATTAACCTTAAAAAAGCACCTTACCGATATAAAATTCACGCTGAGATAGACCGGGCAAAAAACTTTTCAAAAGCGGACAGTGCAGCCGCCATGTTGGCAAAGCTGGATAAACTGATAAAAGACCGATATAACCGTCCTTATCTGGATGAATTATATTATCAGAAAGGACAAATTTTAGCCAAAACCGATAGCATTAATGATGCCGTTGCAGCTTACAAAAATTCCCTCGGTGCAAAAACCGGTTCAGAGTTTCAAAAAGAATTGACGTTTGAGCAATTGGGCAATATCTATTTTGACAAAGCAGAATTTGTAACCGCAGGTGCTTATTATGACAGTGTATTAGGCATTACCAAAACCGCAAACGATAAACGCATACGCCGGCTAGTAAAAAAACGCAAAAGCCTTGAAGAGGTCATTAATCTGGAAAATACAGTTACTGTAAATGACAGTATTTTAAAAATAGCTGCACTCCCCAGAGAAGCTCAAAAAGAACTCTATACCAAGTATATAGACAGCCTGAAAATTGCTGATGAAGCAGCAAAAGAAAAACTAGCCAATCAGTTACAAAGTACCGGGTTTGGAAATTTAGAGGATAACAATTCGTTTGGTAGCGATAAAAAAAATGGTGTATTCTATTTTTACAATATAAATGTTGCCGGTTTTGGCGAACAAGAATTTAAACGGGCTTGGGGCAACCGGGAATTGACTGATAATTGGCGGCTCTCTGAGAAAAAAATTGTAAAAAGCAAAGATGAAAATATTACTAAAGCTCCTGTTGACGATTTTGACACCTCCGAAAGATACAATGTGGACTATTACCTCAGCAGAATCCCAACTGAACAAAAAAAAATAGACAGCATTTCATCAGCCAGAGATAAAGCGTACTATAAACTGGGCTTAATCTATGCCGAACAATTTAAAGAATATGAACTGGCCGCAGAACGATTAGAAAAATTACTGTCTTACAAACCGGAAAAAGAGTTGGTTTTGCCTGCTAAATACAACTTGTATAAAGCCTATGCCAATTTTAACCTTTCCGAAAGCAATAAATACAAAGCAGACATCGTTAATAATTATCCGGACACCCGATTTGCAAAAATAATTGCCAGTCCGGAAAAAGTTATAGCAGAAGGCGATGCAAACAGCCCTGAGGCATTTTACGAAGAAGTCTATTGTGATTATGATTTTCAGCATTATGAGCGGGCCCTGAATAAAACAAATAAAGCCCTGAAATTATACAAAAATTCAGAGATTATTCGTAAATTTGAGCTTTTAAAAGCCTATCTTTTAAATGAAATTCAAGGCAGGGAAGCCTTTAAAGAAGCCCTGAGCAATGTGGCCGTAAATTTCCCCAACTCCGAAGAAGGAGAACACGCCGTAGAAGTTTTAAAAGATATAGACAGCTTGGAAAAGGCAAAGTTAGAGTAAAAGTGTTACCAAAAGCCAAACCTCTCCCCTTAACGCTTGTGGTAGTAATATAAATTTAAAACAAGTTAAACTTTAAAAAATTAATTTATTATGTTTTCAGAGAAAAAAGCAGTTATGGGTCAGGTATTAGAGCGAAATATCATTGGAAAAAACTCTACATTTGTAGGAGAAATAAAATCAGAAGGTGATTTTAGAGTAGATGGTAAAGTAGAAGGTACTATTAAAACTACAGGAAGAGTGGTTATAGGCAAGGACGGATATATAGATGGAACTATTGATTGCAGTAACGCTGATATAGAAGGAAAATTTTCCGGTAATCTTAATGTAGATGATCTATTAACATTAAAGTCCACAGCCTCCATAACAGGAGATGTTATCCTTGGAAAACTATCTGTAGAACCCGGTGCCAGTTTTAATGCCTCATGTAATATGAAAGGCAATATAAAGGCCCTAAAAAATGAGCACCAAAACCAACAACAGCAAAGAAAAGCGGAAAGAACAGCTTAATGCGTATGCCCGATACTCAGCTGTGGCATTTCAAATGTTTGCTATTATAGGTGGCGGAACCTATCTTGGTGTTAAATTAGATGAGTGGTATCCTAATAAACACAATTTATATACCGTTATCTTATCTTTAGTGGCTGTTATTATGGCTATTGTATTTGTCATTAGACAAGTCATCGGCATATCCAAAGAAAAAAATTAACTATTTTTTCAGATTCCGAAAAATTTGAAAAAATTATAGATTACAGCTATTAAACAACATCGATAGGTTAAACTAATTAAGACTTACCACAAAAAGAGTAAAGATATTGTTTTAACGAACATCGCATAATTTGTTGCAAAAAAATAATGCCCATTTTATTGTACTGCTTGTGTTAGCCGTTGTCCTATATGGCATACACAGCTATTTAGGTATGTATTTTTTTAATATCACTCCCTTTTTTCCACTTTGGCAGATTTATCTTTTTTTGTTTATAACCACTGCCCTTTTGGTGACAACCGTCTATTATCAGAAAAAAAGAAAACCACAATCAGTATTTGCTGTTTTCATGGTTGGAACTTTAATTAAGATGATTTTGGCTTTACTCTTCTTATTACCCCTGTTGCTTTCGGACATCCCAAACAAAATTTTAGATGTGGTTAATTTTTTTATTCCGTATCTAATCTTTTTAACGGCAGAAGTATTTATCATCAATAAGTTTTTATTAAAAAACAACGCCTAACTTCGCAGTTTATAAAATTCAAAAATAAATCATAGAGAATTTATTTGTCATTTCGTAGAATGTCCTTAAATTTGCTTCTGATTTTAGGATTCTAAAAGAAATATATATTTTTCTTGTAAGAACTAAGGTCAATTACGCAAGCCAACACCAAAAAATAAAAGTACAAATTGTTTTAAAAAATACGATTTATGCACAACTTTACTTGTAAGTTTTTCTTCTTTGGACTATTATTTGCATTTGTACTTCCCATAAACGCCAAGGAAGAACCCAACGGTAACAAAGAGTTCAACCCTAAGGAAATGATTATGCATCACGTAAAAGATGCCCACGAATTTCACCTCTGGGATTGGAATGGACATCCGGTATCTATTTCCTTACCTGTTATACTTTGGACTAATAACGGATTGGTAACTTTTATGTCTTCTGCTTTTCATCACGATGATTCAGGAAAAGTGGTAGTGGAAAAAAATGGCCAACGCTATGTGAAATACCATGAAAAAATATACCAACTCCACTCAGGAGAAAGCACTGTACAGTTTGATGCAGAACACCATCCGGTTAATGCAGAAAAACCGATGGACTTTTCCATTACCAGAAATGTTTTTATGATGTGGGTATCTGTAATTATTTTGTTACTCATATTTATAGGAGCCGCCAGAAGATATAAAAAAGGAGAAAATTACCTTCCGAAAGGCATTGCCGGCTTTGTAGAACCTTTGATTATTTTTGTAAGAGATGAAATAGCCAGACCCATGATAGGAGAAGACAAGTATAAAAAGTATATGCCATACCTACTTACAATCTTTTTCTTTATCTGGATAAATAACATATTTGGATTAATCCCCGTGATTAATGGAGCCAACGTAAGTGGAAACATTGCTTTTACCATGACATTGGCCGTTTTCACCTTTATTATCACCACCATTAGTGGCAATAAAGACTATTGGAAACATATTTTTTGGGTTCCGGGTGTGCCCGTACCTATGAAAATATTTTTAATGCCTATAGAGATTTTGGGAATGTTTACCAAACCCATCTCACTGATGATACGTTTGTTTGCCAATATTACGGCAGGCCATATTATTATCTTGGCACTTATGTCGTTAATTTTTATTTTTAGAACAATAGCTGTTGCTCCGGTTTCTGTAGCGTTTTCATTATTCATTACAATTATAGAAATCATTGTAACTGCTATTCAAGCATATATATTTACTGTATTGTCTGCCTTGTATTTTGGTATGGCAACGGAAGAAGTACATCATTAATTTAAATTTATATAATTATGACTATTACTGGAATTGCAGCTCTTGGAGCTGGATTAGCCGCTATCGGAGCCGGAATAGGTATTGGTAAAATAGGTGGGCAAGCCATGGAAGCTATGGCACGTCAACCTGAAATGCACGGAAAAATACAATCCTCTGCATTAATTTTAGCAGCCTTCGTGGAAGCGGTAGCACTTTTTGGTATTGTGGTAGCTTTACTACAAGGCTAATTTTGCAAGAATTAAATACAGAAGTAACGGTTGGTTACTTCTGTATTTATCTCTACCTAATCCCAAAGAGTTGGGAAATAAAAAAGTTTAAACAAATAAATTTAAATTAAAAAAACTAATAAAAATGGATTTAATAACACCCGGATTTGGACTTGTATTTTGGACGGCAATCACTTTTCTATTATTGTTATTTATTTTAAGAAAATTTGCCTGGAAACCCATTTTAGGAGCAGTTTCTGAACGAGAAGACACTATAAAGAATGCTCTTTTAGAAGCCGAAAAAGCCCGCCAGGAAATGGCAGACCTAAAGGCAGACAATGAGAAAATTCTTAAAGAAGCCCGTATAGAAAGAGATACTTTATTAAAAGAAGCTCGCCATTTAAAGGATAAAATGATTACTGAAGCTAAAGAAGAAGCTAAGGAACAAGCAGATAAAATAATTACCCAAGCCAAGGTAAGCATAGAAAATGAAAAGCAAGCCGCCATGACTGATTTAAAAAATCAGATAGGCGAACTATCAATAAACATAGCAGAAAAAATAGTAAAACAGGAGTTTAGTAGTGAAGACAAACAACTAAAATTAGTTGATGATTTACTGAATGATGTTAAATTAGACTAAAGCATGACAGATACCAAAATAGCTTTACGATATGCCAAGGCCGTTTTAAATTTGTCTTTGGAAAAAAAGATGGCTGAAAAGGTTAATGACGACATGTTGTTAATTACAAAAACAATTTCACAGTCCAAAGAACTGAAAAGGTTATTGACCAGTCCGGTAATCAAAGCCAAAGCTAAGCACAATGCATTAGAAAAAATTTTTAGTAAAAAGATTAACCCTATTAGTGTAGGTCTAATTGACCAACTTATAGACAATAAGAGATTGCCTTTTTTATTGGACGTGGCCAAACAGTACACCATTATCTATAACCATCATATTGGCTCACAAAAAGCTATGGTAACTACTGCCGTGCCGTTAAACGACAAACTAAAGGCAAAAGTATTAGCAAAAGTTAAAGAAATAGTAGGTAAAGAAGTTACCGTTGAAAATATAGTAAATCCGGAAATATTGGGTGGCTTTATTTTAAGAGTGGGAGACAAGCAGTATGACACCAGTTTTACCGGTAAATTAAACCAATTACGTAGAGAATTTGACGATAATCTTTACATACCTAATTTTTAAATTAACAAATATCTATAACCAAATATAAAATAACAGATTATTGATGATTACAGGCTGTTTGTGTCTAACATCTAATTTCTAAAATCTAACATATAAAAAATGGCAACAATAAAACCGGCTGAAGTATCAGCGATTTTAAAAGAACAATTATCAGGATTTGAGTCCAAAGCTTCTTTAGACGAAGTAGGAACTGTATTACAAGTAGGTGATGGTATAGCCCGTGTATATGGCTTGGCCAATGCCCAGTTAGGGGAATTGGTAGAGTTTGAAAGTGGCTTAGAAGGTATGGTACTCAACTTAGAATCTGACAATGTGGGGATTGTATTATTAGGCCCCTCAACAGAAATTAGAGAAGGAGATACCGTAAAAAGAACGGAACGAATTTCTTCATTAAGAGTTGGAGAAGGTATAGTAGGCCGAGTGGTAAATACCCTTGGCGAGCCTATAGACGGAAAAGGCCCTATTACCGGTGAACTTTTGGAAATGCCATTAGAACGAAAAGCACCGGGTGTTATTTACAGAGAACCTGTAACCGAACCATTACAAACCGGTATTAAAGCAATAGATGCTATGATACCGATAGGTAGAGGCCAGCGGGAGTTAATTATTGGCGACAGGCAAACCGGTAAATCTACTGTGGCTATTGACACCATTCTAAACCAAAAAGAATTTTATGATGCCGGTGAACCCGTTTATTGTATCTATGTAGCCATTGGCCAAAAAGGTTCTACCATTGCCGGAATTGCAAATATGTTAGAAGAGAGAGGAGCGTTAGCCTATACTACAATTGTAGCAGCCAACGCCTCTGATCCTGCTCCTATGCAGGTTTATGCCCCCATGGCAGGTGCAGCAATTGGAGAATATTTTAGAGATACTGGAAGACCAGCCTTAATTATTTATGATGATTTGTCAAAACAAGCTGTGGCTTACCGTGAGGTTTCCCTGTTATTGAGGAGGCCACCCGGCCGTGAAGCATATCCCGGTGACGTATTCTATTTACACTCAAGATTATTGGAGCGTGCTGCAAAAATAATTGATGACGATACCATCGCTGCCAAAATGAATGATGTCCCTGACGCACTGCAAGGTAAAGTTAAAGGTGGTGGTTCATTAACGGCTCTGCCAATTATTGAAACCCAAGCCGGTGACGTATCTGCTTATATTCCCACTAACGTAATTTCCATTACCGATGGCCAGATTTTCCTAGAGTCAGATTTATTTAACTCAGGTGTGCGTCCTGCTATCAACGTAGGTATTTCGGTATCACGTGTAGGTGGTAATGCCCAGATAAAATCAATGAAGAAAGTGGCGGGTACATTAAAGTTAGACCAAGCTCAATATAGAGAATTAGAGGCTTTCGCCAAATTTGGTTCTGATTTGGATGCAGCTACCATGAACGTAATTGAAAAAGGAAAACGAAATGTGGAAATCTTAAAACAAGCACAAAACGACCCATTTACCGTAGAAGACCAAATAGCAATTATCTACGTAGGTTCCAAAAACTTGTTAAAAGATGTGCCTGTGGAATATATAAAAGAATTCGAAAAAGATTATCTGGCTTATTTAAATGCCAAACACAGAGACACTTTAGATGTTTTAAAATCCGGTAAACTAACCGATGAAGTAATAAAAGTTCTGGAGGATACAGCTAAAGAGATAACATCTAAATACAAGTAGATTTAAGATAACACTTAGTACTTAATATAAAAAAATGGCCAACTTAAAAGAAATAAGAAATCGCATAACATCTGTAAAATCAACTATGCAGATAACCAGTGCTATGAAAATGGTATCTGCTTCCAAGTTGAAAAAAGCTCAAGATGCGATAACCGCTATGCGGCCTTATTCTTCCAAGCTAACGGAATTATTACAGCAATTGAGTAGCACCATGAATGAGGATATAGGCGGAGTTTATACTCATAAACGGCAGATTAACAAAGTGCTATTGGTGGTCATTACCTCAAATAGAGGGCTTTGCGGTGCTTTTAACTCTACGGTAATAAAAAAAGCAGAATCCCTTAGTAAAGAGAAGTACCACGGCAGACAAGTAGATATATTAAGTATTGGAAAAAGAGGCAATGACCTATTATCCAAAACACATACTATTCTTGAGAATAGAAGTGACCTTTTTGACGATCTCACTTATGAGAATACGGAAAAGATTGCAGAACGGCTTATAGAATTATTTGTATATGGCACCTATGAACAGATAGAAATTGTTTATAATCAGTTTAAAAATGCCGCTACCCAGATAATTACCAATGAACAGTTCCTGCCCATTGTACCCCCCGAAAGCCAAAAAGAAGATGAGCATATAGATTACATTTTTGAGCCCTCAAAAACTGAAATTATAGAAGGATTAATTCCAAAATCTTTAAAAACCCAATTGTACAAAGCGGTTCGTGACTCTTTTGCCGCCGAACATGGAGCTCGAATGACGGCAATGCACAAAGCAACTGACAATGCTACTGAATTACGTGATGAATTGCTGCTTACTTACAACAAAGCCCGACAAGCTGCCATTACCAATGAAATACTGGAAATTGTTGGTGGAGCAGAAGCGTTGAACAA
>PDWJ01001456.1_pt1 | contig 29311 bp, 19 predicted proteins | sample 1430881 | NCBI WGS metagenome assembly PDWJ01 (sample SAMN01162460, study PRJNA174530) | Oral metagenome, whole genome shotgun sequencing project. | biome: Marine environment; feature: Marine mammal; material: Swab sample of the gingival sulcus; isolation source: swab sample of gingival sulcus...
CCCGCCTAAATAGCAGAATCCGGGCGTAAATCCGAGCATGTAGACCAGATAATCCCGCCCACTGTGCAGGGCGACCACCTCTTCCGTATTCAGATCGTGATAATCAGCAACATAGTCGATGTCCTGTCCGAAATCACCACCGTACACTACCGGAATTTCGACAATACGCGGCTCCGGTAGTTCGACGGTTTGGACGTGTACTTCCAAGTGTTTGATGTGCTCGATTAATTCGGTGAAGAGGATAATAGCCGGATCGTACAAGATCATGAGTGAGCGGTAGGTCGGTACGAGTTCGCGGATGCCGGGTAGAGCATATTCTTCTAATGCCAGAACCAACCCTCGAATTTTCTGGTTCAGCTTGGGGGATATTTCATTTCCTGCTTCAACGACCAGGGCGCTATCTCCTGCAGGGAAGTAGCGGAATTCAGAGTCTTCTGCCGGCATGTTTTCACGTCCCTCCTGTTGTGATTCTGTCATGAACGGCTGATGGTGGACTAAAAAACAGGTTCACCCTCCGTAAACTGGAGGGACGTCCGCCACGCTGGTTCGGATGCGAACGTCCCCCCCCCGGAACAAGATAGAACCGGCCCCTCATCCCCACCGATGAATCGGTGGGCTATTCGCGGTCGTCCCTTCAGGACGGCGTAAGGTGAGTTACTCTAACTCTTCCAACAATCCTGTTTTGGTGTTGAATTCTTTGATAAGCGTATCCATTTGTCCGATTTGTCCGTGGACACTATCCCAATACTCATCATGATCGTACCATTGAGCATTGAGTTCTTCCATGTCGCGTCCTTGCTGCTCGATCCAGGTGTAGTATTTCAGGTTGTGAACGCGTTTACGTTCCTGATAGGTCAGCTCAAGCATATTATCGGTTGTGATGCCATGCAGATGCTGGTGATAATCGACGGCCGCATCGATCGTGTCGTATGAGCCGACTTCCTCTTCCAGTTCTTTGAGTCGTGAGCCGTACAATTCCATGGAATCGGTAAACACGGTCAGGATGACATCACGTTCGGTCAATTCATAGTATTTGGCAAATTTAATGGCCTGGAGCATGTTGGCAACGCCTGAAATCCCCAGCAGCGGCAGTTGTTCGATCATGGAAGACGGCACGCCCTGACTTTGCAGATATTCTTGTCCGGCCGGTTCGTTAAACAGGCGGATGAGCGCCATCGTATCGTTATCGTCGATCGCGATCACGAGATCGGTGTTTTTGACGTCGTGAATCCAGGGAACGTGTTTGTCGCCGATGCCCTCGATGCGGTGCGCTCCGAATCCGTTGTTGAGCAGGGTCGGGCACTGCAACGCTTCACCGGCGGCAACTTTACTGGTCGGAAACAATTTTTTCAGATAATCACCGCACCCGATCGTCCCGGCTGAGCCGGTGGTAACCGTCACACCGGCATACCGATCCTTGGGGCCCATGTATTCTCCCAGCACTTCTTCCATAGCATGTCCGGTCACATCGTAGTGCCAGAGGTGATTGCCAAACTCGTCGAACTGATTAAAGATCATGACATTGTCGCGGGTTTTCCGGAGTTCCCAGCATTTATCGAAAATCTCCTTCACATTGCTTTCTGTGCCTGGGGTCGGGATGACTTCTCCGGCAACATTCGACAGCCAGTCGAAACGCTCGCGGCTCATGCCTTCAGGGAGGATGGCAATAGATTCGCAAGCCAACAACGTACTATTGTAGGCCCCACCGCGGCAATAGTTACCTGTAGAAGGCCAGACAGCTTTGTGAACGGTCGGGTCGAACTGGCCGGTGACCAAACGTGGTACCAGGCAGCCAAACACTGCTCCGACCTTATGGGCGCCTGTCGGGAACCATTTTCCCACTAACCCGATAATTCTGGCATCGACTCCGGTAAGTTCTTTGGGAAGTTCCAGGGCGTTCACCCCTCCGAATTGGCCGCCGGCTTTGACAGGGTCATTTTTCCAGGTGATACGGTATAAATTGAAGGAATCTACATCCCAAAGCCCGATATTCTTCAGACGCTTTTTGATACGGGGATCGATTTTTTCAGGATATTTTTGCTCTTCGAATGTTGGGATGAGAATATGCCGTTCGCGAGCGCGTGCGACGGTACGGGCAAGTTGTTCTGTGTGTATTGAGAGATCAATCATTGTTTTCTCCTAAAAAGTATTATGGCTTGTTTGCCTGGTTTATGGTCTATTTCTGTTCGAACTCCCATCGTGATGTGGTGCCCGAAGATTATTTTTGGAGTACAAGAAAGCACAATAAAGTGTGGGGGAGAGAAGTCAAGAGAATTATGTGTGCGGTAAAGACTATTTTTCGCATAAGTAACGACTTCTTCTAAACCTTTGAGAAAATTTTTCGTCACTTCTCTTGAAACGAGAATGAGAAAACGTTACGGCGTTTTCCTCAATGCATGGTGATTTGGAACAGGAGGAGAGTATTGTGGTAGCGCAACGTCAAGAACAGAATATCCTACGTGGCATCTCAGCCTCTTTCACAAAACGAAAGATTCAGCGATGCCAGCGACGTCTCGGAAATGGACGTGACGTAGAATTGCATGTCACGGTCGCTGATTTATACAATCATTTAGGAGATGCCCGACTGGCGATCGAGTCGTTTCATTCGGCGATTAAAAGTCTTTTATATACAGGAACCCCCTTAAACGCTGCCAATAGCGATCAGCTCATTCATATTTATAGACGTATCCTGGCTCTCGATCCGTTGAATTGTGAAATCGCTTTGAAACTGGGGCAGGAATATCTGCGCCGAGGGTTTCAGTATCGCGCCATCGAACTGCATTCAACCTTAGCGGAACGGTATGCCAAAAAAGGGGACTATCAGAAAGCCACAGAACATTATCAGCAGATTTTTACCATCGAGTCAGGGAGCATTACAGCACGTATCGCGTGTGCGAAACTGTATGAGAAGATGGACGCACCGGATCAGGCTGCTGAAGAATATAGTCATATTGGAGATATCTATTTCGAGCATCAGCGTTTTGATGGCGCATTGGAGTATTATCAGCAGGCTGCGGCACTCGATCCTGATGACACTGACATCGAACAAAAGGTGCACACAACTCAGCAAGTGCTGGATGGGACGTTGATTCCCCAGGCGCAGGCGAGTTTACAAAAATTGACGATTCTGAATCAGGATCAGTCTCGCTTGAAACGCTCACTGGCGAAAAAAGAACAGATCGAGCAAGAACTACGGAGTAATATTCATGTATTAAAACAACGTTATGCACAGTCAGAAGTCCAGAAGAATCAGCAGCTTCGGGCAACAAAAACACGTCTGGAGGAGCTCTCGACCTATGTGGCTGTGTTCAAAGACAATCTCGAACAGGTTACATTGGAAAAACAATCATTACAAGAGCAATTAGAACAAGAGCTTCGATATAAACAGGATTTGGAAGGGAAACTCGCGAAGCTTAGTTCTTTGGTCGCATCTGATCGGAAAGATAAACCTTCAGAGTCTTCACAGCCTTCTCCCTCCTCTCTCCCCGACCAAACACAACGTCTGGAGTCAGCCGTTATTCGGCTGCATGAAGGAAAGGTTCGGCTGGAGAAACAGCTCCACGAGAAACTCCAGCAAACGTCACAACGAGAGCGCCGGCTTCGTGAGCACCTTCAACAGCAAAACTCACGGGGAACAACATTAGAACGGCAGCTCTCTGAGGCCACACAAGAACAACAACAGGTTGAACGACAATTGCAGCAACAACTCCAGAACAGCTTGCATCGGGAGCAATCCTTGCGAAAGCAGATGAAGCGGCTCATTGTGCAGCACGAGCAGATATTAGAGCAAGTTGAACGTGAAAAACAGGAGACTGAAGAAAAATATCGGGCGACACAGGCCCAGATGAGTGCTGTAGAGACGACGACAATGACAACCCTGGAACAAGTACATGGAGAGCTCTCCCTTCAGTATGATTTGGAGTCTGATTTTTCCGAACAGTTTCATGAATCATTACAGGAAATTTCCAGGCTTCTCTATACCCAGGAACAGGAAATTTCACAACTTGAACAACTATAAGACGTGATTTGAGGGATAGAAATTATGATGATGAAAACAACATCACAAAACGCTGGTATTTCAGAGCGCAAAAGAAAACGGCTCAAAAAGCGAATTGAGAAATCATTGAGTGGTTTACGCAGCGATCGGACGAATTATAGGCTTCATATCGAATTAGGTGATTTATATTCAATTATTGAGCAGGCGCAGGATGCGGAGAAGCATTATTCGAACGCGATCGGAATTTTGCATGAGAAGCAGATTGATGATCGTATAAGGAAACAGATTATCATGTTGTATGGAAAAATTCTCAACCTTGTGCCTGAAAAGCGGGAAACCTATTCCGCTCTGGGGCGCGAGTATGTCGCTGCCGGGCAGAAAGAAAAAGCGGCAAGATTTCTCCTGTCTTCTGCCAAAAGAGCGTTTGAAAACAATGATAACGAATTGGCCTTACAATGCTATACTGACGTGATCGAGCTTGGGAAAAGCAATCCATATATTATTGAACGTTGTACGGAAATCTTTCTGAAATTAGGAAGAAAAGATGATGCCGTGAAAAACTATATCCATATCGGCGACACCTATGCGCATGATGAAAAATATATCGAGGCTCTGGACTATTATAAAAAAGCTGACGCGTTACAACCGGAAATCCCTGAATTGACATTAAAAGTCGCTCGTATGTACTATGCGCTGGAATGGACGGAAAATGCGGCCACAGAGTTGGTTAAACTTGCGGAATATTATGAAGAACGTCACGATTATCCAGAGGCGACGAAATATTATCAGCACAGCTTGAGCCTCGATCAAGATAACGAAAAAGCCAAGAATGGTAAACAGCGAATTTTGGAGTTAAATGCGGTCGAACCTCCGGAACAACCGGAAGTGGCGAATCAAGATACACAACATCATGATATTCTGGATGAACTCGATCGGCTCGAAGATTTTTTAAAAGACCAGGATAGGACAAAAGAACATGAAGACTCATCTGGAGAAACTCCTAACCTGCCCCATATTCAGGATGAAAACGTTGTGGATGCTTCCGTGAACGATTTGCCAATAGCATCCGAACATAGACAAGAGGATTTATATATTATCGAGGCCCCCGAATTGGCTTTGCAAACAGCGAATACGCATGAGAATTTCTCAAATGGCAATGGGCATGTCTTGTTGCAGGCAGTGGAACACGTTCAGGAGGACATTGAAAACCGTGATTCGAAGGAGTTTGAGGTTTCCTGGCAGGATCGATTGATGGATTTGAATTTGGAAAAGGATTTTGTGTTGGAAACAGGCCTGGAGGAAGCCGCCTCAACCGGAAGCCGCGCAGAAGGTCTCGTTGCCCCCTTAGATGACATTTTACAAGAAAATACCCCTGATGATTCGACAGACAGCGTGGATGTGGGTGAACCGGGCGTGAGTTTCGCTTTCGACGATGATTTGCAAGAGGGTACCGGTAGTGAACTGCCTTTAAACATTGATGAACATAGGGATGCCGATGCCGTGACATTCCAATTTGAGGGTGATTCGCAAGAAGGGGATGAAAATAAGGCAAGTCTATCACATGAGGCGGATTCAGAAGACGACCATTCTGTCGGTGTCGGTTCTGGCGAGTCAATTGATACCGGCTGGATCGGAGAACATTCGCCGGAAGATATCGAGACTGAGGCGACAGGAACGGAAAAGGATACGACTGACTATTCACAGCTTGATCATGAAGCCGAAGAGTTTGTTGAAGAGTTTGTGAGGTCGACAACAGAGGGTACGTCTGAATTTGTGCCGTCTCCCGACAATGAGCCTGCCTTATCTGAGCCACAGGTTGTGCAAGATCTTGAGAATGCTCCGTTTGAGCCAGAACAAATTGCGATTGATGAGTTTTCTGAACTGGAGCGGGCGGCTGAACCGATTGAGGATACCTCGAACAATGCCTCCCTTCCGATTGCGGGCGAAGGCACTCTCAAAACGGAAGAATTCGTTGTGACAGATTGTGAAGAATCTTCTGGAGGACAGCAGGCTGTTGTGGTAAGTGAGGACTCTGGAGCCGAAGCCGAACATGGTGGTGAGGACGTCGTTGCCGAACCGGTTCTTGAAGAGAATCCTGAGATAGAAATCGGCCCTGATGTCTCTGGACAATCGAGTGTCTTTCCGGAAGGCCGCGAAGATCTTTCCCAAAACGGAGCGTTCTACGGGGCAGAAAAATTTGAAGAACTTAAAAAACAACTAGAAAATACGAAAGAAGAAAAACATTACCTCCAAGAACAGTTTACCACCCAGATTGGAGAGCTGAGAAGTCGTGAGATTTTGGTGAAACGTGAGTTCGAACTTGCCCAAAAAGAAAAAGAAGATCTGCAATTGAGGCTGGATGAAATGACGGCCACTTACGAAGTGTCCCGGCATCATGCGGAAGAGTTTGATGAAGCACGATATGAAGCTATTATTTCGAAGATTCAGAACAAAAAGTCTGCATTACAGCAGTACCTGAATCGACTGAGAGAGCGGCGAGATGAGAATGGAAAGTTCATGGCGGCAGAGTTGCAGCATCTGGGAGAGACAAAGCAGCGTCTACAACATAATCTCGAATATATTCAACAGGTCAAAACCCGCATCGAAGAGAAGATCACTACTGAACTGCGCGAGGCGCAGCAGCAGATTCGTACGCTGACACAGTCATCCCAACAGCTCGAAGATCAGGTTAAAGCCCGAGAACGAACTGAGAGTAATTTGCGGAAGCAGCTTGTAACGGTCAAGGATGAGCGGGATGTGTTACAAGATCAATTCACGGAGACGATTTCTGCGTTAACTGCAGATAACGAGAAGTTGGGAGAACGAGTCAAGGAACTCACAACGAAACAGTCGGATACTGAAAAAACGCTCAAGAAAAAATTTCAGACCTTACATATGTCATATCAGCAGTTGAAGTCGGAATATCGGAATTCGTTAGAATCGAAAGAAGCAGAGTTGACCAGGACGGCCCAGCGGCTAAGTGAATTTGCTGATGAATATGTCAAACTCGAAAAAACGTTGGGAGAAATCCGTCAGGAACGCGATAAACTTGGAAAGATGCTGGCGAAAGAAACGGCGACTCGAGAACGGTTGGAGGACAAACTGCTTAACATTGAGAGCCAGGTTGACTCTCTCGAAGTTCAGGGAACCGAACTCCTGGACCAACTTGGGGAGGAGTTGGATCGACAATTGAATCTCAAGCAAAGTACTTCTGAGGAGTTTCAAGATTCACTCGAGGATTTCGAACAATTATTATCCCTCCAGGAAAGGGAAATTCAGAGTTTAGAGGCACTGTAAGGCAGATGCGTTACCCACATTCATGATGATGTTGAGATGACAGAGTATATGTGATTCGGAAGGATGAATTCCTCCGGCCCATTCACTGCACATTTGAGGAAGATCATGCACACACCACAAGATGCCCAGAAACAGAAATTGCTTGAGGAAAAACTGAAAACGCACATTCAACGCGAATTCAACCTTGGCGAAAAAGTGATTGCCTTGCTCAAACAGAAGAAAGAACTTGAAAGCAATTTGCGGGAACATCAAAACGCTCAAGGGAAGCTCGAAGAAGAACTCGAACGTATGGTACAGAGTAAGGAGGAGGTTGAAACAAAATTTCTTCAAACGCAGAAGGCACTTCAAGAACGGCAGCGAAAGCTCAAAACCCGTTCCCGGATCATAGTCGGAGACGAAGAACAGTCTCGCGAGACATTGAAACAGTTGCAGCGGAAAATTCATGAATTACAGACTGAACTCGATACGGGAGATTCACAGCAGAGCGAAGAGAAAAAACGTTTGATGCTCAATATTCGGAAACTCCGGAAAAAAGAGGTATTACAACGGCAAAAACTCCGGAAGATCGTACAGCAGCGCGATAGCATCGAAAATCGTTTACGCTCAGTTGTCAAGAAATATAAACATCTTGCCGGCGCGTACCACAATCAAAAAAAACAGCATGAGAAACTGCTTGAGACTTTGTATAAAGAGCAAATCAACCGTGAAGCACGTATCGAACTGCTTCAGGATGAAAAACAACTCAATGAAGAAAGTCTGCTGAAAGAGATCGAATCTCTGAAACAAGCGAAATCCGAGCTTGAAGAAAAACTTGAGCGTGTGGAGCAAAAGGTCCCTGCTACGTCGTGGGCACTAGATGCAGATTTGTTGCAAGTCATCGAAAAACAAAATCAATATATTCAGGAGTTAAAAGATAAAGCTCATCAACGTTCGACCATGTTACGAGTTGAAAACGATACATTACGCCAGGAAATGGAGGAAATGTCGAATTCTCAAGAGAAAGCCAAATGGGAAAATAAGATGCTCGAGTCATCGCTGAAAGATCTTCAGGAAGATTTGGCAGAATATATTCAACTCAAGAATAAATTCGAAGAGGTGCAGGAAGAGAAAGAACGCTTTGAGCAACTCTTTCGGCGCCGCTTGCAATTTATCGAAAATCATGACGTGGAGGAGCAGAAATCAGCGCGGGATATAACGGTTACACCAGACGAGGCTTTGGACAATGTCCAGGATCGACAGGAAGCACAGGACGGGCCTGTGTGGCAAGTCTCTCAGCAAGAAGAACCCCTGGAAAATCCACAAGGGTCCGTGTCGTTTTTGAATCGATGGTTTTCCAGAAATAACCGATTTCTGGGATGGCTGAATATGGCGAAACCAAAGATTTTATTAGCAGTGTTTGTACTTATTGTGATTGTTCTGAGTGTCGAGATTTACCAGCAGATCCCTTGGCGATATATGCGAACCAACTCGGTTTCCGAGCCTGAAGAGGCGACATTGGACGCACCGGAGGAATTCTCGAAAATTGAGGCTCTGGAAAATGGAAAAAACGTGGTCGCAGGTCAGGAGGGTGCATCGGACCGTCAACAGCACGTGGCATTGGAACATTCTGACAAGCAGCCGGTTCCCAAAACGCCTGTGGTGAAAGTTACACCACGGGTTCAGCACGTTCAACAATCATCAGATGGGCCTGTCAGTAAAAAAAAAGATCCTCCTCAAAGCTCTAGCAGGAATATCCCTCAAGAACATGTGAAAACTCCAGACGCTATTTTGGTTCAGTTACAGGCTGAACGCGTTCAAGATTATTTTTCGCAAACCGATACACCATTTCCAACCGTTGAAAATAATAGCATTCTTCGCCGTCATCAACAGCAAAAACTGGCAGCCCTCCGCTGATCATTGTTGTCCCACTCTTTTTTTACCGATTCTACAAACCGCATAGCATGCAATTAGCCCCATTCTAGTTCAAACTTCCATTTTAACCTTCCCAGAATAGCTTTGTTTAGGCGAACTTCAGAAAATACCCTATCCGTCTTGCTGGTCTTTTTGTACATCTTCAGAGCTACGGAAATCGTCGTAACACCCTGTGATGCAACATTTTCCGCATCTTGAAAACACCCAAAATTCGGCGAAATGCAGGGATATTCGTGCTTTCCAATCGCCTTACAGTGCCAGATCGGTAATTCTTCCGATAAATAACAAGCTATGCGATCGTGTGTCCAGGATAAAGAAAAGAAAAGGATGGTCGACTGTGAAGTCCCAAAACCGAGAAAGGGAACGCCCCATTGTTACCGCAGTAGCAGCCGTGGCTTCCGTCCCCTGCTCGTTTACATCGACCGTGGCTTCATGGATAACTTTTTCCAGCACGAGCGAATGTTCTGAGATTCCGGAAAAATTTGAAACATTCTCCAGCCCCATCTTCTGAAGGATCGGGAGTAAATCGAACCTGGAGCGGGTACTGAATTTTGGGAGCGATACAGCAACTTTCTGAGCCTGTAACAGATCGAGCCATTGCATAACAGTGTTATCATGAAGCTGGGCTTCGAGTACAGGAAGTCCATCCTTTTCGTAGGGTAAAAATATGACCATAAATATCCGGTCACCGGCATACGGCAATGCCAGAATTTGAAAATTCTCTGTTTCAGCGTATTCGAAATCACCACTTTTTTGCATCATGGGTACTGTGTGATAGCTGTCTGGAGAACTCCAGAATGGTGCGTCGATTGTTTGCGTTTCATCAAAAGGGCTGGACCAGACGCCTTTGAAATAGATGGCATTGGTCAACGTAAGAGCGGTGTTCGGTGTGATGTCACCTTGTTGTAGGAGCTCCGGAATTTTTGTGAACGTCTGTTCGGAAACCCAACTATTGATCTGCTTGCGCGCCTCTTCGGGCATCTCTCGAAAATTGACGGTGAACGGTGAGGTTTTATAATATGTGCGAGTGAGCTGTTGGAATGTCTTCATGAGCGGGAAGTGACGATCGATCCAAAGGGCATTACCAAGATAAATTGTATTTTGAGCAGACTCTCCTAAGTCCAGAAGACGCCCGTTCAATTGAGAGAATCCCTCGTTTAAGGGCTCGTACTGATCCGGGAAGCGCAGGGCTTGAGCGATCTGAGACGCTGTTTCTCCACGAGCTCCATTATAGACCATTGCCAGAGCCGTTGAAATGCTATAAGGTGAGTAGAAGAGGTTGCCTTTTTGCTCTTTCAATTGGGCATAAAGGTCCCAGGCAAAAAGACGGTTATATGTTGCTGTCTCGATCATGCGCTCTATTTGATCTGCTTGACTTACTGAATACATCCCTTTCCCAAATACGATCATAAAACTTATCCCCAGAATAAGATATATTTTCCCGTTCATAATATCCCCTTTACCTAGAAGCAGAGCGTTATTTGTCATCGTTTTTTACTGTAAAATTCTATACGATCGCTCGAATCCGGTCAAGAGAAAATTTGTCGAGAATCGTATTGAGCATCAGGCAGACTTGCAGAAGGCTTCTACATGAGGAAGGCAGACTGCTACTTCAACAAGCACATTCGGATGAGTCGTGAGATCTCTAACATGATCAGCTTTACCCTCTTTTCGGCAGAGGGTGGGGGCTATAACAGAACAAGTGTATACGGTACAAATACTGGAAATATTTCAAGAAATAGGCATTGATTTTGAAGAATAAATGATGACCACGAAGGAGACGAAACACACGAAAGCCTCGATATATGATGAAGCGGTTCATGAACGTGATGTTTTTTTCACGTATTCCGTGTGTTTCGTCGTTGTCGCTAGATTAAAAATTTTCTTCATACTCGGCGCTGCCAAAAGCAAGAATTGGATAAAAAATCATCGGGAGAAAGATCAGACCAATCCCAAAAAGAGCCCCTTTTCCAAACCGCTCAGCCAGAGAAATTTGCGAGAGTATATATAAAATTGCTCCAATAAACGGGACAAACATGATCACCAGGAACCACCAGCCAGGTTTGCCTGAAATTTTAACCAGGATGAAGAGGTTGACGAAAGGAATAAGCGACAGCCATCCGGGTTGGTCAGCTTTCCTGAAAATGATCCACAAACAGATAATGCCTAACAGCAAAAAGATTAAGCCAACAATCAGGGCTGGAATCAGGGCGGGAGCAGCCATCATCAGAGCCTGCATCGAGGAAATTTTTCCTCCAAAATCTTCCGGAAGTTCCGCTTGTTCCCTCTGAATATCAGGTTGAGTATCGTGAGCTTGCTCTGGCCGACTCTCAGCTTCCGATTCCGCAGACGTAGGTTGTTCCGGTGAGACAGATGGGGGTTCTGGCGTCTCTTCTACTTCGATTGTGGGCAGGGATTGAGCCTCGGATTCAGTCATCTGCTTTGCCTGCTCATTCGGTTCTGTAACTTCTTCAGTTGCTGATTCTGCCGGTGCCTCTGGTTGCGATGGGGTCGGCATCTGGGGCGATGGAGCAGCAGAAGACGTTTGGTGGTTGGAAGGAGACTTCGCTTCCCGCTGAGTTCGGCGACCTGCTTCTCCGGGGTTGGGTACCAGCAGAAAGCCCGCTCGTTCAGCTTCTTGTTGAGAGCAAAACCATCGCTCGCCTTTTTCGGGATAAACTGTTATTTGATTGTATAATTTATGGCCGGGCATAATATACAATCGTTTTTCTTCTTGCACGATAATCCCTTTAATCGCACAATCAGGATTCGGTTGAGTGTATGCCCATTGCTGAAAGGCTATGCAAAAAGTCATCAGTAATACAAAGAATACGATACGTCTCCTCATAATATTCTCCTAATAGAACTACAGGAATTGAATATAAACAAGAATCGCTTGGTTCCGATCCCCTTCCAAATATATCAGGTAAGCATTCCGCTTATGATCATTTCTTTTAGTAATTCCCAACGACTTTTAACATCGTTGAGTCAGTGTCCTGCTTATGGTACTCCCCTTTTCGTGCAATGGTCAAAATGAGAATGCTGTTCATGTTGTTTCTCTTCCCGAGAGAGTCTTTAGTATAGACTGAACGCTCCATTATTGTCAATAAAAAATTCGGGCGTTCAACTTCTGGACATTCCTGGAACACTCTCGATTGTCGTCTGCCAGCAGGATGTGACGATAAGAAGTGACGGGAATAATACCTTGTAAAGACCTGAACTGCTCATCTCTTGCCCGGGCCTTCCTGCATCACCAGAAGCAGCCCCCTTTTAATATGATTCGTTCACGTTTTTGTAAATGGGGAGGGAAGCTTTTGTATCCTATGTAAGATGAGGAGTTTTAGTGAGAACTCGTGAAACAGTATTTCCGTGTGGTAAACAGACGCGGTATAAAAGCCGCGCCTGTCTTATGTCTGCCTTATTGGTTTTTCTTGATGCGATCCATGGATTCTTTGGCTTGTTGACCGCGTTTATCACCGCCACCAAAGAGATCGTAAATCTCCTGGTAGAGTTTCAGAGCCTTCTGCCATTCGCCAAGGGATTCATAGATTTGAGCAATGCGAAATTTGGCGGTTGCTACCCAGATGTTTTTTGGCGAGAATCCCATATAGGTGACTTTAAAAAATTCGAGAATTGCTTCCTGAAATTCCCCGGCATCAGATAAGGTTTCACCGATATAATATTGGGCTTCGAGTTTGATTTCGGGATCCTCTGTAAATTCTTCGACCTGTGTAAAGGCTTTCATGGCAAGATCGAACATTTTAATCTCTTGAAAGAAGATTCCGATACTCAGTTTTTGGACATCGACACTCTTCACGTCCGTATATTCATTGATCACGCGTAAGTAGGCTGTGACTGCACTATCCAGATCCTCGAGCTCTTTGTAGCAGCTCCCGCTTGAGTATTGCGCCTGGGCTGCAATTTCACGATCGTCATAGGTCTGGATGACGCGTTGAAAGGCCGCTAAGGCATCGTCATATTTCTTTAAGCGAAACATAGCATCACCGACGTTGTATTGAGCTTGCGGCGCAAATTTGGATGCAGGGAATCTTGTGAACAGAGTTTCATAGGACTGAATGGCCTCTTTCATGCGATTCTTATCAAAATAGGAGCTTCCGAGCAGAAAATAGGCTTCTTCGACATAGGTACTGTTCGGACGATCTTTGATAAAATCTTTTAGCGCTTTTTGGGCTTCCTTGTGTTTTTCTTCCAAGAGCAGCATTTTGGCGTGTTGCAGTTGATTTTTTTCTTTAGAATAGGTTCCCGGATCGCAGTCCGCGAGATATTCATAGGTCTTCAAGACGGCCTCATAATCCCCTTCTTGGTAATAGGATTCCCTCAGCCGGGTTTTGGCAGTCCCGATATGGGAGTTCTCAGGAAATTGTTCGATTAAACGTTCGTACGCATTTCGTGATGCCGCAAAATCGTTGGACGCATAGAGAGCTTCTCCAAGTTGCCAGAGCGCTTCCTGATAAAATCCCGAATCGTCCGGGTAATCATTGAGAAAGATTTGAAATTCTTTGGCAGATAAGAAATACTCACCTTGTTTCTGATAAATCATGCCTTTCCAAAACCTGGCATTTTCCGCATCAGCCGTACCAGGATAATAGTCGATGATGTTTTGGAACAGCTCATTCGACATCTGGTATTGTTGGAGCATATAACTCCCCCAGGCCAATTGAAAAAGGGCGTTTTGGCTGTGTTCCCGGTCTTTGTAATCGTTGATAACCTTCCGATACACGTGAAACCCTTCTGCATACTGCTTCTGAAGATAATAGGCTCTGCCGACAAGCATCATGGCTTTAGCTTTCAAAGGGCTGGAAGGATGTTCGACGTCTATCCTCGTCAGGGTGCGGATGGCATTTTCATATCCTTGAGTCTTAAAAAACGATTCTCCCATTAGCAGCAGGGCATCGTCGGCATAACTGCTGGAAGGAAACTGGTTGATTAATTGAGAACATGCGGCGACGACTTCATCATGGTGTTCGAGGAGAGAAAGTGCTTCAGCCATATGGTAGTAGGCATCAGCGACAAGTTCGCTTGCAGGATAGACATCGATAAGTTTTTGGAATTCTGTCGCCGCTTGCTGCAAACGCTGTTGCTCGAACATGGCTGCCGCAATATGATATTGCGCATTTGCGGCAAGCGGATGGCTGCCGTGATCGAGAATGAACTTGTAAAAGGCTGTTGCAGCGGCATCGAAATTTTTTTGGGTAAATAGATACTCCGCAAGATAGAATCTCGCAAATGGCACATAGGAGCTCCTGGGGTAGGTTGTTTCAAATTGTGTAAACACCTCAACGGCCTTTTGTCGTTCATTTAAATGGAGATAACATTCTCCGGTCCGATATTCGGCTTGATCAACCAGACTGTGTTTGGGATAGTCGTCGATAAATTGCTGGAAGGTTGTCAGCGCGCCATGATAATCCCGTGTTAAAAACAGCATCTCTCCCTGCTGAAAGTATTCCTCAGCTGACACGTTTGTCGGAGCCTCCGTTTCGAGGCTGGCAGCCAAACGAGCAGCTTCCTGAACATCCCCCATTCGATAATAGGACCAGATAATATGGCAGGTCAACTCTTGCCGAGCTTCTTCATCAGTGACTTGTTCCAAAGCTTGCCAATATTGTTTAATGGCCTCGTCATAGTCACCGCCATAATAAGATGTGTCGGCGATGCCGATTAAGGCTTGCTCAGCTTGTTTGCTTCGAGGATATTTCTGTAGAATATCGTCAAAGACTTCTTTCGCTTTGTCAAATTGCCCCAGACGAAGATATGACATGCCAAAACCGTATAAGGCATCGGCTCCAAACTTAGTTTTCTGCTCTTTTTTATAGATTCCTTCGAAGAGGGATTTGGCTTTTAAGAAATTTCCCTGCTGATAATAGGTTTTTGCTAATTCCAACTTCATTTCCGGTTCTCTTGCATCTTTTTTAAACTCTTGCAGGGCTTGCTGATAAGTTTCAATCGCTTTGGCATATTGTTGAGCCTGACGATACGCCGATCCGAGGCTCAGCTGGACATCGAGCCGGCTGCCCGAATATGACGGCTGCTCTAACACATAGGCGTAGGATTGAATGGCTTTTGTGTAATTCCCCTGTTGGGTAAAAATATCGCCGATTATCTTGATGGCCGACAGGAGATAGGTGCTGTCGAGGTATTGGGACGTCAGGCGAGTTAACGCATCCATTGCCTCGTCTAGTTCTCCTCCCTGTAAATAGGCTTCCCCGAGATAATACAGGGCATCATCAATAAAGTGACTGTTCGGATACCGGGAGATGAGTGTCTCAAAGGTATACATTGCATTCTGATATTGGCCGAGTTTTTGCAGAGAAACGCCTTTGTAAAGCAGTGCATCCGGCATTTGGACGCTACGTGGAAAGTCTTGAATAAATTTATTAAATTCGTTGAGCGCCAGATCGTACATGCCATCCTGATAGAGGTTGAAGGCAAAATTAAAGATGGTCGCTTCTTGTTGGGCATAGAGTGCCAGGGGACAGCACAATGAAAGACCGACGAGTAATGTTATAATGAAAATTTTGGAAGATTTCATGGGTTTACAATATCCACTTGCCATGACTCTTCTGACGAGAAATCATGCGAGTGTGTTCTCTATGACTCGTAAGGGGTTTGTTAGCTTAAAGTTATATCGTCCCTCTTTTTCTATAGAATAAGGTATCATCCGTGGAGAGAGGAATCTTTGTCAATAAAAAAGCTTTTTTGCATTGAATCAGATCGACGAAAAGAAGAAAATGCTTGACGGTAACACAGGGCTCTTTCAAATTCATGGATCATCAAGTTGACTTACAGATTCCCGATTACTCTGTCGGAACGAATACGATTGACAAGATTCAGATTGGAATTCTCAAAATTTCAATGCTGGGGATCGAACGATTAGTTGAAGAAATCCGGGCTGAAGGACATGGCTATTACACTGTGATTTCGACCGGAGGAATTGGGAAATTTTTACAAGGAAGCTCATCTTGCTTCGATAAGTACGATCCGAACCTGATGCTGAAAGGCATTCTCTATTTCCTGCATTATACAGGACAGGCTGAAGAGTCCGATATTAGCTGATGCTCCAGCCTCCGTCTACGTATAAAATATGCCCGGTCACAAATTCCGCACAAGGAGAGCATAAGAACACGACCGGTCCGATGAGCCAAGCTGTTTTACACAATTTCCCCTTCGGAATTCTTTTAAGCACCCAGTGTAGTTGTTCTTTCGTTCGCAACAAGCCTCGCTCGATGTCGATTTTTGTAAACGTCGGGGCGACAGCATTGACATTCACATTGTCCTTGGCCCATTCGATCGCAAGCGTTTTCGTGAGTTGATCCATCCCTGCTTTACTCGGAGCATACGCGAGATCTTGGGCTCTGCCGTGCAGACCGAGCACTGATGAGATGTTCACGATTCGCCCCTTTTGCTGGCGTACCATGTATTTTCCGACAGCTTGGCATGTGAGGAAAGTACCTTTTAAATTGACTTCCATCACCCAATCCCACATGGCTTCTTCGAAATCAACCGCTTTTTCCAAATGGGACACCCCTGCGCAATTCACGAGGATGTCAATACGTCCGAAGCGTTCGATCATTTGGTCGGCCATAGCTTGAATACTTTCCTTTTTGGTTGTATCTGCCGGAATACCGATAGCATCGAGCCCTTCTCTCGTGAAATGACTGACTGTTTTGTACAAATGGGTTGCACTGACACTGACCAATGCGACTTTTGCTCCGAGAACTGCCAATGAGTAGGCAATGTCCCGTCCCATACCTCTTGACGCACCTGTCACGATGGCAATTTTCCCTTCAACGCCAAACATGCTGTCTGGTGTGTATTTCATAAGATCCCGCCCTCGCTCTACAGAACGAATTCATTTGCGGATGGATGTTGTCGTAGTGGTAGCGCTTAATTCAAGAGTGCAGACACCAGGTGTTTAAGAATGATGAAGTCTTTCCATGTTGCGGCTTCGCAACGATACAAAGATTGATTTACATCCCCGGTCAATTCCTAAAAATTTCTGCCCAATGCCGTTACGCTATTCATTCATCTCTATTATGACACAAGAATACGAGAAGTGTTAAGAAAGTCAAGTTGTTCCTGTATGGATAAAAGAGAAAAATAAACGTTCTGAAAAACTTTGCGAAGGGGGGAGACGCCCTTCGCAAGGTCAGGAATGGTAATTCTACATATATGTTGGCTTTTTATAGGAGTACATGTCATGCACGCCGCCTTCGGTTTGAGCGGAAATTGAACGGCCTTCAAAACGAAGTTCACCACTATAGAGCGCTTCATGCAATTCTGGAATACTGCGTTTCCCAATATCCTGCAAAGCATGTTTCAGGCCCTGAATTAAGTACGGAACATAATCGAAAAGGGAACCTTTATCCACAACACTCCCGCTGACCCCCTGGGCAACCCGAACCTTTTCATCTTCTGAAAAATAACGCTTACCACCACCCTTTTGTAGGGTTTCTAAAGAGGCCATCCCTCGGTAGTGTTTTTGCCGTACACCGTCTTCATAAAAATATTCTCCAGGCGCTTCTTCTGTTCCGGCAAACATCGAGCCCATCATGGTAGTTGAAGCACCGATCGCCAGAGCTTTTGCGATGTGTCCGATATTGGCAATCCCGCCGTCTGCGATCACAGGAATGCCATGTTGGTGAGCATAGCGAGCACAGCGATGAATGGCTGTTGCCTGCGAGCGCCCACAGGCCATGGTCGTTTGGGTCGTACAGATCGATCCCGGTCCCATTCCGATTCGCAGCGCATCGGCGCCGGCTTTAATGAGATTTTTACATTGCTCTTCTGTCACAACATTTCCGCCAATGACATCGACCTCAGGATAGGTGGCTTTCAGATGTTTAATCATCTCGATCTCATAGATCGAATTGCCTTGTGCGGAATCGACGACTACCACATCGACACCGATCTTGACCAGTTCCGCCAGTCGTTCTTTGTCTTCTTTCTTTGTTGAAATGGCGGCCCCGACGCGGAGTTGTTTGTGGTCGTCTTTTGAAGCCATCGGAAACTCCTTATTGGTCAATAGATCGTTGCGACTCATCAGTGCAACTAAATTGCCTTGCTCATCAACAAGTGGGAGTTTGCCTTTCTTGGAAGCCCTTAAAATGCTGTTCGCTTCTGACAAGGAGATTCCCTGCCGAGCCGTGAGCACATCTGTTGTTATGACTTCAGCCAGAGGACGACTGCGATCCTTCTCAAAGTCAATATCTCGATTTGTGACGATACCGACAAGTTTCGATTGGAGCGTCCCATCCTTTGTGATCGGAATCCCTGAAAAATTATAGCGTTCTTTTATGTGATCGATATCGGCAATCGTGTGCTTTGGAGACAACACGACCGGATCCATAATAAAGCCATTTTCGTAACGTTTGACTTTACGAACTTCTTCAACCTGTTTTTCAATAGTATTGTTGTAATGAATAATACCGATTCCGCCGAGCAAGGCCATACCTATCGCCATTTTCGATTCTGTAACCGTATCCATTGGGCTGGAGATAAGTGGTTTCTTGATCGTAATATTACGAGTCAATCTTGTTTCAAGGTTGACATCGTCTGGTAAAAAATCGATATAACCCGGAAGGATAATGAAGTCATTATAGGCTAATCCGAATACGGCATTAAACAGTTCTTGTGCTGAAAAGCCATCTCGTGTTTCCATAATATTATTATATACTCCTGTAAATTGTCGATTGTTAGGCGAATGTTCATCCGTTCGTTCATGTCTCATCAGGTCTATGCATGGAATGGCTGGGGAACACATTCGAGTAGGGTCACACGTTAAAATCTTGATGAACATGATCGAACATGCGAGGATATTGTTGTCAAGTGTGAGAACCAGAAAAATAGATTCGGGAAGATACGTTCTTGTTTTTGTTGACATTTTTGTGAAGAAAAAAACATACAACTCAGGGAGAGTTTTGTTAAGAAAATCGCGAGTTGTTTTTTGCGAATGTCATAAAAAATCGATCAGATTTCATCGTTGGGAATATAAAGATCGAACTTGCAGAACGAACCGGCATCTGCCATACGCTTGGCTATGATTTAATGGCAATGGTGGTTAACGATCGTGTGGCCGGAGGATTCGAGTCGACCAAGAATTAAGATATACCGACAGAAATCGGGTTGGGCATAAATTAAGAATTTTTGCCATTCTTTTTGTTACAGATTTGCGGAACGCTGGAAGACGACCGCCAATAAGAAACACTGTCATGTACCCTGAGCGTGTCGTTCGCATGCTCACCAGGCGTTTTTTTGTGTCTCCGTGCCTCTGTGGCAAACAACGCTGTATGACCTGGAAACACCTTCGCTCGGAGCCGGGACCGGATTTCGGCATATTTCAATCGCGATTCGATTGGCTGGAAAATCCGCGTAACTCCCATTCACTGAAAGCCGTCGTACTCGAAGTCCCGGATTGGATTAATGTGGCTGCTTTTACTCCTGAAGGGAAAGTGGTGGTGGTGCATCAGTACCGTTTTGGTATGCGGAAAACCACTACAGAAATCCCTGCCGGTATTATCGAAGATGGTGAGAGCCATGAAAATGCCGCGAAGCGAGAATTGCTGGAAGAAACCGGGTACTCGACTGACAGATGGGAGTATCTTGGTTGGGTCGAACCGAATCCGGCCTTTCAGAATAATCGCTGCCATCAATGGGTAGCGAGGGATGTGAGGAGAACAAATCGTCAAAATCTCGATGACGGTGAAGCTATTGCCGTACAAGAATTATCTGTAGAAGAGGTCCGGGATAAAATCCACAAGGGCGATATGCGCAATTCTCTTGCGTTGCTGACGTTGTCACGGGTTCTTGATGTGTGGGGAACGTCAGCCTGAATCTGTATGAGGAGTTGCCAATGGGTAATGACCTCTTGAGAATTGGCAATGAATCGCTTTTTAAGGAGACATTCACGACTATGCGTATTTTAATTACGGGATCGAGTGGTCAGATCGGCACGAATTTAGCCCTGTATCTTCTTGAACAAGGGCATTCCGTGTTTGGCATCGATATTCGGACCAACACATGGACCGATGCTTTTCCGACGCTCCTGCAGGATCTTGGCAGGCCGTATCGTCATTTTGAAAAGGGAATCGGACATGTCGACTATTTAGACGATCTCGATCTTGTCGTCCATTTTGCCGCCCATGCCAAGGTGCATGAACTGGTGGAGCAGCCGGATCGAGCGCTGAATAATATCACAATGACTTTCAACGTGCTGGAATTCTGCCGTCATAACACCCTTCCTCTTATTTTTAGCAGCACCCGCGAGGTCTATGGTGATATTCATCATTATATTACAGAGGAATCCCATGCTGATTTTGCGTTCACGGAAAGTCCGTACTCCGCGAGCAAGATTGCCGGTGAAGCGCTTGTTTATTCGTATGCCCGCTGTTACGATTTGAAATTCCTGGTGTTCCGTTTCAGTAATGTCTATGGCAGGTATGATAGCGATCTGGAACGCATGGAGCGCGTGATTCCATTATTCATCAAACAGATTGGCGATAAGCAGCCGATTACGATTTACGGAGAAGATAAGCAGCTTGATTTCACCTATGTTGATGATTGTGTCTCCGGAGTCGTGAGCGGTATCGAGCTTTTACTGGAAGGCGAAGATGTGAACCACACGATTAATCTCGCCTACGGGCAGGGTAATAGCCTGGTGACGATGGCACAATATATTGGCGAGACATTAGGAGTGTCGCCTGAAATTATTATCAAACCCACCCGAAAGGGCGAGGTGACCCGGTATATTGCGAACATTGGGAAGGCGAGAGCCATTCTCGGTTATCAGCCGGAAACCCCTTTGAAAGAAGGGATCGAAAAAGCTGTCGCATGGAATTTGGATTGGCAGAGCACTCATTAGCGTTCTGTTCGTGAAGTTTTTAGGAGTCTTTTCTGCCCCGAAGGGGGAATTCGACGTTTCATGCCTGAATTTCACCTCCATATATTGATGATCGGGAGAGGGAAACGCAGGCTCTGTCGAGATCGGCATTTGACAGGCATCCTGAATGTTTTCAACCAGTTGGGGAAATTGTCTTAGTCTTTTTTTGAATTGACATCTCTTCACTTGTTATATAAGCGAATTAAATAGCAAAAAAGATTGACAAAATATCAGGCGTTTTAGTGGTTACTGTTTTAATGCAAAATAGAAAGGATAACATCGGAGGGAGAAAGCAGGGTATTTTTCGCAAGAAACCCCTTGCTCTTGTTAAGCAATGGACGTTTTTGCCGTTCATTGTTCCTGCTATTGTCTGGGAAATCGATCCCCTTACTCTTTTTTGAGTAAGGGGATTTTTTTTGCTTAAAATGAACAGTGTTTTTGCCAACATTCTTGTTGGCAGCATGTTTCGACGAACAAAGATGTTCGTCGGTACGTGCATTTTCTGAGGAGGATGCTATGGGATTTGCAGAAGAAGTGCGAAATGCGGTCAAGAATTTAGGCGGCTGGTTTAACGGACATGCGCATATCGACCGAGCGTTTGTAATGGAGTCCAAGTATGTCGAACACGCCGACATGGACCCCTGGGATATTGCGACCTATCCTTTGGAAGCCAAACAGCACACCACAGGCGCGCTACACGAAGGACTGGCTTACACGAGAGAATCGCTGCGAGAACGCATGACGCGTGCGTTGGACGAATCAATAAAATACGGGACTCGCCGGATCGACAGTTTTGTCGATGCCACGGCCGATTGTATCGGATCGAGTGCAGTCGAAGTGGCATGCGAACTGCGAGATCAGTATAAAGACCGCATCGATTTTCGAGTCGGCGCGTATCCGATTTTCGGCTTCAAAGACGATCAGCCACGGCGCTGGGATGTGTTTGTCAAGAGCGCTCAGATGGCTGACTTTATCGGAACCCTGCCCGAACGCGACGCCAGAAAGTATCACATCGGCTTCAAAGAACATTTCCGGAGAATCATCAATTTCGCCAATCAACTCGATTATAAAGACGTGCATATGCATGTCGATCAGACGAATAATCCGGAAGAAAACGGTACAGAAAGCCTGATTGAAGCTGTACGCTGGCTGCGACCCGATTCGAGCGGACGTCTGGAACGTCGTCTTCCAACGGTGTGGGCCGTTCACGCGCTGTCGATATCTTCGTACTCCGAAGAACGCTTTCAAAGAGTGGTTGAGGGCTTGCGAGAAACGAATATCGGCGTCATCGTCTGTCCCAGTGCCACACTTTCGAATAAACAAAACCGTAATATTCTGGTTCCGATGCACAATAGTATTACGCGTGTACTGGAACTGCTTCTCAATGATATTCCGGTGCGAATCGGTACAGATAACGTACAGGACTTTTTTCTACCCGCTGGCAGCATGGATCTGTACAACGAAGTCTCCTATGCCTCGAATATACTGCGGTTTTATAATTTTACGAGCTGGGCCAAAATCGCGACAGGAAATCGCCTTAACGAAGTCGATAAAATGAAAATTCGAAGCGCGTTAGAAAATTAAAGGAGAGCACATGCAACAAATGTATATGTTCTGTGACACGCAGGGAGTCTGTGATGATGTTATTGTGTCGGATGCCCGGAAAGCTCAGAGAATTGTCGCATTAACCCAGGGCAGGGTGGGGCATGCACAATGCGTATTCGTTAAGCAATGTTGCAGACGTCGGATTGTATGAGCAGCATTTAACCGGCTTGCAAAAAAACTGAGGATAACCTATAAAAAGTTCATTACAGTGAGAGTCCTGTCTTCGTGAAGTCGGTCAGTTCTGACGCGGTTATGTCTGCGAAGACATGAGTCTCTGGCTCGGAAAGTTTATGGATTCTGAACAGAAGATTGCCCAAATTTTACTGAAAAAAAAAGCCGTCACACTCAATGCGGATGAGCCGTACACATACGTTTCCGGCGTTCGCAGCCCTATTTATTGTGATAACAGACGCTTGACATTTTTTCCGGTAGAACGTAAAAACGTCTGTCAGGCTTTTATCGAGCAGGTTCGCCCATTTAACCCAGATGTGATCGCAGGAACCGCGAGTTCTGCCATTTCCTGGGCTGCCTGGGTTGCAGCAACCCTGGAAAAATCGATGGTGTACATCCGCAAAGCGGCCAAAAGCTATGGGAAACAGCAGCTTATCGAAGGCGGAGATATTCAGGGGAAAACCGTCGTTGTTATTGAAGATCTTGTGAGTACAGGAGGCAGCAGTTTAAATGCTGTCAACGCTTGCCGCGATGCCGGAGCGAACGTTCTGGCAATGGTTGCGATTTTTACATACGAGTTCGAAGGTGTCGAACAAAAATTTCGGGAAGCTGATTGCGATGTTCGGTTTTTGACAACTTTTCGGGCATTGACACAGGTTGCTGCAGAAGAGAACGTTATTGAGCCAGAGCAGCTCGTACTTGTTCGCTCCTGGAATGCCGATCCCAAAAATTGGGGACCAATGCACGGATTTCCAAACGCGATATAAACCGCGGAGATACGCGAAGGGCCACAAAGAAAAATAAATCAGCGTTGGGGTGTTCTGTGCTGTTAACACGCTTATTACAACCCTGTCAAAATATATATGGTTCTCAAAGGGACGCGTCGATTCTCTTTGTGGCCCTTCGCGTATTTTCGCGGTTACATTATGAAATATACGTTTTTAGGCAAAGAGATTTCCGGGTGTTTTACGATTCCGTCAGGGAATATCACGACCGATATCAGGGTGTTGGAACGAATTGCCCATGAAATTCCAGAAATCGGGGTTTTGACAACAAAAAGCACTGGACCGATTCCGAGAAAAGGGCACAAAGAGCCGATTTTCACACAGTACGCTCCGGGTTGTTTTATGAATGCAGTCGGCCTGACCAACCCCGGCGCTGAAGTATTTGCCGGGCAATTGGCATCGTTGTCGCTGCCTGAAGACCGATTCCTCCTGGTATCGATTTTCGGTGGAACCATCCAAGAATACGTCAAAGTGGCGAAAACACTGGCGCCTTATGCCGATGGGTTAGAGCTGAATTTGTCCTGTCCTAACGCGAAAGGTTTTGGCATGGCAGTGGGGCAAGACCCGGTTTTGGTTCGAGAAATCACACAGGCCGTGAAAGAAGCTGTGTCGATTCCGATTGTCCCGAAACTAACCCCGAATGTGCCTGATATAAAGGAGATCGCCAAAGCTGCCGTCTCAGGTGGGGCTGATGCGTTGTGCGCGATTAATTCTGTGGGTCCAGGCTATCATACGGTTGATGGACATCCGGTTTTGACTAATACCTACGGAGGGATGTGCGGTAAAGGGATTCTGGCGATCGGCCTGAAAAGCATCCGGGAGATTACGGACTGTGTCGATGTGCCGACGATCGCCTGCGGCGGTATCAACAGTGCTCAGGATGTGAAGGCGTATCAGCATGCCGGAGCGGAAATTTTCGGAATAGGAACGAGTTTGAGCGGCTTATCGACAGAGAAGCTGCACGTCTTTTTTTCGGCCCTTCAGCGTGATATCGAACAGGACACCGATGAAGCGGTCACGTTTATCGATACACCGGATTTGAGCTTTCGGAAGCTCCGATTGCTCGAAAATCAGAAACAGGCTGATGATTTGTCGATTTTACGTTTTGATCGGGATATCAGCATTTTGCCGGGGCAGTTTGTTTTTATCTGGCTCCCGGGAATCGGAGAAAAACCTTTTTCCGTACTTGATGATCGTCCGCTCACGCTTTCAATTCAACGCCGGGGCTGTTTTTCTGAGAAACTCTGCCAGTTAGACCCCGGAGCGCAAGTTTACGTTCGCGGACCTTACGGAATTCCGGTTTATCCTCAAGAACAGCAGAAAAGCATGCTTGTGTGCGGTGGCTGCGGACTGGCGGCGCTTTATCATCTTGCAAAAACAGTATCCGATGTGGAAATTTTTATGGGCGCGAAGGACGCGCAACATCTTTTTTATGTTGAGGAAGCCAGACAAGTGGCAAATGTCCATATTGCTACAGAAGATGGGAGTGTCGGCAGGAAAGGGCTTGTCACGGAGTTGCTCAATCAACAGCTTCAGATGCAGGATTCGAAAGAGGATTTAGTATTCTTTAATTGTGGACCGAAAGGGATGATCGAGGTGGTAACAGCCATTGAGGAGCAGTATGCCCCCCGCCGCAACATTTATAATTCAATTGATTATGTCACCAAATGCGGGGTCGGTATCTGCGGAAGCTGCGCCACACCAGATGGCAGGCGGCTCTGCGTTGACGGTCCGTTTATGTAAAAACGTCACTGCAAAGGCGTGGAAGTCGGAAGACTAGACGGTAGTCGGCAGTAAGCTGTCGATAGTTTTTTTCTGTAATCTGCTAATCGCCTACCGTTTATTAAAATTTTGTGCCTCTGTGTTTCTGTGGCAAAATATTACAATGAAACTTACAGGAAAAGAACAGATTGCCAGAAGTAAGATTTGTCTGCCATTGGATAATTTTTATAGCTTTGAAGAAATCAAAGCCTGTATCGAAGAACTCAGCCCGGTAGTGGGCCTGTTTAAAATTGGGAAAGAACTCTTCACCCGTTTCGGACCGGATGTGGTGACATTAATTCATGATTACGGTTCTGAAGTCTTTCTCGATGTAAAATTTCACGACATTCCGAATACCGTGAAAGGCGCGGCTTATGCGGCAACGCAGTTCGGCGTGTATATGTTTAACGTGCATGCTTCCGGTGGGATAGCGATGATGCAGGCCTCGGTCGAGGGAGCGCAGGCTGCCTGCCGTGACCATAATTTGCGGATGCCGAACATTCTCGGCGTGACAGTCTTAACAAGTATCGATCAACCGATATTGAATACTGAAATGCGCGTGCCCGGCAGCATCGAAGAACAGGTGCTACATCTTGCGAAACTTTCACAACAGGCCGGATTGAACGGCATTGTGTGTTCGGCGGCGGATTTGCATGCCATCCGACAAGAATTACCGCTGAATTTTCTCTACGTCACGCCTGGCATCAAAGGCCCCAACACAGAAGCCGGAAGCGACCAAAAACGCGTGTTTACACCCTATAATGCGATTCAGGCCGGATCGAGCATTCTCGTCGTCGGACGCGCAATCACTGCCGCTTCCGACCGTCTTGCCGCCGGACGGGACGTGTTGGCGGATATTGTGAAGGCGTTGAGGTGATTTTCGGGAGACTACACCGGATTGAAGGAATAAACGGATTCTCCAACCCTTCTGAGCTAATCCGTTTATTTTTTTCATTCGTTGTAGGCATATGGAAAGGAAGAACTGGTGTTGAAATTTCTCAAAGAAAGCCAACAGGTAAAGCTGCGAAGACCGCTCCCCAATGATTCACAAGAATTTACCGCCTTGATGCGGCAGAGCCAGGAATTGCATTACCCCTGGGTTTCCCCTCCGAAAACAGAAGAGGCGTTTGAAAAATATCTGCAAACCCGACAAAAACCTCAGAACGATGGATTTTTAGTATGTCACGCTGCCACCGAACACATCATGGGCGTCATTAATTTGAACGAGATCGTTCGGGGGTGTTTTCACAGCGCATATCTCGGCTATTACATCGGCTCGCCTTATGCCGGGCAGGGCTATATGCAAGAGGCTTTGGCGCTTGTCATCGTCTATGCCTTTCAGGAATTGGAACTCCACCGTCTGGAAGCCAATATCCAGCCCGCCAATGCCACCTCGATTGCCCTGGTCAAACGCTGTGGATTTCAGCGAGAAGGCTTTTCTCCGCGTTATCTCAAAATCGACGGCGATTGGCGCGATCACGAGCGCTGGGCTATTTTGGTGGATTAAAGGTAAGGAAATGTCATGTAGATCGAAATCTCTGTTTCGGCAATCGAAGTAGAAACTTCGACCTACAGCAAAATATCCAGAATCTCTGAAGGGCACTCGGCGAGGAAGTCGGCTCCGGCTTCGAGCAATTCTTTTCGGCCTCCATAGCCGTAAATGACGCCCAGACTTCTCAGTCCGCAGCTTTTCGCACCCAGAATATCATGTTTGCGGTCGCCGATCATGATGGTTTGCTCTTTTTGCAGGTGTTCTTGCTCCAAAATGTACGGCAGAAGTTCGGTTTTGTGGCATAATTCGCCATTTAAGCGACTGCCATATACCTTGTGGAAATATTGCGCCAATTCGAAATGTTCGACAATATTAGTAGCAAACACGGAAGGTTTGGAGGTTGCGATCAAGAGCCGATAGCCCTGTTTTTGCAAGGTTTCCAGTATATCGGGAATACCTTCGTAAATTTCGTTTTCAAATATTCCGATGTCGGCGAACCGTTCACGATAGAGGGCAATGGCTTCTTGAGCCAGCGCATCGTCATCACTCTTAAAAAGGACTTTAAAATTTTCAAGCAGCGGCGGCCCGATACACCAAGTCAATTCGTCAATACTCGGAACCGGTCGCTCGAGTTTCTTGAGCGCATATTGAATCGATTTTGTAATCCCCTCTCTAGGATCGAGCAGCGTGCCATCCAAATCAAAAAGAATATTTTTTCGTGTCATATAAATCGATTGTGTGAGAAAACCCTGACAGGGTGGTGAAACAGGGCATCTTACATCTTATCATCAAAATCGAGCGGTTCTCCGTCGAGCACGCGCCGGATTCGTTCCTGAACGTCTTCGTTCGGTTCCCGGTTAAACGCTTCCTGCAAGAGTGTTTCGATTTCCAGAGTCCATTGTTCCTGAGCCCATAGTGAAAGCACCCGGATCGCCATGTTCCGATTTCTGGTGACGGGACTCAATAAGGCAATTTCTACCAGGAATTGCCCGGTTCCAGGATATTGTCCGAGCCCTTGTAAAATAAAATCCAGACAATGATTTCTGGCATACTCTTCACCTAAGCCAAGGTCGTTTCCCGGACCGATGGCAATTTTGTCGAGTTCGAGATGTTCGCGAGCGGTTTTGACAATTTCCACAATACGTTCTTCGTTCGCCCGACGCATAATTTCGTACCAGTGTCTGGCTTCCAGCGGTTTATCCAGGAGTTTCTTCCAATGAACATCCCAGGTGTCTATGTCAAGCAATTCAGCCGCCTGGCTTGCCGTGTAAAAGGTGGCCGAGTCATCCGAAGTGAGGTCGCGCTCGACCAATTCCTTCCAGAGCGGGCGCTGGAGGATACGTTGACTTGTCTGGAGCAGCGTATTCCGAATCTCAAGATTCCATCCCTGTTTTTTGCGTTGTGTCCAGTGTTCCTTCAATTCCGAGAGATAGCTATTGATGAGATGTGCAAACAGGAAATGCTGTAAGGTATGGGCCATTGGTTCGAGATGGGCTAAATAGCGTTGTATGGCCACAGGAGCATCGTCATAGTCATCAATATCTTCCGCCGGGCCGCCGATGATCAACGATTCGATCAGCTCGCCGGCGGAGTTGAGCAGCTCTTCGTCGATCGTCTCTTCAGCAAGCGCCGACTTTAAGTCTCCGGAAGTTGCACAAATATAAGCCAAATATTCGTACATAATTTCATTTTTATAGCCTTCACGAATAAGCCAATCCTGAATGTCGGGATGGTCGGTTTTTGCAAGCCGTTCGACAAGATGAATCCTGCCCCAGCCAGAGACATGTTTGGCCAGATTCCATATATGCAGCAACGGGTCATCGAGCAGGGAATGAATCGCAACAGCGGCGTAGAGCGTAAATTCTTCATGCTTTCCCAGTAAGGCGACAAGCTCAACATCCTCTGGAATGCCAACAAGGCCGAGCAGAGCAATGGCAAACTTCACCGGTCCCCTATCGGTGCCTTCCTGGGCCAGCCAGCGAGCAAAATTGCGCAGGTAAGGCTCCGGATCGAGTTCCTGTTGCCTCATCGATTCTAAAAGCGGATCGATATACCCGACAAGATCATCTGCCAGCAGAACATTGTAGAGTTCAATTTTTTTGGCCTGAGAGTCGCTCCGAGCGATTTCTTTGATGAGGGGCACAATATTCCGCGCGCGTTTTTGGTCGTTGCCGCCAAAATGATGCCCAAATGCGCCATCCATTCCTCCGGGAACCCATTTCAGATCCCCTTCATGAAATCGCCATTCCTCATCCGGCAGAATTTTGCCCGTCTCGTTCAGGGACCCTTCTGTATCGAGATTATCTTTGATATGAGGATAAATGGCGGGAAGCCCATGCCACGGAAGATCTTCCGGCGTGATATGGTGGTCGAATAAAAATGATAATGTTCCCATG
>PDWJ01001513.1_pt1 | contig 29308 bp, 25 predicted proteins | sample 1430881 | NCBI WGS metagenome assembly PDWJ01 (sample SAMN01162460, study PRJNA174530) | Oral metagenome, whole genome shotgun sequencing project. | biome: Marine environment; feature: Marine mammal; material: Swab sample of the gingival sulcus; isolation source: swab sample of gingival sulcus...
TTCAGCGGGATCAACCAGATCCGGAACATGAGCTTCGACCCGCACTACGCCACGCTCTTCGGCATCACCGAGGAGGAGCTGGTGGGGACCTTCACCCCGGAGATCGAGCGGCTGGCCGAGGCCAAGGGGCAGCATTTCAGCACGATGCTGGACGAGCTGCGGGCGCACTACGACGGCTACCGCTTCACGCGGCGCGCGGTGCACGTGTACAACCCGCAGAGCATCATCTTCGCGCTGGACAGCAAATGGCTCGACAACTACTGGGCGCAGACGGGGACCACCAGCCTGCTGGCCACGGTGTTTCCGACCTACGAGTACGACTTCTCGCGGCTGCACGAGCCGGTGTACGTCTCGCCCCTGGAGCTGATGCGGCTCGACAACCGGGGGGAGAACCCCGTGCCGCTGCTGTTCCAGAGCGGGTACCTGACGGTGGGCGGCTACGACCAGGTGACCGACAGCTACGAGCTGCGCTTCCCGAACCGTGAGGTGCACGCGGCCTTCTGGGACGTGGTGCTGCCGCTGTACTCGGACCGTGCCTCGCTGGGCAAGACGGACTTCCTGCGGGCCATGGCGCGTGGCGACCTGCCCGCGGCGATGGCGCGCATCGAGGCGCTCATCGGCGGTATCCCCTACAGCACGCTGGGCCGACGGCGTGAGCGGCTCTACGAGGACCTGGTGCAGACGGCGATCTACGCATGGTTCAGCGCGCTGGGGTGGACGGTGCGCACGGAGGTGCACTCGATCCGCGGGCGGGCCGACGTGGTGGTGCACCTGCCCGACGCGGTCTACCTCTTCGAGCTGAAGGCGGGCCCGATGCGGGAGTCGGCGGCCGACGCGCTGTCGCAGATCGCGTCGAGGGGCTACGCGCAGCCCTACCGGGGGTCGGGTCGGCGCATCGTGGGCATCGGGGTGAGCATCGACACGCGGGAGGAGACGCGGGGGCAGGTGGAGTGGGTGAGCCGGGAGCTGGAGGGCTAGCTCCCGGGTCAATGGGCGACGATTTTCTATATTGCGAAAATGCCATACTTTTGCGCGGTAAATCAGCCATGCAATGAGATCATTCATCCTACTCCTCGTCGCTTGCCTCTTCGCCCCAATGCTCGCCGCGCAGACGCTTACCGGCATCGTGCAGAACCAGGAGGGCACCCTGCTGGAGAATGCCTCGCTGGTATTGCTCTCCCGCCGCGATTCGGCCTTCGTGGCCGGGGCCACCACGGATGAGCAGGGGCGCTTCACCCTCCGGGCCGAGTGGCTGGACAGCTGCCTACTCCGAGTGAACAGCCTGGGATACGAGACGCGGTGGGCCACCCCCGTGGCGACGATGGTCATCACCCTTGAGGAGCAGTCCGTGGAGCTCGGCGAGGTGGTCGTCGAGACCAAACGCCCGCTCTACAGCCAGAAGGAGGGTCGCCTCTACGCGAACGTCGAGGGCACACGCCTGGCGGAGGAGGCCTCGGCAGTCCACGTCCTGGGCCAGCTCCCGGGGGTGTACCGCACGGGCAAGGAGCTGAAGGCCTTCCTGAAGGGCAATGTGCTTGTGTACGTGGATAATCAGCGGGTCTCGTCGGAGGAGCTGGAGCAGCTCGATGTCAAGACGATAGACCGGGTGGAGGTCATCCAGCAGCCCGGTGTGGAGTACCCCTCAGGGACGGCGGCCGTCCTGAAGATACAGACGCGTCGCCTGCTGGGCCTCTCGGCCTACCTCTCGGGCTACGGGCGGCAGGGACGGCGCTTCTCCTACGGGGGCGACGCGAAGCTACAGTACCGGCGGGGGAGCTGGACCGTCTACGGTATCGGTGGCTACGACAACGTGCTCGGCAAGGGGGGCCAGCTGATTGAGAATACCACCGCCGACTGGGCCACCTCGACCGACGTGTGGACGCGCTACCGGCAACGGGTGCTCCACGGGCGGGCGGGCCTGGCCTTCAACCCCAGCCCCCGCACGAGCTGGCTGCTGAACTACCGCTACGCCTGGCGGCGCAACGACGAAAAGACCCACTCGGTGATGAACCATACCACGCTGGCAACGAGCCTGAAGGAGCGGATCGACTCGCGGGCCGGGGAGGATGCCACCTCCCATCCGCACTTCATCAATACCTACCTCCAGCATAGCTTCACCGAGCGCGTCAAGCTCGAGCTGCTGGGCAACCTCGCCATCAGGCGGGAGCGCAAGAAGGGGCTGACCCACGAGCAGGGCGACCGCTCCCCCGGGCGGACCATTCGCACCCGGAGCGAGAATAGCTACGTCATTGTGGGCGCGGAGGCCAAGACCACCTACGCATTCAACGCCCGGCACTCCCTCCAGGGGGGCTGGTCGTACAGCCTCACCGACCTGGCCTCGAGGCTGCACGACTCCTTCCTGCAGAGTACCACGCGGAACCTCGTCCGCGACCAGGAGGCGGGCCTATTCCTCAACTACCGGGGCCAGCTGCACCCCAGCGTCCAGGTGGGGATGGGCGTTCGCTACGAGTACGTGCAGTCGGACCGGAGGCGGAAGGACGAGCCCGACGCGACCAAGGGCTACGAGTTCTCCAGCGTCTACCCCTCGGCCAGCATCACCTACACGGCCGCCGGCCTGCAGCATGCCCTCGCCTACAGCCACCGCGTGCAGCACCCGAGCTACCGCGAGCTCACCGGGACGGTCTCCTACCTGAACCGCTACCTCCTGCGCGAGGGGAATACCGGGCTGCGGGCGACGCGCATCCAGTCGCTGAGCTACATCCTTGGGCATCGATTTTTCTCTCTCACCACCGAGTACAGCTACGTGCGCCACCCCATCCTCGATGTGCTGACCTACGAGCCGGGACGGGGCACCCTCCTGATTAGGGCCCGGAATTTCAAGTCGCAGCACGACCTCCAGCTCATGGCCAACGGGCACTACGCGTTCGGCCTCTGGCAGCCGAGCCTCACCGCCGGGGTCATCATGAACTGGCACCCCGCCGTCGACGCGCCCACCCTCTTCACCATGGAGCCCCTCTACATCCTCCGCCTCAACAACGGCTTCACCCTCCCGTGGGACGTGACCATGGGCCTGGACATCGCCTACAACAGCCCCGGGGGCTACGGCCTGTACCTCTTCCGCCAGAACTTCGCGGTGGGGGGCTATATATCCAAGTCCTTCCTCCGCCGGCAGCTCACCGTGGCGCTCCACGCGGAGGACCTGTTCAACAGCAGCAATACGGGCCTGAGAATGAGGCTCTACGGCGTGTCGACACGGTCGGAAAACCACAACGATACGCGCAGCGTCATGCTGAAGGTGTCGTACCGCTTCAACCGCCAGATCGCCCCGCAGGAAATCCCCAGCAGCATAGAGGGCACGCTGAAGCGGGCGAACTAGGGTACGAAATTCCCCTTTTGGGTACACGTCGTGCACGACGTGGGTACGAAATTCCCATTTTGGGTATACGTCGTGTATGACGTGGGTACGGAATGGCCCTTTTGGGTACACGTCGTGTATGACGTGGGTACGGAATTCCCATTTTGGGTACACGTTGTGTATGACGTGGGTACGAAATTCCCATTTTGGGTACACGTCGTGTATGACGTGGGTACGGAATTCCCATTTTGGGTGCACGTCGTGTATGACGTGGGTACGGAATGGCCCTTTTGGGTACACGTCGTGTATGCGAAAGGCCGATTTGCTATACATGTTCGCCACGACATGTATAGCAAATCCCGATTTCCTATATATATCCGCGATTTGCTACCTTTGCCGAGCGTCATGCTAACGATGCCAAGCAATGGAAGAGGCAAAAATCCGACCCCTCCCCCTCAGTATTGACCTAGAGACCAAGCCGGTGCTCAGGGCCCTGGGCGAGGCGAACCGCCAGCTCGGCGAGCTGAAGGGGATTGCCAAGACCATGCCCAATGAGAATATCCTGATACATACGCTCTCGCTCCAGGAGGCGAAGGATAGCTCCGAGGTGGAGAGCATTGTGACCACGCACGATGAGCTCTACCGCGCCCGCATTGACCACTCACCCGCCCTCTCCCCTGCGACCAAGGAGGTGGAGAGATACCGTGAGGCGCTCTACGAGGGCTATCGGGCGGTTCGTGAGCGTGGGCTGCTGACTTCCAGCGTCATTAGGCGTATCCAGGCCACCCTCGAGGGCAACGATGCGGGCTTCCGTAGTCAGACTGGAACGACCCTGCAGAACCAGCATGGGGAGGTGGTCTACACCCCCCCGCAGGACCGCGGAGAGATAGAGCGTCTGATGGCCAACCTCGAGCAGTTCATCAATGAGGATGGCATGTGCGAGCTCGACCCCCTCATCAAGATGGCCATCATCCACCACCAGTTCGAGAGTATTCACCCCTTCTACGACGGCAACGGGCGTACCGGGCGGATAGTGAATGTGCTATACCTCGTGCAGCAGGGCCTATTGGACCTCCCCATCCTCTACCTCAGTGGCTATATCGTTCGCAATAAGGCCGAGTACTACCGCCTGCTGCAGGCTGTTCGTAGGGAGGGAGATTGGGAGGGATGGATTCTCTTCATCCTGGAGGGCGTGAGAGCCATCGCCGAGGAGACGGTTGGGCGCATCGGCCGCATCGCGCAGCTCATGCAGACCTTCAAACATGAATGCCGACCTATTCTTGAGAAGGGCTACAGCCATGACATGCTCAATGTACTGTTCAGTTACCCTTACACTAAGGTTGAGTTTCTTGCGGACGAGTTAAAGGTAACGCGAAAGACCGCCACCAAGTACCTCAAGCTATTGACAGATGCTGGCCTGCTCGACAAGCGGAGAATCGGTCGGACGAACTACTACATCAACACCCGGCTGGTGGACATACTGCAGGCTTGATGGGGATAGGGTGATGCACCCACTATTTATCCGACCAAACGGCAAACTCGTTGCCACCGGGCTCTGCAAAGTGAAATCTGCGCCCGCCGGGGAAGGCGAAGATGGGTTTTACAATTTTCCCCCCGGCCCTTTCGATGCGTGCTTGGGTCTCCTCCAGCCCATCGCTGAAGAAGACGAGCAGGGCCCCACCGGTTGCCACTGTCGATTGGAGCTCCGCCCTATAGAAGCCCCCCTTCAGGCCTGAGCCCGTGAAGGCGGTGTAGTCGGGCCCAAAGTCCTGAAACTCCCAGGCGAAGACCTGCTCGAAAAACGCCTTAGTCTCAGCGAGTTTGGACGATGGGTATTCGGCGTAGTTTATCTGTCCGTGTACATTCATATCCTTGCTTTTTTAGCCAATTGATGGTTGTTGTCTTGAGTGGTATGTGGCTCCCCTTACTCCCCCGTCGCGATGCGCCGCACCTCGACGATGAACTCCTCGCCCCTGTCGTTCTCGCAGTAGAGGTCGAGGATGGCCTTGCGCTCGAACTCGGCGCCACCGAGCTGCCCGGTCTTCAGGTGGGTGAGGCTGCGGATGGTCTGCTGGCCCTGGAGCAGGGCGTTGCGGAAGTCGGTGAAGGGGTTGATGTAGCGCGGCCGCATGGTCGGGGGTGCTTTACGTTCGGTAGGCACGGTAGGCAATCCGTGCGAGATGGGCCCTAGGTGTGCGAAAAGCCCCCCGAGGCTGGCAATCAACCTCGGGGGGCTTGCTCATTCAGGCCCTAGGCCTGGTATGCCTAGCTACTTCTTGCTCAGGTAGTCGGACACGCCCTCCTGGGTGGCGCTCATGCCCTTCTGGCCCTTCTGCCAGTTGGCCGGGCACACCTCGCCGTTCTGCTCGAAGAACTGCAGCGCATCCACGATGCGGAGGGTGTCCTCCACGCTACGGCCCAGGGGCATGTCGTTGACCACCTGGTGGCGCACCACGCCCTCCTTGTCGATGAGGAAGAGGCCGCGGTAGGACTGGGGTACCCCCTTGAAGATGGGCTCGCCGTCCTCGGTGTACTCGAACTCCCCGGCCATCACGTCGAAGTTGCTGCTGATGATGTGGCTCTGGTCGGCCACCAGCGGGTAGGTCACGCCCTTGATGCCCCCCTCCTTCTTGTCGGTCTGCAGCCACTTCCAGTGGGAGAACTGGGAGTCCACCGAGCAGCCCACCAGCTGCACGTTGCGGGCCTCAAACTCCGCGAGCTTCTCCTGGAAGGCGTGCAGCTCGGTGGGGCACACGAAGGTGAAGTCGGCTGGGTAGAAGAACAGCACCACGTACTTCTTCCCAATAAACTGTTCCAGGCTGAAGTTCTCTACGATTTCACCCCCGTTGATAACTGCGCTCGCCTTGAAGCCGGGAGCCTGCTTTCCTACTAGTACCATATTTCTTACTTCTTTACCGGTTGAAAATAGCATGTGACCTAGAGAACAGCGGGATACATGCTTTGGTTCGCCGCCCGGTTCGCCGCCCCGCTCCGGGGTGCTGGGCATGTCCCGCTCGCTTGCTAGCCGATGAGCTGGGCCACGTCGCCCTGCACGTCGCCCATGCCCGCGAGGCCGAAGGTTTCCACCAGCACCTTCGCCACGTTCGGCGAGAGGAAGGCGGGGAGGCTTGGCCCTACGTGTATGTTCTTGACTCCCAGGCTCAGGAGCGCGAGTAGGACGATGACGGCCTTCTGCTCGTACCAGGCGATGTTGTAGACGATGGGCAGGTCGTTGATGTCCTCCAGGCCGAATACCTCCTTGAGCTTCAGGGCGATGATGGCCAGGGAGTAGCTGTCGTTGCACTGCCCGGCATCCAGCACGCGGGGTATGCCGCCGATGCTGCCCAGCTGGAGCTTGTTGTAGCGGTACTTGGCGCAGCCCGAGGTCAGTATCACCGTGTCGGCGGGTAGCGCCTGGGCGAAGTCGCTGTAGTAGCTCCGCCCGGCCTGGCGCCCGTCGCAGCCGCTCATCACGATGAACTTGCGGATTGCGCCGCTCTTGACGGCCTCCACCACCTTGTCGGCCAGGCTCAGCACCTGGTGGTGCGCGAAGCCCCCGACTATCGTGCCCTCCTCGATGGCCGTGGGGGGCTGGCAGGTCTTGGCCAGCTCGATTATCGCGCTGAAATCCTTCCTCCCGTCCGGCCCTGTCTCCACGTGCTTGAAGCCCGGGTGGGCCGCCGAGTTGGTGGTGTACACCCGGTCGCGGTAGCCGGCATTGGCCTTCGGGGGCACGATGCAGTTGGTGGTGAAGAGGATGGGCCCGTTGAAGGTCTCGAACTCCTCACGCTGCCGCCACCAGGTGTTGCCGTAGTTGCCCACGAAGTGCTCGTAGCGCTTGAACTTCGGGTAGTAGTGCGCCGGGAGCATCTCGCTGTGGGTGTACACGTCCACGCCCGTCCCCTGGGTCTGCTCGAGCAGCTCCTCCATGTCCTTGAGGTCGTGCCCGCTGATGAGGATGCCCGGCCGCTTGCCCACGCCCAGGTTGACCTCCGTGACCTCCGGGTGGCCGTAGGTCTCGGTGTTGGCTTTATCGAGCAGGGCCATCACCCGCACGCCGAAGGCCCCGGTCTCCAGCACCAGGGCGGTGAGCTTCTCCGCGCAGAGCTCATCGAGCGCCACATCGTGCAGCGCCCGCTCGGTGAACTCGTTGATCTCCTCATCCTCGTAGCCCAGGCGCGCCGCGTGCTCCGCGTAGGCCGCCAGGCCCTTCAGCCCGTAGATGGTCAGCTCCTTGAGCGAGCGTACATCCTCGTTCTCCTCGCGGAGTATGCCGACCCGCGCCGCCAGACCATCGTACTCCGCGCGGCCGACCTGCGTGCTGACCGATGCATGCTCCGGCACGGACACCCCCTGCCGCTGGGCCTGCTCGAGCAGCTCGGCCTTGAGCCGGAAGCTGTTCTCCACCCGGCGGGCGATGGACTCGTAGTCGAAGTTCGCGTTGGTGATGGTGGCGAAGAGGCCCTCGGCTATCATCCTGTCCACCCGCTTGAAATCGGCCTTCGCCTTGGCGCGGCGCATGGCGGTGGCGATTACGCCCAGCCCCTTGAGGTTGAATAGCAGTAGGTCCATCAGGTTGGCGGTGCGCGCATCCTTCCCGCATACGCCCTTCAGCGTGCAGCCCGTATTGCCAGCGGCCTCCTGGCATTGGTAGCAAAACATTTTCGTCTCCATGGTTCTTTCGCTCTTTAGATTATGGAGCAAAGTTAGCACCTCCGGCGTGCGCCGGGTGTCGCATAGGCGACAGGGCTCTCAAACCGGGGGATTTCCGCGCGTTTGGCCCGCGGCGAGCCGTCGTTCCCCTACTCGGGCCTTGCGTCCACCTCGCCGTCGTGGAAGGTGAGGCGTAGGGGCTGCTGGCGGTCGAGCTCGTGGACGGAGGTGAGCCTTCTGCCCCCCTGGGTGGGGATGACGTAGCCCTTGGTGAGCACGCGCAGGGGGTTGACCAGCTGGATTTTCTGCGCGATGCTGAGCTGCTGCTGCTCGAGGCGGTTGAGCAGGGCGGTGGTCGCCACGCGGAAGAGCTGGGGGTAGTGGTCCAGGCGGGTGCCCTGGCGCGCAATCTGGTTGCTGGCGCTCCGGCCTATGGTCTGCTGCGCGCCCTCGAGGAGGCTCTCGGCCGTGGCGAAGATTTCGCCGATGAGGTCGGCCGCGGCCGTGGGGGTCTTGACGGTGGTGTGGGCGACCATGTCCAGGACGGAGACGTCGCGCTCGTGGCCTATGGCCGATACGATGGGCAGGGGGAACTGCGCGGCGTGGGTGGCCAGCTCGTACTCGTCGAAGCAGGCGAGGTCTAGCCGCGAGCCCCCGCCCCGCATGATGAGGGCGACATCCCACTGGGGCTCCTCGGCGGCTATGGCATCGAGCGCCCGGAGGATGGAGGGCACGGCCCCCTCGCCCTGCATGCCCGCCTCGAAGAGGGCGACGCGGAGGCTGTAGCGCTGGGCGGCCGGGCGGAGGTGCTTGAGGAAGTCGCCCAGCCCGGCGGCCGTCGGCGAGGACACCACGGCGATGCGGCGGGGCAGCTCGGGGATGGCCAGCTCCCGGTTGAGGTCCATCACCCCCTCGGCCATGAGGCGGGCGATGGTCTCGCGCCGCTGGGCCTCCAGCTCGCCGAGGGTGAAGGCGGGGTCTACGCGCTTGATGTTGAGCGAGAGGCCGTACTGGGGGTGGAGGCTGGGCTCGGCCAGCATGAGGATGCGCAACCCGGCTCGCAGCTCCTCGCCGGTGGTGGCCACGAAGTTGCCCTGCACCTGCTCGAGGGTCCGCCGCCAGATGGTGGCCCGCATCTTGGCCAGCTCGCGGCGGCTCTCCCCCTCGTACTCCACCAGCTCGAGGTAGGCGTGGCCGGAGTGGTGGTGGTTGAAGGCGGCGATCTCGGCCACTACCCACACGGGCTGGGGCAGCGCGCTGCGTATGCCCTCGGCGATGCGACCGGCGAGCTGGGTGAGCGTGAGGGCGGCTTCCTTGCTCATCGGTTGGGTATGGCCCGTCCCCGGCGGGTGCTACTCGTCATTCCGCCAGCTGATTACCCGCCGCATGATGCCGAAGCCCCCCCGGCCCCCGATTACGTTCCCCTGCGCGGACTTCGGGGCGGCCAGCGGGTTCGACCATTGGGCCGACTGCTCCACGCTCTCCATGAAGAAGTACAGCCGCTCCTCCACCTCGTAGCCCACGATGCTGTCCGCGGGCAATGCTTCCTGCTCGTTGTCCCCAAAGGGGTTCTTGTATGGGGCGAAATTCTCCTCCTTCGTGCGCTCCCCGCCGTCGAAGGGGATGAACTTTGTATTGATCCGGCCGGGCTCGTCGTCCTGATTGCCCTTCTTGCCCTTCTGCTTTCCCTTTTTCCTGTCGCTCGGGTAGTAGGTGTATACCACGAAGTAGCGTTTCTGCTCCCCCCCCGTCACCGTCATCCGCAACAGCCTATAGCTACCGTTCTTCTCCACCGAGTGCGTCAGGCCCTGCCCGCTGGGTACGCCCCCGCTGGCGCTCACCTCCGGTAGGTTCTTGGCCTTGATGTGCAGCTGGTAGCGCCGCCCCTCCTCGAGGGGGAATTCCTGCTTGGTGAAGCGGTAGAGGTGCGTAGCCTTGTCGTAGGGCACTGTTATCCTTCGCCCCGTCCCCTCCTCCTCCAGCACGACCTCCGCGTTCCTCTGGGGGGGGTAGGAATTTTTGTCGTCGTCGTCCGACTCCTCCTCGCTGGATTTGGGGCCCCTGCGCTGATGCCCTATGGGTAGGTACTCGTCGTAGTCGATGGGGTGGGTCCGGCCGACGTAGATGGCCTGCGTGTCCAAATCGGGGCGTAGCACCCCGTACACCGCGAGCAGCCTCTCCCCCTTGGGGAGGTCCAGCCCCTCCACGACGGACACCGGGTCCTCGCAGCTCGCCAGCCCCAGGGCCAGCGTTAGCCCCAGCATTGCCAATAGTATCCTCTTGCTAGCCATAGGTCTAGAATTTTACGTGGAATGAGATGCTCGGGATGATGGGGAACAGGCGCAGCTGCTTGACCGCGGTGCGTCGCACGTCCAGCCCGTTGGGTAGGGTCTTCACGTCCGTGCCGACGAAGTAGAAGAAGGCGTTCCGCTGGTTGTAGACGTTGAAGATGTCCAGGGACCAGTAGGCCTCCACCTTCTTCCAGTAGTCGGCCCTGTACTGCAGGCCGAGGTCGAGCCGGTGCGAGGGCAGCATCCGCACGCTGTTGTAGCGCTTGTACTCCTGCGCGGCGATGGCCTGCTGGCTGCGGGAGCCGGGTTGCCCCTTGAAGGCCTGGTAGCGCTCTGAGGGCAGGGTGATGGGGAGGCCCGTGCCGAAGATCCAGGTCGCGGAGACCCTCCACTTCCGGGTGATGTCCCACGTGAGCACGGTCGAGATGTTGTGTCGCCGGTCGTGCTGGGCCCAGAACCACCGTGCGCGGTTGATGGCGTCGAACTGCACCCGCGTCCAGCTCAGCGTGTAGCTCAGCCAGCCGGTCACCGCGCCCATCTTGCGCTGGAACATGAGCTCCACCCCGGCCGACCAGCCCTGCCCCTGGGTGATGCTGCTCTCCCAGAACCGCCGCGGGAGCTTATCCGTGAAGCCTATGCTCGCCCCGAAGTGCTCGCCCTCGCGGTAGTGCGTCTGCCCTGAGGTCTGCTTGTAGTAGCCCTCCAGGGTGAGCGTGCTCCCGATGCCGCGGAGGTCGTAGGTCCCCCCGGCCGACACGATCCAGCTCGTGGAGGGGCGTAGCGCGGTGGTGGCCGGCACCCAGATGTCCGTCGGCAGCCCCAGCCCGGCGTGGCTCAGCTGGTGGATGTGCTGCCGTGCGTACGCGTAGGAGCCCTTGAGCGAGAGGTCACCCGTGAGGTAGAGCACGCCCCGCACCCGGGGCTCCACGCCGAGCTGGTTGAAGCCCTCCTGCCAGTAGTGCGTGCCCCGCAGCCCGGCGGCCACCTTGCCGTAGTCGCCGATGGTCAGCTCGTTCTCGTAGTAGAGGGCGTTCTCCAGGCTCCCGATGCCCTGGTCCTGCTTGACGTGGTAGTGGAAGACCTTCGTCTCCGAGGAGCTCGGGTTGAAGAGGTAGCCCTGGCTCTGCAGGCCGAACTGCCCGGTGAGGCCGGGGCGGATGGTCCACGTCCAGTCCCACTTCAGGCCCAGGGTGTTGATTCCGCTGGTGTACTCCGTGAAGAGGTCCTCCTTGCTCCGCTTGCCGAAGCCGAAGTGCATGCCGAGGTCGTAGCGGCTGTAGTAGAGCGAGAGGTTGCCGAAGAGCGAGCTGGTGGCGAACCAGTTCCACCGCAGGGTCGTGGTGATGTTCCCCCAGCCCAGCTCGGCCTTCAGGCCGTCGTCCCTCCTCCTATTCTCTCCCCCTGCGAACCCGAATTTGTCCTTCCCTAGGTAGCCACTCAGGTAGAGCGTGTGGCGACGGTTGATGAGCCAGCGGAGCTTCAGCGTCGCGTCGTAGAAGTAGAGGATGGGCACGGCATTCTCGTCTCTCGTGAGGAGCTGGAAGAGCAGGTCGGCGTAGGTGCGGCGACCCGTGGCCACGAAGGAGAGCTTGTCCTTGACGATGGGCCCCTGCACCATCGCGTGGGCGGAGATGAAGCCGATGCCGGCCGCGCCGTGGTACGAGCGGAGGTTCCCCTCCTCCATCGAGATGTCCATCACCGAGGCCAGCCGACCCCCGTACTTGGCCGGGAAGCCGCCCTTGATGAGCTCCATGTTCTTGAGGGCGTTGCCGTTGAAGAGGGAGAACATGCCCATGAGGTGGTACGCGTTGTAGACCGGCGCCTCGTCGAGCACGATGAGGTTCTGGTCCGAGCCCCCGCCCCGCACGAATATCCCCGAGGCGCCCTCGTTGCCCCGCTGCACCCCGGGCATGAGCTGCACCACCTTGAGCGCGTCCTTCTCGCCCAGGAGGGTGGGCAGCTCGGCCACCATCTTCGGCGAGATGCTGTGCGTGCCCATGCGGGTGGTCCGGCTCCCCTCGTTGCGCTGCTCGCCGACCACGACCACCTCCTCGATCTCCACGTCGGGGCGCAGCTGCACGTCCAGGGCCGAGTCGCGCAGCAGGTTCAGGCTCACCTCCTGGGCTGCGTAGCCCACGTAGGTGAAGCGCACCACGCACTCGCCCCGGGGCACGCGGAGCGAGTAGGCCCCGTAGCTGTTGGTGCTGGTCCCGATGGTCTGCCCCACCACGATGGCGTTCGCCCCGGCGAGCGTCTCGCCCGACTCGGCGTCGCGCACCACCCCGTGGAGCTTCGCGTAGCCCCCCTCGGGCTCGGTCTGCGCCGCTGTCCGCGTTGCCAGGCCGCAGCCCATCAGGAGCGCGACCGTCAGGAGGAACGACCGCATGCGGCCTACCCCTCCGCCCCAGCAAAATTGCACCAATTCTCTACCCATATCGTTAGGCCCAATTTTCCACCATCCGATTAGACATAGACATTTGGGAACTCGCCGGGGCGCAACGCCCCCTCCCCAGGCTTCCCCGGGGTCAAAATTCCCGGGGCAAATATAGCATATCGCAGCCAAACTCCAAGCCCTATCCTATATATATATATATTCCAAACAAGCTCTACCCCGAATAGCGGCGGATAGTGGCGGATTTCCCGCCCGGCTTGGCGCATCCGCCCGATTGTGTACCTTTGTGACTGGCTCGCGCCAGTGCCCCGGGTTACCCCGGCGCGGGCGGGCCTGCCGAATGCTAAAGCGTCACGAGGAATGAACTGCTTCAACCATCCCCAGCAGCCCGCGGTGGCCCAGTGCGTTGACTGCGGCAAGGGCCTATGCAGCAGGTGCGCCGCGATGTACCAGCCCATTCTCTGCGCATCCTGCTACCAGGCGCGGCGCGATGCCGAGGTGCGGGAGTACACCATCAACGTAGTCCTGTACATTGCATTCTTTATCGTGGGTTTCGCCACTGATTTCCTTGAGGAGTCTGAACCATTCAACACGCGCTGGCTTTCCGCCTACAGCGTGATGGCCGCTCGTGCTGGCTACATCCTGGTGGAGCGCTATTTCCCCTTCCGCCTTTTCGTGGCTCACATTGCCGTGTGGGCCCTGTACTTGGTGTTCAAGCTCGTACTCTATTTCATAATTGTTTTTTTTGTCGCCCCATTCATGGTAGTGCGGGAGGTGTACCGGCTGGTGAGGGCATCGCGGGGGTGAGGGGGGCTTAGTGCCTGAAGATGTGCTCGTAGTGCCAACGGAGGAATTCCTGTTTGGGGGGGTATTTTTCTGGCATTCTGAGGGTTTTCCCGGCGATGGGCTCGAAGTGGGTGGCAAAGTAGTCCCTTGGGGCTCTCTGCATGAGTTCTGGGGAGAGCTCGCATTGGTAGGATGTGGTGAAGGAGATCAGCCCAACATCGAAAGCACGATCGTAGAGGGCGGAGAGGCAGAGGCCGTTGGAGGGGTCAAGGCGGTGTTCGGCCCTCTCAGCCCACGGCACGATATGGCTGGCAATGAGGAGCTCCGGTATATCCATCCCCGTGAGGACACATTTATCCGCGTAGTTTGCAAGCACTATCTGGCGGAATAGCCTTTGCCCGATTCGGTGTGTGGATAGCCCCTGCCTATCTTCCCCGCCTACAGCAGGTATCTCCGGTGTACCATCTGTAGCTGAGGGAGGGAATGACCCGTTTCGGCTCAGCAAGAGTTGCTCCGACTGCATAAGCGTTGCCTCCGGCGCATCATGGTAGGCCTCCCATATGGCCTGGCATAGCTTACCACCATTCCCCATTCCTCGTATCCCTCGTTGCCGTAAGTCAGGGTCTAGCGAGGCAAAATTCGTCAAACGGATGGCAATGGCCGAAGGACTTCGCCCGAGCAATTGGCCCAGTGCGATTACCTCGGGGTTGCGGTAGTGTATCCGCCCGAAGGGTAGCTTCATGTAAAGGTTGAAGGTGAGCAATAGCTCCTCATAGGTCCAGAGTCGTCTCGCCATACTATTTTCTGCTGCTATGTTTCCCAAATTTGCTACTATCCCAGTATCCCCCCCATAAAAAGATATCCAGTGGCCCTTTTTGTAGCTTCCATCCCGGACTATTTCCCCTTGGCCTTCAGCTCCTCCACCCTCTTCTTGGCCGCATCTATCTCCACGAGGGCCTCCTCTATGGTATGCCCAATCCTCTCCAGCTCGGCCTGCAGCTCATCCAGCCTGTTGCCATGCTTTTTCATGGCATCGTAGAGCGGCTTGGCCCCTCCTTCCTCCCGCACCGCATCGGCAATCAGCTTCCGCTCGGCCTGGAGCTCTTTCTCCCACTTGTTGAGGCTGGGCGGCACTGCCACCGGGGAGGAGCTGGCCTTCGCGGCGGTGGGCAGCCCCAACGCCCTATCGAGCATCCTGCTGTAGTCGCCCTGGCCATGGTACCGGTCGGCCGCCGCTATGCCATTCCGGATTTCGTCTACCTTCGCGTCGGATAGGTACTGCTTGGCGTCCTTCGCGAACTGCCCGGCCTTCTCCCGCTCGGCCTTCAGCTGCGCATCCTCCGGGTTCCACTTCCGCTCACTCCATGCCTTCTTCAGATTTTCGATGGCCCCTTCCTGGGTAGTGGTCGGTGGCGTTTTCACAATATCATCCACCAGCTTTGCCAGCCCCCCATGCATTAGGTAGTCGGCCTTACCGGTGTAGGAATTCAGGCTCTGCCCCTTACCGTCGGTCGATTCGAAGAGGTCCTTCGCCTTCTGCTGCACCAGTGTCAGCTTCTCCTTCACCTCTTTCCATTTCTTCTCCTCAATCAGCCCGTCAATCTCCCCCATCAGGTTCTCCACCTCCCTCACGTGCTTGAGCGCCTGCTCGGTGTGCTGCATCCCATCCCGGAGCTTCCTGTGCGCTCCGCCCGTCCCCTCCCAGAACTGCTTGATTTCCGGCGTGTTGATCAGCTCCTTCACCTTATCCGCCGCGGCCTTGACTGCCGGGTCGCTATTCACCTCCTTCTTCGCCATATCGAGCTCGGTGCTCTTCGCGTTGTACGCCTCCCTGGCCTTCTGCCTCTTCTCCTCGGCCAGCCTCAGCGCCTCCTCGGCCTTTTTCAGCTCGTCCGACTGGGGTGTGCTCGGCTTGTTGGGGTCTGGTGTCTGGCCGCCCGGCTTGTTGGGGTCCGGCGCTGGGGTGCCTGGTGTCTGCCCTTTCTGGGCATCCTGTAGCGCCTTCTTGGCATCGTCCAGCTCCTTCTTGAGCTTCTCCAGCTCCTCTTTCGTTTTGGCATTCTCCTTCTGGGCGTTCTCCAGCTTCTTTTCTGCCTCCTTCAGCCTCTTCTCGGCCTCCTCCACGCCCCTGTTGGCCTTCTTGGCATCCTGTAGCGCCTTCTCCGCCTCCATCTTGGCCTTCTCCGCCGCTTTCAGCTTCTCCTGCGCCTCGCCCAGCTTCTTCTCGCCCTCCTTCATGGCCTCCTCGGCCTTCTTTGCCTTCTCCTCCGCGGCCTTCTGGCTCTGCGATTTCGGGGGTACTTCCGTATGCTTCATCTGGGGCTTGTCCTTCTCGCACGAGGGGGCCACCACGACCACCGACAGGCCCAGCAGCAGGGCGGGCAGAATTCTTCGCTTCATATTCATCTTCTTCACCAATTTAATTCATCGTAATCCTCCGCAATGTACGCGCCTTAAGCCAAACGGGCGCAATCCGCTGCGCATTCCTTGATGCACGGTGTGGATGCGGGGACGAACGGCTAGCTTTCGTGGGTGATGTGGATTTTGCTTATTCTGTGCTGCTCCACGCTGTTGCATTCGGCCAGAATTTCCTGCACGACTGGGCTTCTTGCCCATCCGAAAATTCCAATGCCGTGTACTGTCCCATTCACTTTTAGTTTGACAGTACACTTTTCGCCGAAGAGCTGCTTTTTCTCTGGGCGGAGCCCCCATTTCGTTCTTATCGAAGCCCTTGTCGGCCTGGGGGTTTATCCTTGCGCGGTAGTAGGTCTCCCCCTTCGGCTTTTCTATCGCTAGCGATATCAACCCTTCCAACCATTCGAGCTTCTCTTCCTCTATGATGTATCTACGGCTATTTTTAACCTGATTCTTTAGCTCCGCCCATATCCCGTCCTGCCTCTCCAGCTTTTCGATGTATTTTCCTGGTTTGTGGAGGTCTAGCTCCAGCTTATTACTCTCGATTATGTGCCCCAGAATTCTCTCCGCGCTTTTGCCAGAGCATACCCGCCATTTCTGCATGAGGTCCAGCAGCTTGTCCCCATCTTCGCATTGCTGAAATGCCCTGAGGTACGAAGTGAGAAAATCTTCAATTTCCTCGATATCGATGCTGACACAGGAGCTACCGCAGCCTTCGCATGGCTTACAGCACTCTTCATGGAGCCCTATGAAGTCCTTTAGCTCCTGATCGTCAAAGCATTCGGCGCAGACCCGCATAGCTTGTTGATTATGCTATCCATGAGCTCGAGGTGGGCATGGATAGAGAGCTTTTTTATGGTGCCTAGCCCCGGGTATTTGCTTTCATTTAGCATATTGATTAGCGTCGTAATGGCCTTCTGTTGAGGTACATTTGCGTAGAAAGCCTCGACTTTTTGCACCGCCTCGAAGAATTTCTTAGGGATATCGCTGGTGCTATCGTTGGTATTGGAGACGAAGTGGTGGATGTGTATCGAATCGTCGGATTTCAGGTAGGTGAGGTGGATGGCGACCGCGTAGGGGAGCATGCCCCCTACGCTCAGGGTCTTGGGTAGCGTGGTGTAGTCTGCGAAGCCGTCGTAGCCATCCCCGTGGTGGTAGAAGGGTTCCTCGGAGAAGGCTTCATCCACCATATTTAGGTAGTCCGCGTTCTTTTTTTGGGCATTGAATTTGTCATCCAGCCGTATGATGGTTTTCTTGAGCGCCTGGAGGTCTATTTTCACCCTGCGTGCAGTATCGTCCGGGGAGATGACGATGTAGGAAACCACGCTTTCGCGAGCTAGCTCTACTATTTTGCTATCGCTCGGCAAGCTGTCGGGTGCGATGATCATGATGCCCTCTAGCCTCCTGCTCCTGGCGTGCGCGAGGATTTCCTGGTCATTCTCTTTGCGGTAGATGTAGGCCGGAATCCATGAGCCCAGCGAATCGCTCAGCGCTGAGACCTCGTGCAGAAGGTCTACCCCTGGCTGGTGCTTGAATTCCCCTTCCTCTGGGTTCAGCACGCACGCGAACTGGAGGCTATGCTTCAGCATCTCCCCTACTGCGAGGCCTATGCTGCTGAATGAGGTCCTGACCGGCTCGATGATGGGGCAGATATTCTGGTTCCCGGGCGAATCGTTGGAGAATGCGCGGAGGGCGAGGAGCTCGAATTGCTTGCCGCGGAGGTAGGGGTAGTACGTTGCCATTATCCCATGGGGCTAGAGAGGTTATACTTCAGTTGGTCGATTTCGGGCGGTCTTAGGTTCATGGCCAGGGCGATTTGCCGGAGCTCCTTCTGCACCCTACCGAGGTTGGGGGTGACTGACCGCCTCCCCTTCAGCGCTTGGAGGAAGAGCTTGTTGAGCTCCTCGGATGGAATGTTGCGCATCTGCTTCTCACACTCGGTGAACATCTCAAAGGTGCTGACGGGCGGGAGCGCCCCGAAGTAGGTCTGGACTATCCATTTGTACTCCGCGGTGCGCAGCGATCGGATCATCACGGAGGGGTCGGGCCTGCATATGCCTTCTGCTTCGCGCTCCTGCTCTATGCTCAGCTTAGCTCCCTGGCCACAGAGGACGATTAGGCCGACCTGGCTGGGGATGATATTCCGGTAGGTTTCGAGCTTCGACTCGGGGGTAACCAGGTAGGTCTTCTCGAACAGCCGCTGGTAGCTCTCGAGCTGCTGGAGGAGCCGCTGTGGGCTGTCGTACTCCGTCTTTATCTCGAAGGCGCAGCTCTCGCCGTTGAAGAGGGCGAGGTCCAGGATGGATCCGTTAACTCGGAACTCGTTCGCCAGAAGTATTGGCTGCGAGAATTTTTTGGCCAGCAGCCAATTGACCAGCATGTTTTTACATACATACTCATTCCGGTAGTTCTTGCTCAGAGCCCGGTAGATGGACCTCAGGAAGGTGCTGTAGGAGTGGTACGGGTACTCTATGCCGAAGCGTGAGCGCAGGGCATCCAGCTGGGAGAAATCCGAGTATTTAATAATCTCCACGAAGATGCGACGGCTAAAGAGCGCAGCATAGCTACGAAGCCTGGTGTAATCCGTCTCTTTTCTGATAGCCATTCTCAGCATGGTCTTGGCGATTGGGGCAAAGGTAAGCTTTTGCCCCGTATTCCCAACCACCCCCTACTCCGCCCTGTACAGCACCCAGAATCGTATCGATTCCCGATGGCCCTCCTGGTCCATCACCGTCAGCGTGTGCTCCCCCTCGTCGGGCTGGAGGGAGAGCTGGTGCTTGTGGCGCGACTGGCCCACGTAGCGCTCGTCCAGGTGCCAGTAGAGGGGCGTTTCGGGCTCCTGGTGGGCCACCTCGAAGAGGATGGCCGTGGGCTTGCCGTCCAGCCCGCGGGGCACGGAGAGGCGGGCGTTCTGCTGCCGCGGGTATATGAACTGCATGGGGGATGCCCCCTCCTCCCCGCCGCAACCGTCGAGCCAGGGGGGGAGCTGCCGGTAGGGCTGGCGGAGGGCGTAGTACCAGCCCATGGCGGGGGGGAGGACGAAGAAGGGCTCGCGGCGCATGGCGCTGATGGGGTAGCAGCTCGCGTTGACGCGGTAGCGACGGGTGGAGTCCAGATGCACCATGCGGTGGTAGGGGCAGGGCGGGTGGGCGCGCTTCACCCGGGGCGCGAGGATGGTGTCGACCTCCGGGCACGCGACCGAGGGGGCATGCCCGGAGTGGTGGCAGACTGCCTGCTCCTGGAGGTCATCGTGCGGTATCCGGAACCAGGGGCTGCGGGGCAGCAGCGACCAGAGGTGGAACATGAGCGGGGCGGCCCCCTGTAGGCCGGAGCTCCCGACGAAGGCGTTGCCCTGGGCGTTGCCCCCCCACACGCCGACCACGTAGTCGGGGTTGACGCTGATGGCCCAGGCATCGCGCCCGCCCCGGGAGGTGCCGGTCTTCCACGATACGGCCCGGGAGGAGGAGAAGTTCGTCCAGCCAGCCTCCTGGTCGGGGCGGCCAACCTCCCGCAGCGCTTTCATCGTGCAGTAGATGGCCCCGGCGCGTAGGGGTGGGTTCTCGTCGATGGGGCTAGCGGATTTTTCCCTTGGCGCGTCGCGCCGCATGAGGTAGGTGAGGGGGCGGATGGTGTTGCGGATGTAGCGACCCGAGTCGTTGTAGATGTTCAGGGTGCGGGCCATGGAGGCGTAGGCCCCGGTCAGCTCCAGGAGGGTGGATTCGCCCCCGCCGAGGATGAGGGTGAGCCCGTAGTGGCCCGCCGTGCGGTTCAGCGATCTGAGCCCGAGGCTTCGGAGCCGCTTGAGGAAGAGGTCCAGGCCGTACTCCTGGAGTAGGCGTACGGCGGGCACGTTGAGCGAGCGGGCCAGGGCCATGTCGGCGGGCGCGGCGCCTGAGTAGCGCTGCGAGGCGTTCTCGGGCGAGTAGCTGCCGTACTTGGTGGGGATGTCGGCCAGGAGCTGCTGGGGCAGGATGAGGCCCTCCTGCAGGGCGGCGGCGTAGAGGAAGGGCTTGAGGAGCGAGCCTGTGGATCGGCGGCCGGCGGCGGCATCCACATAGCCCTCCCGCGCGTTCGAGAGGCCGGGCGTGTTGCCCACGTAGGCGACGATGCGCCCGCTCCTGACCTCGGCGATGATGGCCGCCAGGTTGTATATCTGCTTGGCCTCCAGCTCGTGGGCGTGGGTCTGCACTATCTCCTCGGCCCGTTCCTGTATGTGCGCCTCGAGGGAGGAGTGTATCTGCTGGCCGTGCCGCCCGTCGTTGATGGCGTGGGTGAGCAGCTGGAGGGCGCGCTGGGGTAGGGGGGGCGGGGGCTCCGGTAGGGGCTCCTGGAGGGCGAGCGAGAGGGTGAGCGAGTCGATGTGCCCCTTGAGGTGCAGCTTGCGTAGCAGCCCGTTGCGCTTGCGTAGGAAGGCGGGGGTGGCCTTGCCGGGGTATATGGCCGCCGGGGCATTCGGCAGCACGGCCAGGGCGGCGGCCTGCCCCCAGCTCAGCTGCCCGGGCGAGAGGCCGAAGTAGCGCCACGTGGCGGCATCGAGCCCCACGACGTTCCCCCCGAAGGGGGCGTGCGCCGCGTACATCCGCAGGATTTCGTCCTTGGAGTAGCCCAGCTCCAGCCGCAGCGCCCAGACCATCTCGATGAGCTTGTTGGGGATGCTCCGCTCGGCCTTCGGGTGCAGCATGCGGGCCAGCTGCATGGTGAGGGTAGACCCTCCCCGGACGATGCGCCCGGCCCTGATGTTGGCGTAGGTGGCCTTGGCCAGGGAGATGGGGTTCACGCCCGGGTGGTAGCGGAAGTGCGCGTCCTCGAAGAGCTGGAGGCAGGTGGCGAATTTCCCGGGCACGCTGTCGGAGGGGGGGAAGCGGTACTGTCCGTCCGGGGCGATGGTGGCCGCGAGCAGCTGCCCGTTACGGTCGAAGAGCACGGTGCAGTAGCCCTCGCGGAATAGGGGGGCGGGGAGGCTGAAGTGGAAGAGCAGCAGGATGAGGAGGAGGGGAGGGATTAGGAGCAAGCGGCGCGTCCTGAGCCGGGGGGGGAGGTCATCCAGCCCCCGCAGAGCACACGCCCGCAGCGCGCTCAGTCCGGCCGTAAGATTGCGTGGCCACCGAGCTGGCCTCATTTCCGCACGAGCTTCACCTTGAAGAGGCGGGGCCAGTTCTTGCCCGTGACGTACAGCTCCTTCTTCTGCGCATCGTAGGCTATCCCGTTGAGCACGTCGGTGTGGCGGGTGCGCAGCGAGCGGGGGAGCAGGCCCGAGAGGTCCACCCGGCGCACCACGTGCCCAGTTCGGAGGTCGATGGCCACGATGTGGTCGGTCTGGTAGATGTTGGCGTAGAGGAGGCCGTCGATCAGCTCCATCTCGTTGATGCGGAACACGGGCCCGAGGTGGTCGCGCACCCTGATGGTGCGGACGGGGCGGAAGGTCTTGATGTCCCGCACGTAGATGCGGTCCGTGCCGTCGCTCTGGTAGAAGTACTTCCCGTCGCACTCCAGCCCCCATCCGTCGGTGGGGTAGCGGAATGTGCCCACCTGCTGGAGGGCCGCATCGTAGACGAAGCACTGGTTCTCCTGCCAGGTCAGCTGGTAGAAGCGCCCGTCGTGGTGGGCCAGGCCCTCGCCGAAGAACGCGCTGCCCAGGCTGACTTGCCGCTTCACCCTCCCGCTGGCGATGTCCACCTCCCGGAGGGTGGACTGCCCCTGGAGGCCGGTGGACTCGTACATGCGCCCATCGCGGATGAGTAGACCCTGGGTGTAGGCCTTGGTGTCGTGGGGGTACTGGGCGATGATGCGGTAGGTGTACTGCTCCGCCTCGGGTACGCCGCTACGCTGGCCGAGGCTGGGCGCGCTCACGAGGGAGAAGCCCAAGAGCGCCAGGGAGAGACGAATGATGTGGCGAGCTATACCCATGGTTGATGCGACCCTCCTCTACTCCCCCAGCCCGAGGATTTCGCCCTCCGAGAGCCCCGTCTGCGTGGCGATTTCCCGGACGGATACCCCCGCCCTCAGCAGCAGACGCACCGTGGCGTGGAGGCTCTGCCGGCTTGCCTCCGCCCTTTGCTGCGCCTCCGTCGCCTGGCGTTGCGCCTCATCCGCAGTCCTTTGCGCCTCATCCGCCAGCTTCTTCGCCTCCTCCGCGGCCCGCTGTGCCTCCTCCTTCTCGGCCTGCGCGCTGTCCACCAGGCCCTGCATCTCCTGGCGGGCCTTATAGTCCCCGTCCGAGTAGGCGGTCCGTATCTCCGCGACGCGGATGCGCTCGCTCTTGACGTAGATCTCGTACGCGATTTTCTCGTCGTGGTCCATGTCGTCCACCCGGAGCACCTCCTGGGCCTGCTCCAGCCCCTTGGCCGTGAACTCCTTCTTTATCTCGCTGTGCTTCAGGAAGTAGACCCACTCGTCGAGGGTGCTCTTGGCCACGTCGTTGAACTGGTTGACCTTGATGATGTAGTACTGGGTGAAGATTTGGCGCACCTCCTCCACCCCGTAGGCCTTCTGCTGCCGGGGGGAGAGCTGCAGCAGGTCGTGCTTGTGCATCCCCCGGAAGCCCCCGTCGCTCACGTAGATGTAGTCCTCCCCCACCCCGAGGGGGAAGTAGACGATGTTGATGGAGTAGATGCGCGTGAGGCGGGCGTAGGCATCCCCGCGGTCCAGCCGCTCGGAGATGAGCTTCGACGCGCCGTAGAGCATACGCAGGAAGTAGTCGTCCTCGTTCTCATTCCGCACCTCGATGAGCATGTAGCTCCCCTGGCCATCCTTCACCAGGATGTCGACCCGGTTGAACTTATCGTTCGGGTTGGTCTGGTTGCTCTCGCTCTCGAGAATTTCCTGTATGTGCACATCGAACTTGAGCAGCTCGGAGAGGAAGCCCTCCAGGATGCCGAAGTTGGCCTTGTTGCGCAGCATGCGCTTGATGGCCCAGTCGAACTTGATGTGCTTGTCGGATGCCATGCCTACCCCTTCTGCGGCGGCCCTGGGACCTCGCCCCGATGCGCGCTACTTGCCCACCATCGCCCGGTAGTCCGCGGCCGACATCAGGCTCTCCAGCTCGGCCGGGTCGGACATCTTCACCCGTATCATCCACCCCGCGCCGTAGGGGTCGCTGTTCACCGCCACCGGGTTCTCGTCCAGCTCCGCGTTGAGCTCGAGGATCTCGCCCCCCACCGGCAGCATCAGGTCCGAGACCGTCTTGATGGCCTCCACCGTGCCGAACACCTCGCCCGCCGCCATGGTCTCACCCACGTTGGGCACGTCCACGAACACGATGTCCCCCAGCTCGCTCTGCGCGAAGTCCGTGATACCCACGAAGGCCACCTCGCCCTCTACGCGGACCCACTCGTGGTCCTTGCTGTACTTCAGCTCCTCAGGAAAGTTCATAGTCCACCGAATTTTCAGTTATACCTTACACTACGTACAGCAAAGGTAGCTACATTTTCCCGAAGTTCGTGTAGGGTGGGGGCGAATTTCGGCGAAAAGCCCGGGGGGCTACTCCTGCATTTCCACCCGCTTCATCCTCATCTCGGCCTCTTCCCTACGTATCTTCTTGAGCTTCCCACCGAGGTCTATCGCCAGCTTGACCGCTGCGTCGTACCACCTCCGCTGCACGCCCAGCTTGGCGGCCTCTTCCCAAGTGAGGTCCAGCACAACGCTATCCCCTTCTTCCTTTAGGTATCGTGCAAGGATTTTGTTCGAGCGCAGCTCCGACATGACGTTGGTGTCGTTTCGCAGCTCCGGTGTGGACATGACCCTTTCCTCGTAGGTGGGGAACTCCCAGTTGTCCGGTGGGGGATTGTGTAGCCTGTCCGCATTGCAGGAGCTGAGGGCGATGCCCAGCAGGAGGCAGGGTATTCGGAGTGGGCGTTTCATGGCGGAGGAAATGGTCTGGTTCCCAATGCTAGTATACCCCGTTATAAGCGGCAACACCGCCGTTAGGGTCCGTAGTGTGAAAGGCAACACCTATCATACAGTCCGAGGTGCTGAGTGGCACAAAGAATTCGCGGGGCCAGATTTTTGACACTAAACCGGATTCTTGCCGCCATGTACCCGAGGAGCGTACCTTGCAGGTGAAAGAGGCGAGAGGTGCTACATTAGCAAAGCAGCTGAATACTATCCCTCTTGTCCCTCGAACTGCGTATTCACTGGCGTACACTGCCTCCTGCCCTAAGCTACGAAGACCCCCTCGTAGGCCTGTGTATATCCACTTGCTTGTAGTCCGTACTCTGGGTGCAAGCATCCCCTCTGGCTCCCCCCGCTCCATTCTCATCTCGGCCTCTTCCCGTCGTGCTTTCTTGAGGGCTTCGGAGACCTCTTTTACCAGCTTATCCATCGTGTCGTACCACCTCTGCTGCACACCCAGCCTGGCAGCCTCTTCCCAAGTTAGGTCCAGCACAGCACTATCCCCTCTTTCCTTCACGTATCGTAGAAGGATTTTGTTCGAACGCAGCTCCGACATGACGTTGGTGTCGTTTCGCAGCTCCGGTGTGGACATGACCCTTTCCTCATAGGTAGGGAACTCCCAGTTGTCCGGTGGGGGATTGTGTAGCTTTTCCGCATTGCAGGAGCAGAGGGCGATGACCAGCAGGAGGCAGGGTATTCGGAATGAACGTTTCATGGCGATTTCTTTTCGTTAAACATCCACCCAAAGTTAGGAAGGACAAACGGGAAATGCAAGGCCCAGCGGGGATTTTCCCCAGTCCCGCGCCGGGTTCTAGAGCTGCCCCTCTGCCACCATACTCCGAACAATTGATTACCTTCGCGTAGTTTGTACAATTTCGGGAGAAAATATGCCCCAAAGCACCGTGCCCATCATGCTCGCCGTGGAGACCTCGGGCCCCGTCTGCTCCGTGGCGCTCCAGCTGGCCTGTGGCGACATCGTCGGCCGGGTGGCGGAGGGCGATAACGACCATGCCCGCACGCTTACCCCGCTCATCGAGGCCCTCCTGGCGGACTGCGCCCTGTCGGTGAGCGATCTTGCCGCCGTGGCCCTCTCGGCCGGGCCGGGGAGCTACACCGGCCTCCGCATAGGCTACTCCGTGGCCAAGGGGCTGTCCTTCGGGGCGGGCGTGCCCATCGTGGAGGTCTCCACCCTCGAGGCCCTGGCCAGCGGGATGCTCGCGGAGGTGGAGACCGAGGGGGGCGATGCCGCGTGCTTGGTGCCCATGCTTGATGCCCGCCGCATGGAGGTCTACACGCAGACCTTCACGTGGAGGATGCCGGGGGAGATGAGCCCGCACGCCGAGGCCCGCCCCCTGGTCCTGACCGAGGCCCTGCCCCCGGTGCCCGACGGCCTACCCGTGTACTACGGCGGGAGCGGCGCCCCCAAGGCCGAGGAATTGCTCCGGCCCCGGGGGTGGATACGCCTCCCGCACCAGCTCAGGGCCAGCGACTTGCTCCCCATTGCTAACCAAAAATACCAGAACCATGAGCTTGCCAACGTGGCCTACTGCGAACCCCGCTACTTCAAGGAATTCATCGCGCAGCCGTCCAAGCCGGGCGTGCTGGATGCTGTTCGCGCTCGTGCTGATGGCGCATCCGCTGGCGGGCGCGGCCGAGAAGGCGCTTAGGTTCGACACCATATCCCTCTCGCCCGTGATGGCTAGCAGCCCCAGGGGTCTGCCCGCCGTGCGGAGCGCCAATAGGGTGGTGCGGGCCGGGGGGCGCGGGGTGACCTACCTGGACAGGGAGAGCATCGGGGAGCTGGTGCCCACCTTCCGCTCGGGCGAGCGACTCCGCTTCCGGCTGACCTACCTGCGGGCGCGGGGGGCGGAGGCCGACTTCACGGTGGAGGACACGCTGCTGAACGGCCGCCCGGGCTACCACCTGAAGGTCGACGGGCATTCGCGGGGCCTCATCGGGCGGCTCTACCCCATCCACGACGTGTACCACTCCTACACGATGGCCGACACGCACCTCCCCGTGCGGGCCATCCGCGATGTGCATGAGCAGGACTACAAGGACTACAAGGTGGACCTCTTCGACCGGAGCCGGCCGGACTCCACGGTGCTGACCCGCGAGAACGGTGACCAGCACGTGCTACCACGGGGGGTGAACGACATCCTCTCCCAGGCCTACTACCTCCGCTCGCGCCTACCCGGCCTCGCGCTCCAGAAGGGCGACCGCATCGAGCTGGCGGTGTTCCACAACGGCGAGTACGACCCGATGACCATCCGCTACATGGGCGTGGAGCGCATCAAGACCCGCTTCGGCTGGGTGGATTGCCTCCTGTTCGTGCCGACGGTGCAGAAGGGCAACCTCTTCGAGGACAACGATGCGCTGCATATCTGGATTTCGGCCGATGCCAACCACATCCCGATGCGCATCCGCTTCCGCCTCTTCCTGGGCTCGATGTACACCGACCTGATATCCTACAAGAACCTCCTCTACCCACTGCAGACGCACAAGAAGGCCCGCTAGGGGGCATGCGCCTACAGGTCGCCCCAGTTCGCCCCCACGGCGGTGTCCACCACCAGCGGGACGCGGAGGGCGATGGCCCCCTCCATGCACTCCCGCACCAGGGGCAGCAGGCGGTCCATCTCCCCGGGGGCCACGTCGAATATCAGCTCGTCGTGCACCTGCGTGGTGAGCAGGCTGCGGAAGCCCTCCCGGCGTAGCCGCTGGCCGATGAGGACCATCGCCCGCTTGATGATGTCGGCGGCCGTCCCCTGTATGGGGGCGTTGATGGCGTTGCGCTCGGCCGCCCCGCGGAGGTTGGCGTTGCCCGAGTGGATGTCCGGGAGGTAGCGCCGCCGTCCCCACTTGGTGGCCGCGTAGCCCCTCTCCCGGGCCTGGTCTATGGCCTCCTGCATCCACTTCTCCACGTCGGGGTACATGGCGAAGTAGCCGCGGATGAAGCGGTCGGCCTCCCCTACGGCGATGTCGAGCTGCTGGGAGAGCCCGTAGGCCGATATCCCGTACACCATGCCGAAGTTGGCCCGCTTGGCGTGCTCGCGCTGGGCCTTGCTGACCTCCTCGAGGGGCAGGTTGAATATCCGCGCGGCCGTCGCGGCGTGTATGTCCTTGCCCTGGCGGAAGGCCTCCACCATGTTGGGGTCCTGGCTGAAGTCGGCCATCAGCCGCAGCTCTATCTGCGAGTAGTCGGCCGAGAGGAGCTGCCCGCCCTCGAAGCCCGAGACGAAGGCCCGGCGGATGCGCTTGCCGTAGGCCGAGCGCACGGGGATGTTCTGCAGGTTGGGGTTGCTGGAGCTGAGGCGGCCCGTGCTGGCCACGGCCTGGTTGAAGTGCGCGTGTATGCGCTTCGTGTTCGCGTTCACCAGCGTGGGGAGCGCGTCTACGTAGGTGGATATCAGCTTCTTGACCTCGCGGTAGTCCAGTATGGTCTGCACCACGGGGTGGGCCTTCGCGTATTTCTGCAGCTCCAGCTCGCTGGTGTTGTACTGCCCGGTTTTGGTCTTCCTGGCCTTCTCGGCGAGCTGCAGGCCGTCGAAGAGCATGGCCCCGATCTGCCTGGGCGAGTCGACGTTGAGCGTTTCGTCCCCGGCGATGCGGCGTATCTCCGCGGCCTTCTCCTCCCGGTCGTGGTCGAGCTCCCGCCGTAGGTCGAGCAGCTCGTCGCGGTCTATGGCCACCCCGTTCCACTCCATCTCGGCCAGGACCTCCACCAGCGGCCCCTCCAGCTCGGCGTACAGCTCCTCGAGCCCCTCTTCGCGCAGCCGGGGGTACATCCTGTCGTAGAGGCGGAGGCATACGTCGGCATCCTCCACGGCGTACTCCAGGAGCCGCTCGGGGGGGACGGCGTGGAGGTCGATGTCGTCCGGTTTTACGCCGGGCATGAGCTCCCCGTAGGCCATCGGTCGGTACTGCAGCTGCTCCATGCTCACGGCATCGAGGCCGTGGGGTAGCTCGGGGGCCAGGAGGTAGTGCAGCAGCATGGTGTCGACGAGCTCGCCCCGCACCTCTAGCCCGCCCGCCCGCAGCATGTTGAGGTCGAACTTCAGGTTGTGCCCGATGACCCGCTTGTCCCGGCGGGCGAGTAGGCGGGCCAGGCCTTCGTGGTATTCGGCGGGCAGCTTGCCCTCGTGGTCGAAGGGGATGAACCACCCCGTGCCGGGCTTGGCGCAGAGCTGCAGGCTCACGAGGCGGTCGTCGAAGGGGGAGAAGCCGGTCGTCTCGGTGTCCAGCGCGAAGAGGGGGGCGTTCTCGAGCTGTTCCATCATCTGGGCGAAGCGCTCGGGGCTCTCCACCCGGGTGTACTCGTGGGGGACGGTGGCCAGGGTGGCGTAGCGTTCGGGCGTTTCGATGCGTATCGCGGCGCCCGCCTCCCCGGCGAAGTAGGCCAGCATGTCGTTCCCCAGGGCGCGGAACTCCAGCTCTTCGCACAGGGACTTCACGCCCTGGAGGTCCACGGGCTTCGGGATGTAGTCCTCAATCTCGGCCGACACGGGCGCATCCATCCTTATGGTGACGAGCTGGCGGGCGAGCTCCAGCTGCTTGGAGTTGGTGCCGATGTTCTCCCCCTGCTTCTTGGGCAGGTTGCCCAGGTTGGCCCGGATGCGCTCTATGTCCCCGTACTTGGCGATGAGCTTGGCGGCGGTCTTCTCGCCGATGCCCGGCACGCCCGGCACGTTGTCGGAGGTGTCGCCCCAGAGGGCCAGAATGTCGATGAACTGCTCGGGGCGGGCGATGCCGTACTTCTCCAGTAGGTCCTTTTCGCTCACCTCCACCAGCCCGCTGCCCCTGCGGTCGGGCTTGGCGATGAGGCAGTGCGCCCCCAGCAGCTGCTGGTAGTCCTTGTCGGGCGAGAGCATGACCATGGGGCTCGCCTCGCTGGCGAATTGCCGTGCGAGCGTGCCGACCACGTCGTCCGCCTCGAAGCCTTGGGCCGACACGGCCGCGATGCCCAGAAGGCCCAGCAGCTCCTTGAGCTTCTCCGCCCCGTAGACTATCGCCTCGGGCGCGGGCGGTCGCTGGGCCTTGTACTCCGGGTAGAGCTCATGGCGGAAGGTGGGCCCCTTGAGGTCGAAGGCCACGGCCAGGTAGCCCGGGCGGTAGAGCCGCAGCGCCTCCATGAGCTGCCGCATGAAGCCGTAGATGGCCGAGGTGTTCTTGCCGTCCTTCGTGATTAGCGGACGGTTGATGAAGGCGAAGTTGGCGCGGTAGAGCAGGGCGTAGGCATCCACCACGAGGAAATTCTGCGGGTCGCTCATATGTGAAAGGCTATCTTGTGGGGGCAAAGGTAGCCATTCCGGGCGAAGCCGTCATTCCCTCCCCTCCCACACGCACCTCTCCTCCCACTCTATCTGGGCCTTCTTGCCGATGACCGCGCCCACCGCCCACACGGGCTTCTCGCCCCCGATGTGCTTGGCCGTGTAGCGGTTGGTCACGGCCTGCTCCAGCGCGCGGGCTGCGGTCATGCCCCCCCGCTGCATCTTCAGCTCGAGGATGACAATCATCCGCTCGCCCAGAATCTCCACGTCCGAGATGCCACCCGCGCCGATCTGCTCC
>PDWJ01001458.1_pt1 | contig 29303 bp, 20 predicted proteins | sample 1430881 | NCBI WGS metagenome assembly PDWJ01 (sample SAMN01162460, study PRJNA174530) | Oral metagenome, whole genome shotgun sequencing project. | biome: Marine environment; feature: Marine mammal; material: Swab sample of the gingival sulcus; isolation source: swab sample of gingival sulcus...
GCAGTTACTGCAGATGGTCGGGTCAAATCCCTGACTGAAGCGTGTTTTCTTCTTTTTTCGCACTACGGGGCAATGGCCTGAAGGGCAGTTGGCCACATGGCCATCGCAACGAAATTCAAAATCGCTGAAGGTTAAACTGTCTTGCTTTTCGGTGCCCATCGTCGGACTGACCACGTTCAATTCGTAATCCTTGGCCTGCTGGCAGTTCTCACCACTACCGTATAACGAATCGGCTTGCAGTTCATCGTGGCCGCTGTAGGTCGTGTCCGGATCGGAAGGATTTTGCAGCGAGTCCGAACGGATCTGTTTGGGGAGCTTGAGGTCAATCGTCCCGTCGGAATGAACCTCGCGTTGCTCGTTGAGGATACGGAGTTTATAGGTACTCATATCGGCCATTTTTCTATGGCCATCGAATTGAGTCACCAACCGGTAGAGGTCGGATGCCACGTCTGATAAGGTCTTTTTGGCTTCAGAGGGTTTTACATCGGCAAAGCATCCTTTGGTTGCTTTGCTCTGATACCGCTGAATCAATGGCTCATCAATCTGGTCCCATAGCTCCCGATGATGGCGCTTGAGATTGACCAAGAAGCGATTGATGGCTTTGCAGAGATGCCAATCCGTCCTAAGCGAGCCATGTTGGATTTAATGTGAACCGAATCTATTCGCTGACGACTATTGTCAACCTTAAACATTCATAGTGTCTAAAAGGCGGAAAAGCCAGAAGGCAATAAACGAATCACCCACACAAAACAGCGAATAATCTTATAAAAAACAGTATGTTATATTTATTACGGTTCATTCACCTATGGACTACAAAAACAGAAAAGGCCCCGAATCATCAGGGCCTTTCATACTTAGCCGTACTAAATTGGATGGTTATTTGGTGGAGCTGAGGGGGATCGAACCCCTGACCTCATGACTGCCAGTCATGCGCTCTCCCAGCTGAGCTACAGCCCCGGAAACGAGAGCGATAATTAACAAAATGGCCGATGGGTGTCAATGGTATTTTTCATTTCTCTAAACAGTTGACAATAAAAGCTCAACCAATTATGTTAAATAGCTTGATATATTAGTATAAAAAATATCGGCAACCGGAACCTGCCCCATGCGATGGATAATCGTTGCCTTTTTATCAACCACGGTGAACAAGATGCTGTCCACCTTTTATGCTGGGCGCTGTCAACGCCCCGGAGAATGAATTTAAAGAAGAGGTTGTTAATGCTCAACGTGATGCGCAAACAAGCCGGCAGTTGGATGATCAAAGTGATCCTGTTCGCAATTGTCATCGTATTCGTATTTTGGGGTGTCGGCAGTTTCACCTCCAGGCAGACCACGAAAATCGCCTCTGTCAACGATGAAGCGATCAGCGTGGTCGACTACCGCCGTGTTTATAATAATTTGCTTGACCGTTACCGCCAGCAGTTCGGCGGCAATTTTAATGAAGAAATGATCGAGATGCTTCAACTCAAGAAGCAGGCCCTGGATCAACTGATAGACCGCGCCATTTTACTTCAGGAAGCAGAAAAACTGAATTTGCGGGTGTCGGATAGCGAGGTTGCCGACGCGATCACCAAGACAGCGGTCTTTCATACAAATGGAACCTTCGACAGCCGTCGATATCGGCGTATTCTAGCCCAGGTCCACCTGACACCGGAAGCGTTCGAAGCCGACCAGAAGAAAGCCCTGCTGGGGGAAAAAATCACCCGGATCATCATGGATGCCGCCAAGGTGCCGGATTCGGAAATTCGCCAATGGTATGACTGGCAGAACACCTCGATAAATGTCGATTATGTTCTTTTCAAGCCGGATGAATACACGGACATTAAACCTATGGAAGATCAGATAGCCGAGTATTTCAACGCAAACAAAGAAAAGTACGAGACCGACCCCATGGTCAAGGTGCGCTATGTGATCATCGATCCGGCTGCCTACAAAGATCAGGTAAAGGTGGATGATGAAGTCGTCGCCGCTTATTATGAGGACAACCTGGACGAATTTAAAACGGAAAAAACCGTGGAAGCCCGGCATATACTTATCACCGTGGACCAGGAAGCGGATGAAGACGCAAACCAGGCGGCCAAAGCAAAAGCCAAAGAGATCGCCAAACTGGCCAAGGACGGGCAGGATTTTGCAGAGCTTGCCAAAACCCATTCCCAGGGGCCAACCAAGGACAATGGCGGATACCTGGGCAAGTTTACCCGATCCCGCATGGTCAAACCATTTGCGGACAAAGCATTTTCAATGGCTGCGGGTGAGATCAGCGAACCTGTGAAAACACGCTTCGGATGGCATGTCATCAAGGTGGAATCCGTTGAGGAAGCCTCCACCAAAACCCTGGACGAAAGCAAATCCAAAATTATCGACACCCTCATTTCTCAGGAAGCCAAAGATGCCGCCTATGATGCCGCCCAGCAGTTCTACGAGGGCAGCTTTAAAAAAGAGGATTTTGTTAAAAACGCAAAATTGTTCAATCTGGATGTGATGGAATCCGACGCTTTCAGTCGGCTTGGACCGGAAGCTTTGGGAAAAGACAAAAATACCTTCGCTGCTGCCGCCTTCTCTCTCAAGAAAGATGAAATCAGCGACATTCAGGATATTGGGGGCAAGTACTATCTGATCCAGGCAACAGAGATCATCGACCCTAAAATCCCGGAACTGGATGCTGTCCGGTCCGCGGTTGAAAGAGACCTGATCAAATCCATGCAGACCGATGCGGCTCGAAAAAATGCCGAGGAAGTGGCTGTGGCGATAAAAGACGGCGCCACATTCAAAGACGCTACCGCCGCAAAAAAACTGACGGTCAAACAGACCGGACTGTTCAAGCGTAACGGTGCCATCCCCGAGATTGGAAACAACCGCCTATTTTCGGAAGCGGCCTTCAGCTTAGGCGCTGTCGGAGACATAAGCCCTGAGCCGGTTTCTACCCCTACAGGAATCTATCTGCTTCGCCTGGCGGAAAAAAAGGCGCCCGACGCCGACGGTTTCGAATCGCAAAAGGAAAACATTGAGTCACAACTCGTTCAAAATAAACAACGCACTGTTTTTCAGGACTGGCTCGAAGCGCGTAAAGCCAACAGCCGAATCGTTACCGAAAGCGCATATCTGGAGTAATCATTTACCGGATGGCAACAACTGGATGAGGTAGCCATGACCGCCTCGACCAATTCCGGCAATAACGCCGCCTATATTTCCAAAAAATGTCCGGAGTGCATGGAATATATGCCCCTGGACGTTGAGGTATGCCCGTCTTGCCAGACCCGGGTGGGCAAAATCAACAAGCACGGCATGGCTTCCCGAAAAACCGACTGGAATGGCTATCTCACGGCTATCGTGGCATGGCTCATTTTTGGTATCTACGTCTGGTGGGCCTTCATTAGGGATCCGTGATACCAAAGCCGTGCCGCAAACAAAGACGATTTCTTCCCACTACGATCACTTCTTCTCAGGGAATGGTCTGAGAAGAAGCTTCATGGTTGCCAGGAAATCGCAGCAAAGTGCTACGGCTTCACCCTTGGCGCTTGATGCTGGCGTCCTCCGGTTTTGGCAACGCTTCTGCAAACAATCCGAGAAAGATACGAAAAACTTCAATCAATATCTTAATGCTTAGACAAAATCACTTTTACAAGGAGGCTCCGGTTGATGAAAGACGTTAAAAAGGAACTCGTATCCATTTCCACGGCCTTAACATCTCTCACTCAAAAAATTGAGAAGATGGTCACAACCCTTGAGAAGGAGAGTGGAAAAGCTGCCCCCAAGAAGACCAAAATGGCCAAAAAGGCCGGGACTCCGGCCATGAAAAAAGCGGCACCCCAGGCGGCCCCAAAGACACGAACAACGGCCGGTAGCGAAACCATACTGGACAACATTTACGGCATGGTCCGCCGCAGCCACGGCGGTATCACGGTAGATCGGCTGAAAAAACGGACCGGTCTCGAAGCCCGGCAGGTCAGCAATGCCCTCTATAAGCTTTCGACAAAGGGCCTGGTGGAAACCGTATCTCGCGGCGTGTACGTAAAAAAGAAAAAATGATTGCCGCTCCAACCAAAACAGTATTTCTCTCAGCGGCGTAACACGTCGACAGCGCCTCAGCCAAAAGCCTTCTGTCCACTCCAACCGCACCTTATGGATAAAAGGCTTTTTTGTTTATGACTAACGAGTGTCTGTCCAGAAATTGGCCATTTCCGGATGGGCACTTGCCAATTCTAAGGCGGGAAACCCGCAACCCATGTACCCCACCCCATTTTCTTGTTTTTTTTGACAGAAACTGAGGTGTAAGGCACTAAAAGCGAACGGCTAATGGCTCAACGCAAATAGGATATACCCAAGATAACCCAAGCGTTGCATAAAAAAGCTGACTCCTTCCGGCTTTTGCAAGGCCGGGGATAATTGTCTTGAGAAAAAGGGTGACATATGGTTCCTTTGTTAAGGATGTCGAGAACTCAAGGAATTCAGATGGATCTATCACGTAAACGGCGCTCCATCCTGCATGCCGGATGGTGGCATGTGCTGGCATTGGCGCTTATCCTTTCGTGGGCGGAGTGGGGGGGGGTATCCGAACATCTCATTTCCGGGAAGGCGAGCTTGCCAGCCGCCGTGGCCGCCCCCCCGGAAATCGAAAGCATCTGGCCCCATGAAGTCAGTGATCTGGAGCCGGATCCGGCCCTGACCTTTGGCCGTCTGGCCAATGGATTTCGATATGTGGTGATGTCAAACAAACGACCCGGAAACCGTGTCAGCCTGCATTTGTTCATCCGTGCCGGGAGCCTCCATGAGACCGACGACCAGCAGGGATTGGCCCATTTTCTGGAACACATGCTTTTCAATGGGTCGACCCACTTTCCGCCCGGTGAGCTGATTCGCTATTTCCAGAGTATCGGTATGCAATTCGGCAATGATGCCAATGCCCATACCGGATTCGATGAAACCGTGTACGACGTCGTTCTGCCGGGAGGCGATCGGGACAATTTGAAAAAGGGTTTGCTGGTTATGAGTGATTACGCTTCCGGGGCATTGCTGCTGGAAGAAGAGGTCCAACGCGAAAAAGGGGTAATCCTCGCTGAAATGCGTACCCGTGATTCTGCCGGATACCGGATCTTCAAGGAAACACTGAAATTCGAGATTCCCCAGACACGCATTCCCAGACGAATGCCCATCGGACAAGCGCAGAGAATTCAAACGGCAAACAGAAACGCGCTAAAGACATTCTATGACACCTGGTACCGGCCGGACAATATGATTTTGGTCATGGTGGGAGATATGTCAACGACCCTGGCCGTGGAACTCATTGAATCGCGATTTTCCCAGTTTTCCACCCGCTGTACGCCCCCCGTGAAACAGCCGGAAATCGGCCATATCAATCACAAGGGATTGAAGGTTTTCTATCACCATGAACCCGAAACAGGCGGGACCACGGTAAGCATCGAAGTCGTACGGAAAAACGATTTGCAGCCGGACTCCCGGACCTTGCAGCGGCGGCGCATGCTGGAAGCCATGGCCGACCAGATCGTTCAGTACCGCCTGGATACGCATCTGAAGTCACCCGGTGTGCCGTTTACGTCCGCAGCCATTGGCAGCGGTGTCTATTTGGGACGCATCCGCTATGCCGAAATCACCGCAGATACCGATGCCGCCGATTGGCGGCCAACCCTGGAAACCATCGAGCAGGTGCTGCGCCGTGCGAAACGCCATGGTTTCTCCGCAGCCGAACTGGACCGGGCCAAAAAGGATATGTTAAAGCAATTGGATGACGCCGTCCATGAAGCACCGACCCGTGACAGCACATCATTGGCACGACAGATTATCGGCCGCCTGGCTCGTAACCGGGTCTTCCAGTCTCCGCAGCAGGAGCGCGACCACCTGACCCCGGTGGTCGCCGGCACAACCGTGGAAGACCTGAATCGGGTATTTTGTGACAACTGGCCCGATGACCATCGCCTGGTCCTCGTGAGCGGCGATGCCAACCTGGTCGCCGCAGGGAAAAAGGATCCCGAGATCGCGATCCGTGATGCATTTCTGGCTTCTGCCGGCCGCACCGTCGAGCCACCTCCACAAAAAAACCTGGGAGAATTTCCCTATCTGCCAGTCCCAAAGCAAAGTGGTGCCATCGCCTCCCGGGAAACCCTGGAAGACCTGGAGATCACCCGGGTTCAATTTGAAAACGGTATTCGTCTGAATGTCAAACAGACCGATTACAAAGCCAATGAGGTCCTTGCCAACCTGGTTTTCGGGGCGGGCAAATCCTCCGAACCGGAAAATCTGCCGGGGCTTTCCCTGCTGGCCGCAACCACGATCAACGAAAGCGGATTGGCAAAAATGGCCGCCGATGAACTTGAGCAGAAGCTGGCAGGCACAAGCACCGATGTGGAATTTCTCATAGATAGCGCTCGGTTTCGCCTGGCGGGCGAATCGGTGACCGATGAAATCGAATTGCTGTTCCAATTGCTGTATGCGTACCTGATGGACCCCGGATATCGTGACGAGGCCCTGAAGCTCTCGAAGCAGCGGCTGCACCAGCGCTACCTGTCTGCATTGCGCTCAATCGAAGGCAGGTTGCAAATGGATGGGAGGCGCTTCCTGGCCGGTGGGGACAGCCGATTCGGCATGCCTCGTTTCTCTCTCATCGAACCCATCACTCTGGATGATATCCGCGGCTGGGTCGGCCCGCAACTGGAACATGCGCCGCTGGAACTCTCCATTGTCGGCGATGTGAAGATCCAAGAGGTCATTGACCTGGCAGGCCGATATCTGGGCACCTTGCCTGTGCGTCCCGGAACCGATGCCGGGCATACGCGGTCCAAGGGTCCGGTCGTTCCCGCCGGACAGACCAAACGCATCCATGTCCGGACACGGATTCCCAAAGCCATGGTCGTCATGGCCTGGCAGACCGATGATTTTTGGGAGATCCATCGCACCAGGCGGCTGTCCGTTCTCTCCGACGTCTTCTCCGAACGGCTCAGGCAGCGTATCCGAGAACGTCTGGGTGCATCCTACTCGCCCTATGCCTTCAACGACGCCAGCCGAGCCTACACCGGATACGGGGTCTTCCAGGCCCATATCGGTATCGCTCCGGATCAGGTCCATATGGCGCTGCAAGAGGTCCAATCCATCGCTCACGATCTGGCAGGCAAACCAATTGACAATGATGAGCTGGCCCGCGCCGTTGGTCCGATTCTGAATTCCATTAAAGTACTCAGGCAAACCAATGGATACTGGCTCAATAGCGTAATGACCGGTTCCGCACGCCATTCCCAGCAATACGACTGGGCACGGAGCCTTTTAGGCGACTATGCGGCGGTGACGGCAGCCGAACTGAAAGCATTGGCGGCAAAATATCTGATCGATGAGCGGTCGGCCGCCGTTATCGTTATCCCGGATGAGGGGGATGATGACAAAGATCCGATTTCAGCACGCCACGCCGTTGTTGAAAAATAGAGATGCAGGCGACAAACACGAAAAAAAACGGCCGGGATTCTCCGGCCGTTTTTGCTCATGCAAGATGGTTTTCGGAATGCCTGTCTCTTATTGTTCTCACCACTTCTCAGGATTTCGACTGATCCTCGACTTCGTTCAACAAGCCGTCTGGCTGAGTGATGAAGCTGTCAAACTGCCATTTCTTGATGGAAAAGACCCACGGGCCCAAGTCCCGGTTAATCTCCTGGGACGTTTTTACGGAAGTTGCGGCATCGTCTGCCTGGGCCGCATTTTCTGCATCGTCATCCTTTACTGCAGAGGCCTCTTGTTTTTCGGCGTCATCGACAGCACGTTTCAGCGCTCCGGCGGCAACCACCCGTATGGTATACCGCTCTCCACCAACGGCAGCGGGCAAGATGGTGATTTCCCGGCCGTCCAGCAGGCTGTAGACCAACCGGTGGCCCGTGTGCGCAGCCGAACCGTCGGCCGCGGCCACATCGTCGATGCTCAAAGGCGAAAGGGCGTCCATTACCTGGTCGATCTTGCTCGCATCGGCTTCGCGTCCCTCCGGAACAGGTGTCACCTGCACCGCCTTTCCCTTTTCAGGCCGTTGGAGGGTGTATACCGGCTTCGGATTGTCGCCGGCATAACAGGTTACCGAGGATACCAGATCGGATTTGATATCGAGGATTTCCTTTCTCAGCCACTCGGCCGGTGCGGTTTTGAGGAAACGGAAATTGTTGTCCACCAGGTAGACGGTATCGCCATCGACCGTTTTCAGATACTGCCCACCACTTCCGCCACCTTCGGCCTTGCGTGTCTGCCCCAGTATCACATCGGCGATGGTTTTCCCCGCAGCATCCACCAGGCTGATTTGCGTTCCGCCGGCGTCTTTATCGGCGGTCGACGGAGGCATGAGAGAAAGACGTTTCAGGCTGTCATCGGTGCTGGTGAAACTGCGCCCGATTTTCAACCTTGACAGTTTGACCACCGTATCTCTGAGTTCGTCGAAATCCGCCGGATAACCGTTGCGCTCCTGCACCTGCCAGAAGTTCTCACCCTTGGTCAGGGTGACCTTGTTATCCGTGTCGGCGATGATTATTCGGGCAACCGTATTGACCGGCAACTCGGCGAACAGGGTCTCGCCCATGTCGTCGCTGCCGGCCTGTTTCTCGCTGCCCAGCCGAAGATAGACGAGCGCCACCAGTACACCCGCCGCCACCAGCAGTATTACAAAGGTCTTGACTTTCATCCATTATACCTTTCTTCTTCGAGTAATTGCGAACAGGATCCCACCGATACCTATCAGCAACGGCACCAGGAAAATATTGATGAACTTGATGGTGGTGCCCAATTGTTCGATTTCGGCCCGCAGGTTGCGGCGCACAATTTTGAGTTCCTTGTTGATGGCCAGCTTCTCTTCCTGGAAGCGGGCGATCTCTTTTTCCTGTTCTTCACTGAGGATGGCGCGTTGGGAGGCGTCCTTTTGCTGCTCAAGCATTCGCAGTTTCTGGTTGGTCTCCTCCACTTTGCGCACCAGGGCCTGCTCCTGATCCAGCCACCGGTCCTGGGCTTTTCGTTCCAAAGCCTGTACCCGCGTGAACGGCCGTTCGAAAGTGCCCCTTGACCGGATGGCGATCAGGGCCGGATTACCGGTCAGCATTTCACAGATATTGAGAACGAAATTCAGGTTGTCGTTGAAAATGTTGGAAATGGTAAAGCCCAATAGATTCTGCTTGCTCAGGTAGTAGCCGTCGTACAACAGATCGCTGTCTGCCACCACCACGATGACGGCTTCGGCCTTACCCGCTTTGAGCACTTCCGGGGACGCTGGGCTCTCGGCTTTCTCGGATGCCGGGTTTTGCCCGTCCGGTGCCGCCGCCGGCTTACCATCCGGAAACGCGGTATTGAACGTTCCCGTCAGCCGCACGGCCAGGTTACACGCCTTTCCCGACGGTTTGAAATCCCTTCTGAGCGCACTCACATCCATGCTGTGCATGAAGGCGTCCACCAAGGCATTGTTGGGGCTGGATTGCACCAGGATCTCCATGGTATGCGGGCTGTCCGGCAAAGCCTCGATGGAGCCGGCCAACGGCAGCAGCATGGATTCCAGATCGGCTGTGATCACGCTGTCCGTATTGAAGGCATCGGCCTGCGCAGAAAGCCAAAGGGGGTTTTCCTCCACCTGGTTATTGCGGTTTCTCAACCGGGTGGCAAGGCTGTAATCGGCAACGGCCTTGCCGGATTTCATCTCGATTCCCCATGCCTTGAACAATGCCTCGGGCACGGACCCACCAGGACCCATACGCGGATCATCCATGAGTGAAAGCGGATCGGCAAACACCAAGGTGTTGCCGCCGCCCAGCACCCATTGATCCACGGCAAACGCCAACTGATCGGAAAGGGCTTTGGGATGGAACAGGATCAGCAGATCGGCTTCCGGATCGATGCGGTCGGTATCGGGCCGGACATTGATCGTATCGTAGGTTTTGTTCAATTCTTCGATGAAGAACCAGGGTTCGGTACCCTGCGGAGCCCCCCCCATCCCCATGTTCATGGGCGCTCTGCCGAAGATGGGCAGTCCGCTGATGATGGCAATTTTCATGCGATCGGCAGACTGCACCCGGGCGATGATCCGTGTCAGGTCATACTCCAGCTTTGTTTCCCGGGTAGGGTCGATGAAGGGAATGTTGGCCTCCTGGTCGGCGGCCAGCGCAACCAGTCCCAAATACACTTTTTCACCAGTCGGCAGTTGGATGCCTTTCATGCCGTACTTGATGGCCCAGTCCTCTTCCTCGGAGTCGGGCTTGGGATCGTACTGCTCAACAACGATGTGCCCCTTGCCGTAATGTTCGTATTCGGATAGCAAGTCGATGACCCGCTGGGCAAAGGTCTTGATTTGCGCCGGCGTGTTGACCACGTGTTTGCTGTAAAACACCTTGATCACGACCTCCTGCCGCAATTCGGACAAGATGGTGCGGGTGCCGGCGGACAAGGAGTAGAGGTTGTCTTCGGTTGCGTCTACACGCAACGTGGTGCGTGACAAAAGCAGATTCACCAAGACCACAATTACCAGCGCCAGAACGGCACCGCCTGCGGAAAATGCAGTTTTGCCAATACGTTTCGTTCCGTTACTCATGGGTTCTTCGCCTCCTCTACGCTGATTCCCGGTTTTGCAGGATCACGCCGTTGAGAAAAATCATGAAAGCCATCACCGACAGGTAATAAACCAGGTCCCGCAGGTCCAGCACGCCCCTGGAGATGGAGGCAAAGTGGGAAAGCACACTGGTGGATGATACCAGATCCACCAGCCAAACGGGCGCCCACCCGGATAGCACGGCAGTAACCGGTGCGAAACCGGCCAGAATCAGGAACAGACAGGCCACCACGGCCAGGATGAAACTGACCACCTGACTGCGGGTCAGGGCCGAGGTCATGCTGCCCACACTCAAAAAGGTGCCGGCCATGAGCAGGCTGCCCAGATAACCGCAGACGATCACGCCCAGATCCGGGGTCCCCAGGTACATCACGGTCAGCACCAGTGGAAATGTCAGCGACAAAGCGATGCCGATAAATGCCCAGGCGGCCAGGAATTTTCCCAGAACCACATCAATGACGGTCACCGGCAGCGTCATGAGCAGTTCGATGGTACCCAGGCGCCGCTCTTCAGCCCACAGACGCATGGCCACGGCCGGAACCAGGAACATGAACAGCCAGGGGTGCCACTGGAAGAATCCATTCAGGACAGCCTGACCGGCTTCGAAAAAATTGCTGATGTAAAAGGTGAAAAAACCGGTCAACATCAAAAAGATCACGATGAAAACGTAGGCCACCGGCGAGCCGAAATAGCCAGCCAGTTCGCGTTTCATGATGATCCATATGTTTCGCATGGAAAGACTGTTTTGCATGCATCACTCCCAATTTAAGATGAATTGTAAATACGCTTGTTTTCGTTTTGATGCTTTGCCCAAGCAGGAAAACCCGGTCATCAAATCCCAAGTCACAACCTCCCGGATAGCCGTCCATTTGCGATTTGAGACTTTTATTGGAAATCATTTGCCATTTGGCATTTGCGTTTTAAATCGCAATCATCCAGCATTGGTGATATCCCGGAACACGTCGTCCAGCCGGCCCTGTTCCACAAATACCGAGGTAATGCCGGCACCGCCGCGGCCGGCCGCGTCGATTACCTGTTCGGCCATGGGAACCGTCGAATCAACGGGAAATACCCGCAAGGTCTGCCGGGTGCCGTCCGCGTCCACAACGGATACCGATGCCACCCCATCCAGGTTGGCGATGCGCTGTTCCACATCCGATGGATCGTCGCCGCTGACGGTGATCACCACCGATCCGTGAAAAGCGGACCGACTGCGCAACCCGTCGGGCGTGTCGTCGGCCACAACCTTGCCGTCGGCGATGATGATCGCCCGGCTGCAGACCGCATCAACCTCGTCGAGAATATGGGTGGAAAAAATGATGGCTTTGGAGGCGCTCATCTCCCGAATCATCATCCGCACTTCGTGCTTCTGGTTGGGGTCGAGTCCGTCGGTGGGCTCATCCAGAATCAGGTATTCAGGATCGTGCAGGATGCTCTGGGCGAAGCAGACACGCTGTTTGTACCCTTTGGAAAGGGTGTTTACAGCCTTGTTGCGAACCGGAGCGAGAAAACAGCGCTCAAGGGTTTCACCCACCCGCCGCGTTTTGTCCGCGCCGGAAAAACCACGGATCTCGGCACAGAAATCCAGATACCGGACAACGGTCATATCGGGATAGACCGGTGCATTTTCAGGCAGGTAACCAATCATTTTACGTGCGGCAATGGGCTGTACGGCAATATCATTTCCGCCGACCACCACCGTACCGCTGGTGGGTGGGAAAAAACCGGTAATCATCCGCATGGTGGTGGATTTTCCGGCGCCATTGGGTCCCAGAAATCCCAGAATCTCCCCCTTTGAAGCACTGAAGGAGATGTCGTTCACCGCCAGATGATTGCCGAACTGCTTGGTCAAATGCTTGACGTCAATCATAAATCTGCAATCTCCTTGGCTTAAGCATACGTCACATCAACACCTTGATCGTCACAAAACCCTTTGAACCGGGACGTCGTCCGGTGGGGGAACCGAACCGTACACGATCACGGTTGACTGAAAATGAATACGGCAGATCGGATCGTTATCGGCCGACAATTGCGATCCACAAGAATCCACCAAATTATAATTCTGGAAAAAAATAATATTTCCACCCATATGTCAAGTCTCTTCTCGGCATTGTCGGATGGTTGTCTGCATGTGTCTGCGATGAGGACAAGGAATCGGTGGAAAAGGCGTGCATCAGGTGCCGCCGATTTGCACAAAATCGGCATCTCAGCGCATCTTCCAGCCATCTCCAGATCCCGTTCAAAGGCCTGTTTTAAAGGATTTTTCCTTGACAAAACGGTCGACTGCGGATAATAGGTCGCAAGCTCCATCTCCACGTGTTTTTCATCCATGGACGGGTGGCATTCTGCCTGTATTTCACTATAGATAGAGGCATCGGTATCGAACCCGGCGCGTTCGTGAACCGAATCGCGGGAGCACAAGATTGAAGAGGCGGCTGGTCCAGAAGCGAGGCGTTTAAACGGTATGACTCCCCGATGGGGAAGATCACACAGCGGTTGACGGAGATTCCATGAGTAGCTTAGACGACAAGGCGAAAGAGGTAATGGATGATGACACGGCCCACGACACAGGCGATGGAGATACCGATACCAATGGATTCATCATCCTGTTCTTCATCATCGGGTTTGCAGCCAGCATGGTATTGGGTTGGGTGGTTTTCCCCCAAGTGCTTTACTCCCAGAAACAACAGCCGTTCAGCTTCAATCACGCCCTGCACGTAGAGGAGGTGGAAGATGGCTGCGAAAGCTGCCATTTCTTCAGGGAAGACGGCAGTTTTTCGGGTATCCCCAAATTGGAACAATGCACCGAATGCCATGAAGAACCCATGGGGGAGACCGGAGACGAAGCCATCTTTGTCGAAGCGTATGTGACCAAGGATCGTGAAGTACCCTGGCTGGTCTATTCCCGGCAACCGGATTGTGTCTTCTTTTCCCATGCCGCCCATGTCGTCGGGGCCAACATGGAATGTGTTACCTGCCACGGTCATATCGGCGAATCGGAACGCTCCCGCCCATACGAATACAACCGCATTACCGGCTACAGCCGGGATATCTGGGGCAAAAACATTGCCGGATTCAAAAGAAACAGCTGGGATCGCATGAAAATGGATGACTGCGCCCAATGCCACAAGGAAGCCGGCATCATTCACACCTCCAGCGTTCAAACCGAACGTGACGCCTGTTTCGTCTGCCATAAATAACCCCGGGTATGTGCGATGTCATTGGTGATGAGGATTGCAGCGTCTGCTTTGTACATAAGGTTAGAGGAAAGCCATGAAAGTTGATCGAAGAAGCTTTTTGTCGTTCGTAATCGGCGGCGCAGCAGGTACGGCCCTGTCGCCACTGCCGTGGAAACTGGTGGATGATTCGTCCATCTGGTCGCAGATGTGGCCCTGGACACCGGTACCGCCGGACGGAGAAGTAATCTACGAGGATACCACCTGCTCCTTGTGTCCGGGTGGTTGCGGTATCACCGTGCGCAAAGTCGATAACCGGGCGGTCAAAATTGAAGGCAAGGCGGGGCATCCCGTGAATGACGGAGGCATCTGTATACTGGGTCTTTCAGGTCTGCAAATGCTGTACGGACCGACACGGGTCAAAGCCCCCATGAAACGGGTCGGTGAACGCGGTTCCGGAAAATGGCAGGTCATCGGCTGGGACGAGGCCATTGCCATCCTGACAGAGAAGCTCACCGACATTCGCAACAAAGGCGAGGCCCATACCGTTGCGGCCATCTCCGGATCGGACGGTGGAACGGTACCGGCGCTTCTGCAACGCTTCATGACGACCTATGGTTCCCCCAACTTCATGCGCACCCCATCCGGCCGGGACAGTGATGAACTGGCCGTCAAAACCCTTTTCGGCGGCGAGGGCCGGACCGGTTTCGACCTGGAAAACGCCGACTACATTCTCAGCTTCGGCAGCGGTCTGGTCGACGGTTGGGGATCACCCGTACGCATGTTCAAAGCCGCCAGCCAATGGAAAGAGAATCACACCACGGTGGTGCAGGTGGAACCGCGTCTTTCCAACAGTGCCGTCAAGGCGACCCGCTGGGTGGCCATCAATCCCGGGACCGAAGCCGATCTGGCCCTGGGGATCGCCGCTGTCATGGTGGCCAACAGCCGAATCAGCACTCGGTCTCTTTCGGGATTCAGGGCATGGAAAAACGACCTGCTGGCCAAATACGATCTCGATACGGTCTCCCGGACCACCGGCATCAGCAGTGACGTCATCGTCCAGTTGGCCACCGAATTCAGCAAGGCCAATCGTCCCATAGCACTTTGTGGACGCGGTAAGAACCAAACACCTGGCAGCCTGCGCTATACGGCAGCCGTTTATGCACTCAACGCCATCGCCGGCAACTTCAACCGGGATGGCGGCATGTGGGCGCTGCCCTGTCCCGAATATATCCAGTGGGACCAGGTGACAACGGATCCATTGGCGACGGCCGGTCTCAGCCAGCCACGATTCGACGGTGCCGGCAGCGGTAAATATACCGGATCCCGCTACCTGCTCAATCGCCTGGCCGAAGGTATCGAGGGCGGTGGCCCTTATCCGCTGCAGGCCCTTCTGGTGGCAGGTGCCAACCCCTGCTTCGAGTTGGCCGACAGCCGGCGGGTCAATGCGGCCCTGGCCAAGATACCGTTCATCGTCAGTTTCTCCTCATTTCATGACGAAACCGCGGCCATGGCGGACTTGCTGCTTCCCGACCATGTCTACCTGGAACGCTACGAAGACGTTCCCGTGGAAGCCGGTCTGGCCCAGCAGGTCATTGGATTGAGCAAACCGGTGGTATCGCCCCAGTTCGATACCCGCCATCTGGGAGAAACCCTCATAACGACGGCCAAAGCCATGGGCGGCACCATGGCCGAAGCCTTTGCCTGGGAGGACTATGAAACCTGTCTGACAGAAACCATGGCGGAAAAGTGGGACGTCCTGATGGAAACGGGGGTGTGGGTGGAAAACGATGTCGATACGGTCAACGGTTCTATCCGCCTGGCCGGCATGGATGCGCCGGCCATCCAGGCCGAAGGCGACGAGAACCGTTTTCCGTTGGTACTGATCCCCTACGATTCCATCCGCGTCTCCAGCGGGTACATTGGCCCCCCCCCCTTCATGGTAAAAACCGTTGCCGACACGGTCATTAAAGGCAGCGACGGCTTCGTTGAAGTCAATCCCCAGACAGCCCGTGCCGTGGGCTTGACAGAAGGTGCGCTGGCTACACTGTCCACACCCCGGGGCGAGGCAAGGGTAAGGGTTCACCTGTTCGAAGGCATCAAACCCGGTGTGGTGGCCATGGTCAGAGGCCTGGGCCATACCGCCTACGACGGCTACCTGGCCGACAAGGGCGTCAACGTCAATACGCTCATCGGCCCCGTTGAAGATCCGGCTGGCGGCCATGACGCCGCCTGGGGAATCCGGGCGAAACTGGCCATTGTATAACCAACCCGACATGAGGTTCTGATGAAAAAAAAGCAGAAACACACCCCGCCCATGATGAGATACGGAATGGCCATCGATCTGGACAAGTGTACCGGATGCGGATCCTGTATGGTCGCCTGCATGGCCGAAAACAACGTGCCTTTTAAAAAGGACGAGTCCAATAAACTGGACAGCATTACCTGGATCAAGGTATTCAAGTTCACCAACGGGAAACCTTATCCCGATACGGATGTCTGCTATTTGCCGAGGCCCTGTCAACATTGTGAAGGCCACGGTGGCCACAGCCCCTGTGTGTCAGTGTGCCCGGCGACGGCAACGGACTATAGCCGCGAGACCGGCATCGTCAGCCAGATTTATACCCGTTGTTTCGGATGCCGCTACTGCATGGGCGCCTGCCCCTATCATGCCCGCTACTTCAATTGGTGGGATCCGGTCTGGCCGGACGGCATGGAGAAATATCTCAGCCCCAACGTGTCCCCGCGAATGCGCGGTGTGGTGGAAAAATGCAGTTTCTGCTTTCATCGGTATCAACTGGCCAAGAATAAGGCTTACCTGAACGGTGAGCGCAAGGTGTCCGAAGCAGCCTACCAGACCGCTTGTACCCAGGCCTGCCCGGCAGGCGCCATCGTTTTCGGAGATCTCAACAATCCGGACCACGAAGTACACAAGATCGTCAAACCCGATCCCAAAAACGGCAATACATCCAGAAACCCCAGAGCCTTCAGGCTGCTGGAAAGAACCGGTACCAACACCAAAGTCTATTACCTGTCCAGCCGTGAATGGGTCCGCCGTGCCGGTGACAACTACCTGGAGCATGAAAAAACCGGCCAGGTGGTTCAAGCGCACCATTAAATGTACATTGCGGCTGAGGCGAAGCATAAGAACGGGAAACCGTAGCGATCAAGGAGCACTTACCCAATGGATTCTGCTTTAATACCCAAAGGAGTCAAACGTTGCCCCATGTGGCAGTTCCTCCTGGGACTGGGCGTCGTGGGCGCGGTCCTCGCCTGGGGCGTTTATGCCATGCTGTTGTGCTGGTTCAAAGGCCTGAATCAGACCAACATGAATGACTATTACGGCTTTGCCCTCTGGATCTGGGCCGACCTGGCGGTCATTGCCCTGGGGGGCGGCGCTTTCTTCAGCGGCCTGCTCAGGTACGTCATCGGCAAGGATGAGCTCAAACATATCATTAACTATGCCGTACTCATCGGTTTCATCTGCTACAGTTCCGCCCTGCTGATTCTGGCTATCGATATCGGGCAGCCCTTGCGCGGATGGTTCATTTTCTGGCATGCCAACGTGCATTCGATGCTCACCGAGGTGGCTTTCTGCCTTTCATGCTACTTTTCAGTGCTGACCATTGAGTATATTCCCCTGATCCTGGAAAACCGACAGTTGGACAAGGTGCCCTTCTTTCACAACCTGAGCCACAACATGCATGAGGTGATGGCGGTATTTGCCGCTACCGGCGCATTCCTCTCATTTTTCCACCAGGGATCCCTGGGCGGCGTGGCCGGTGTTCTTTTCGGGCGGCCCTTCGCCTTCCGCGAAGGCATTCTGATCTGGCCCTGGACCTTTTTTCTGTTTACCTGGTCGGCAGCGGCATACGGTCCCTGCTTCACCTTGCTGGTCACCTGGATCACCGAGAAAGTCACCCGCAAGAAACTGGTCAAAGACAATGTGGTCGAATTGCTGGCCAAGATATCGGGCTGGATGATTTTTACCTACACTATCGCCAAGATCTGCGATACCGCGCGATGGGCCAATATCACCGCCCCGGCCCGCGGCCAGACACTGGCCGATTTTTATACCGGTAACGCCTTCTACGGCTACTGGATCCTTTTCGCAGAAATCATCCTGGGCGGCGTGGTACCGGCGGTCATCCTGGTCAGCGGAGCGTTGCGTAAAAAACCGGCGTGGCGGGTCACGGCGCTTTTCCTGGGTTGCATGGGCGTATCCTTAAACCGCTGGGTCATGGTACTGCAGGTCATGGCTGTACCGATCATGCCCTTTGACACCTGGGCCCTGTACATCCCCAGTTGGCAGGAAGTGGCGACCACCATCCTGCCCGTTGCCTACGGCATCATCCTGATCATGATTTCCTACCGCTACCTGCCGATATTTCCCCAGGAAGCGGAGCTCAACCCCATCGAGGACGAATCCCCTGCGGAGGCCGACGCTCCGGCTGAGCCTCCGGCAGAACTGGAACCGGCGCAAGCCTAATCCAACAAGGAGAAGAACGAATGTTTCCTTTCAGCTTTGAATGGCTTTGGGACGCCGGCCATTTTGTTTTTCACGGCGGTCTCTGGTACGCCCTGAACATTATCGGTCTTGGTATGACGTACTGTGTGATCAAGGCGGTGATAGACACGTCCAAGGGTAAAGGCGGTCACGGTCACCACTAATCGCCGCCCAGCCATCCGAAACCATGAAAGCGCCTTTTCCTTAGAGGAAAAGGCGCTTTTTTTGGAATCGTCTGGTTGAAGCCCCTGGCTAGGCCTCAATACGAAAATGGCTTTTTCATCCCACGCAGACGTATTGGGCATGCCTCAAGCACGGGTAGCAAAGCAGCGGAGCGGATGGGTGCCCTGTCAATGCTTATTTGAGACCTTTCAGCACGGCACGACGGTAACATAGTGCTCCTGCATGGCCATGCCACCGCCGCCTTTGTCCCACTTGTCCAGGCCGCCGCACATCAGTTCATGATCGGCTACGCCCTTACCGAAGGCCCGGCTCTCAACAGGCAGGCGGTGTCCGAATCCGTGCAGCATGAAGACCGCTTCGGGATGAATCAGGTCGGTCAGTTTGGCCCGCATACGGCCGCCGCCGCCCCCGTTGCCGCTGATTTCAACCATATCGCCGTCGGAAAGGCCCATCTTTGCACCTGCCTGGCTGTTTATCCAGAGGGTGTTTTCCGGAACCTGCTCAAACAGCAGGGGGTTGTTGACCGTGTGCCCCTGGGTGTGGACCCCGCACCGTCCGAATGTTATGCGGAACTTGCCTTCCGGTGGGTGGCTGGATTTGTAAGGTTTGAGGGATGGAACACCGGCGGCCTCCCATTTTTCGTTGGTGATTTCGATTTTGCCGGAAGGCGTCTTGAAAACGGGGTCCGGCTTGTACAATGGCCCCTTACCCAGCGGGATGAATCCTTTCTCGTCGAAATCGGCCAGTTCCACCCCGGTGCCCTCCAATTGATACGCCCAGATGTCCTCAATGGAGTCGAAGGCCAGGGCATCGATGCCCAGACGCTTGGCCAGACCGCTGAAAATCTCCCAGTCTGCCCGCGTGTCGTAGCGGGGTTCCACCGCACGCTTACGGATAAAGAAATAGGGATTCAGGCTATTCTTGCAGGCCAGAATCGATTCACGCTCCAGATAGGGAGAAAGCGGCAACACCAGATCCGAATGCCAGGCCGTATCCGACCAGGTAAAGCTGACCGACATGAGGAAATCCAGCTTGTCCCATTTCTTCTTGATGCGTTCCGGATCCGGAAAGCTCATGAGCGGGTCGTGACGATACACAATATATGCCCTGACCGGGTAGGGGTCTCCGGTCTCGATGGCATCGTAACTTAAATTGATCAGGCCGGGACCCGGATCGATATGGCCCAGCTTCCAGCCGGTGCCGTCGGCACGTTTTTCTTTGGGGTTGTCCACCAGTGCGGTCAGCTTCTTCAACCCTTTGCGATCCATGTCGCCAGGCTTGTTGACCATGGGCAGCCCTCCCTTGGCGCCGATGGACCCCAGCAGGGCGTTGATGATATAAATCGTACGCGACATGTAAAAAGAATCGTCGTAGCGGGCGTTCATCCATCCGGGATGCCAAAGGACCGCCGGAGCATCCCTGGCCAGATCCTGGGCGAAACCGACAATCTCTTCAACGGGGATACCGGTTTCCTGCTCAGCCCATTCGGGCGTGTAGGGTTTCACGAAACGTTCCAGAACATCGAGGTCCTTGAACCATTTACGAACGTACGAAGCATCGTATAGATTGCGGCTGAGCAGTATATGGATGATCGCCAGGTTCAACGCGTAGTCCGACCCCGGCCGGATCATCATAAACCGATGTGCCTTGGTCGCGGAGATATTGGCCCGGATATCGATCACCGTCAGTTTGCACCCATTTTCCATGGCGCCCAAGAGGTCATTGACTTCCTTGACATTGATGCCTTCGAATATGTTACGGGTCTGCAACACAACGTGACGGGCGTTTTTCAGATCGTAGGCCACCCCTTTGCGGCCGAAACCGAACAGAGACAGGGCTGCGTGCTGGACATTGCGGGCACAGGAGGCGTCATGGTTGGACCAGTTGGGAGATCCCAGGCCACGCACGAAAGCCTGGTGCAGATCACGGAAGGGGCCGCCGCGGTCCGAAAACAGCACACTTTTGGCGCCATAAGTGTCGACCACCGATTTGAGCTGCTCGGCGGCATAATCCAGGGCTTCGTCCCAACTGATGGGCTTCCAGTTGCCCTGCCCGCGATCTCCGACACGAATCATGGGTTGCTGGATGCGCTCGTTGTCATTGATCAATGCCTTGCCGGCGGCTCCCCTGGCGCACAGGGCGCCGTTGATTCCGCCCATATGGGAATTGCCTTTGATAAATTCGACCACGCCGTTTTGTGTTTCGACTTCGATGGGGCACCTGACCGTGCACATGCCGCAAACGCTGTGGATGGTGTTTTTCGTTGTCATCAATTGTCTCCCATGTCGATATGTTGCCGCTATTTTTTATTCTATACAGGTCCGCATACCTTAGCACGCCGGTTCTGTCAACGCGGTCATATTATTGCACTTGTATCATAATAGGACTGCTTTTGAGACATTTCATGTAAACAATGACTGTGGGAGTGCTTCCAACAGGCCGAGGTCCAATGAAAACCGATTGACAAACCTTTCTCTTTCGAATAGCTACGTTATGTCATATATGACATAAAGCCTCGATCAAGCCTTTGCGCGGCGCCCCACGTAAACCAATCGAAAGGGAAGAAAATGTCACGGGAGACGATCTCCATCAACGGCACCCGACTTGAATTCGAGCCGGGGGAAACCATTTTCCAGGTCGCCGAAAAACATCGGATTCGGATACCGTCACTCTGCTATCTCAAAGGGGCATCGCCGACCGGTGCCTGCCGGATCTGCGTGGTCGAAGTGGAGGGTTTCCGCAGTCTGGCGACGGCCTGCAGTACGCCGGCAGTCGGCGGTATGATCGTAAAAACCGACACCTCCAAGGTAATCGCCTCCAGACGTGAGACATTGGAGCTGCTGCTGGCATCGGGCAACCATAACTGTTCAATCGGATCTGGCCACGAAAGCGATTGGAGCAACTTCCAACTGAAGGCTGCGGTATATGACAGTTCCGAAGCGCTGTGCCCGGCATGGGGGGACTGCCGACTCCAGGATCTGGCCTATGAATATCAGGCACACGGCGGCAAATACGCCCGTGCCGATTGTTCTTACCCCATGGAAACCGGCAATCCTCTGATCGTACGGGATTTTTCCCGTTGCACGCTTTGCGGACGCTGCATCCAGGCCTGTAACGAGATCCAGGTCAATCGGGCCATCAATTTCGGTTACCGCGGTGCTGCCACCAAAATTGTTGCCGGAACCGACGTATCCCTCAAAGAGTCCCAGTGCGTCTTTTGCGGGGAGTGTGTCCAGGCCTGCCCCACCGGCGCCTTGATCGAGAAAAAGGCGCGCTTTAAATGGCGGCCGTGGAAAAACCGCAGGATCCGAACAACTTGTCCCTATTGCGGCGTTGGTTGCCAGCTGTGGTTGCACGTCCAAGGTGACCGCATTGTCAAGGTGACCGGTGTGGAAGACGGCTCCCCCAACCAAGGACGGCTGTGTGTCAAAGGACGCTTCGGATATGACTTCATCTATTCGGAAAAGCGGCTGAAAACACCACTGATCAGGGAGGGCGGGGATTTTCGCGAAGCCTCATGGGAGGAGGCCTTGGATCTGGTCGCAGAAAGGTTTAAGCAGATCATTGAAGACAGCGGTCCGGATGCATTGGCCGGTGTCAGTTGTGCCCGCTCCATCAATGAAGATTCCTACCAGATGCAAAAACTTTTCAGAGGGGTGTTCAAGACCAACAACATCGACCATTGCGCCCGAACATGACATGCGCCGACGGTCGCCGGGCTGGCGGCCACGTTTGGATCCGGGGCAATGACCAATTCTTTCTCCGAATTTTCCCGGGCCAAGATGTTCCTGGTGATCGGTTCCAACATGACCGAGGCCCATCCGGTGGCAGCCACCTTCGTCAAAAATGCGGTGATGAAAGGGGCCAAGCTGATTGTCGCCGATCCGCGACGGCATCGGTTGGTGGATTTTGCAGACATGCACCTGCAGCTCAAGGTGGGCAGCGACATCGCCCTGTTCAACGCCATCATGTATGTGCTGATCGAAGAAGATCTTTACGATAAGGCGTTTGTGGCGGACTGCACCACGGGTTTCGAAGCGCTCATGGAAAGCGTGAAACAATATCCGCCGGATGCGGTGGTGGATATCTGCGGTATATCAGCGGATAAAATTCGTAAGGTGGCCCGATTGCTGGCATCGGTCAAGCCGGTGATGGTCTGCTACACCCTGGGGATCACCGAACATACCTGCGGTAAGAACAATGTCATGACCATCGCCAATCTGCAGATGCTGCTGGGCAACATGGGGGTGGAAATGGGAGGGGTCAATCCGCTTCGCGGGCAGAATAATGTTCAGGGGGCGTGCGACATGGGTGCTCTGCCCAATGTCTATCCGGGTTATCAGGCAGTTACCGACGATAAAAACTGCGCCAAGTTCGAAGCGGCCTGGCAGACCACCGGCATGTCAACGAAGATGGGGCTGATGATTCCCCAGATGATGGAGGGGCTGCCGGATAGTAAAGTCCGCGGATTTTACATTTTTGGTGAAAACCTGGCCAACACCGAACCGGATATTCGCAAAGTGGAGCACGAATTGGCCTCGGCTGAATTTCTTGTCGTTCAGGACATCTTCCTCAACGAAACCACCCGGTTTGCCCATGTGGTGCTGCCGGCCGCCGCTTGGAGCGAAAACGACGGAACATTCACCAACAGCGAACGGCGGGTCAACCGGGTGCGGACCGCCAGTCCGGCACCAGGCATCGCAAAACCAAACTGGTGGATTTTCCGGGAGATTGCCAAGCGTTTCGGTCACCATTGGCCCTCAACCAATGCGCAAGAAATCTGGGACAACGAAATCTCCATACTGGCACCCAATCTAGGCGGCATCAAGTATCACCGTATCGAAGGGGACGGGCTGCAGTGGCCATGCCCCACACAGGAACATCCCGGCACTCCGTTTTTGCACCGTCACGGTAAGTTCACCTGCGGCCTGGGACGTTTTGCCCCGGCGGAATGGACACCGCCGGCGGAAATACCCGATGACGACTATCCCATGGTCCTGAGTACGGGGCGTCGGCTTTATCATTATCATACCCGCACCCAGACCGGACGCTGCGATGGCCTCAACGATCTGCTAGGCGAGGAAACCGCAGATATCTCTTTTGCCGATGCTGATCGGTTGGGGATTGCCGATGGAGAAAAGATTCGGGTGCGTTCACGTCGCGGTGAAGTGGCCGTCCGGGCCAAGGTGACAACTGAGGTACCGCAGGGAATGGTTTGGATGGCCTTTCATTTCCGAAAAGGCAATGCCAACTGGCTTACCAACGCCGCTTTCGACCCGGTAACGCTGACGGCGGAGTACAAAGCCTGTGCGGTGGCCATCGAAAAGATTTAAATATTCAAACATTCGCTGCCGAGTCATCCCTCGACAGCCTCAACGAAAAGGATCTTACGTGTTATCAGCCCAACAGCTGACGGCCCGGCATCATCGCGGCAACTTACCCCGATTATTGCCCTTGAATGGTTGGACGGCATTCAACCTGATACTGGACCTGGATATCGAAGAACTGCCCAACGAAACCACCATCGAGCAGCGGCTGGAAGAAATAGAGCGATTGCGGGTGGATGATCAGCGGATTCGCTGGCTGACCGTCTGCCGACTGGCCGAAATGGCCTTAAAAATTGCCGGTGATTACGCGGACCACTGCGATTTTCAAGCTGCTGGGGATTTGCTGGCCAATCCCAGACAGATCGACGTATTTCAGCGGGGATTGGATTTTCCAGTGGTAAAACACCGTCACCGAGGTCTCAGTGAACAGTTCGCCGTCGAGATTGGCGGGAATGATCCGGTTGTCTGGTTGATGTGCGAAACCCAGGTTCACATCCGAACAAAGGCATTGTTGCCACATTTTCGACAGATCCTGGCAACCAGTGGACATGTTCACCCCGACTATATAGAGGATCTTGATCGGCGCATGTGCCGGGTGGCTGACACGGTTGCCTTTCTAACGAGCTGGCGGATCACGGACCGGCATGAGCTGGCAGCAAGGATGGAAGTTCAGGGGCCGGAAGGCAGGGCCTTCGTAAAGGAAAACCTTTGTCAATTCGATAACAGCCGGTTCCGTGAGATGGGTGAGGATATCATCAGCCTGATCGCTTCCCATGACGCTCAGAGTCGGTTCCTCAGAGGAATCGATCAATGGTAGACACCCGGTTTCATGACATAGAATCCGGCACCCGGTAAACGAAGGTGTTTGGGTTTGATTACGTCCAAGTCCGGTACCGGAGAAGGCATTTACAATGCGACGGGACATCTTCCGGTAACAGTTGACGAAACCACTAGGGGGCTTTTCAGCCCCCTGGTGTATAACCCAAACGGGTTTATCTATTTTTTAAGCATTTCAAGAGCAGCACCGACAATTTTCTGGCTGGTAAATCCATATTCCTGCAGCACCGTGCCGCCGGGAGCCGAGGCGCCATAACCGTCGATACCGATCACCTTGCCCTGTGGTCCGACATAACGTTCCCACCCCATGCTGATGCCCGCTTCCACAGCAATGCGCTTTTTCACGGAAGGCGGCAGAATACGGTTTTTAAATTCCCGGGACTGCTCTTCGAAAATCTCCCAGGAAGGCATGTTGATTACGCGAACGGCAAAGCCTTTTTTTGTCAGTTGCTTCTGTGCCTCCATGGCGATGTGGACCTCCGCACCCGTGGCAATGAGCAGCATCTGGGCCCTGCCTTTGCAATTGGACAGGATGTAGGCCCCCTGGTCCACGCCGCAGGCGGTCTGTTTGGCATCCAGAACGGGCAGCTTCTGGCGGCTGAGAATCAGGGCCACCGGCTGATCGTTCATGGAGATGGCCTTGCGCCACGCCTGGGCCGTTTCCGTGGCATCGGCCGGCCGAATCACCGTCAGATTGGGAATGGCGCGTAACGACGCCAGCTGCTCCACGGGCTGATGGGTGGGACCGTCTTCACCCACGGCCACGCTGTCGTGCGTAAACACATAGATTAGGGGGAGCTTCATCAGGGCAGCCACACGAATGGCCGGACGCATGTAATCGGCAAAAACCAGAAAGGTGCCGCCGTAGGGGCGGATGCCGCCATGCAGGAACATGCCGGACATGATGGCGCCCATGGCGAATTCACGGACACCAAAACGGATGTTGCGGCCGTCATAGTGTTTTTTCTGGAACTCCGGACTGCCGTCTATAAAGGTCTTGTTGGACGGTGCCAGGTCGGCGCTGCCGCCCATCAGGCTGGGGAAGACTTGTGCAGCGAAATTGAGCACTTTCCCGGAGGCGGCCCGGGTGGCCAGGGGACCGTCGTGCGATGCGAACGTCGGCAGCTCAAGGTCCCACCCCTTGGGGATGAAACGGGTCAGTGCGTTAATCCATTCATCGGCCAGCTCCGGATACTTTTTCGCATATTTCTGATAAGCCGTTTTCCAGCGGTTTTCGACTTTTTCCCCGCCTTTAACGCACTTACGGAACGATGTCAGCGCCTTTTTGGGGACAGTGAACGGTTGACGGCTTTTCCAACCCAGGGCCGCTTTGGTCAGCTTGACCTCTTCCTCTCCCAGCGGTGCGCCATGGGCATCGGGCGTATCCTGCTTGTTGGGGCTGCCGTGGGCAATGTGGGTTTTGAGCATGATGATGGTCGGCTTTTTGGTTTCCGCCTTGGCAGCCAGCAGGGCTTCTTCGATGGCGTCCGGGTCGCTGCCGTCCTTGACCCGGATGACCTGCCAGCGATAGGCATCGAAACGCTTGGCCACGTTTTCCGTAAAGGCGATGCCGGTGGTGCCTTCGATGGAAATGCCGTTGTCGTCGTACAGGCAGATCAACTTGGACAGCCCCAGGTGGCCGGCCATGGAGGCGGCTTCCGAAGCCACGCCTTCCATCAGGTCGCCGTCGCCGCACATGACATATGTGTAGTGATCGACAATTTCATGGCCGGGACGGTTGAAAGAGGCCGCCAGGTGCCGTTCGGCCATGGCCATACCCACGGCGTTGGCGAATCCCTGGCCCAGCGGTCCGGTGGTGGTCTCCACACCCGGGGTGTGGCCGTATTCGGGATGTCCGGGCGTCTTGCTGCCCCACTGGCGGAAATTCTGGATCTCTTCCAGGCTCAAATCGTATCCAGTCAGGTGCAAAAGGCTGTAAAGCAGCATCGAGGCATGACCGCCGCTGAGTACGAATCTGTCGCGATCGGGCCAGTCCGGATTGCCGGGATTGTGCTTGAGCACCCGGGTCCACAGCGCATAGCCGGCCGGAGCCAGTCCCATGGGCGCTCCCGGATGGCCGGAATTGGCTTTCTGAATCGCATCCATGGCCAGGGCGCGGATGGTGTTGATGCAAAGATCGGCGGTGGTCGGCTGCTTGTTGGCGGTGGCCTTGCTCATGTTTCGCTGCTCCTGATGGGTTGTTTTTATAGCTGGTTCATGATGAGCCAATAAATACTGACCGGTCTTGGTGGAAGGTGATACAAAAGATTCCCTTTTGCCGCAAGTTTTTTGGCAGACCTGCTGACGATCAATGCACGCCTGTCTATCATCTGAATCCTGTCTCGGTTACAAGGCCCGCATCCACTCCGGTTTCAACGCCACCTCACCGGCCAGGGCGGCATCGATCAGGTCCAGGGTTTTCTGTTTTTCCTTGGGCATGCGTGCCCGGATAGGCAGGTAATTAGAGGCGTGGTTGGCATGGAACATCCCCTGGGTCTGGTTGGTTTCGGCGATCATGGTACGCAGTTCGGCCAGCATCTCGTCCGGCTCGATGAGTTCAAAACGGCCGGCCTGATGATCGTCATACATGGGGGTGCCGGGAATCAGCATCAGACTCAGGGCGCCCACGAATTCCGGGTCAATGGCCGACAGGACCCGGCCGGTCTCCCGGGCGTGGATCTGGGAGCGCTCCCGGCCGGCCAGACCCAGCAAGACCGTGATGGACAGTTTGATGCCTGCGGCCCGGGCCTTTTTTCCCATATCGATCATCATCCGGGCGTCGGCACCCTTGTTGATTGCCTCGAGGGTCACATCGTCCCCGGTTTCCAGCCCCATGTAGGCGATGCCGATACCGTTATCCCGCAACGCCTCCAGATCCTCGGAGCTTTTCATCTTCAAGCTTTTGGCGTTGGCGTAAACGCCCACCCGGGTGACCCACGGCAGTTTCCGCCGGATTTCGGTGAGAATTCTCATCAACCGTTTCTGGGGGATGATCATGGCATCGCCGTCACACAGAAAGACCCGGCGCTGCCGCCGGCAATGGGTCGCGGCAAAATCGATGTCGGCCAGGATGATCTCGTCCGGCTTAATCGTGAAACGCTCCCCCTGATAGGCACCGCAGAAGGTGCATTTGTTGCGTGAACAGCCGACGGTGACCTGCAACAAAATGCTGTTGGCTTCGCTGGGGGGGCGGATGATGTTGCCTTCGTAATGCAATGTATCGAAATCCTTTTGTTAGCTGTTCATGGACAGTCGCTGCGGTGCATGTCCGCGGTCAGCAGCAACAGGTCGATGCCGTCTACGTCGTCATCCAGGCCTGAATCGATGACACAGCCTGTGCCACTTCCGCAGCCAATCTTGCCGAAATCGTTTGCAAAGGCCCCGAGATCCACTGAATCCACCGTACCGTCACCGTTGGTATCCGCCTCGCAGGGCGTGACCATGATCGGCTCCATCGGGCCGTCGATGAACATATTGACTGCCTGGACCATGACATAGCCAAGTCCACCGTTACCACCGCTGGAGTAAGCAGCCGGATCATGGGAATAGGGCTGTGTACTCAACCCCCCGCCGTAACCGCCCAGAGCCTGAATCTGTCCGGCTTCGTCCAGGGTCACAGTATTTGCCACAAGGGCGATGTTACCACCGCTGCCGCCGCCGCCGGCACCGCCATGGGCCAGAACCGATGCATGTGCCCATCCGCCGTTGGCTCCGTTGGCCAAAATGCTGCCGTTGATGGTGATTTGGCCGGGCGTAACGATGCGGATGGCACCGCCTCCGCCGCCACCATACCCGCCGTTATACCAGCCGAACCGATATCTTGCACTACCGCCGCCGCCGCCCGAACCACCGGCCAGAGGCGTGGTGAAATCCACAGCAGGACCGGCATCACCCTTGCCGCCATCGGTGCTGTACCGCGTCGGCTGGCTGCCGGGCAGGGCATTGCCGGCACCGCCGGCGGAATATCCCGCCCCACCGCCTCCCAGACCATTGCCGTCTTGTCCAACTGTGGCTGAAGCAGTCCCGCCTGAACCACCGTCAAAACCACCCGGTCCCGCGGATTGCTTGGGGTTTTCGGGCACCGGGGGAAGGAGCGTATCTGTGGCCGTCGCCGACACATCCAGGGTGCCATCAATGACTACATCTCCGGTGGCACCAAAAAAAACCGGGGTGTTGGCCGGGTTGCGGTTGAATTTGACAGTGACGCCGGCGGGGATGTGGATGGTTGTGAAATTGAAAACGCCGTCCTCCGGCAGATCGACGGTATACAGGGAGCCGACAGGCACAAACGGACCATCGGAACCATCCGAAACCACGGTTGCGGCCTGGCAGGGGATCGACAAGAAAAAAGATGCCAGGAGCGCAGTCAGACATTCACGCCATTTCAGAGAAAATTTCATTTTTCCTCCTCAATATAAAAGGGGTTGAAATGCAGGGAACCATTTTCTTCGCTTGCGATTGTGACCGAAGGGATACCCAACCATACACGTGATGGGGACGAAGCGCAAGAATTCAGAAGTCGGCGGCCAAAAAGATCGACTCCCCGGGATGGCCTGCGAAGATGAAATTTCCCTGTAAACGCTGATATGGTTGAACATCTGTCAATGGAAAAAACTTGTCCAGACCAAAATAAATTGGGTCGATATTTTTCATCGAGCGCCTGGATAGACGCGGGGTCCGCAATAACGACGCTTGAGCACTCTGAT